>Ga0256830_1001735_pt1 | contig 15081 bp, 16 predicted proteins | sample 128326metaG_FD_190537 | JGI IMG/M metagenome (GOLD analysis project Ga0256830, IMG submission 190537) | Hydrothermal vent microbial communities from Lau Basin, Pacific Ocean - 128-326 | ecosystem: Environmental > Aquatic > Marine > Hydrothermal vents | place: Pacific Ocean: Lau Basin | collected... | reverse complement strand
CATCCGGTGGGGTTTGCATTTGGGCGAGGATAGATTTATAATCGTTGCACAATGGAGCTGGATGTAGAAGAAACGGAAAATCTTGCCTGCGAGATTAAGATAGGGAAAGCCGCCGATGAAGTGGCAAAGTTAATAAAGCAGGGTTACGACCCGGCAAGGATTGCCCAGGCTCGCCAAGTATCAGAAGAGATAACACTTCGCACTTTACGCCGGCTGGTGGGAGAAGGTCGGCTCAGAAGGTCGGATATTTTCTATTCCATACCAAAAGAAAAGCGGCAGTTGATAGAGGAAACCATCCGGAAAAGATACAAGGGGAAAAAGGTAACTTCTAAGGGGGTTGTCCGAAGCCTGCGCAGGCGGGGACTGGATGTAGATTGGATTGAGGTAGCTATATTCATAGATTACCATGACGATGCCGCTACAGCTTTCGGTGATTTATACCAGGATATTCGTTCCATTGAAATCTACCTGCATGATTTAATCAAGAAGACCCTGGAGGAGGCATTTGGCCCAGGTGAGGCAGGATGGTGGCGAAAGGGTGTGCCTCTCAGGATTCGCCAGAAATGCCAGGAACGAAGGGAGGAGGATGAATATAGCCCCAGCGAGGCATGGGATTACACAGACCTCCTGGACTTGGGCTACATCATGGAGAAGCACTGGGTGATTTTCCAGAAGCTGCTGCCCAAACAAGTATCCAACAGAAAAAGGCTGCTTGCCGATATCTTGCATCTCAATGAAATCCGGAAGGTGGTTATGCATCCCGTGCGTTACAAGAGCCCCCGGGAAATTGATTCTGACTTCGATTTTGTCAGGGCTTTTAAAATAAAATTTGGCATTGCCTGATTCGGGAAGTTACCCTTGTTTAAAAATTCCGCTCCATTCTTCTTGCAATATTTCGCTAAATTCCCACCGGTTCTCTCCGGCAAAGAAGAAAAAGGTGTCCTCTGGTGCAAGGCAGAAGGCTGCCTCTTTACCCGCACTTTTCCCCTGCATTGAAAATGGCATAATCACGTTGCCTGTTGCAAAGGATGGAGTGATGCTATAATGGGGGAGAAGAGAATTCAGAATGGCTGGGTTAAAAGTTCCTCCCCATTACGTTTTCCTGGCAGATTCTCTGCTAAGGAAACTTATCTACATAAAGAGAAAGGTCTTTTTCTCTCCCCGGAAAGAAGACATCCAGTGTATAAACAATTCTGAGGCAATGGCCTCTTATATCGGTAATTGTTTTAGAAAATACTCCCGGTTTACTTCTCTCATGAGCAAGAGAGTAAACAGGATGAACAATTACCTGCAAAACCGCTCTTCCACCCCGGAAGATGCAGATAAGTTCACTGACTGGCTGCTTTATCCCCTCCAGGAGATGGCAGATATTTACCGGGCTGCACGGTACATGGAATTCTCTCCTGCTTACTGGAAACTTTATCCCTTGTTTATCCAGATACTGGAAAGACCGATAAAAGATGTCTTCCGGTTGCTGGAAGAGTTTATAGATATAGTGAAATATCCTGCCAGAAGGGTAAAGGACTCCCCCGTTTTCACCCTGACTCTTACCCTGGAAGTAGATAGAGAAGTAGAAGAATTTTTAAAGATGTTGCAGGAATACCAGGAGAGGGAAGACCCAGGGAAAATACTGCAGCAGGTCCCGGCAAGAAGGGGGGTTTCTGTCTGGGATATCCTGGGGACGTGGTTTTTGTTCAAGCTTTTCCGGGGAGATTGAAATTTTTAACTCTCGCTAAATTAAGAAAAATACCAAGAGGCATGGTATCTATTCTATTAAGAAGTTAAACCCGGAAGATAAGAATACATTGCCAATATCCCGGAATAATTTTCTCCGTCCCTTATTTATTCGTGTTTTTTCTCATTCCTGATAGCAGCATGTATTATGGTATGGTTCCTGAGAGTGCCGGGAGGGGCAACCATAGGCCCCGACGGGGGAGAGTATATACAATTTGCCCGGAATCTAACTGCCCCGAGAGGATACACATTTACTAAAAATCTGTTCCCCGGCTTGTTTGCATAGTTTCTGCACAGTGTGTTATTATATCCTGCGTTTCTCGGATTTTGCTAACTTTTTAATGAAAGGAGAAAAAATGGCACAGGCAAAAACTGGTGATACCGTTAAGGTTCACTACACTGGTAAACTGGACGATGGCACGGTATTTGACTCTTCTGTGGAGCGTGAGCCCCTGCAATTTACCATAGGCGAAGGCCAGATAATCCCTGGTTTTGAAGAGGCTGTAATCGGGATGAATCCGGGCGAATCCAAGACTGCCAAAATTTCCATGGATAAGGCCTATGGCCCGCACCGCAAGGAGATGGTGGCAGTAGTACCCCGGGAGCAAATCCCCGCAGACTTGAAGCCGGAGGTGGGACAACAACTGCAGGTGCGTCAGCCGGATGGTCGAGCCATGATAGTGGTAATAACCGATGTCTCCGAAGCAAGTGTCACCCTGGATGCTAATCACCCGCTGGCCGGAAAAGACCTCACCTTTGATATTCAGCTGGTAGAAATCGTCTGAACCTGATATTCACCCGACAGCTTTAAATAGATCATCCCAGGAGGGGAAAAGTAGAAGCGGGCAGTTTATTGCCTACTCTCTACTATTCCCCCGGATTACCTCTCCGTTTTCAGTGATAATTTCATCCACCGGGACATCGTGCGCACTCACCGGGAGGCTGTCTATCACCTGGAAAGCATAAGCCAAAGCTATCTTTCTGGTTCCCGGGTCAATAGCAGAGAGAAAGCGGTCATAGAAAGCTTTCCCTCTTCCCAGGCGGTTTCCCTTTTTGTCAAAGGCCAACCCGGGAAGAATAACAAGCTCTATTCTCCGGGGGGGGAATGGTATTTTATGCAGGGGACAGGGTATCCCCATTTCATCCTTCCCCAGGTGCTCCAGGTCATTTAACAGCAGGGGAATCATCTCTTTCTGGTTGATGGTCCAGGGGACCAGGATGGTCTTTCCCAGCTCAAGGGATTCTCTAATTATGGGAAAGGTATCCACTTCTTTCTGAAAGGAGAGGTAGATAAAGATGTTTTTGGCTTTTTTAAAATAGGGATTATTTAACAGATGTTTTTTGATTTGCCTGCTTTTTGCTTCCCGCTCTTCCGCGGGTAATTTTGCCAATTCTGCTTTTATTCGCTTCCTGATTTCCGCTTTTCTCTCCATTTCTGCAGCCTCTCTTTTATTATTTTCTCAAAACCCTCCTCTGAAGGGTGGTAAAATTCCTTACTTAGTTTCAGGTATTCCTGGACTACAAAATGCTCCGGATAATCATGCGGGTATTTATATCCTTCCCCCCTTTTTAAAGTTTTAGCTCCGGGATAGGTGCCCACACGCAGGTGAGCCGGAACCGCCTGCGTGCTCTCTTTCTTAATCTCTTCCTCGGCTGCGCTGATGGCTTTGTAAGATGCATTACTCTTTGGTGCAGTGGAGAGATAAGTGACCGCCTGGGCTAAAGGTATCTTGCCTTCAGGCATGCCTACAAATTCCTGTGCCTGGAAAGCTGCTACTGCAATAAGCAGAGCCTGAGGGTCTGCATTACCTATATCTTCCGCCGCAAAGATTACCATTCTCCTGGCAATAAAGCGGGGGTCTTCTCCCCCTTCCAGCATTTTTGCGAGCCAGTAAAGTGCTGCATCGGGGTCAGACCCCCTTAAGCTCTTTATGAAGGCAGAGATGGTATCGTAATGCTCGTCTTCAGCGCGGTCATAGGAAATATATTTCCTTTGTATGGACTCTTCTGCCACTGCCAGTGTGTAGTGTATAAAGCCGTCTCTGGCAGGAGGCGTGGTGAGCACTCCTATTTCCAGGGCATTTAACGCCCTCCTGGCATCTCCCTCGGAAACTTTAGCAATGAATTCAATGGCCCTTTTCTCTATCTTAATGCGGTACTTACCCAACCCCCTTTCCTTATCTATTAAGGCTCTTTTTATGATTTTTTTGATAGCTTCTTCGGGCAGGCGCTTGAATTCAAAGATTTGCGAACGGGAGAGAAGGGGGGAAGTAAGGGCAAAAAACGGGTTGTGAGTGGTTGCCCCGATTAAGGTTACCAGCCCCTCTTCTACGCTGGGAAGGAGAGCATCCTGTTGAGCCTTGTTGAAGCGGTGTATCTCATCGATAAAGAGGATAGTGCGTTTTCCATTTATCTCCAGCCTTTTTTTGGCCCTTTCTACTATGCTTCTTAATTCCTGGACACCCGAGGTAACAGCATTTATCCTGGCAAAATGTGCCCGGGTCAGGTTTGCAATACAGTAGGCTAAGGCTGTTTTTCCCGTGCCGGGAGGTCCGTAAAAGATTACCGAAGTGAGCCTGTCAGACTCGATAGCCCGCCGTAAAAGTTTCCCCTCTCCCAGGATATGCTCCTGCCCTTCTATCTCTTCCAGATTACGGGGACGCAGCCGAACAGACAGGGGACGAGGAACAGGACTCTGGGTAGACTCCGGGAACAGGGTCTCCTCCAACTTAGAGATTCACCTCCACCCCCAATCTCTTTTTGGCTTCTTCTATCCACTTTTCCAGGGCAGCCTGGGATTTTTTCCTGAAGAGTATCCGTTCTATTTTTTCTTTTACTTCCTTCAGGGAAGGCACATGTGATTCTTTTACTCCTTCCAGTTTTACAAACCTATACCCGTCCTCACATTTTATCGGAGGAGATATTTCGCCTACTTTCATGGTTTTTAACTGCAGCCGCACTTCCGGCAGAAGTTGATTCTCCCGGATAAAGCCAATCCTTCCGCCTTCTACGGCCATGGGACCTTCTGAATACTGGCGGGCAAGAATGTAAAAGTCTTCTCCTTTTTTCAGTTTTTCTTCTATCTCCTTGATTTTCTTCTGGGCATCTTCCGAAGATGTTTTGATAAGTATCTGGGAAATATTTACCTCAGGCGGAGGGGCAAGGTCATTCTTATACTTTTCGTAGAAACTCTTAATCTCTTCCTCGCTTATCCTGGTTTTGGAGAGAACTTCTCTTTGTATCACGTACCGGATAAGCAACTGTTCTTTTATATCTTCTTTCAACTGGGAAATATTCTCCCCTTGTTCTTTCAATGCCCGGAAAAATTCTTCTTCGGAAGGGAAATTCTTTTTTATTTTTTCCAGTTCTCTGTCAATATCCGACTCCTCTACCTGGTAGCCTTTTTCCTTTGCCTCTACCAGGAAAAGCTTTTCCTCTATCATGTTATCCAAGACTTTCTTTTCCAGCGCCTTTATTTTGCTCTTCCTTTCTTCCGGGGAAAGATTAGAGGGCAGCCTTTCCATAAGAGGCGCCATGCGCTCTTTTACTTCGCTTAAAAGTATAACCTCGTTACCCACCCTGGCCACTATACGGTCCACTATGGCTGAATAGAGGGGGAAAAGCCCCAGGAAAAAGAAGAGGGCTATGAATATATACCTATTAAACGTTTTTGCCTTGCAATTCATAACCTAATTATACCTCAAATACTACTTTTGTTGAGGCCTAAAAACCTTTCAACTTCTTTTTTATTTCTCCCTTTTCCATTTGTTTCTTGATTATTGCAAAAGCTTCCTCTGCCTTATCCACCAGGGTGAATATGCCTAACTCATCCTCCGAGATAAATCCTCTCCCCAGGCATTCCGCTTTCAGCCATTCCACCATACCCTGCCAGTAATCCTCTCCCACCAGTATAACCGGAAACGGTGCGCTTCTCCCGGTCTGAATAAGGTTTATTGCTTCGAAGAATTCGCTAAAAGTGCCGAAGCCTCCGGGGAAAATTACATAGGTTTGCGCATATTTCAAAAACATCACCTTCCGGGCAAAGAAATAACGAAAATTGAGCAAGATATCCACATAATCATTGGCTGCCTGGGGATTGGGAAGTTCAATGTTAAGCCCGATGGATTTCCCCCCTCCTTCTTTTGCTCCCTTGTTTGCCGCCTCCATAATCCCGGGGCCTGCCCCGGTAATTACCGCATAACCATTTAGAGCCAGTATCTTTGCCAGTTTTCTGGCTTCATGGTAATATCTGCTCTCCTTCTTTTCCCGGGCTGAGCCAAAGAAAGTTACTGCCGGGCCAATATTGCGCAGGGTTTCAAAACCATCTACAAATTCCGAGATTATGCGGAATATTCTCCATATATCTTCTAACTCGTACAACTCGTAGGTTTCCATAGAACCTCCTCCTTATTTCGTGGAAATACACCAATTAACAAATAGGGAAATAAAACTCTAACGCCTAACTATCCAAGACTCCCTGCCCGCTCCCGTGCCACGTGAGGGCAGGAATCCATTCTTCTAATAACCAAGAAACCAGGATACCGAGTTACCATTAACTGCTTACTATTCACTATTTACTACCTTTCCCCTCACTACTCACTATTCTCACTCCCCGTCATTCCCGCGCAAGCAGGAATCCATAACCCTATCTACCCACTACTCACTACTGTTCACTGTCTCCCTGTCTAACGTCTACAGTCTATAGTCTAAGGTCTTGCTCGGCTGTCCTGGATGCCTGCTTTCGCAGGCATGACATGCGGGCAGGATACCAGAATACTAAGATCCCGGGATACCAGGAAACCGATTCACTATTCACTGTTTACTATCTTCCCTCGCTACCATTTACCCGCTACTCACTACTACATTCACTGTTCATTCCAAAAAAGCCGTACCTGGCGTCAAAGCCTACAATCAATCCTATATCTTTAAGTAAAATTTCCCTGGCAGCTCTTTTACTTTCTCCTTGAAAGCAAGCTCCATTATATAAGTATATATCCTCTGAGAGGAAATTTCTGCTAAACGAGAAATTTCATCCAGGTGCAATGGAGCCTCATCCATTACCCGGAGAATTTTTTCTGCTTCCGGGGAAAGCTTTAGCGCAACATTAGCTTCCTTCCTGCTCTTTTCTTCCCCCGCTCCCCACACATGGCTGAATTCGCTCCACACATCCTCCCAATTCCTCACCAATTTCGCCCCTTCCTGGATGAGCTGGTTGGTCCCTTCAGAAAGAGGAGAATCTATTTTCCCCGGTACTGCAAAAATTTCTCTCCCCTGCTCCAGGGAAAGAGCAGCAGTAATAAGGGCTCCGCTTCTCCGTCTGGCCTCTACCACAACCACTCCGGCAGAAAGCCCGGAAATAATCCGGTTACGCCGGGGGAAATTGTAGCGCCAGGGAGGGGTAAAAAGGGGATATTCGGAGATTACTGCTCCCGCACCGCTTATTTCATCCATGAGAGGCCTGTTCTCTGCCGGGTAAGGATGCAGGAGACCGCTTCCTAACACCGCAAGGGTTATCCCCCCTGCTTTAAGAGCACTCCGATGCGCGTGCGTATCAATTCCTCTCGCCATCCCGCTTACAATGGTAATTCCGCGGGAAGAGAGGTCCCTGGATAATCGCTCTGCTGTAAACCTTCCGTAGGGGGAAGGATTTCTGGCTCCTACAATGGCAATGCTTTTCCAGGGCCGGGGAGGAAGCTTGCCCTTAATGTAAAGAAGAATGGGAGGAGAAGGAATCTCCCTTAGGAGAGCAGGAAATTCCTCCGAGTAGAAAGGAACCACCCGGATTTTTTCTCTCTCTAAAACTTTCTTTTCTTTCTCCAGGTCAAAATACTCCCGCCATTTTTTCCTGTCCATGTTTTCCTTTTTTTCCAGAACACGCAAGATTTCACGCGGCGAGAGAGAGGAAAAGTCTTTTTGCAGCTTGCTTTTCAGCTGGCGAAGAAGAGAGGGTTCTTTTACGGATATAGCGTTTAATAATAAAAGAGTTTCATAGTCTTCCATTTATGTTTCATCAAAAAACTTTAACTGCGGTGTTTTTATCATGCGGTAAGTCTTCAGTATTCTCAGGATTTCCAGCAAGGGAGAAGTATAGTTCTGGTTTTCCTTTATCTTGTCCAAGAGTCCCCGGAACAGTGTTTCAAAAGTGATAACATAGTTAATCCCTTTTTCTTTTAAGAATTTTTCCAGGTTTTGCCTTCCTTCCGGGGAGGAAGTCACGCGGGAAAGAGCCAGGATTTTTTTTGGTTTTGCCTTGCTGCGGGGGTAGTTTTTTCCTTTTACTGAAGACATTCCGTCCATCTCCAAATCCATCAATTTCTTAAGAAGGGAAAGGGTGAATACTTCCCTGTGCCAGCCGAGAACTTTGATGACGCCCTGCCTGATGCCCCTGATGGAGAAAGAATCGAGGAAGAACGAAGGTTCTCTTTTTAAAACCTGGGGGTTAGTAAAAAATAGGTCGTAGGGGTTTTCTCTTTTGCCGCTGTTTCTCTTCAGAGGGTAAACAAAAAACCCCTCCATTTCCAGAAATTCCCTCACCAAAGAGACATTTACCTCCCACACAGAAAAATTTTATCAAAGTTTACCTTATTTAACCACCCCCTATTGTAGATTTGGGTGTTTTATGTTAGGATTTGGTATTGACATAAAAGAAAGGAGAGTGTAAACTTCGGCTATTATTATGGAAAGAGAAGAACTCAATAAGCTGTTAGAGGAAAGTGTTCCCCGCATAAAAGAGGGGCAGGTAGTTAAGGGCAAAGTAGTCAAGATTATTGGTAACGAGGTTCTGGTAGAAATCGGCTACAAATCTGAAGGGATTCTGTCGCTCAACGATTTTGAGAATCCGGAGGAAGTGAAAATAGGGCATGAAATTGATGTGCTCGTAGAAAGCAGGGAAAACGTTGAGGGGAGAGTAGTCCTCTCCCTGGAGAAAGCAGACCTCATAAAACACTGGGAAAGGCTTCAGAAAGCCTACCGGGACAGCGAGCCGGTAAAAGGCAAGGTAGTCAAGAAAATCAAGGGTGGATTCGTAGTGGATGCAGGGGTTCCAGCTTTCCTGCCTTCTTCCCAGATTTCCGCAGAGGATATCAGTTCCCGTGCACTGGTAGGGGAAGAACTTGCCCTTAAAATAATCAAGATGACCCAGTGGCGCAGGAATGTAGTGGTATCCCATAAAATGTTTATGGAGGAAGAGAAAGAGCGGAGAAAGCAGGAGTTGCTCTCTTCTCTGGAAGCAGGTGCCCTGATAAAGGGAAAAGTAAAGAATATAACAGATTTCGGGGCTTTCATTGACCTGGGAGGACTTGACGGACTGCTGCATATCTCCGATATTTCCTGGGGAAGGATTTCGCACCCTTCCGAGGTATTGGTGGTGGGACAGGAAATAGAGGTAGTGGTCTTAGACGTGGATAAAAGTAAGGAAAGGATTTCTCTCGGGTTGAAACAAAAGACTCCCAACCCCTGGGAAGAAGTGGAGAAGAAGTATCCTCCGGGTTCACGGGTAAAAGGACGGGTAGTGAACCTCACTCATTACGGTCTATTTGTAGAATTGGAGGAAGGGGTGGAAGGCCTGGTGCATATCTCGGAGCTTTCCTGGCGAAAAAGAATTACCCATCCCTCCCAGGTGGCAGGCATGGGAGATATAGTGGAAGCAGTGGTGCTCTCCATTGACAAAGAGAACAAAAAAATGGCTCTCAGTATAAAACAGATAGAACCTGATCCCTGGCTGCAGGTTAAAGAGAAATACTCCGTAGGCTCCATACTGGAAGGGAAGGTAAAAGGCATTACTGAGCATGCCATTTACATAGAAGTAGAAGATGGAATAGAAGGGATAATCTCTGCCCATGAGTTAGTCTGGTCACAGGGACAGGTGGATCCCAAGAAGATAGTCAAAAAAGGTGAAACTGTTCAGGCAATTGTTACGGACCTGGACGAAGAAAACCGCCGGCTCGTTCTGAGTCGCAAGCAGCTTCTTCCCGACCCCTGGGAAAACGTGGGAAAGAAATACTCTGTGGGGATGGAATTAGAGGGAACAGTAACCAAAATCACTGACTTCGGTGCCTTTATAGAAGTTGAAGAGGGGGTAGAAGGACTTCTCCACATTTCTCAAATGGTAGATGAAAAAAGCAAAAATCCACGGGAGATTCTCTCTGTGGGAGACAAGGTGAAGGTTTGGATTGTCAGGCTCTCTCCGGAAGCACGGAGAATGGGTCTAAGCATGAAGGGGCCGGAGAAGGAGGTGGAGTGATTGATAGAATCTTTCACCACGAAACTCTTCTGTCACAGTTGCGATAAAGAGACAGCACACTCCGTAGAATACGTTTCTGGTATTCTCAAGAGAATCAAATGCGAGGAGTGCGGTTACTCTCTCGATATTTCCCGGGAAAAATTGCTCAAGTATTACACAGAAGAGGTAATTTCCCGCTTCGTCAGCAAGCCCGACCGTCTAACAGAAGAAGTGAGAAAGGATTTAAGCCACTTTGTATTTTCTCTTCCTTTCCGTTTACTTAGCAAACCCTACCGAGTAGCAAAAGAGCTCCGTGATATCCTTAAGAAATAATGGAACTGGAAGGATACAATATTTTAAAAAAAGCACACGAGGGAGGTGTATCTATAATTTACCGGGCAACTGATAAAAAGGGAAAAGAGGTAGCAATAAAGATGCTTAAACCTCAATTTAAAAACCGCAGAGATGTATACCTTGACTTCTGGAGAGAGGGAGAAATTCTCTACCGCCTTAACCATCCCTACATAGTCAAGATATACGAATTGAAAAGAACTCCTCTTATGGTCCTGGAATGGGTGGAAGGAAGGAACTTGAAAAATATTTTAATGAGAGAGAGAATAGTAATATCTGAAAATTTCTTCCCACTGGCCTGGAAGATTGGAGAAGCGATTAATTATTTGCATACGCATGGTATATTACATAACGATATAAAGCCGGAAAACATTATGGTTTCACATAAGGGAGAAATCAAGCTGGTAGATTTTGGCTTGGCTACCAGGAAAAGGCGGTTTTTGTGGAAAAGGAAGGCAAAAGGAACTCCTGTGTACGTAGCTCCTGAAGTGTTGAGCAAGGGGAAATTTTCCGAGCATTCGGATGTATTTTCCTACGGAGTTTTGCTTTACGAGATGATTACCAAAAGGGTTCCCTATGAAGCAGAAAGTATCGCCGGGCTTCTCAGGAAGAAAAACAATAACAAAATAAGAGTGCCACCCCCCTCTTTCTATAATCCCCGGGTCCCTCCTGCCTTAGATGCCCTCATCCTTTCTGCTATCCACCGGGAGCCAAAAAATAGGCCGCATATATCGCAATTACTGCTTGACCTGGGAAGAACTGCCTGGGGGAAAGTGGACAGAACAATAGAATGGAGGGAGACATGAGAAAGAATATCGTATGGGTAGTATTGATACTGGCACTTATATTGGCAGGAAGTTTCTGGGGCTGGAAAAAGGGAGCAGCAGTAAGAGCCGAGAAGGAGTTTACACGCAGCCTCGCTTCAGCTAACCAATTATTCCAGGAGGAGAATTATTCGGAAGCACTCCAGCTTTATAAATCCCTGCTTCCCAGGATAAAAGAAAACCGCGAGGAAGTACTTTATCGCATGGGAGTATGCGCCTACCAGCTGGGAGACTACGATGGCGCAGGGGAGTACTGGGCTCAAACCGGCGATAAATACCAGGACATGGTAGCTTTTTACCAGGCGAACATAGAATTCCAGAAGGGGAACCTGGAGAAGGCACGGGAGATGTTTCTCTCCTTGCTGGAGACCTATCCGGAGCATCCGCTGAGAGAGGAAATAGAGAAAAAACTGGGAAGCATTAGCGAAGAGATGCTCTCCGGGAAAATATCTTTCCCGGGAAGTGTGGAATACGAGGTTAAACCGGGTGATTCTCTCTATAAAATAGCCAAGAAATTCCATACCACCGTGGACCTTCTCATGAAGAGAAATAACTTAAAGCGAATTATCATCCGGCCGGGTGATAAGCTTACTGTTATTCCGGGTAAATTTTCCATAGAGATATTATTGAATAAGCATCGTCTCTATCTGTATTATGCGGGTAAACTTTTCAAGGTGTACCCGGTAGCTACCGGCGCAGATGATAAGACCCCGGTGGGAGAATTCAAAGTTACAGACAGGCTGAAGAATCCTGTATGGTACTCCGATAAGGGCCCTATTCCACCCGGCAGTCCCGAGAACCTCTTGGGATCCCGCTGGATTGGGCTGGATGTGAAAGGAATCGGCATTCATGAATCTGTTAACCCGGAAGATATCGGCAAAAGCGTCAGCAACGGCTGCATAAGAATGCTGAAGGACGACGTGGAAGAACTCTATGTACTGGTAGCCAGAGGAACTCCTGTGGTAATAAAGAAGTGAGGTTTATCTTATGAAGGGAGAACTGGATTTTGAAAAGCCCATTTACGAGTTAGAGAGGAAAGTAGAAGAATTAAAAAGATTCGGGGAGGAAAAGAATCTTGACCTATCCCAGCAAATAGAAAAGTTAGAGAAAGAAGTTAAACTTTCCCGGGAAAAGATATTTAAGAACCTTACCCCCTGGCAACGTACTCTGCTTGCCCGTCACCCGAAAAGACCCTATACTCTTGATTACATAAACCTATTGATGGAGGATTTCGTCAATCTGGCAGGAGACAGGCTGTTTTCTGAAGATGAAGCCATAGTGGGCGGTTTAGCCAGGTTTGAAGAGCACACGGTAATAGTTATAGGACACCAGAAGGGAAGAGAGACCAGGGAAAACCTGCGCCGCAATTTTGGTATGCCCAACCCGGAAGGATACCGGAAAGCTTTAAGGCTGATGAGGCTGGCAGAGAAGTTTCATCTGCCCGTGCTTACTCTTATAGATACTCCGGGAGCTTTCCCGGGAATAGGAGCAGAAGAAAGAGGGCAGGCAGAAGCCATTGCCAGGAATCTGATGAGTATGGCTCGCTTGAAAACACCTATAATTTCCATCGTAATCGGAGAAGGGGGAAGTGGAGGAGCTCTGGGAATAGGAGTGGCAGACAGGATATACATGATGGAAAATGCTGTATATTACGTGTGTACGCCGGAAGCATGCAGTGCTATTCTCTGGAGAGACGCCTCCAACGCTCCCCAGGCGGCAAAAGTGCAGGGAATCACCTGCCAGGATTTAACCAAACTGGGGATAATAGACGGGATAATACCCGAACCCCTGGGAGGAGCGCACAAATTTCCCAGGGAATCCGCTGAAAACCTCAGGAAAGTTCTCAAGAAATCTATAAAAGAGCTGCTTGCTCTTCCCGTAGAGGAGCTTCTGGAATTACGCTATAAAAAATACCGTAAAATAGGCAAATTTACCTTGCAGAAAGACTGATGAAACCCCTTTCCCTTGAAATAGCTCCCAGCATCTTAGCCTGTGATTTCACCCGGCTGGGGGAAGAGATAAAAAAGGCAGAAAACCTTGGAGCCGACCGGCTTCATATTGACGTGATGGACGGGGTTTTCGTTCCCAACATAAGCATAGGCCAGGTGGTGGTGGAATGCATCCGCAGAATCACCCCCCTCTTCTTAGACGTGCATCTCATGATAGAAAAGCCCCACCGTTATTTTTCCGCTTTCAGGAAAGCGGGAGCAGACCAGATTAACTTCCACGTAGAAGAGTACGGAAAAGCCCTCCCCCCTCGCTACGAGTATCCCAAAAGGGTAGAGGCGGTAAACGAGGAAATTCTTCAGGAAAGAATAGCAGAAGTCAAAGAGCTGGGCATGAAAGCATGCCTGGTTTACAACCCTTCTACTCCCCTCTGCGGCAAAAATTTATTCCCCCGGGTGGATGAAATTTTGCTGATGTCTGTTAACCCGGGGTTTGGGGGACAGAAATTTATCCCGGAAACCCTGGATAAAATCCGGGCACTGCGTAAGATTTTCCCCGGGAATATCAAAGTGGACGGGGGAATAAACGAGGAGACTATCCCGGCAGTATTAGAGGCCGGGGCAAATGTCCTGGTAATGGGAACATCATTTTTCCGCAATCCCAGAATCAAAGAACTGCTCTCTACACTAAGGAACAACCATGGAAGGAAGTAAAGATTTAAAGACACTCCTCTACCCGGTACAGGAACTGGCCAGGAAAGCAGGGGAAATCGCCTGCCAGGGGAAAAAGGCAAAAATAAAAGATAAACCCCTGCAGGGGCCGGTGAGCGAAACAGACCTGAAAGTAGAACATTTCCTGCAGGAGACCCTACCCCCCCTTTTCCCCGTAGCCGGTTTCCACGGGGAAGAAAGCGGTAAACAGCAGGAAAGGGAGTGGATGTGGGTGGTTGACCCTATTGACGGAACCACGAATTATATTCATGGGATTCCCCATTTTGCTATTTCCATATCCCTGACCTATTGCAGAGAAAGCCTGCTGGGAGTAGTTTATGACCCTGCCAAGGAAGAGATGTTCACTGCATTGCGGGGAAAGGGAGCTTACCTGAATAATTTGCCGATAAAAGTATCTTCCTGTTTCCGTTTGAAAGAAGCCCTCATCGCCACTGGATTTTCCCAGGTGCCGGAATGGCAGGAAAGAAACCTGGGAATATTTGCCCTCTTGCTTAAGAAAGCCGGCTCCTTAAGGAGGCTGGGTTCGGCAGCATTAGACCTTGCCTACGTAGCCTGCGGCCGCCTGGACTGTTTCTGGGAAATTGGGCTCAATCCCTGGGATATATCCGCAGGGGCACTTCTGGTAAAAGAAGCGGGCGGAAAGGTCACTGACCTTTCCGGAGAGAAAAACTTCGAGGAAAAGAGAGAAATACTGGCTTCCAATTCTCAACTGCACAGGATAGTGCTGGAAGAAATACGCAAGAATAAATCATTCTCCCACGGAATGTTCCCGGTAGCCTAAACTCCGGGAAATTTCTCCTGCCATGGCTACCATGGTCTTGCCTATCTTCTTTATCTCCTGCAGGGTCAGCCGATTAGCCGGGGCAGAAATACTAATGGCTCCCACTACTTTTCCTTCGTGATTTCTCACCGGAGCAGCAATACAGCGGGTACTTTCGTACAGCTCCCGATTGTCAACTGCGTATCCCAGGCGGCGTATCTTTTTTAACTCGTTCTTCAGGTCATCTATCCTGGTTATGGTATTTTTTGTGAAACGTTTCATGCCTTTTTCTTTGCATATCTGCTCCACCCTCTCTTCCGGTAAAAATGCCAGTATCGCTTTTCCCAGAGCCGTGCAATGAACCGGATTACGCAGCCCGATATGAGAGGTAATTCTCATGAATTGTGAACATTCCTTCGTATCCACATAAAGCACCTCTCCTCTATCTAATACCCCCAGGTGGGCTGTCTCATTGTACATTTTCACCAGCTGGCTAAGCACCGGGGCAGCAGC
>Ga0256830_1001734_pt1 | contig 15083 bp, 13 predicted proteins | sample 128326metaG_FD_190537 | JGI IMG/M metagenome (GOLD analysis project Ga0256830, IMG submission 190537) | Hydrothermal vent microbial communities from Lau Basin, Pacific Ocean - 128-326 | ecosystem: Environmental > Aquatic > Marine > Hydrothermal vents | place: Pacific Ocean: Lau Basin | collected... | reverse complement strand
TTTCATCTCTTTGGACTTCTTTCGTTGGCCGAACATGCCGGGCATCATCTCGCCGAGGCGCACGTCGATCTCGTCCATACCGGGAGCACCGGCGATCTTGAATGCGGGTGCCGACGACTCGGGAACGTCGATCACGATGACTTTGTCTTCGAGTTCGCCGGCACGCAGCTTTGCGCGCTGCGCCTCTCGCGCCTCGAGTCGTCCTCGCAGCCCTTCGCTGCCCTCGCTCGAAGTCGCAGCCTTCTTGGCGAGTATGTCGAGAAGCCGGTCCTCGACGACGCGCGACGCCGCCGATGCCACGCCGACGCGACGTTCTTGCCGCACCATTTCCAGCGAACCGGCGACGAGGTCGCGAATCATCGATTCACAATCGCGCCCGACGTAGCCGACCTCCGTAAACTTCGTCGCTTCGACCTTCAGAAAAGGTGAACTCGTCAGACGTGCGAGGCGCCGCGCGATTTCGGTCTTGCCGACGCCGGTCGGCCCGATCATCAAGATGTTCTTGGGCATGATCTCGTCAGCCACCGCGCGCGGCAGTTGTCGCCGCCGCCAACGGTTGCGCAGCGCGACGGCCACCGCACGTTTGGCTTTGTTCTGTCCGACGATGAATCGATCGAGTTGAGCGACGACCTCTCCGGGCGTCATGTCATCGACTCGAAGGGAACCGCCGACGTCTATCGGCGGTGGATCCGATGATCCGCGCATATAAAACACCATCCTAGCGACTCTCTTTCTCGTCTTCGCCCGCCTCTTCGCGAGCCGGCCTAGAGGACGATTCCGCACTGAGCGTTTCACAGACGATTTCTTGGTTCGTGTAGATATCGAGTTCCGAGGCGATCTTCAACGACTCCCGGGCCACGGCTTCCGGTTCCATCCGGGTGTGCCGGATCAGCGCACGAGCCGCGGCAAGAGCGCAATCTCCACCGCTGCCGATCGCCATGACTCCGTCATCCGGTTCGATCAGATCGCCCGTCCCGGAAAGCAGGAAGGTGCGCTCGCCGTCGGCCACCAACAGCAAGGCTTCCAAACGCCGAAGCGCGCGATCCGAACGCCAATCGCGCACGAGTTCCACCGCGGAACGCTCGAGTCTTCCCCGGTATTGCTCGAGCTTCTCTTCGAAGCGAGTAAAAAGCGAAAACGCGTCGGCCGCTCCGCCCGCGAAACCGGCGATGATCTTCCCTCCGGCGAGGCGCCGGACCTTGTGAGCGCCGCTCTTGACGACCGTCTTGTCCAGCGTCACTTGCCCGTCGGCGGCAACGGCGACTCGGGCACCGCGGCGGACCGCCAACACCGTGGTCGATCGAATCTTCATGGGCGATTCCTCGCTCCCGATTTCGGCGCACGGAGCGTGCCCGACGAGAGCTGCGAGCCCTATATTCGCCTGCAGCCCGGGCCGGGTAAAGGCAACGCTCCAGTGCAAGCGATAAGTAATTGAAAAAGCAGACTTTAAATAGAGCTACACGCGGCTTCGTGCTGGTGGTGGTCGGGGCGGGAGCCATGACCGCGGCGGATATGTTCTTCGCCCCCTCGGCCGGGGGAGAATCTCCGCTTGCCACCTTCTTGGTTTTTAGCGGATTGAGCCTCTATTGGAATCTGCTGACCTTCATGGTCGACCGCCGAAAAGGCGGCCGCGTCGCCGTCTCCCTAGCGCCCGCTTCCTATCAAGCGCTTTTCCCCATCGCCCCGTCCCCCGTGGTCGCCGGCGTTGCGGCCCTCTGCTCGCTGACCGACTGGCTCACGCACCGGCGCCACGTGGCCGCCGGTTTGTTCAACCTCGGCTCGACCATGCTCGCCTCCTGGTGCGCGATCCAGGTCTGCTCCGTGGTCCGCGCTCACTTCGAGGGCTTGCCCGGCTTGCTGCTCGGTGCATCGGTCGGCGCGCTCGTCTGCTCATCGCTCAATCTCTTCCTGCTCTTGGTGGTCCTCGAAGCCGCGGCCGGCCGATCCGCTCGGGAAACCGGGATGCTCTCCTACGCCGCGCTGACCAACGAGTTCATCGTCATCTGTTTTTCGGCGCTGATGGCCGTGACCTGGGCGGTCCATCCCCTGGCCCTGATCGCCCCCGTCGTCCCCTTGACCTTGCTCTTCCTGCTGCTCGGCCGACTCGAACGCAGAGAACGCGATCTCCGAAGACGACAGACCGAATTGCAAGCTCTTCAGGAACTAGGCCTGCAAGTCAGCGCACGCCTCGATGTGGAAGAACTCGGCCCGGTGGTGGCGCAGATCGTGGCGGAAGATTTGCGTTCGCGAGGCGCGGTGCTGGCCCTGCTCGACGAAGACGACGGTGCGTTCGAGGTCTCGGCCGTCTTCGATCGCAACCCGCCCACGGAAGAACCGCTCGAGACACTGACATGCGAGGGGGTAGATGAAGAGTTCATGACTCGTACGACACCGCTGATCGGAGACGATCCCTCCGCCTACGGCATCCCATCATTGAGCGAGATCGGCGCGACCCACTTCCTCGCTCAGCCTCTTTCCATCCTCGGAACGCCGAAGGGCGTCTTGGTCGTCTTCGACGACGGCTCGCGCGATCCATTCGGCGCGGAAGACGCCAACCGACTCTCCGGCCTGCTTCGTTTCGTCGAAGTCGCGCTCAACAACGCGCGACTCTACGACGACCTCCGCAAGGTCCAGCAGCAGATGATCGAAACGGAGAAGATGTCCGCGCTCGGACAACTCGTTTCCGGTGTTGCCCACGAATTGAACAATCCTCTTGCGACCGTGATGGGCTCTTCGGAACTCCTGAGTGAAATGCAGCTTTCGCCCGCTGCGAAGAAGATGACGGAGCGCATTCGCAAAGAGGCCGATCGCGCGGCGCGGATCGTGCGCAACCTGCTGACCTTCTCGCGGCACCACAAACCGGAGATGGACTGGAAGGACTTGCGCGAGTTGATCGATGAGATCGTCGAAATGCGTGAGTACGACTGCCGCGTACGAAACATCGACCTGAAGACCGAGTACGAAGACCCCCTGCCCTTGGTTCAAATCGACCCGTACCAAATCCATCAGGTTCTGATGAATCTCGTCACCAACGCCACCCACGCCATCGAGGACTATGCCGACAGCGGACATATCGTCATTCGCGTCTACAGGGATGGTCAACGCGTACGCATCGAGGTGGAGGACGACGGACCGGGCATCCCCGAGTCCCTGCTCGCAAAGATCTTCAATCCCTTTTTCACGACCAAGCCGGTCGGCAAGGGCACAGGCCTCGGGCTTTCCATCTGTTACGGTATCATCCAAGAGCACCAAGGAAACTTTCGCGTCACATCGACGCCCGGGGGCGGTGCGACCTTCATCCTCGAACTCCCGCTCGATGATGCCGAAGGCACTCCGCAGCCGATGGAGCCGGCCCCGGCTGGTGTCGGTACGGAGGACACTCTTGCCAAACCCGCGCCGAACAGCCTGAAAGTGCTCGTCGTCGATGACGAAGAAGGGATTCAGACGGTGATCGCGGAAGCGCTGCAGGTCTGGGGCCACACCGTCGTTTGTGCCTCTTCCGGACTAGCCGGAGTCGATGAATGCGCCAAGCACGATTTCGATCTGATCATCTCCGATCTACGCATGCCGGGGCTCGATGGGCAGGGCCTCTATCAGCGTTTGCACGAGGGCGAGAAAAAGCCGCCGCCGATCATCTTCTCCACCGGGGATGCCGCGACGCCCGAAGCGCGGGTTTTCCTCGACGGCGTTCATGCACCGGTGCTGCTCAAACCCTTCACTTTGATCACGCTGAAGGAAACCATCGATCTCGCTCTTCGAGGCCACGAGGCGAGCGCCCTCTCGGAGTAGAGCGACAGATTCACCAAACTCCGCGCGAAAGCGCTCGAACTTAGACGATCCGGGCTAGAATGGCGCCATGAAGATCTATTCGCTCACCCTCCTTCGCCTCGCTCTTCTTTGTCTCTGCGCTGCGATCTCGACCTCGATTCTCGTCGTGAACGACGCGAAGGCCGGCAAGAAACGTGAGTATAAGGTCGTCGAAGGATTCGATCCGGCGGTATCTCCCGACGGCAAGATGCTCGCCTACGCCTTGCTGAACGGCCGAAACATCGACTTGTGGATCTCGACCATCACCGGTGATGAAAAACGACGCCTCACCCACCACGAAGCCAAGGACGCGAGTCCCGCATGGTCGCCCGACGGTCGCTCGATCGTCTTCGTTTCTCATCGCAGCGGCAACGGCGACCTCTATGTGGTCGCCGCCGACGGATCGACGAAAGCGCGACGACTGACGGATCGCAAGGGCCTCGATGACGATCCCGACTGGTCTCCGGACGGACGGTGGATCGCTTTTTCGACCTTCGCAGATCGTGAGCAAGTCATCGCCTTGATCTCCCCCGAGGGAGGAACACCTCGACTGCTCGACCCGAATCCCTATGGAGAGGAAAGCGATCCGAGTTGGTCGCCCGACGGCAGCCAACTCGCCGTCATCACCGAATGGGAGGGCGACAGCGATGTCTTCTTGATTCGGATCGACGACGAACGGCCGCAAGTCCCTTCGCTCGAAGCACAGACGATTCGCATGCCGGATTCGGATGAACTCGAACCTGCCTGGCATCCACGCGGGCATTGGATCGCCGTTTCAACCGACCGCATTCCACGCAATGAATCGCTCTTTCCCGAGCGTTCCCGTCCCGCACGCCGAAGGCCCTCTTCCCGCAATGCATCAGAAGGTGCGCAGCGTATCGTCGCCATGCTCTCGCCGGCGATCCGTTCGAATACGCGACGCGTGACCAACCCAACTTATCTGAGCTATTCCCCAACGTGGACTCCCGACGGCCGCTCCTTGCTCTATGTCCGCGGTGAGGCCGGGCGAGGCGAGAGAACACCGAAAGCTCTTTCAGCTCCGGAAATTTGGATCAAGGAACGCGTCGCGCGCTAGGAATCCGCGCGGCGCGCCGACCTCAGCAAGTCCATCCCGATGTCGATCGATTCTGCACCATCCTCGTGGCGAAAGGCGGTGGTCTGATCGTTACGTCTTCTGGAGCGGCACCTAGCCCGCTGCTTCCCGGCCGCTCCGTGAAACCGGAAAGCCCCAAGATGGGGTGGGCAACGATTGAACGAACAACTTCTCGTGCCCACGAACTTTCTAGCGCAGCGATCAGCGCTGGGAGGATAGCTGAGCGCGGCGTGCGATCGCCTGCCATAGGGTTCCACGTTGTTCAACGCTGAGTCGGCTCAGGTCGACAGGATACTTTTGCCCATCGGCTAGCAGCAATTCCATCTTCTCGTAGTGCTTGTACTGGATCGCCCCTTCCGCCGCAGAGTACCGTTTCCCCGCGATGAACATGCCTTTGATCTTCTGCCACTCGAATTCCTTGGCATTGTCCGGAGGGACGCTGATTCGCAAGTTCTCCGTCGTCACGTCGATTCGATAGTCGTTGACGATGCCCATTCCTCCATAGAACAACCATCCGGCTAGACCGAGACCCGGCAGCCCGGCCGCTAGGATGGCGACGAACCTTCCCGAGGGGCTTGCACTCTTGACCAACCAGAGGGCCACGCCCAAGATGAGAAGTGAGCGACCCCAGACGATTCCCTGATTGTACTCGGTCTCGAAATGGAAGCTGATGGTCTCCGGCATGGGCGAGTCGAAGTCCCTCCGCTCTCCTTCCTGCGTGGAAACCGTACAACCCGCAAGGCAGAACAGTATGACGAGTACCGGAACAAGACGAGCTTTCCTGAACATACCGACCTCCGTAGAGATTCACGATCCTCCCCTGCCCCAGCTTTCTCTTCGGAAAAACCCGGTCCGGCTGAAGTCCGATGCTCGGCCTCGACGGACCGGATCGAAACAGAGATACCCCTCGCAGCCGAGCGACTCGACACATGAGGCAAGATCGACGAGGTGGTGCCTACGACCTCTTGCAGCATCTCGTCGCCCGCCACATCCATTCACGGAACGAACGTATCCAGGTTGATCTTGCCATCCACATCCATCGGCGCGGTTCAGCCGGCCCTTGCAAGGCGATCAGGCACATGTCCCTGTCGGCCAGCGCAGTCTCGCGCCCGCATGACCTCCGCCATCGATCGCCGGCTTCGTCGCAAAGTGGTTGACAGATGGACTCGGGCGTGGTTGACTCCCGACATGCAGACGAAGTGCCGCCATCGACATCATCATCATCACGCCGCCCGCGAGGCCGGTGAATGGTCGAGGTTGCACCGCGTCTGATTGAGATGGCAACCCGATACGACGCCGGCCTGCGGGCCGGCGTTTTTTGATCTTGGGGCTTCCTCCCCTCGTCAAGCAGCGCAGCGGTCCGGGCTCGGCAGATGCCGAGGTCAACGATGGAACAGAAAAATCGGAAGGAAGTGATTCGCCGGACAGTGCCGATTCGACTGGGGCTGCCGAAGGGACGAATGGAGGCGGAGGTTCGCCGATTGCTGGCGGATGCCGGCATCGATCTTCGCACCGGGATCCGTGGATATCGGGCCCAGCTCAATCTCGAGGGCTTCGAGGCGAAGATCCTCAAACCGCAAAATATCGTCGAGATGCTACAGGCCGGTTCGCGGGACATCGGTTTTGCCGGCGCGGACTGGGTGCGCGAACTCGATGCGGATCTGATCGAGCTGGTCGATACCGGACTCGATCCCGTTCGCATCGTCGCCGCTGCACCCGCGGCGCTGCTCAGTGACGGCCGACTCCCCGATCGCCCGCTGATCGTCGCTTCGGAATACCCTTCGATGGCGGCAGCCTGGATCGAGGAGCGAGGACTTAGCGCTCGCTTCGTCCGCTCCTACGGTGCGACGGAGGTTTTCCCGCCGGACGACGCCGACTGCATCGTCGACAATACCGCGACCGGATCGACCTTGCGCGCCAACGCACTGGTGGTCGTCGATGAGTTGATGAGTTCATCGACCCGTCTCTTTGCCAACGCGCGGGCCCTCGACGATCACGAACGGCGCCGGTCGATCGACTCCTTCGTGATGTTGCTCGGCTCGGTTCTGGAGGCGCGTCGGCGGGTAACGATCGAAATGAACGTGACGGCCGATCGACTCGAAGCCGTGGTCTCGGCGCTTCCGGCCATGCGTCAGCCGACGGTTTCGCCGCTCTACGGCAACGGCGCCTTCGCTGTGAAGGCCGCCGTACCACGTGAGGAGATCGCCCGGGTGATTCCTCGAATCAAGAGCTGCGGCGGTACCGATGTCCTCGTCACCAAGCCCTCGCAGATCGTACCGTGAGCACCCCGCGCCCCGTTCCCGGACTGCTGAACCTCGCGCCCTACGATCCCGGCCGTCTGAGCACGCCCTGTGATCTTCATCTCGATGGAAACGAGTGCGATCTATCCGAAGGGGAAGGATCTGCAAGTACCGGGGCGACCCGCGAGATTCTCTACCGCTATCCGGATCTTTCTTTCTTCGAACGGCAGATCGCCGAAAGTCATCAGGTCGAGCCGGAGCAAGTGCTGCTCACCGCCGGCGCCGACGACGGTCTCTATCGCGCATGCCGCACCGTGCTGATGCCCGGACGTTCCTTCATCTTTCCATCGCCGTCTTTCGGCATGCTGCGACGTTACGCGGAAGTGAGCGGGGCAACTGTCGTGCGCGTACCTTGGACGTCGGACGAATATCCGATCGACGAGGTGATCGCCTCCATCGACGAGACGACGGCCGCGATCGCGGTCGTCTCGCCCAACAATCCCACCGGCGCCGTTGCCGTCGCAGAAGATCTCCAACGCCTTTCCACGGCGGCGCCCGGCGCGCTGCTTCTCGTCGATCTGGCCTATGCCGAGTTTGCCGAGGAAGATCTGACGCCCGTAGCGCGGGATCTCGACAACGCACTCATCTTTCGAACGTTTTCCAAGGCATGGGGACTCGCCGGTCTGCGTGTCGGCTACGTTTTCGGACCGCCAAGAGTCATCCGCTGGATGCGCTCGCTCGGTCAGCCCTATGCGGTCTCGGGTCTTTCGGCCTCCATCGCCTGCGAGAGGTGGAAACGAGACCGTGCGAGGGTCGAGAGCTTCGCAAGACGTGTGCGGCTCGAGCGCCGTGAACTGGCCGAAATGCTCGCTTCGTGCGGAGCGCGCCCCCAGCCTTCCCAGGCGAACTTCATCCTGGCGCGATTCGACGATGCCGCCTTCGTCCGGGAGGGCCTCGCCGGGCTCGGTATCGCCGTGCGGGCTTTCGCCGGGGACGACGAAGTGGAAGACGCCCTGCGGATCACATGTCCCGGCCGAGCCGACGCCTTCGCGCGCCTGCTCGCCGCCATCGAAACGACGATGCGTCCCAAGGCGCTGCTTTTCGATCTCGATGGTGTGTTGGCGGACGTCTCGCATTCTTACCGAGAGGCGATCGTGCTCACCGCTCGGTTCTTTGGGGTCGAAGTGAACGCCGAAGAGGTGGCGCGCATCAAGCGAGCCGGCGGTGCGAACGATGACTGGGAGGTCACCCATCGTCTGATCGCAGTTCACCGCGACGTGAGCTACGCCGAGGTGCGCCGCCGCTTCGAGACGTTCTACCAAGGCGATGCGACGCAACCGGGGCTCCGGCAACGCGAAACGCTGATTCCCGATCGCGCAGTGCTGGAGCATCTGAGCCGGAAGGTTCGCCTTGCTCTGGTGACCGGTAGACCGCGCTCCGATGCGCTGCACTTTATCCGCCACTTCGATCTCGACGGCTTGTTCGAGGTTGCCGTGACCCGTGATGAGAGTGTGGCGCTCAAACCCGATCCTGCCCCGGTGCTTCTTGCGCTCGACAAGCTCGGCACTCGTTCGGCGTGGATGGTGGGAGATACGCCGGACGACATGCGGGCCGCGAGAGCCGCGCGAACGCTCCCGCTCGGCATCGTTTCGCCCGGTGAAGATCTTGCCCGGACCGGTGACGCGCTCCTTAGGGCGGGTGCAGGGCGTGTGCTTGGATCGCTCGACGAAATTCTGGAGATATTGCCATGAAAGAGACGAAGACACGCAGATCGGAATTGTCCCGCAAGACGAAGGAGAGCGATATCCAGGTAAGACTCGATCTCGACGGCAGCGGAGAGATCGAAGTCCGCACCGGAATCGCCTTTCTCGATCACATGATCTCGTCGCTGGCGTTTCATGCGGGCTTCGATCTGACGCTATGCGCGGTGGGCGATCTCGAGGTGGACGATCATCACACCGCCGAGGATTCTGCCGTGGCATTGGGCGAGGCCTTTGCCGTCTGTGTCGGCGATCGCCGCGGCCTGGCACGCTTCGGCAGCGCCTATGCACCGCTCGACGAGGCTCTGATGCGTGCGGTCGTGGATCTGTCGGGACGACCTTACGCGGTGATCGAGTGGAATCTATCGCGGGAATCGATCGGCGGGCTGGCCACCGAAAACGCGGCTCACTGGTTTCGCTCCTTCGCGAACGCCGGAGGTCTGACGCTGCACGTCGACCTTCTGCGCGGCGAGAACGATCACCACAAGATCGAGGCGGCCTTCAAGGCGACTGCGCTGGCGCTTCGGCAGGCGGTCGTGCGTACCGGTATCTCGCAGATCCCCAGCACCAAGGGAGTGCTCTGATGCCGTCGCCTCGGGTGCTCGTCGTTCCGACCGGTTCGGCCAACCTCGCTTCCGTGCTCGCGGGACTCAGGCGCGTTGGTGCGATCCCAAGGCCGATCGAACGGCCGGACGAGATCCTAAGCGCCGAGCATGTCGTGCTTCCGGGTGTCGGCTCCTTCGCCGCGGCCATCGAGCACTTGAAGGCCCGCTCATTCTACGAGCCGCTTCGTGAGCGCGCGTTGCTGGGACGTTCGCTGCTGGCGATCTGTCTTGGGATGCAGATTCTCTGCGATTCGAGCGAGGAGGATGCGCGTGTCGGCGGCCTCGGCGTGATCCCGTCGGCGGTGCGGGCCTATTCGGGAACGCTTCGCGTGCCCCAGATGGGATGGAACCGCATTGCCCCTGATTCCGGTTGCCGGCTCCTGCGGCCCGGCTTTGCATACTTCGCCAATTCCTATCGCCTAGAACGAGCACCCGCAGGCTGGTCGGCCGCGTTCTCGGATCACGGCGGAAAATACGTGGCAGCTCTCGAGCGTGATGGAGTGCTGGCTTGTCAATTCCATCCGGAACTCTCGGGCGCGTGGGGAGTGTCGCTGCTCGATCGCTGGCTCAGTGGCCCGGCGATAGGGAGTCGTTGATGCTGACGGTGCGCGTGATTCCCTGCCTCGATATCCGGGACGGCCGCGTCGTCAAGGGCGTGAACTTTGCCGGGCTGCGCGACGCAGGCGATCCCGTGCAATGTGCGCGGGCCTACGAAGCTCAGGGCGCCGATGAGATCGTCTTTCTCGATGTGGCGGCGACACCGCGGGGTCGTGCCGCAGGCCGCGAGACGATTCGAATCGTACGCGCGGCGCTATCGATCCCTCTGACGGTGGGAGGTGGAGTCGGATCGGTCGAGGATGCGCAACGACTTCTCGAAGCCGGTGCCGACAAGGTCGCAGTCAATACGGCCGCCGTGGCGCGACCGCGCTTGCTGGCCGAACTGGCGGCACGATTCGGCCGTCAGTGCATCGTGCTGGCGATCGATGCGGCATCGCTTTCTAGTGAACGATGGGAAGTTCTCGTGCGCTCGGGAAGCGAGCGAAGCGGTCGCGACGTCGTGGAATGGGCCGGCGAGGGAGTCTTTCAAGGCGCGGGTGAGATTCTCTTGACCAGTTTCGATCGCGACGGGACTCGCCTCGGTTACGACTTGGCATTGATCGAGCGGATCGCCGAGGTCGTCCGAGTCCCGGTGATTGCCTCGGGCGGTGCCGCAAGCGCGGCCGACTTGATCGCGGCCGTGCGTTCCGGCGCGGATGCCGTTCTCGCGGCATCGATATTTCACGACGGCGAACTCAGCGTCGCCACGGTCAAGCATCGGATGGCCGCTGCAGGATTGGAGATGAGACTGTGATTGTTCCGTCGATTGATTTGATGAACGGAAAGGCTGTGCAGTTGCGAGAGGGTCGTGAACTGATCATCGACGCCGTCGATCCGCTGGTGATGGCGAAACGCTTTGCGCTCGTCGGAGAAGTTGCCGTCGTCGATCTCGATGCCGCGTTCGGGCGGGGCAGCAATCGCGAGATCATCGACGAGATCCTCGAGATCACACCTTGCCGCGTCGGTGGCGGAATCCGCGACGTGGAGACGGCGCGATCGTGGCTGGACCGAGGCGCTAGCAAGGTCGTGCTCGGGACGGCGGCGGTGCCGGAGGTTTTGAAAAAACTTCCCAAAGAGCGAGTCATCGTTGCGCTCGACGCGCGGGACGGAGAGGTCGTCGTCGATGGGTGGCGCCGGTCGACGGGTCGCACGGTTCTCTCGCGCATGAAAGAACTCAATGGCCTAGCGGCCGGATACCTCGTGACATTCGTCGAGAACGAGGGGCACCTGACGGGACTCGATCTTTCCCGGACCCGCGACTTCGTGGAGGCCGCAGGTGATGCGCGGCTGACGATCGCCGGCGGCGTAGAGAATGCGGAGGAGATCGCGGCGGCCGATGAGATCGGTGTCGATGTGCAGGTCGGTATGGCGCTCTACACGGAGCGCATCGATCTCGCGGGCGTTCTAGCCGCGATGCTGAAAAGCGATCGGGAAGACGGTCTGTTCGCCACCATCATCGTCGACGAGCGAGGATCGGCGCTCGGCCTCGCTTGGTCGAACGTGGAGAGTCTTCGCCTAGCGCTCGAGCATCGCCGGGGCGTGTACCACTCACGCACACGCGGAGTCTGGGTCAAGGGCGAGAATTCGTCTGCAACACAAGATCTGCTGCGGGTGGATCTCGACTGTGACCGCGACGCGCTGCGTTTCACGGTGCGTCAGCACGGTGCGGGATTCTGCCATCGCGGCACACCGACCTGCTTTGGCGACGGCCCGCCGATGGCGCAGCTCGAGCGATTGCTCGGGAGTCGCGTAAGTTCGTCGCCGGAAGGCTCCTATACCCGTCGACTGCTCGATGACCCGCGCCTTCTTGCTGCCAAGCTGCGTGAGGAAGCCGACGAGCTTGCGGAGGCCGCGAGCCGAGAGCACGTCGTATCCGAAGCTGCCGATCTGATCTACTTCACTCTTGTCGCCCTCGCTCGGGCTGGTGTGCGACTCGCGGATGTGGAACGCGAGTTCGCACGAAGGATGCTTCGAATCACACGAAGAGGTGGAAAAGCCAAGCCGGAGGCAGGGCGATGAGTCGGACCGTAGCGCTCAGGCGCGTTCTCCCTGACGAAGTGCCGATGCATGCTCGTTCCGAGATCGACACGAAGACGCTGGCGGAGGCTTCGCGCATCGTCGAAGACGTCGAAAAACGACGCGAAGAGGCAGTGCTGGAATATGCATCGCGTTTTGGTGATATGGATACCGGAGATCGGCCGCTGCTCATCGAAGGAGATGAGCTTCGGGCGGCGCCGGATAAGGTCAGCAGAGAGGTGCGGGAAGTTCTCGAGCGCACGGCAGCGAGGATCAGGCGATTCGCGATGGCTCAGCGTAACTCGCTTCGCGATGTGGCGCTGAACACGGAATGGGGGAAAATGCGCCAGATTGCCGAGCCGCTGCAAGTCGCAGGCTGCTACGCTCCGGGAGGGCGTTATCCACTGCCTTCGTCGGTCTTGATGACGGTGATTCCGGCCGGCGTAGCAGGTGTTGGTCTGATCCAGGTCGCCACACCGAAGGTCGGCGACTTGATGCTAGCTGCCGCCGCGATCGCGGGTGCCGACCGGGTGCTTTCCGTCGGCGGTGCTCAGGCCATCGCCGCGCTCGCCTTTGGTGTGGCCGGTGTTGATGGCTGCGATGTGATTGTCGGACCCGGCAATCGATGGGTTACGGCTGCGAAGCAACGGGTCTCGCATCGCGTGCGCATCGACATGCCGGCCGGCCCTTCAGAAGTCCTCGTCTTTGCCGACCGTAGCGCATCGGCAAGACTGATCGCTGCCGACATGATCGCTCAGGCCGAGCACGGATCGGACTCCCTAGCGGTGCTCGTAACGACCGAAGCAGAGTTGATCGAGCAGGTAGAGCGGGCTCTCGCCGAGCAAGTTCTCGATCTTCCGACGGCCGACATGGTACGCCGTTCACTCCGCCGCAGCTTCGCCGTGCCGGTCTCCTCGATCGAGGAGGGAATCGAGGTCTGCCGTCGACTCGCACCCGAGCATCTGGAGATCATCATGCAAGAAGGCGATCGTGTCGCCGCAAAGGTGAGAGCTAGCGGCGCAGTCTTCATCGGCCCCCATACGCCTGCGACGCTTGGAGACTACGGAGCCGGTCCGAATCACGTCTTGCCGACGGCCGGCTCGGCGCGATCGGAAAGCGGCCTATCGCCGCTGGTCTTCATGCGCACCTTTACCACCCTCGAGGTAAGAGACACGGAATCTGCGCGGGAGCTGCTCGACGATACGATCCTTCTAGCACGCCTCGAAGGGCTCGAAGCGCACGCCCGCTCCGCGATCCACCGCCTGCCTGAAGAAAACGACTCGAACCGGAAGAATCTCCACTCAATGCGAACTGCAGGTATTCAAAACGATTGACCGGCCCCGCCGGACGATACCGTCGCCGCGGTGATCGAGTTTCGCGATGACGACTGACGCTTTCGGCTAGAGTCGAGGGATTTCCGGGATTCGAGTGAGTTTGTTGCGGGCCGCTCTCGTTCATGGAGGTCCGGGCAGGCGGTTCGTGTGGTGATTCCGGCTTGACGCGGGCGGCCGATTGTCCAGATTGTCCTATGACGACAGGACAATCACCGTGTTCTCAGATCTCAAACCGGCAGACCCGCTCCCACTCTTCCGACAGATCGTCGAACGAGTACGGCAACACGTGGCGCGGGGCGCCCTGCGTGCAGGGGATCGGCTGCCGACGATACGGGAACTGGCCCGGGAAGCCCGCGTGAACCGAAACACGGCAGCGCGCGCGATTCAGGCTCTCGAGGCGGAGAATCTCGTCGTCACCCGCGTGGGCCGCGGCACTTTCATCGCGCCCACAGCCGACGAGCGCAGCGCCGAGTTGCGCCGAATCGATCTTCAGCGCGCCGTCGATGAAGTTCTGCGCGTGGCAGGAGAGCAGGGCGTGAGCCGCAAAGAACTCTTGCGAATGATCGACTCCCGTTCCAATGAACGGCACGTGAAGGTCGCTCTTGTCCGGCAACCCGAGGAGGTTTCGTGATGTCTCGAGTAGCGCTCAACTTTGTCGATGTTCACCGGCATTTTGGAAAGAAGGTGGCACTTGACGGCGTCAGCCTCACCGTGAAAGCCGGCGAAGTCCTAGGAATGATCGGCCGCAACGGAGCCGGCAAGACGACCGCGTTGCGACTAGCGCTCGGCACGCTTCATCCCGACTCCGGCACGATCCGAACTCTGGGCTTCGACACGGTTTCGCAAGGGATGGCCGTCCGCACACGCGTTTCCCTGCTTTCCGAAGAGAGTGCGCTCTATGAGGATCTCACGGTCGACGAAATGATTTCATTCGCCGCATCCTTGCATCCGCGCTGGGATGATGATCTATCAGACGAGTTTCGCGAACGACTGCACCTCGACCTTTCACCCAAGATCAAGACACTCTCGCGAGGTGATCGCGCCAAGGTTTCGCTCTTGCTCGCCGTGGCGGCGCGACCACAGCTCCTGCTGCTCGACGACCCCACCGCCGGGATCGACCCGCTCGTCCGTCGCGAAGTTCTCGAAGGCATTCTCGATGCCATCCCATCTGAGGGCGGCTCGGTCATCTACGCCTCGCATTTGATTGAAGACGTCGAACGAGTGGCGGACCGCGTCCTTGTCTTGGATGCCGGAAAGATCGTGTTGGAGCGATCGATCGAGCAGCTCAAGCATGAGGCTCGGCGTGTCACGGCGGTCTTCGAGAACTCCGCTCCCGAGATCGTGCACGACGCCGCGCTCGGAGTGCGTAGACGCGGACGATCGTTCGATGCGGTTGCGCTCGATCGAATCGACGCGCTCGCCGGCACGCTCCGGCAAGCCGGGGCGCGTGACGTGCTGGTTTCACCTGCATCCCTCGAAGACGTCCTGATCGCGTGCTTGCGCGAAGATGCTTCATCCGGCGATAGAGAAGACGTGAAGGAGATGAGCCATGTCTGAAATCTACACGACGATCCCTCCACAAAACTCCGCCACGCGCGGAATCGCCCGTCATGGATCGCGTCGTTCCGCGT
>Ga0256830_1001733_pt1 | contig 15088 bp, 9 predicted proteins | sample 128326metaG_FD_190537 | JGI IMG/M metagenome (GOLD analysis project Ga0256830, IMG submission 190537) | Hydrothermal vent microbial communities from Lau Basin, Pacific Ocean - 128-326 | ecosystem: Environmental > Aquatic > Marine > Hydrothermal vents | place: Pacific Ocean: Lau Basin | collected... | reverse complement strand
CCGATACCGGGAATTCGTCGTCGAGGGTCGCCACCACGACCTTGAACCCGGGACCGGTGACATCGGTCCCGGTCAGCGCACCGATCTCGCGCGCCACGCCTTCCATGCCCAGGCAGTCACCCCGGTTCGGCGTCAGGTCGATTTCGATGATCTGGTCGTCGAGTGCAAGGTACTCGCGCAGATCGGTGCCGACGGGTGCATCGGCAGGCAGCTCCATCAGCCCCGCGTGTTCGTCGCTGAGGCCGAGTTCACGCGCGGAACACAGCATGCCGAACGACTGCACGCCACGCAGCTTTGCCTTCTTGATCTTCATGCCATCGGGCATGCGACCGCCGACGGTGGCCAGCGGCGCCTTGAGCCCGGCACGCGCATTGGGCGCGCCGCACACGATCTGCAACGGCTCACCCTCGCCGGTGCTCACCTGGCACACGCGCAGCTTGTCGGCATCGGGGTGCGGCTCGGCGCTGAGGACCTCGGCCACCACGATGCCCTCGAACGGCGGCGCGGCCGGTTCGACCGAGTCGACTTCCAGACCGGCCATGGTCAGGGTCTCGGCCAGCCCCTCGGTATCGAGGTCCGGGTCGACCCATTCGCGCAACCAGTTTTCGCTGATCCTCATTGTGTCGGCTCTTTAATCATCGAATAAAAAACATGTTAACCACAAGGGCACACGAGGGTGCACGAAGGAAAGACAAGTATCATGTTTTTACTTTGTGCGCCTTCGTGGTCAAATCAACCCTTCTATCTGAACTGCTGCAAAAACCGCAGATCGTTTTCGAAGAACAGCCGCAGGTCGTCGACGCCGTACTTGAGCATGGCCAGCCGCTCGACGCCCATGCCGAAGGCCAGACCCGTGTACCGCTCGTTGTCGACATCCACGTGGGCGAACACGTTGGGATGCACCATGCCGCAGCCCAGCACTTCCAGCCAGCCGCTGTGACCGCACACACGGCAGCCTTCGCCGCTGCAGATGACACATTCAATGTCGACTTCGGCAGACGGTTCGGTAAAGGGGAAGTACGACGGCCGGAAACGCACACCCAGGTCGCACTCGAAGAAATGTTTCAGGAACTCGTCCAGCAACCCTTTCAAATCGGCAAAGCTCACCTGTTCGTCGACCAGCAGGCCTTCGACCTGATGGAACATGGGCGTATGGGTCAGGTCCGAATCGCAGCGGTACACCCGCCCCGGCGCAATGATGCGCAGCGGTGGCTTGCGCTCTTCCATGACGCGGATCTGCACCGGCGAGGTGTGGGTGCGCAGCACGTGGCGCCGGTCGGTATAGAAGGTGTCGTGCATGGCGCGCGCCGGGTGATGCGCGGGAATGTTGAGCGCCTCGAAGTTGTGGTAATCGTCCTCGATCTCCGGTCCTTCGACGACTTCGAATCCCATCCCGGCAAACAGCGCCTCTATGCGCTGCAAGGTGCGCGTGACGGGGTGCAGACCGCCCGGCGGCTGGCCGCGCCCCGGCAGGGTGACATCGACGGTTTCCTGCGCCAGCCTGGCGGCCAGCGCGGCGTCCTGCAGTTCCGCCTTGCGCGCCTCGATGGCCTGCTGCACGGCCTGCTTGGCCTTGTTGATGGCCTGACCGGCAGCCGGGCGCTCCCCGGCCGGCAGCTTGCCGAGCTGCTTGAGCTGCCCGGTCAACAAGCCCTTCTTGCCCAGGTAGCGCACGCGCACGTCGTCCAGCGCCTGCAGGTCGGCTGCGGCATCGACTTCGCTGAGGGCCTGTTGTTCGAGTTCGGCCAGTGTCGCCACTGCGTTGTGCTCCCGTATATGTTACCCGGTGGGGTTCGCTGCGCTCACCGCCACCCTACGATGGCTGCCCCGGTTACAGAACAAAAAAGGGGAAAGGCGCAGGCCCTTCCCCTTTCAGGTTCGCGCGCGCCGCCCGTGGCGGGCGGCGCGGATCAACCTGCCAGGCTGGCCTTCGCTTTTTCCGCCAGCGCCGCAAAGGCGGGCTTGTCGAACACGGCCAGATCGGCCAGCACCTTGCGGTCGATCTCGATCTCCGCCTTGCTCAGACCGTTCATGAAACGGCTGTAGGACAGGCCGTTCTCGCGCGCGGCCGCGTTGATGCGCGCGATCCACAGGGCGCGGAACTGGCGCTTGCGTTGGCGACGGTCGCGGTAGGCGTACTGGCCCGCCTTGATGACCGCCTGCTTGGCGACACGGAAAACCTTGCGACGGGCGCCGTAGTAGCCCTTCGCCTTGGACAGCACTTTTTTGTGACGGGCGCGTGCCTGTACACCCCGTTTGACTCTGGACATTTGCCTTTACCTCTCTCGGAATCTGTCAGACGAACGGCAGCATGCGGCGTACCGCGCGCTGGTCGGCGTCATGAACGCGCTCTGTGGTGACAAGCTGACGCTTGCGCTTGGCGCTCTTCTTGGTGAGGATGTGACGGTGGTGGGACTGACCCCGCTTGAAACCGCCACTGGCAGTCCGGCGGAACCGCTTCGCGGCACCGCGGTTGGTTTTCATCTTCGGCATTACTGTTCTCCCGCTTCTCTGACTTCAGATTGACGTCGCCGCCTAGGCGCGGTTATGCCCGGAGCGACCCTCGGTTTTCAATGGGGTCGGTTTTCAATGGGGTCAGAGTCCTTTGAACCGTTGTTCCAACGGTTCAAAGGACTCTGACCCCATTGAACTGAACTACTTTTTCTTCGGCGCCAGCACCATCACCATCTGGCGGCCTTCCATCTTCGGGAACTGCTCGACCGTCCCGTATTCCTCGAGGTCCTTCTCCACCCGCTTGAGCAGGTCGCGTCCCAGTTCCTGGTGGGCCATTTCACGACCGCGGTAACGCAGGGTCACTTTCACCTTGTCGCCGTCGGTCAGGAAGCGAATCAGGTTGCGCAGTTTGACATTGTAGTCGCCAATGTCGGTACCGGGCCGGAACTTGATCTCCTTGACCTGGATCTGCTTCTGCTTCTTGCGCGCGCTCTGGCGTTTCTTCTGTTCCTCGAACCGGAACTTGCCGTAGTCCATGATACGGCATACCGGGGGTTCGGCCTGCGGTGCGATCTCGACCAGATCCAGTTCGGCCTCTTCGGCAACTTTCAGCGCTTCGTCAACCGGCATCACGCCGCGTTGCTCGCCATCCTGGTCTACCAGCCGCACCTGCGGCGCCGTAATGTCCCGGTTTACCCGGTGCTTCAACTTGTTTGCAGCAGCGATATCTACGCCTCCAAAACAGTACGGCCGCGGCTCGCGATCTCGGCGGCCAGCCCCTCTGCCAGGGCTGAAACGGACCGGCTTCCCAGGTCCTTGCCACCACGCGTGCGCACGGCCACAGTCTCTGATTCCACTTCCCGGTCACCTACCACGAGCAGGTACGGGACACGCTGAATCGTGTGTTCGCGGATTTTAAAGCCGATTTTCTCGTTTCTCAAGTCCGATTTGACCCTCAGGCCCTGATTTTTCAGGATTTCTTCCACTTTTCGCGCATATTCGGCCTGCTTGTCGGTGATATTCAGCACCACCGCCTGCACCGGCGCCAGCCACAGCGGCAGCGCGCCGGCGTAGTGCTCGATCAGAATGCCGATGAAACGCTCCAGCGAACCCAGGATGGCGCGGTGCAGCATGACCGGTGTGTGCTTGCTGCCGTCCTCGGCGATATAGTGTGCGCCCAGCCGCTCCGGCATGGAAAAATCCAGCTGGATGGTACCCAGCTGCCACACCCGGTTGAGGCAGTCGCGCAGCGAGAACTCGATCTTGGGACCGTAGAAAGCGCCCTCGCCCGGCTGCAGTTCCCAGGCGAGCTGCTTGTGATCGAGCGCCTCTTCCAGCGCCTTCTCGGCCTTGTCCCAGAGTTCGTCCGCGCCCACGCGCTGTTCCGGGCGCGTGGACAGCTTGATCAGCACGTCGTCGAAACCGAAGTCCCGGTACACCTCGAACAGCAGATCGATGAAGTCGGACACTTCGCCAAGAATCTGAGCCTCGGTGCAGAAGATATGGGCGTCGTCCTGCACGAAGCCGCGCACCCGCATCAGGCCGTGCAGGGTGCCGGACGGTTCGTTGCGGTGGCAGGAACCGAACTCGGCCAGCCGCAGCGGCAGGTCGCGGTAGCTCTTCAGGCCCTGGTTGTAGATCTGGATGTGGGCCGGGCAGTTCATGGGCTTGATGGCGTAGGTGCGGTGTTCCGACTCGGTGGTGAACATGTCGTCGTGGAACTTCTCCCAGTGGCCCGACTTCTCCCACAGCGAGCGGTCGATGACCTCCGGGGTGTGCACCTCCTGGTAGCCGTGCGCGCGCAGCTTGCCGCGCACATAGTCCTGAATGAGCAGGTAGATCTGCCAGCCGTTGTCGTGCCAGAACACCATGCCCGGGGCCTCTTCCTGGGTGTGGAACAAGTCCATCACCTTGCCCAGTTTGCGGTGGTCGCGCTTCTCGGCCTCTTCCAGCCGGTGCAGGTAGGCCTTGAGCGCCTTCTTGTCGTTCCAGGCCGTACCGTAGACACGCTGCAGCATTTCGTTGTTCGAATCGCCGCGCCAGTAGGCGCCGGCCACCTTCATGAGCTTGAAGGCCTTCAGCCTGCCGGTGCTGGGCACGTGCGGGCCGCGGCACAGATCGATGAAATCGCCCTGTTGATAGAGCGAGATATCCTCGCCCTGGGGAATATCGGCAATGATCTGCGCCTTGTAGTCCTCGCCCATCTTATTGAAGAACTCGATGGCCTCGTCACGCGGCATGAGCTTGCGGGTGATCGGGAAGTCCTGTTTGGCCAACTCGGCCATCTTTTTCTCGATCTTCTGCAGGTCCTCGGGTGTGAACGGGCGCTCGTAGGCGAAGTCGTAGTAGAAGCCGTCCTCGATCACCGGGCCGATGGTGACCTGTGCATCCGGGAACAGTTCCTTGACCGCCTGCGCCAGCAGGTGAGCGGTGGAATGGCGAATGACATCCACGCCCTCCTCGTCGCGGTCGGTGACGATGGCCAGTTCGGCGTCGTGGTCGATGACGTGGGAGGTGTCCACCAGCCGGCCGTCGAGCTTGCCGGCCAGCGCCGCCCGGGCCAGCCCGGGACCGATGGACTCGGCCACCTCGCGCACCGTGACCGGGCGGTCGAATTCACGCCGGCTGCCGTCGGGGAGGGTGATGGTGGGCATGTCGAATGTCTCCAGTGGTGACCGCTACGAGAGGCCACTTGATTTCGATCGGAAAAAAGGGGACAGATTTCGAATCTGTCCCCTTTCGGCTGTTCGGGCTGTCGCGGCCGTCCGGCGCGCGATCGCGTGAGCGGATACTAAACGCAAGTGCCGGCTTGCGTCAATCGCCCGCCGCGGCGGTCAGGGCGCCAGGCCGGACGGCCCGGGCCGCTTGAGGAACAGCTTCTTGAACAGCGCCAGGTCCACGGCGTTGACGATGCCGTCGCTGTTGATGTCGCGCAGCGGATCCCGGCTCAGGAAGCCTTTCTTGAACAACGCCAGGTCCACGGCGTTGACGATGCCGTCATTGTTGAAGTCGGCGTCGCAACGGTTGCCGTAGCCGTCGCCGTCGACGTCGGTCTGATCGGCGTTGGCCAGCAGCGTGCAGTTGTCCAGGTGGTCATAGACGCCGTCGCCGTCGCTGTCGGCGAAATCGGCGATCACCAGGCCGGCGTCCGTCACCGCGGCGAGCGCATCCGTGCCCTGGCCGTCATCGACGATGACCGCGGACGCGCCCGGCCCGCCCGCCGGCAGGATGCGCACCTGCGTCCCGGCGCTGGCGGCGAGCGCCCGGAACACCAGCCGCGCCACTTCCACCTGCTGGCCGTTGACGCCCGGACTGGGCAGGGCCACCAGGATGCGGGCGGCGCCGCCGTCGTTGTCGATGTCGCGCAGCGGGAACAGCGCCGGCTTCGACAGGCCGAAGTCGTAGGCGAACCCGGACGTCGCCAGGTCGATGGCGCGCAGGCTCAGCACCGCGGGATCGAAGCTGATACGCGCGTCCGCCGCCACCACGTCGGCGCCCTCGGTGTCGACCGCCAGCACCAGCACGACGTCGTCGCCGACCTGGTAGTCCCCGGCGGCGGGGGTGAGTTGCAGGGCTGCCGGCCGGGCCGCGAGCGGCAGCGCCAGCAGGGCCGCGGCCAGCAGGCGCGGCAGGCGTGTCATCCGGCGCTTCGGCCGGGGGGCGTCGTGGCCGGCGGTGCGGTTCATGGCTTGTCGGGACCTCGTCATCGGTTCAACTGCTCCAGCAACTGGCGCAGGTCGCGCGCGCCGACGCTGCCGTCGCCGGTCAGGTCGGAACCCGGCCCGCCGCTCGCCCATTCGCTCATCATGCGGCCCAGGTCGCGGGCGTCCACGCGGCCGTCGCGGTTGATGTCGGCGGCGAACAGGATGCCGCCGGTGTTCACGTAGAAGGCGCCGACCGCGCTCCAGGGACCGGCCAGCGCGGCGTCCTCGGCCCGCGCCCGCCAGTAGTACCAGCCGTGATCCGCCAGCGCCGCACCCGGCGACCAGGCGGGGGTGGCCGAGGTGCCGGCCGCCGCCAGGTCGCTCAGGGCGCCGTCGCGGTACAGCTCGAAGCGGTAGCGCAACGGATCGCCGTCGGGGTCACCGGCCGGCAGCACGCTCAGCCGCGGCGCGTCGAGGTTGAGCCAGGCGCCGTCGGCGGGATTGGCGGGCACCACCGCGCCGGGCGCCCCGTTCAACGTGTTCACCCGGAACTCGCCATAGACCCAGGGACTCTCCGCGACGCCGTCGCTGGCCTTGGCGCGCCAGTAGTAGATTTCGTCCTCCACCAGCCCGGTGACCGGCCAGGCGGTGCTGCCCGCCGTCTCGCCGATCCAGGCCGAGACCTGCCTGGCCGGGCCGTCGAAGGCCGGCCGGGTGTCGAGTTCGAAGCGGTAGGCGAGCGCGTCGCCGTCGGCGTCACTGGCATTGTCCACCACCAGGCTGAGATCGGTGGCCGCGACCGCCCCGGCCGGCGCCGCGATGACGGGCGGCGCGGGCGGCGTGTTGGCATCGTCCACCCGGAAGGTGCCGACGGCGGACGGCGTCGCCAGACCGTGTTCGTCCGTGGCCGTCACCCGCCAGTAGTAGGTGCCGGGATCCAGCGCCGTGGCCGGCGTCCAGCGGGTGACGCCGGCGGGATCCGCCGGCACGTCGGGCGAGGCCGCCAGGCGGCTGCCCAGGCCGGCGTCGGCAAACAGCTCGAAGCGGTAGCTCACGGCGTCGCCGTCCGGATCGACGCTGTTGCCCACTTGCAGCTCCGGCAGCGCGGCGGCCTGCGTGCCGTCGGCCGGCTGGCTCAGGGCAAAGGGCAAGGGCGCCTCGTTGGCCACGTTGACGAAGAAGCTGGCATAGACCCAAGGCGTGTACAGCGTGCCGTCGTGGGCGCGCACACGCCAGTAAGCCCACCGGTTGTCCGGCAGCGCCGCCGTCGGCGTCCAGGCCGTCCGCTCCGCGCCCTCGGCGACCGGGCCGCTGGCCTCGATCAGGCTGCGGTAGCCGGCATCGGCGTAGAGTTCGAATTCGTACGCCAGGGGCGTGCCGGGGCGCGGATGCTGCGCGTTCAGCACACTGAGCACCGGCTGCACGGACGCCACTTCGGACTCATACCAGGGGGCGTCGATCATGGGCGCCAGCGCGCCGTCCAGCCCCAGCGGGTCGGTGCCCTGCTGGTATTCGTCGAAGTCGCTGACGCCGTCGCCGTCGCTGTCCAGGGACAGGTCGCGGTCCAGGGTGCCGAAGTTCTCCAGCTCCCAGGCGTCGGCCACGCCGTCGCCGTCGCTGTCCCAAGCCGGGTTTACCACGATGCGCGCGACCTGGGAGCGGCTGAGTACGCCGTCCGAGGCCTGGTAGCGGATCGGATACACGCCCGCCTGCCCTTCCGCCGGCGTCCAGTCGAAGACGGCCGTGCCATTGCCCTGGTCGACGAAATTGGCGCCCGCTGGCAGGCCGGTTGCAGTCAGAACCGGGGGCGTGCCATCCGGGTCGCTGGCCTCGACCAGGAAGGAGATCTGCCGCCCCTCGGCGGCACTGCGGTCGGGGATGAACTGCAGTACCGGCGCCTGTGGCTCAGCGACCGGGTCGTCCAGCACCAGCGTATAACTCCCCGTCGATCCGAAGTCGAACAGGTTCAACCAGTAGTCCCAAGGCTGGCTGCCGACGCGCGTCTTGGAGGACCAGGCGTTCTCCGGGAGCAAGCGTTTCCCGTCCGAGCGTTCCACGCGCACGATCCGCTTGCCGCCCTTGCTCGGGTCGCGGACCCGCGCATACAGGAAACCGGCTTCGGGCGGCACGCTGAGCGTGTAACGGAGTTCGGTGCCGTTCTGGCCCGCCAGTGTCAGGGTGGCGCCGGAGGAGACATCGGCCACCTCGGTATCCACGCCGCTGGACTCGTACACCCGCAGCAGGCCGTCCTGCGCCAGGAAATCACGCACCGCGTCGCGGCCCGGCAGGTCCACCAGCACGTCGTGCACCAGGGTGTGGGTGGTCACGCTGTCCAGCAGCGAGGTGAGTTGGCCGCCCAGTTCGTCCGAATGGGTGAACTCGGCGGTGAATTCCGTGAACTGCCCGGACAGGGTGGTGATCATGTTCCAGCGGCCCATGGCGGCGCCGTTGGCGGGCACCTCGCCGAAGTCGATGAGCAGCGAGGGTTCGGCCGGCGCGTCGTCGACGTAGCTGCCGAGGATGCGGAAGTCGATCAACAGGCCAAGGTCGTTTTCCACGATGCGCGGCTGGGCCGACCCGATACGGACGTTCCTGGCCGGCCCGACGCCGTTGTTGCGGATCCGCACGCCCAGGGTGAAAGGCTCGGGCGGCTCGATCTCCGGCGTGAAGGCGTCGTCGCCGATGACGTCCCGCGGCAGGAAGTAGTCCAGCGCCAGCAGCGGCATGGGCTTGACGAAGATGTAGTCGGGCGACACCTCGGTCACTGTCTGCTCGCCGCCCAGCAGGTAGCTCAGGGTGGCGCCGACATAATAGAGCTTGCCGTCCGGCAGGCCACCGGAGGCGCCCGGCGCCGGCACGATCAGCCAGCGGATGTCGGCCTGGCCGCCGGGCGCCACCACGCCGCCGCCGCTGACGTCGGCGATGCCTTCCATGGCGCTGATGCGGATGAAGAACAGGGCATCGGGGTCGTTCGGGTCCGAGGACGCCAGCACCGCGTCGCCGTTCTCGTCGGTGAAGCGGACATCGACGCGCACGTTCTCCAGCGGCAGGGTGTCCAGGCCGTTGTTGATGCGCATGCTGGCCTCGAAGCCCTGCCGTTCCAGCGACAGCTCCTGGACGATCTCGATGCGCACCTCGGCGCACACCGTGTCGCCGGCCGCCGAAACCGGCGGCGTCCGGGCGGCCAGCGCCGCCAGCACCAGCAACAGCCATCCCAGGACGGTCGCCGGCCGCCGCCCCCGGAAGGCACTACCCGAACCACCCGACTGTCGCATTTCACCGTACATCGTCATCGACTCACAAATACTCGCAGGGCGACCAGCCGCCCTGCTTGCCCGGCCGCCGCTGCCAGATGGCGAGCTGGTTCCGCACCAGCGCCCGGTAGGCCCGTCGCCCGCCTTCCAGATACACCACCGGCGCCGCGACCGCCTGCTCGACCAGCGGCGCCAGGGCCGCGTATCCCCCGCCGTCGCCGGTCACCACCAGCACCAGGCGTTCCACCTCCGCGCCCGGCGCCCCCTCGCCCGTCAGCCGCGCCGCCTTGCGCGCCAGCGACGCCCGCGCCCGGGCCAGCCGGGCCGGGTCGCGCCCCCCGGCCAGCAGCGCGGCCTCGGCGTCGAGGTCCAGCAGCCGCCAGTACCGGTAGCCGGCCTCGGCCAGCAGCGCGGACGGACGGATGCGGCGCACGCCGTCCGCGGCCAGTCCCCGGGCCGCCCGCCAGGCCGGCGCGCCGCCCGCCAGCACCCGCACCCGGCGGAAGCCCGCTTCCCTGAGGTCCTCGCACAAGGCATCCAGCGTCCGGTAGTCGTAACCGCTGCCCAGCAGCAGCAGGCGGTCGTCGCGCCAGGAGCCGCGCTGCGCCAGCGCGTGCGGCGCCAGCCGCACCGCGCCCGGCACCGGCTCGCGACGCGCCTCGCCGGCCGGCCGCAGGTCGATCAGCCGCAGCCCGCCGCGGCGCTGCCAGGCCGCCGCCTGCCGCACCCCCGCCAGGCACTGCGGACGCCGGTCGCCGCGTCCCAGATCTTCCAGGCGCGGCAGGGACACCGGCGAGCTGCCGCCCGTCTCCGCCGCCCCGGGCGCGGCGGCCACCGGCGGCGGACAGCCTCCCTGCGCTCCCGGCGCCGCCTCCCGTCCGCGGGCCGGCGGCGCCGCCAGCAGCACCAGCGCGACGGCGCCAGCCAGCAGCCGCTCCATGCGGGCACGATGGACCGGGCGCGGCATAGGGGCAGCCGCCGATGTCCTACAAGGCCAGCGCATGATCCCTCGCCTTGTCGATCGCGCCGCCGGCAATCCCCTGCCAGAAATCGTTGCCCAACTCGTCGCCGATCTGGCGGGCATTGCCCGGCCGGCCCTGGTCGCCCTTGAACGGCTTGAACTCGGGTATCTTGCCCTTGAGGTGTTCGGCGCCGCCGCGGATCAGCGGATCCAGGAACAGGTCCTTGTAGGGCACGCAGGGATTGCGCAGATCGCGCAGCCAGTCGCGCGCGGCCTTGAATCCCCTGATGGCCTTGTTGAGCCCGCCGACCGCCTTGTCGAATTTCCCCTTGGCATCGCACGCCTTCTTGAAATAGAGGCAGCCCACCGCCTTGCCCATGGTCTTGCCGTAATCCTTCCAGTTGTCCTTCCAGTAGCCGGGCGAGAACACCTTCTCGCCGGCCAGCAGGTCGCCCACCAACTTCTTGCCCGCGGCCAGGCCGGCCACGCCGGCGATCTTGCCCGCCTCGCGCGCCAGCACGGCGCAGGGCGGGCACAGACCGGTCTCGTCGACGATGTTGGCCGGGTTGTTGCCGGCATAGGCGTAGGGATTGGGCCCGCCCAGCAGCCCCACCGGGTCGGTCTGCAGATAGCGGCCGATCTCCGGGTCATAGTGGCGATGGAAGTTGTAGTGCAGGCCGGTCTCGGCGTCGAAGTACTGGCCGGGCAGGCGCAACGGATTGTCCACCGTCGACGAGGCGTCGACCAGCGCGGCGCCCCACGGCCGGTAGTCCGCCGACCAGACCACCCGGCCGCTGCGGTCGACCAGCTCGCGCGGCGCGCCCAGGTGGTCGTTGTTGTAGTAATAGGTCTGGCCGCCGGTGCGCAGCAGCAAGGGGTTGCTGCCCCAGCGCGAGCCCGGCCAGTACAGATAGGCGCGCTGCTGGCTGCCGTCGGCCGCGAACTCCGCCGCCAGGCCGTCGGGGGTATAGAGGAACCAGGTCCGCACGCCGCCGACCTCCTTCCACAGCCGGCGCCCGAAGGGGTCGTAACCATAGCGGGCGATGACCGCGCCGCCGCCGTCCGTGACCTCGATCAACCGGTTGCGCGCGTCATAGCGGTAGTTGCGCACCACGCCGCCCTCCTCGCGGCGGCTGCGGTTGCCGTCGGCGTCATAGGCATAGCTCACCGCGCCCCGGGCCAGCAGCTCGTCGTTGGCGTTGTACGTCCAGCTGTCGCCGCCGGCCTCCGGCGCGACCCGGTTGCCGTTGCTGTCGTAACCGAAGGCGAGGTCGCCGGCCGGCGTCCCGGTGGCGCCGGTGAGGCGCCGCCGGGCGTCGTAGGCGTAGCTCATGGCCACGCCGTCGTCGGTCACGGTCACCACGTCGCGGCTCGGATCATAGCCGTAGGCCCGCTCCGCCAGCAGCCGGCCGGCCGGATCCCGGCGCTGGACGCGGGCCGGCTCCAGCAGCGGCGTGTAGTCGGTCTGGCGGCGGCCGCCGCCCGGGAAAGTGACGGTGGCCGGCTCGGTCCACCGGAAGTCGTTGACGCTGACCAGCCCTTCACCGGGAATCTCGACCGCCGCCACCCGGTTGGCCTGATCGTGGCTGAAGCGGTACACCCGACCGTCCGGGCCGGTGAAGCTCTTGACGCTGCCGTTGGCGTAGTAGCTGTACTGGTAGGCGCGGCGGAAACCGCCGTAGTCCACCTCGCCGCGCAGCAGCCGGCGGTTGCCGTCGTAGACGAAACTGCCCGAGGCCTGGCCGTCGCTCCAGCTGGTCAACAGGCCGCGGCGGTCGTAGCCGTAGCGGATGGTCCTGACCGGCGTGGTGTCCTGCGCAGCGGCATAGTGACGTTCTTCCGTCACGCGGTTGGCATCGTCGTAGCTGAACTCGACGCGCTGGCCCCGCGCGTTGACCATGCTCAACAGGTTGCCGGCGGCGTCATAGCTGTAGTTGCGCTCCTGGCCCAGGGGCCGCAGGTCGCGCAGCCGGCGACCGTTGCGGTCGTATTCGAAGCGGCTGCGGTTGCCGTTGGCGTCGATGAACTCGATCAGGTTGTCCAGGTCGTCGTACAGGAACCGGACCGAGTCGCCCAGCGGGCTGCGCAGGGTGGTGGGCAGGTTGCGGGCGGTGAACCCGGTCTCGAAGCGGGCCCCCGACGGCGTCGTCTCGCTGACCAGGTTGCCGGCGGCGTCGTACTCGTAGCGCGAGGTCAGCCGCAGCCCGCCGCCGAGGTCGGCGCTCTCCGACACCAGCCGGTTGCGGCTGTCGTACACCCGCTGCCGGACGTAGGTCGGCAGGCGCAGGCTGACCGCCTGGTCGAAGCCGCCGGCGCCCGGTTCGCCGCTGTCGTCGTATTCGCGGGCGATACGGTTGCCGGCGCCGTCCACGGCTTCGAGCAGGCGTCCGGCGGCGTCGTAGACGAAGCCTGCGCTGCGGCCCTCCTGGTCGCGGTACTCGATCAACCGGTCCTGGGCGTCGTAGGCCAGCTGCTGGACGCCGCCGTCCGGATCGGTGATGCGGACCAGGTTGCCGCGCCGGTCGTGTTCGAATACCCAGGTGTGGTTCTCGGCGTCGGTGGCGCTGGCCAGATCGCCCATCGGGGTATAGGTGAACTGCAGGACGTTGCCCAGCGGGTCGGTCAGGCCGGTCAGCCGGCCCGCGGCGTCGCGGCGGTAGCTCCACAGCTTGCCGCGGCCGTCGCGGTGGCTGAGCAGGGCGCCGGTGGCGTCCCAGGTGTACTCGTTGACCTCTCCTTCCGGCTCGACCTGGCGCACCGGGTTGCCGAAGGCGTCGTAGCTGAACGTGGTCACCGTCTCGGCGGTGACGGCGTCCGCCACCACCCGCACCACCAGCGGCTGTCCGTAGGCGTCGCGCTCGTATTCGGTCACCCGCTCGTCGGCGCTGCCGGCCGCCTCGATACTTCGGACCAGGTTGCCGGCGGCGTCGTATTCGTAGCGGGTGACCACGCCGTTCTCGTCGACGTACTCGCTCGGCACCACCAGCCGCTGGGCCTGTCGCAGGGCCGGCGTGCTGCCGGTCATGACGGTCAGGCTGCGATAGCTGAAGCGGATCGTGCTGCCGTCGGCGTGGGTGCGGCTGAGCAGGTTGCCGAACTCGTCGTAGCGGTTGACGGTCTGGCCGCCGTTGCGGTCGACGATGACCTTCTCGCGGCCGCCGGAACGAACCTCGAACAACGTGGCCTGGTTGACGTCGTGGCGCTCGATCTCGCTGCGGTCGTTGTACCACAGGCTGTCGACCCGCCCGCCCGACAGGTGACGCTCGATGTTGAGCTGGCGGCGCGCCTTGTCGTTCAGGTAACGGTAGCGGGCGCCGACGCCGTCCTGGTCCAGCACGCTGCGCACCATGCCGGTGCTGGTGTAGGCGATGTCGACCACCCGCCCCACCGGGTTGGTGATGCGGGTCAGCCGCACGGCGTCGCCGCTGCCGCTGTAGCCGTAGCTCCAGCGGTTGCCGCTGACGTCCACCACCGCCGTCATCAGGCCCGCCGCATCATATTCGTAGCGCACCTCGCGGTTGGCGCGGTCGCGCACCCGCACCAGCTTGCCGGCGGCGTCGTATTCGTACCAGAGCACCTGGTTGCCGTGGTGATCGAACACGGCACTGCGGCGACCGTTGGCGTCGTAACCGAAGCGTACCTGCACGTTGTTGCGGTCACCGTAGACGGTGGCGACGCCCCGGCCGTCGAATTCCACCCAGTTGCCGTCCAGGTCCTCGAAGCGGAAACCGGCGTCGGTCACGCGGATGCGCTGCCGGTTGCCGAAGGTGAACACCCGGCCGCTGCTGTCGGCGGCCTCGTAGAGCGCGCCGTTGTGGACGATTTCCAGGATCCCGCCGCCGTCCGGATCGCGGCGGATCTCCAACGGCTCGAAGGCGCGGTTGAAATGCCAGCGGCCCCGGTACCAGGTGCGCACCACGCCGGCCATGCCGCCCAGCACCTTGATCCGCAGATCGACGACCGTCTCCTTGTAATGGTCGGGGAAGGCCGGCGGCGCGGCGTAGTCGCCGCCGGCCCGGGCGGGCGACACCAGCGCCAGCGCCAGCCAGGCCAGCAGGCCGCCCAGCAGCCGGCGACGGTGGCCCGCCCTGGTGGTTGTTGTTGTCTTTGCCCTGTCGTTCATTTCGTTGGTCCCGGCCATCCTCGTCAGTACAGCGGCCTGCAGCCCAGCAGCGGCGCGCACGCCACCGGCGCGTCGCTGGGCGGACAGTCGTTGGCGTCCGGCGTCGGCACGCACAAGTCGTCGAACAGCGGCTCGAGCTGCGGCACCCAGCCGTCCGGCAGGCCGCCGATGCCGATCACGCCGCCACCGCCACCGCCACCGGTGCCGTCCGCGCCCCAGGGGTAGATGAACACGTCCCTGATGGAACGCAACCCGGTTCCCGTCTGGCGGCTCCCCCCGACCACCTTCGACGGCTTGCTGCAGGGGCCCGAAGGCCGCACCCAGCAGGCCTGCGCCGAACCGGCGCTGCGGGTGCCGTTCACGCACTGGTATTCGTAATCGAGGTTGCCACACCCCAGGTAGGCGCTGCAGTCCTCCCCGGTGACGGGGCCGGTGCTGGTGGCGGCGATCGGAACGGCCAGCGCGGCCGCGGAAGACGAGCCGGCCGGAGAAGAGGCGCCGACCCGGGTCACGCGGTAGGGCACGGTCAGCCGCTGCCTGGCCTCCAGCGTCTCCGGCACCTGCCCCAGCAGTTCGTACTGGTACCGGTCGTCGGCGGGCGGCAGCGCGAAACGGACCCCCTCGGCACGGATCAGGCCGTGGTTGGTGATTT
>Ga0256830_1001732_pt1 | contig 15094 bp, 15 predicted proteins | sample 128326metaG_FD_190537 | JGI IMG/M metagenome (GOLD analysis project Ga0256830, IMG submission 190537) | Hydrothermal vent microbial communities from Lau Basin, Pacific Ocean - 128-326 | ecosystem: Environmental > Aquatic > Marine > Hydrothermal vents | place: Pacific Ocean: Lau Basin | collected... | reverse complement strand
CTGTTGCGCTTTCTCCGCCGGCGTCACGGGCATGTGAGCTGGGAGCGGGTGGTGTCGGGGATGGGGCTGGTCAATATTTTCGAGTTTCTGTGCGAATACCGCCACGCGCCGCCGCCCGCCTGGTGGTCCGGGGCGGTGGCGCGCGGGGATGCCGCCGCCGCCATTTCGCGGGAGGCGGGCGCCGGGTGCGGCCTGTGCCGCGAGGCCATGGAGATGTTCGTGCATTGCTATGGCGCCGAGGCGGGCAACCATGCCCTCAAGATCATGGCGGCGGGCGGGGTCTATCTGGGGGGCGGCATCGCGCCCCGGATCCTGGACTGGCTCAGGGCGCCGTCCTTTCTGCATGCCTTTTGCGACAAGGGGCGCATGGCCCCGCTCATGCGGGACATGCCGGTGAAGGTGATTCTCAATGAGCACACGGCCCTGTACGGGGCCGCGCTGTGCATCGCGGCGGCGGGCCGCCGCTGACTCTCAGGCCCACAGGTTCAGTATCGTGCCCAGGGTGTCGTCGGCGGTCTCGATGACCCCGGCGGCCGCCTGGGCCTGCTGGCGGGCCGAGTACAGGCCGGCCATGGCGCTGGTCTGGGCGGGCGTGGCGGGTTCGGCGCGCGCGATCTCGGCGGCGTTCTGCCGGGCGTTGGCCTGGGCGCGTTGCAGGGCGGCCAGGCCGTGGTCGATGGGGGAGGTCACGCTCATGGGGCCACCGGGGGCTGGGGTTAATATTACGCGGTAATTGTGACAATATGGGGGTATTGTCCCTCAAGGGAACGGGGAAAAATGCCGAACAGGTCACAAAACAGGGCATGAATGCCGTTCCGGGGCGCCGGCTCGGATTGTTTCAGGAGGTAGTGCAATGAAGGTATGGCTGGTCGTATTGAGTAACCACAGTGAGCCGGAGCAGAAGGTCTATCTGCTGGGCGCCCATTCATCGCAGGAGGGGGCGCTCCAGCACAAGGACGGCATCGATGTCTCCCATGGCCAGGTGGTGTCCATCCTGGACATGGAGCTGGACGGCAAGCAGCCCCCCATCCTCATCGGCGTGTCCCCATCCTCCCAGGGGCAGGACTGCAAGAAGAACACCCCCAACGGCTGACCCATGGCGAGCCTGCCGGCATCACAACTCGCGGACGCGCGCCCCGGGCCGCTGGAAGACACCCTCCACGACCTGCTGGGCGGGCGCCTGGACCGCATCCATCTGCGGCAGCGCATCGGCCTGGAGTCGGAGCAGGGTCAGCATGTTCTCGGCTATGGGCGCAATTTTTTTCACCTGGAGAACTGGTACACCTCGCACGCGGTCATCAGGGGCGTGCTGCGCCTGACGGGCCTGCACGGGCGCGCCCGGCGCAATGCCCTGGATATCCGCGTGCATCGCCGCGACATGGCCGTGCCGGGCCTGCCCCCGGCGTTCGCGGGGCTGCGCATCCTGCATCTCAGCGATCTGCATCTCGACATGAACGCCGATTTTCCCGGCGTGCTCAGCGAGCGGGTGAGGGGGCTGGAATACGATTTCTGTGTCATCACGGGGGATTTCCGTTTCCTGACCCATGGCCCCATCGACGCCGCCATGGACGCCATGGCGCGCATCAGGGAGCATCTGCGGGGGCCGGTGTACGGCATTCTGGGCAATCACGACTCCATCCGCATGGTGCCCCGTCTGGAGGGCATGGGCATTCACATGTTGATGAACGAGTCCCTGGAGATCCGGCGCGGCGGCGATGCCATTCATCTGGCGGGCGTGGACGATCCCCATTATTACCGGGTGGACAACCTGGAGCGCGCCTGCCGCGGCATTCCCGCCGGCGCCGTCTCCCTGCTGCTGGCCCACACTCCCGAGATCTACCGGCAGGCGGCCCACGCCGGTTTCCATGTCATGTTCTGCGGACACACCCATGGCGGCCAGATCCGTCTCCCCGGCGGCCTGCCCGTGATCACCAACGCCCGGTGCCCGCGCCGTTTCTGCGCCGGATACTGGCGCCACGGGCAATTGCAGGGGTACACCTCGCTGGGCACGGGGTCCTCCGTCGTGGACGTGCGCCTCAATTGCCCGCCGGAGGTGGTGCTGCACCGGCTCGTTCCCTGAGCGCCCGTTTCGCGGCTCAATAGGGCCGCTGGCGGATGCCGAGGCGGTAGAGCACCCGCGAGAGCCCCAGTTCGAGCAGGAAGAACAGGACCACGGAGAGGACGATATCCCACGGGGACAGGTGCAGGCGGGGGGCCGCGGCCAGGGCGGGCAGGATGGATTCCGGGATCTGGTCGAGGCCCAGGGACTGGCTGCTGGGCGGCAGGGCGAGGCGGCGCTTGATGAAGCTGGATAGGAGGTCGCCGCCCATGGCGGCCACGGCGATCAACAGGCCGGTCGGCGCGTCCAGCCCCACGGCCAGGGCGGCCGCCGGGGTGGCCAGCAGCGCCGCCGCCAGTCCCCGCCAGGTCTTGCTGGCGCCCAGCAGGGGATGCCCGTCGCGCAGCACCCGGCCGCCGTCGATGGGCGCGGCGCCCCGCCCGCGCCACAGCCAGTGGGCGAGCACGGGCGCGCCGTTGGCGGTGATGAGCAGGATGAGCAGTTGCGCGACGGCCATGATATACAGGGTTTCGTGGGAGCGTGCGGAAAGTTTAGCGCCGATGCGCCGCCCGGGGAATCGGAGAAATCCGTGGCGTGTGCCATCCCCGCGTTTTACGCTCCGTCGGGTTGCGCGGGAATTTTCCTGCCGCCCGGAGCGCTTTTCCCTATAATAGGGCCGATGAAGCGTGGCAATTACGCGCCTTCCGTCAAGGCGCAGTACGAAATCTATCCCTATCCCATTCGCGATCCGGAACAGGAAAAGTCCCACCTGTATATCCCCGTGCTCGACGCGCTGGATGTGCTGAACTATTACGGATACGGGGGGCGGCGGGATTTCTCGCGCGGCTTCCGGGTGCTGGTGGCCGGGTGCGGCACCGGCGACAGCGCCATCGCCCTGGCGGAACAGTTGCGCGGCACGCGGGCCACCGTGCTCAGCCTGGATCTGAGCGAGGCGTCCCTCGCCATTGCCCGGCGCCGCGCCGAGGTGCGGGGGCTGGACAATATCGAGTGGATGCAGGCCTCGCTGCTGGACCTGCCGCGGATGGGCCTGGCGCCCTTCGACTACATCAATTGCAGCGGCGTGCTGCATCATCTCGATTCGCCCCCGGAGGGGCTGCGGGCCCTGACCGGGGTGCTGGCCGACGACGGTGTGCTGGGGCTGATGCTCTATGCCGCCTACGGGCGGGTGGGCGTGTACCAGATGCAGGCGCTGATGCGTTTCATCAATGACGGGATCGAGGATCCGGAAAGGAAAATCGCCAACACCCTCAAGATCATCGACACCCTGCCCGCGCGCCATGCCTTCAAGCAGTCCATGGATATCTACGGCGAGGAGATCCAGGCGGGTCCCAGCGGCATCTACGATCTGCTGCTCCATTCCCACGACCGGGCCTATACCATTCCCCAGTTGTACGAATTTCTCGAAGACGGCGGCCTGCACATGCTGCGGCTCTTCGATGAGCTGAGCTATCTTCCCGAAACCTACATCCGGGATCCCGCCCTGCTGGGCGCGGTGCAGCAACTGCCCCGGCCCAGCCGCTACGCCGTCGGCGAACTGCTGCACGGCAGGCTGTGCCAGCACACGGTCTATGCCGCGAAGTCGCCGCGCCAGCCGCCGTCGCCCATGGATCTTGAGGAGATGGTGCCGGCGCTGGCCTTCATCTACGGCCAGGAGTCCTATGGGTTCTTCCACCGCCTGTGCGAGGAGGCGCGCGGCCGCATCGTGTTCAGCATGCCCGGCCGCGGGGAGCGCTCCGTCGCCATTCCCAAGACGCCCCATGTGGCGCTCATCATGAAGCACATCGATGGCCGCCGCACCCTGGCCGGGGTGTTCGAGCGGGTCCGGGCCGAGTGCCCCGCCGCGCCGCCCTCCGACAGCCAGTTGCTGGGCGAGTTCCGCGCCCTGTTCGACGCCCTGCACACCGCCCACGCCATGTTGCTGAGGCACCGCGATGTGCCGCCCATGTTGTCCCGGGACCAGATGCAGCAGCGCGCCGCCGCCCGCCACGGGGGAGGGGCCTGACCGTGGTGCGCGTCAAGATCTGCGGCATCACCCGCGTGGAGGACGGGCGCCGGGCGGCGGAACTGGGCGCCGACGCCATCGGCCTGGTGTTCTACGCCCCCAGTCCGCGCCATGTCGCCGTGGAGCGGGCCGCCGCCATCGCCGCGGCCCTGCCGCCCTTCGTCAGCAAGGTGGGGCTGTTCGTGGACGCGGAAGAGGCGGAGATCCGCCATGTGCTGGCCCGCGTGCCCCTCGATTACCTGCAGTTCCACGGGGGCGAGCCCCCGGCGTTCTGCGCCCGCTTCGGCCGGCCCTTTCTGAAGGCGCTGCGTATGCGCGAGGGGTGCGATGTTATAGACTATGCGGCGCGTTATCCCGCGGCGGCGGGCCTGCTGCTGGATGCCTACCGCGAGGGCGTGCCCGGCGGGACGGGGGAGACCTTCGACTGGCGTCACATACCGGAGGGGCTGCCGCTGCCCCTGGTGCTGGCCGGTGGCCTGACGCCCGGCAACGTGGCCGGGGCCGTGCGCGCCGCGCGGCCCTGGGCGGTGGACGTCAGCGGCGGGGTGGAGGCCTCGCCGGGCGTCAAGGATGCGGGTAAAATGGCGGCCTTTATCCGCGCGGCGAAGGCGGCGCATACTCAACCGGACGGAAATGCATGAACAATCAGACACAGACAGTGGCGGCGGGCGCCATCGACCTGGCCGCCCAGCCCGACGAGCGGGGCCATTTCGGCGTCTACGGCGGCCTGTTCGTGGCCGAGACCCTGATGGCGCCCCTGGAGGAGCTGCGCCAGGCCTATGAGCGCTATCTGAAGGACGCGGATTTTCTGCGCGAACTGGACGAGGACCTGCGCCAGTTCGTGGGGCGGCCCTCGCCGCTGTATTTCGCCGAGCGCTGGACCCGCCACATCGGCGGCGCGCGGATCTATCTCAAGCGCGAGGATCTCAACCACACCGGCGCCCACAAGATCAACAACACCGTGGGCCAGGCCCTGCTGGCGCGGCGCATGGGCAAGCGCCGCGTCATCGCCGAGACCGGCGCCGGCCAGCACGGCGTCGCCACGGCCACGGTGGCGGCGCGCTTCGACATGGAGTGCGTGGTGTACATGGGGGCCGAGGACATCCAGCGCCAGGCCATCAACGTCTACCGCATGCGCCTGCTGGGCGCCAGCGTGGTGCCCGTGGAGTCGGGCTCGCGCACCCTCAAGGACGCCCTCAACGAGGCCATGCGCGACTGGGTGACCAACGTGGACGACACCTTCTATATCATCGGCACCGTCGCCGGTCCCCATCCCTATCCCGCCATGGTGCGCGATTTCCAGGCGGTCATCGGCCGCGAGGCGCGCGCCCAGTGCCTGGACCAGACCGGCCGCCTGCCCGACGCCCTGGTGGCCTGCGTGGGCGGCGGCTCCAACGCCATCGGCCTGTTTCATCCCTTTCTGGAGGACGACGTGGCCTTCTACGGCGTGGAGGCGGCGGGGGACGGCCTGGAGACGGGGCGCCACGCCGCGCCCCTTTGCGCGGGCCGCCCCGGCGTGCTCCATGGCAACCGCACCTATCTCATGGAGGACGACGACGGCCAGATCATCGAGACCCATTCCGTCTCGGCGGGCCTGGACTATCCCGGCGTCGGCCCCGAGCACGCCCTGCTCAAGGACTGCGGCCGCGCCGAGTACGTGGCCATCACCGACGACGAGGCCCTGGCGGCCTTCCATGAGCTGACCCGAACGGAGGGCATCATGCCGGCCCTGGAGTCCAGCCATGCCCTGGCCTACGGGGCGAAGCTGGCCGCTTCCATGGACCGGGATCAGGTGGTGGTCGTCAATCTGTCGGGGCGCGGGGACAAGGACATCCACACCGTGGCCGCGCGCGAGGGGATTTCCGTATGAGCCGCATCGCCGGGCGTTTCGCCGCCCTCGGGGCGGCGGGCAGGACCGCACTCGTGCCCTTCATCACCGCCGGCGATCCCGATCCCGGGGTCACCGTGCCCCTCATGCACGCCATGGTGAAGGCGGGCGCCGATATCATCGAGCTGGGGGTGCCCTTCTCCGATCCCATGGCCGAGGGCCCCGTGATCCAGCGCGCCTGCGAGCGGGCCCTGCGCCATCATGTCAGTCTGAAGGACGTGCTGGCCATGGTGGCGGCCTTCCGCCGAAGCGACGCGGACACGCCCGTGGTGTTGATGGGCTATCTCAATCCCGTGGAGGTGATGGGCTACCGGGCCTTTGCGCGGCGCGCGCGCGAGGCGGGCGTGGACGGCGTCATCACCGTGGACTTTCCGCCCGAGGAGGCGGGCGGCGAGTATGCCCGCGCCTTGGGCGACGAAGGGCTGGATCCCATCTTTCTCCTGGCGCCCACCAGCACGCCGGAGCGCATCGCCATGATCAGTGCAATGGCCAGTGGTTTTGTTTATTATGTTTCCCTCAAGGGGGTGACCGGGGCGGCTTCCCTGGACGTACAGTCGGTGGAGGAGAAACTGGCGCGGATCCGCGCCCTGACCGCCATGCCCGTGGGCGTGGGCTTCGGCATCAAGGACGCGCAGACCGCGGCGCGCATCGCCCGCGTGGCCGACGCGGTGGTGGTGGGCAGCGCGGTGGTGCGCATCGTCGAGGAGGCGCGGGACGACCATGAGGCCATCGTCTCCCGGGTGTCCGCGCTGTTGAGCGGCATGCGTGAAGCCATCGACCGGGTCCGCGCCGGATGAGCGGCGCGCATCGCCCCTGGCGGGATGCGCTTCCCGGGCCGACATACGTGATTCGAATCGATTGAACTGATATGAGCTGGTACGAGAAACTGCTGCCTTCCAAGATCCGGACGGAGGGCGGCAAGAAGAAGACGGTTCCGGAGGGCTTGTGGACGAAATGCCAGGGATGCGGCCAGGTGCTGTACCGCGCGGAACTGGAACGTACCTTCGATGTGTGCCCCAAGTGCGATTTCCATCACCGCATCTCCGCCAGGAAGCGCCTGGAATTCTTTCTCGACAAGGAACCCCAGGTGGAGATCGGCGCCGAGATCGAGCCGGTGGACACCCTCAAGTTCAAGGACTCCAAGAAATACAAGGACCGCCTCTCCCAGGCGCAGAAGGCCACGGGGGAGAAGGACGCCCTGGTGGTGATCATGGGCCAGGTCAAGGGCCTGGCCGTGGTGAGCGCCGCCTTCGAGTTCGGCTTCATGGGCGGGTCCATGGCCTCGGTGGTGGGCGAGCGCTTCGTGCGCGCCGCCAATATGTGCCTGGAGCGCAACATCCCCCTGGTGTGCTTCTCCGCCAGCGGCGGGGCGCGCATGCAGGAGGCCCTCATTTCCCTCATGCAGATGGCCAAGACCAGCGCCGCCCTGGCGCGCATGCGGGCGCGCGGCATTCCCTTCATTTCCGTGATGACGGACCCCACCATGGGCGGTGTGTCCGCCAGTCTCGCCATGCTGGGCGACATCAATATCGCCGAGCCCAAGGCCCTCATCGGCTTCGCCGGACCGCGGGTCATCGAGCAGACCGTGCGCGAGAAACTGCCGGAGGGCTTCCAGCGCAGTGAATTCCTGCTCGAACACGGCGCCATCGACATGATCGTCGACCGCCGCGGGATGCGCGACCACGTGGCCAACCTGCTGTCGCTGCTGACCCAGCGGCGCCCGCCCGACGAGGAGGGCGGCAAGGAGGAGGCCGCTGAAGCGCCCGCCGGGGAGCCCGCCGCCTCCGGCGCGGAGGAGCGGAAGGGCGCGGACTGAACAGGTGGGGAGCGGCGGCGCGGCACCGGTTGCGAATGCGGGGAATCCGCGCCGCCCCCTGTCCGGGTGCTTCAATCATCCCAAGCCCTGACCATGCCCCGCCGCACCCTCCAGGAGTGGCTCGACTGGCAGGAGGGCCTTCATCCCCGTGGCATCGACCTGGGGCTGGAGCGGGTGCGGCGGGTGTTCGCGAACCTGGATCTGGGGCCGCCGCCCTTTCCCGTGATCACCGTGGCGGGGACCAACGGCAAGGGTTCCAGCGTGGCCCTGCTGGAGGCGGTCCTGGGGGCCGCGGGCTATCGCGTGGGCGCCTATACCTCTCCCCATCTGCTCCATTACAACGAACGCATCCGGGTCGCCGGGCGGTGCGCCGCTGACGAGGCCATCTGCCAGGCCTTCCAGCGCATCGACCGGGCCCGGGGGGCGGTGTCCCTGACTTATTTCGAGTTCGGCACCCTGGCGGCGCTGGACATGTTCTATCGCGGCGGCGTGGACGTGGCCGTGCTGGAGGTGGGCATGGGCGGGCGCCTGGACGCGGTCAATATCCTGGACGCGGACGTGGCCCTGGTGACCGCCATCGGCATCGATCACGTGGCATGGCTGGGCGGCGACCGGGAAAGCATCGGCCGGGAGAAGGCGGGCATATTGCGGCCGGGCAAGCCCGCCGTATGCAGCGACCCCGCCCCTCCGGACAGTCTCGTCGGGCATGCGCGCGCCCTGGGGGCTCCCCTGTATCTCATCGGCCGTGACTACGGTTGCGAAATGGAGGCGGCGGGGCCGCTGCATACGGCCTGGTCCTGGTGGCATTCCGCGCTGCGCCACGAGGGCCTGCCCATGCCCGCCCTGGCCGGCGCCTTTCAGGTGCGGAACGCGGCGGGGTGCCTGATGGCCTTGCGGTGCCTGGCCCCGCGGATCGAGGTGAGCCGCGCGGCCATCGAGCGCGGGCTGCGCGCGCAGCGCCTGCCGGGGCGTTTCCAGGCGGTGGCGGCCCCCGTGCCCACTATCCTGGACGTGGCCCACAACCGCGAGAGCGCGGCGGCGCTGGCCGCCAACCTGGCGGCGCGGCCCGTGGCGGGCAGGACCCACGCGGTGGCCGCCATGCTGGGCGACAAGGACATGGCCGCGGTGCTGGGGGAACTGGCCGGCGCGGTGGATGCGTGGCACCTGGCCACGGCGCCCGTGGCGCGCGGCGCGCGCGCGGAGGATCTGGCGCGCGCCCTGGGGGCGGCGCGCGCGGGGGCGGCGCCCACCCTGGCGGATTCGGTGGAGGCGGCCTATGAACAGGCCCTGGCGCAGGCGCGCGGAGGGGACCGCATCGTGGTCTTTGGATCCTTTTACGCGGTGTCCGGCGTCCAGAAGTTTTTGGCACGCGGCGGCGTGGAATTTACGGTACAATCCGATCCCATATGACGAGTCGAGAGAGCGAACCCGCCAGGTCCCATCCCATGCAGCGCATCGTCGGCGCCCTGGTGTTGCTGGCGCTGGCGGTGATCATCATTCCCATGGTGCTCGACCTGCGCAAGGGCTACGACGTCTCCATCGACAAGACCAATATACCGCCCCGGCCCGAGGATTTCCGCGTGGAAGTGCTGCCGCTCCTGGAGGAGGACGGCGGCGCGCCGCTCCCGCGGGAGGCGCCTCCGGCGCCTGCCGGGACGCTGGCCCGGGCACCCGCTCCGGCTCCCGCCCCGGAAGCGGCGCCCGCGCCCGCCGTGGAAGCGCCCGCCCCCCAGCCCGCTCCTGTTGCGCGGGAGGCGGCCCCGCCGCCGCGCCCCGCCGCCGCGCCCCCCAAGGCCGTGGCGCAGGAGCGGAAACCCGTGGCGCAAACCCCCAGGGGAACGAAACCATCCCCGCCTCCGGTCAGCGCGCCCAAACCCAAACCCAAACCCAAACCCAAGCCCCGGCCGGTGCAGCCGCCGCCGCTGGCCAAGCCGCCCCCGCCCACCTCCTTGCCCGCGCCCAGCGCCTGGGTATTGCAGGTGGGGAATTTCGGCAGCAGGAAAAATGCCGACGCCCTGCGCGAGCGCCTGCGCCGCAACGGTTTCCGGGCCTTCGTGGACGAGAAGGTCAAGGGCGGGGCCACCACTTACCGCGTTTTCGTGGGGCCGGAGCTGATCAAGGGCAATACGGACATCCTCAAGCGCGAGTTGAAGGAGGATCTGAACCTGAACGGCATCGTCATTCCCTATGAGCGGTAGGGGGCGTGAAATCGTGGTAGAATTCTGATGGCTTCCCTGATGTGGATCGATTACGCCCTCCTGGCCGTGGTGGGCCTGTCGGCGCTGGTGAGCCTGTTCAGGGGCTTTGTCAGGGAGGCCCTGTCACTGGCCGGCTGGGTGGCGTCCTTTCTGCTGGCGACGCGTTTCGCGGATACCGCCGCCGCCAGCCTGGCGGGCTGGGTGCAGCAGGAGCAGGCGCGGCAGGTGCTTGCCTTCGCGTCGGTGTTCGTGGCGGTGTTGATTCTGTGGGCCGTCATCAGCCGCCTCATCGTCAAGCTGATCCGGTCCAGCGTGTTGAGTGGACTTGACCGGGTGATCGGCGTATTCTTCGGCCTGCTGCGCGGCGTGGTGCTGGTGGCGGTGCTGGTCCTGCTGGGCAGCATGAGCCCCATGGCGGACGACCCCCTGTGGAAGGACTCCATTGTGATTGCCTGGGTTCAGGAATTCACGGACCGGGCCGTTGAGTATATGGAGATGAACGTTCTGGATGAGGGGCGGAATGCCTGAAACGGTGTTTTCGTCCGCCGCGCGGTCAGCGCGCGGCCGTTTTTCTCAATGAAGGTTTTCGGGATCGATGGCGGCGCCGTTCCCCTGAGAGCGGGGGACGGCGTTTCCGGCTTATTGTGAGAGGTTGACAGCATGTGTGGCATTATCGGCATGGTATGCAGGACGAACGTCAACCAGTCCATCTATGATGGATTGACGGTCTTGCAGCATCGCGGACAGGACGCCGCCGGGATCATGACCTGCGAGGATCAGAAGCTCTACCTGCGCAAGGACAACGGGCTGGTGCGCGACGTGTTCAAGACCTCGCACATGATCAACCTGCGCGGCAACTGCGGCATCGGTCATGTGCGCTATCCCACCGCGGGCTGCGCTTCTTCATCCGAGGCCCAGCCCTTCTATGTCAATTCCCCCTATGGCATCGCCCTGGCCCACAACGGCAATCTGACCAACGCCGAGCAGTTGAAGAAGGAGCTGTACCGCGACGACAAGCGCCACATCAACACGGATTCCGATTCCGAGATTCTGCTCAATGTCTTCGCCCATCAGTTGCAGGACTCGGGCAAGATGCAAGTGGACAAGGAGGATGTCTTCGACGCGGTGGCCAGCGTGCACGAGCGCTGCAGCGGCGGCTACGCGGCCATCGCCATGATCACGGGTTACGGCATCATCGGCTTCCGCGATCCCTGGGGGATCCGCCCCATCGTGTTCGGCAAGCGCGAGACGGACCTGGGGACGGAGTACATGATCGCCTCGGAAAGCGTGGCGCTGGACGTGCTGGGCTTCGAGCTGGTGCGCGATATCGCCCCCGGGGAGGCCGTCATCATTACCCTGGACGGCGAGCTGCACACCCGCCAGTGCGCCAGGAACCCGGTGTTCTCGCCCTGTATTTTCGAGTATGTCTACCTGGCCCGTCCCGATTCCATCATCGACAATATCTATGTCTACAAGGCGCGCCTGCGCATGGGGGAGTGGCTGGCGCGCAAGATCCGGCGCGAGTTTCCGGATTATGACATCGACGTGGTGATCCCGATCCCGGACACCAGCCGCACCGCGGCCCTGTCCCTGGCCAACGAACTGGGGGTCAATTACCGCGAGGGCTTCATCAAGAACCGCTACATCGGACGCACCTTCATCATGCCCGGCCAGCAACTGCGCAAGAAGTCCGTGCGCCAGAAGCTCAACGCCATCGATATCGAGTTCAAGGGCAAGAACGTCCTGCTGGTGGATGATTCCATCGTGCGCGGCACCACCTCGCAGCAGATCATTCACATGGCCAGGGAGGCCGGGGCGCGCAAGGTCTATTTTGCGTCGGCTTCCCCGCCGGTGCGTTATCCCAATGTGTACGGCATCGACATGCCGGCGGCCAGCGAACTCATCGCCCACAACCGCAGCGACGAGGAGGTGGCGCGCAAGATCGGCGCCGACCGCCTGTTCTACCAGGATCTGGAGGATCTCATCGACGCCGTCAGCAAGGGGCGCAGCAAGGCTTCCCAGTTCGATACCTCGTGCTTCAGCGGCCAGTACGTCACCGGCGACGTTACCGTGGAATATCTGTCCCGCATCGAGGCCCTGCGCTGCGACGGCAATCTCAACAAGCAGGCCAATGCCGGCCGGGACGTGGTCGGCCTGTGACGATTGTGTTTTGAACGCCGCCATTGTAGGATGGGCGGGTATGGGCTGGAAGGGCGCCGATTTGATGTACAGCTTGCGGGCGCGCAATAAATTCTGCTAAAGCGAGGAAACCTGCTTTGGCGCGTGCCGACGGCGGGTTTTTTTGTGCCTGTTTCCAGTGTCCGGGAACCGCCCCGCGCGCGGGGCAACAGGAGGTAGGCCATGTACGATGATTCCGAGAACTACGGCCTGAGCACGCGCGGCATCCGCGCGGGCCAGGTGAGGACGGCGGAGGGGGAGCAGTCGGAGCCCGTCTTCACCACGTCCAGCTTCGTCTTCGACAGCGCGGCGCAGGCCGCCGCGCGTTTCTCCGGGGCCGAGCCCGGCAATGTCTATTCCCGCTTCACCAATCCCACGGTGCGCACCTTCGAGGAACGGCTCGCGGCGCTGGAAGGCGGCGAGCGCGCCGTGGCCACCGCCTCGGGCATGGCGGCCATCCTCGCCACGTGCAGCGCCCTGCTGGAGTGCGGCGACCACATCGTCGCCTCCAACGGCATCTTCGGCAGCACGGCCCTGCTGTTCAACAATTACCTGTCGCGCTTCGGCATGAAGACCGATTTCGTGCCGCTCACGGACCTGTCCGCGTGGGAGGCGGCCATCCGGCCGGAGACGCGCATGCTGTTCCTGGAGACGCCTTCCAATCCCCTGGCGGAGGTGGCCGATATCGCCGCCCTGGCGGAACTGGCCCATGACCGCGGCTGCCTCCTGGTGGTGGACAACACGGTCTGCACGCCCGCCCTGCAGCGGCCCCTGTCCCTGGGGGCGGACGTGGTGGTGCTGTCCGCCACCAAGTACCTGGACGGGCAGGGGCGCTGCGTGGGCGGCGCCGTGGTGGGCGGCGGGGCGCTGGTGGGAGAGAAGGTGTATGGTTTCATGCGCACCGCCGGCCCCTGCCTGAGCCCCTTCAACGCCTGGGTGTTTCTCAAGGGCCTGGAAACCCTGCAGGTGCGCATGCAGGCGCACAGCCACAATGCCCTGCGCATCGCCTCCTGGCTGGAGACCCGCCCCGGCGTGGCGCGGGTCTATTACAGCGGCCTGGAGAGCCATCCCCAGCATGCGCTGGCGCGGCGCCAGCAGAGCGGTTTCGGCGGCCTGCTGGCCTTCGAGCTGGCGGGGGGGCGCGAGCAGGCCTGGCGCTTCATCGATGGCGTGCGCTTCATCTCCATCACCGCCAACCTCGGCGACGCCAAGACCATGATCACCCATCCGGCCACCACCACCCACGGCCGCCTGACCCCGGAGGCGCGGGCGGCCGCGGGCATCCGCGATGGCCTGGTGCGCGTGGCGGTGGGCCTGGAGAATGTGGAGGACATCATCGCCGATCTGGAACACGGTTTCCGCGCGGCGGGCTGATCCGCCTTTCCCACCGGAATGGCGCCATGCCGCGAAGACCTGCTGGCCATCTACCGGGCCGCCCTGGCCGCGGTGGAGGGCCGCGCCGCCGTCGCCGCCTTTCTGCGCGATCATGATCTTCCGGGGCCGGTGTACGTGGTGGCCATCGGCAAGGCGGCGGCCTCCATGGCGCGGGGCGCCCATGAGCGACTGGGGGAGCGCATCGCCGGGGGGCTGGTCATCACCCGCCATGGCTACGGGCAGGGCGTTGGGCGGGCGTGCCCCCGCTTCGGGCTCATCGAGGCCGGGCATCCCGTTCCCGATGAGGGGAGCCTCGAAGCCGGGCGCCGCTTGTTGTCCTTTCTGCGGCGGGTGCCGGACGGCGGCGTGCTGCTGTTTCTCATGTCCGGTGGCGCCTCCTCCCTGGTGGAGGTGTTGCCGGAGGGCGTGTCGCTGTCCGGTCTGCAAAGGGCCAATGACTGGCTGCTGGGGTCGGGGCTGCCCATCGCCCAGGTCAACGCCGTGCGCCGGGCCCTGTCGCGCATCAAGGGCGGGCGGCTGGCGGCATTTCTTCCCGGCTGCCCGGTGTGGAATCTGCTGATCTCGGACGTGCCGGGCGACGATCCCGCCGTCATCGGTTCCGGTCTGCTGGCCGCGGGCGCGCGGGCGCCATTGCCGGAGGGGTTGCCTCCCTGGCTGGCGCGCCTGGTGGCGGAGCGGGCGGCGGACCCTGCCGCCGGCACGCGGTCGCCCGGCATCCACACGGCCATCGTGGCCAATGCCGCCATGGCCCGCCAGGCCGCGGCGCGGGAGGCGCGGGCGAGGGGGTACGCCGCGCGCCCGCATGACCGCGAGGTGGCCGGGGATGTGTTGTCCGTTGCCCGGGAAATGGCGCAATGCCTGCGCCTCCAGCCGCGCGTGCTGCACATCTGGGGCGGGGAGGCCACCGTGCGCCTGCCGGACGAGCCGGGCCTGGGCGGGCGTTGTCAACATCTGGCCCTGTATATGGCGTGCTTATTGCAAAAAGCCGGGATAGAGGACTTCGGCTTTCTCGCGGCGGGAACGGATGGCAGCGACGGCCCGGGCGACCGGGCGGGCGCGCTGACGGACGGCGGCACCCTGTCGCGGGGGCGGCGGGCGGGTCTGGAGGCGGAGGATTGCCTGCGCCGCGCGGATGCCGGCCGCTTTCTCCAGGCCGCCGGTGATGTATTGCACACCGGCGCCACGGGCACCAATGTCATGGATCTCATGCTGGGAGTAATAGAATAGGGACAAGGTACAAGGGGCAAGGTACAAAAGGCTACTTTGCTTGTCCCTCTCATACTCCAATTTTTTGCATTGTCCGGGTATATATTATAAGGATCGAATGGCGCCTGGTTCAGGCTGGATTCAGGCGCCGGGCGATAAGGTTGAGGCAGGCGATGGGTTAATAAGCGTCAGAAATTTATCGCCGTTGTTGGGAAAAAGCCTAAAGTTGTAGCATCTGATGCCGCCATTGTGGTTTAGTAAGGCCATGGTTGCACAAGGAACGTGTGGTCAAGCGAAAAGGATGGTCCGCCCCGCGCCGCCGCGCGGGTCC
>Ga0256830_1001731_pt1 | contig 15102 bp, 9 predicted proteins | sample 128326metaG_FD_190537 | JGI IMG/M metagenome (GOLD analysis project Ga0256830, IMG submission 190537) | Hydrothermal vent microbial communities from Lau Basin, Pacific Ocean - 128-326 | ecosystem: Environmental > Aquatic > Marine > Hydrothermal vents | place: Pacific Ocean: Lau Basin | collected... | reverse complement strand
TCAAACACAAAATCAAAATCGATAAAGAGCCCTTGCTCAGATCACTCCGGAAAAGACTATTCTCCGCCGATCAAGATGCGCTCATCACCTTCTTGCAACATGTGATCGTCCGTCGTCGCGGTATCCAAACGGGTCTGCTCCTGTGATTCGTAGGTTGGCCGTTTGATCAATTCCGCATTGAAGGCAAAATCCATCCGGCTGTTCTTGTTCGCTTTCACGGTCACGGTTTTGTTGTAAATCTTTGAATGCGGATGCCAAATGCTCACTTCATAGGTGCCCGGAGGAATGCCGTCAATGCGATAAGAGCCGTCTTTCGCAGTCTTCGCATAATAGGGGTTTCTGACCACAAAACCCCAACTCTGCATGAATTCATGCATGCCGCAGATCATCTGTGAAATCCGACGGCCGCGCTGATAATTCAAAACGCCTCCACGCGGTTCATCTGAAATGGGCAGCGGAGAGTTTAAGATGATGTTCCCTCTTTCATTCTGATACACTTGAATGTTGTGCACAATCGGATCCCGGTTGACCATGTTCATGCGTTGGTTGTTATGGATGATGGCAACGTTGGGATGCTCGTGTCGCAGTTTGCCGTCTTCCCCCACCACAAATTGTTCGTCGTCGGCAACATCCGCCGGATGAAACATGCAGTCCACCGCCACAAAGTCCGTGATGGTTGGACGGTAGGGTTTGCCTTTTTTTATATCCCGGATCGAGACCACGGCTTCCCACAACCCTCTATTTTTTTTATCCACAATGAATTCTTTAAGCCGGACGTTTCCGTCCCCGTCTGAAATCTTTTTACAAAACGGCCCAAAAGGAAACTGTATCAAGGCAAATACCCTCGGTGGCGGAATCTGCCCTTCTATCGTGATTGTCCCCGATATCGACCCGCCGTTGGATACATCTACCTCCTCATAGGCCATTAATTCGGACGTGCTAATCATGCCGAACAAGACCACGAGCATTGTCCCAAGACCTATCATTAATGATTTTTTCATGAGCGTCCCCCTAAAAATAGATTGGGGCAAGGGTAAGATGAAGATTTACCGCTTGCCCCAATCTGTTGCTTACAGTGTTGCTGATTGATTATTTATCAATCATGGAAATCGGTCCCGGTGTTTCATCCAGGCCGGAAAGCGCCGCAGGCGCTTCTTCTGCAGGTGCTTCTGCGGTTCTGCCCCCGACACCGCCGCCTGAATTGAGCGGAAGAATCGACTGGTTTCCAGGCGGAAGAACCTTGAAATAGCCCCACTGCCCCGCCGCCGTATAAGGCAAACGGTGATTCTGCCAGAGATAAATCCCCGGCAGATGAGTCGGGCCGCCGGCGGCTTTCACAAACACATCAAGATTTTCGGAAGAACCGAACTCCTCGGTGTGGAAAAGATCCGCGCCGGGCATGTTGATTTTTAACGGCCATTGGTGCCCTTCAAGGCTGAACATTTGGTTCTGCTCATTGAAAGCCCCAAAGACATGGATCCGAACCGGATCACCCGCATGCGCCATGATGGTCGGCGTCACAGGGTCGCCGGGTGCATCCGCAACGCAAGGCTGGAACATGGTGCCCAGTTCACAACCGTTCTCCTCACGGTACATCCAGGGTTCGATCCGGTAGTTCACACCCGTCAATCCCGCAATCTGCTGGATATAAGGCATAAACGCCGTCCCGATGATGTTGTCCTCATCCTGAAAATAAAGGGCCACATCTCGATAGTCCGAACGCCCTGCCATGGCCGGATTGCTGCGATCCAAGATCACATCCGCAGCCCAGGCGTTCTTCATGGAGATGTCTTCACCGGTCACCGGATCGCGATATTTCGCACCGCGCGGGCCGACGATAATCCCGCCATAAAGACCGTCACGAACCGAGTTCATGAAGTTACCCCAATCCCACACAATCGTTGAAAACTCGCCGTATTCCGGCGGGGCATAGAAGGTGTAGGTTCTGCTCTTGCCCGGCGCAACGGTTTGGTCGCCTTTGTTGTTTCCAACATTAACCCCATGAGAATCTTTCGGGTCAAAGGCCAGCATGTCGGCGCTGAAGGAGGCTTTATGATCCTTCAGGTTATTGCGCAGGTTGACTTTGATGCAATCTCCGGAATTGACACGAAGCGTCAAAGGATGCGGATGATCCCCCGCAGCCACCTTGGCCATGTCGCCTTCCAGCATGAAGATTTTTCCGGTCGGATTGGCAACCAGAAGTTTCCGGTCAAAGTCCACCTCGATGGCGTCCGGTGAATTCGGATTGTACTTCATGGCATGGTCGGTTGCGACCACGTTGAAACGCTTCACCGGGGCATCCGGCGGGCAAACATTCTTGGCGGATTTCGGAATATCCTCGAATCCCGGCAAGGTTTTTAAATCGTCCACCTTTTCATCCAGGACACGCAAAATCCCCCAGCTTCCCTCTGCCAAATGAGAGGGGCGGCCGTTGTAATGGAGATAGTCTCCCGCCATTTTCTGAGGACCACCCGCTGTCGTGACAAAGTCGTAGCGTTCCGCAATCCCGATGTGATGCGCATTCCGCAGATCCGATTTTGCCGCATACCGCTCTGTACGGAACGCATGACCCGCCAAATGCCAGGTGTGCGATTCGTTCATCATGGTATGAAGGGTTCTAAAAACCAAGGTATCACCCAGATAGGCACGCAACAGCGGTGTGCCCGGATCTTTTTTGTGTGCAATGGATGAAAATACCAAGGACGGATCCGGATTATTCTTCAGACGTTTTGCAATGGATTCCGCCTTAAAGAAGAGCCCGCCCCCCGTAGTGTGTGTGCCGCCGTTCAACATCGGCACGGCCACATAATCCAAATCATAGGGCATTTGGAAAAAGAGCACCTGACCGGCGTCAATCGCAGCACGTTTGGTCTGCCCCGGAGGATTGCCTTCCGTCACGACCTGTGCCGTATAAGGCACCGTATCGTGAAGAAAGAGCGCCATCTCACGGAAACTGCCGCTGTAACCATAACCCACCGGTTCGTTGGAGTGGATGTCGGCAACCGGCCCTTGGCGTATTTGTTTGCCCGTAACCGGATCGTGATAGGTTGCGCCAATGGGCTCGATAATCACCGCACCCACCGCACCATGCGGCCAAGTCGTGCCGCCTAAGGCATGGTCATGCCAGAAGACCGTGCCGACATCGGCGTCCGCCCAGAGACGGTAACGCACCCATTCCACGGAAACGATTTCATCCTTTTTATGGGCATGCTTTAAGGGCTCACTGAAGGTCAGTGTATCCACGCCGGTTTCTTTATCGTGTTCAATCTTGCGAATCCAGCGGATCTCAGAGGTTTCCACCTGATGCATGCCGATCATGATATCGGTGTTTTCATGGAAAGGCGTTGCGCCTTTACCCATTTTGACCTTGATCTGCATCGCACCTTTTTCGGTGTCGGCCTGAACCAAGGCATTCATGGGTGCAGGCAAACCGCGTTTTTCCTCCTTGCCCAGCATCGTAAACGGACGCATACTCTGTTCATAGGAAAAACCGGAGATCACACCGTCTGAAGCCTGGTTGTCAAACTGGATGAAATGCGGATGAATGTTGATCTTGGACATCTGGAAGTTGGTCGGGTTGTTATCCACCCACTCACTCTTCAAGATGACGTCGATACAATCATACACATTCGCCCGGTAAACCAAGGGCCGCGCCAAATCCGGATTGGCTCGAACCTTGGCCACATCTTCATGCAGCACATAGATCGTGCCGTCCGGGTCAATCACTTTTTTCTGATCACCGATGCCGTCATTCATGGTAATCGGCGTCTGAATAAAGTGAATGGTGTATTGCTTCCGGCCTGCGCCCTCAGGACAGAGCGACCAGCGCCCGTGCTCACCCGGACGCGACGGTTGCGTGGTTTCTTCACCCGGTGCGCCGACACTCCCTGGATCAGTAGCAAGCGAACCGTTGTTTTTGTCCATATGGAAGGGCTCCAGCCAAGGGGCCGGGCCGTGATGACGGGCAAAAGGCACCCGCTTGCCGAAATGCGGCTTAAAGTGCGGCCAGGCCAGTTTCCCTGTCTTCCTTTCAAACAGGATCGGCGGCCGTTTCCCCGGCATCGGCGATTTGTATTTCGGATGGGCAAATTGACCGGTTTCCTCCTTTTCGCCCATCGCCTTAAGCCCCTTCCAGGTCCAATCCCAGACGGTGGCGTCATAGGCCAAAATCTGACCTTTTTCGTCCGAAGTGTGACCCGGCTCGCCCGCAGGCGGCAACATCATCTTGACCCAATCCTTGATGGAAACATCCGGAATGTCTTTTGACCAATCCGAGGTTTTCTTGGTGATGTTCCATTTTTTGTCAAACCAGTCCATGGTCTTGCCGACCAGCTTGTCCGATGTCACGCCGGGTTGCATGCGGCCTTTGCGATCCGGCAACTCCTGCAAGGGCACCATGGCATCCGTGCTGACAAAGGGGTAATCACCGGACTGAAGGGTGTTGTACACCCGCCAGTAGCCCCACATGCCCGCAACATAGTGATGGGCAACATGACAATGAAAAAGAAAGTCCCCCGCCAACTGCTGGCAGAGCCCCGATCCGCATTCGGTATTAAGATCCAAGGTTTCCGCCGGCCCGATGACTTCAACGTCCACACGATCCGAAACAGTCCGGATCACGGGAAATTTCACCGGATTGTCCCAGGCTGCCGTTAACAGCTCTTCACCTTTGCCGTCCGCCTCCGGTTGCCGCAGCCAACGAATCGATCCCCCGTGCGGATGATGGGAGTGAAAGACTTCGCCGCCACCGTGAATCAAACGAAATTTGGCCGGATCACCCATGTAGGAACGGGGAATCGTCGTCGGAACGTCACCAAAGGTGTAGGAACTGTAGGACATGGATTCATCTTCCATGTGGAAGTACTTTTCCTGCATGGCCAGATTGTTGATCCCGAAGGGTTCTGAACGGAAGTTCATTGCCCGCGCCGAAGGCCGATAGGCATCGGTATTCGGGTCACGCTGAGGAATCATTTCCCCGTCGCGGTTTAAAGGACGGAAAGACTCGTCACCCACTTCGTGATAGACCAAGGCAAATTCACGAAAATCCTTGGAAATCGGGTCAATCTCATCATCATAGACAATCATCATCTGCCAACCGCTTTTGGACGGTTTGCCGGTGATCGGATCAAGATAGATCGCACCCATCGGTTCCACGATAAATGCGCCAATCAAACCCAAACTGCCGGGCTCACGCCCCGCATGGCTGTGGAACGCATGCGAGCCTTCCTGATGATCCGGCTGAATGTACCATTCAAAAACAACGCTTTTTCCCGGGGCAATATTGGCATCCGGATTCACAGATGTCGCAGGCTGCCCGGTTGACTGGATCACCATTTCCGACCCGTGAATGTGAAGACCGGCATCCTCGTCCTCAATCTCGTTCCGAAAGGTGATAATCATGCAATCACCCTGATTCCCTCGAATAATCAAGGGGGTAATCAAGTCCGTCTGATGTCCAAGGGTGACGGCACCGGGATTGTAACCCGGGGCCGCTCTCGCCTCCGCATTCTGACGCTCTTCTTCCCGAACGGCTTTAACATTTTCCGTCAGCACATACATGTAGCCGGGATGAAAATCAAGCCATTGATTCAGAGTGATTTCAACATTGATCGCGGTAATGTCCAATTCCTTCACAGGCGCGTTACTGGGACAACGCCCGCCTGCGGTCACTGTCTCTCCGGCACCCGTCGGCCCGAGGAACCAGCTTCGGTCCATTTGCTGCATGGTGCTCAAATGACTAAAAGGACCGGTGTTCCCTGTCTTTTCGGCATGACCTCTGATCTCCTGCATCAAAGTGCTCATCGCCTTATCAACTTGAGCGGTACGGCCGGTATCTCCTTCTTTTGCTTCTTCCCTCTGAATCTGGGCTTTTAACTTTGCTTTCCAGTCTGGAGAAGCAACCAACGTCGCACTCGAATCTTCCGAATGCGAGTGGCCGTCCCCACTGGCGAGCGCCCAACCCTGTGTCGAGAAAACAAGAACAAAAGCAAGGAAGAGACCCAAAAAGTTCTTTTTCGTGTTCTCCATTATTGTGCTCTCCTTTTTTCCTGCTTCGTTATGATCAATTTTGAATTGTTTCATACTGATTTACCGGTTTATCTAAAAGTGTCGCTTACGTTTAGAAACGGAAACATATTCACGGTATCGCGCAAGCACACTAAACCGCTTTGGAAAGACTTGTCGGTTTTCAACTCTGGTATTCACTCCACCCCCGCCAAAAACGGGGAAAATCTAACATGGCCTCCTAAAAGTGTCAAGCAATTTTTACATGTGTATCCCCATCGACACAAACACGCCTTTTCGTCCAAAAACTAAACAAAAATAACCATAATCGTACAAGAAAATAGACAGCTACCGACTGAGACTATACAGATTAAGTAGGGAGAAAATAATACGAGGGATAGACCCGGAACAAAAATTCGTCCAGGAATATACAATTTATCGATTTATGAAATTCTGAGAAGGACGCTCTGATTAAATCATGAATGTTTTTCGAGGCAAACATCCAACTTCAGTGCTGTAAATTTTAAAGATTTTCTGCAATGTGCGCCTTGAACCTGAACATTTTATCTCTCGAAAATTCACCCCGGACTTCATCAGAGCGTCCTTAATTTGGAAAACCGACTTTCAATTTCACACGACTCTTGGCAACCCGGGACACCTTGTTGGTCATGATATACGAATCGGCAACAATTTCGACCGTTTGATGCGGCCCGACGTAGCGATTCGCAACATTCCGGGCAAGGGGCACATCTTCATCATCTAAGAGATAATAATAGGCAAAAACACGTTTACGCTTGTCTGAATGATTTTGGAAGGTCACCTTCCAAATATACTTCGTTTTACCGATCTTCTCCCAGGTTTCGTCGATGAGGTATTCATGTTTTATGATTTCGATCATTGAGGCGTCCCGGTCCGCCGCTTCGGACACGGACAACAAAACCAGACCCGGAACATCGCTCATGTCCACAAAAAAAAGGAGGGCAAAAAAAAGAGAAGCGAATACTCCTTTTTTTGCAGGCAAAACCCTACTCCGACTCATCGACCTCAATTTTTCGCGTCCCCAAACCAAAAGGCAGCTTACGCTCTTTTAAAGCAGAGAGCTCTCTATAGACTTTTTGAAATGCTTCGTTCGAAAGAGACGGGTCGGAAAGCCGCGTCAAATCTTCTGGGGTAATCGGAATAAACGTCAGTTCGGCAAGATCGGTGGCCCCGATTTTAACCCAGTGATGGGGCATAAATTCCTGCATAATCACCCGGTCAATCCCCCGATTGAACTTCAGGGCTTCCTGAATTGCCAGACGACCGTCTTTCGCCGAAACACATTTACCAATGCCGATATTCATCGGCGGATCGAGAAAAGGGAAAAAAGTTAAGCGGATTTTTAAAGCCCCGTGATTTTCCTGAAGCTCTTTTTTGATCTCACGTTTTTTCTTCCCGTATTTTTTCTTGGCCAGCTTAAGTTCAAGGGTTGTTTTAATGTCACGATTGCCTTCGGCCTGACAGTCATAGGACTCTTTCGCAACAAAAGCACCGGCTTCTGCAATAGCAAAGAAAAAGCCCACAAATACGAAAAGCGCCAAGCGCCCCCTGCATCTCTTATTTAAAGGTTTCATAATACCTCTCATTTTTCAGTTCACGACTGGTAAAAACCGGTGATGCCCTCGCTCTTATTTCTTCCCGTCCGGAATTTTAATTTCTTTCAGGCGTTCCAAATATTTCCGGGCCTTTTCATTTTTGGGTTGCAATTCAAGCGTTCGCTGAAAGCTCTCAATCGCTTTTTGCTGAAGCAACTTACGATCTTCGGGATCGGGCAGCTCTGCGGCCAACAAGACCTGGGATTCGCCCAGGGCCATAAACACCTTGGGGTCATCCAATTTAACCAGTGACAGGGTTGCATACTCCCGGACGGCATCAATGTAACGCTTGGCACGAAAATAAAGTTTCGCCAACTGCGCCCGCGCACTCGACTCGTTGGGATCTTGTTCGATCATCAGCCCCCACTGCTCCGCCGCTTCACCGAACTCACCCTTTTTTTCAAAAATCAAACCGAGATTATATCGGGCTTCCAAATGGGTGCCGTCCTTTTCCAGTGCAATTTTATAAGCCTTTTCCGCGGCATCGTATTCACCTTTTTCAAAATAAATATTTCCGATCCCCACTTGCACCACGGGAATATCAGGCACAAGCTCATTCGCCTTCAGATAAGCCTCAAGCCCCTCGTCCAAGCGCCCCAGGCGCGAGGCGATATGCCCCAGTGAAATGTAAGCATGTTCTTCATTCGGCGCCAGCGCAATTGCCTTTTTGAATTCGTCCGTCGCCCGTTCAAGCGCCTTCGTTGAGAGATAAAAACGCCCCATCCAGTAACGTACCACCGCATTATTCGGGTGATCGCGCACCAGTTTTTCATAATAACGGACGCCGTGCGGCCCGCGGCGGGTCGCCATGTAGGTTTGCTGCATCCCGCGATGATACTTATGCACATTTATATTCAACTTCAAGGCTTGTGCAAACTGAATAATGGCTTCGTTAAACATCCGCTGCTTATTCAGGGCCCGGCCTTCTTTGTAATAGGCTTCGGCTTCCGCCGCATCTTCGGGCGATACGGCCATCAGCGGCGAGGGCGCAATCAAAAGAAAAAGCAGGAGAAGCGCCCCGCCCTTTTGTATCTCATTCCAAATCGATGCAAACACGAAATATCCTCAAAATCCTAAGCGGCGTATACTACCATTTGCGCCATCGGAAAAACAATCTTGATTCGATTTCCATCCGGGAAGCTGCTAGAATATCACCCGAAAGACACAAGTGCGGCACCCGAACCCAAACCCTTTTAATTGATAAGGACTTAAGTCTACGAATATTTACGGCATGACACGAGGCTTGAAAAAAAGCCAGCTCAAACGCCTGGACCAAATCGCACGCCGGAAGATCAAAACGGATCAAATCATCCCCTTTGAACTTGCACGCCTTCTGACCGCACTGTCACAGGAAATCAATCGTCAAATCGGCATCCTCATCGGGCGTGAAGGCCTCATTCATGCCGTCATTGTCGGAGACCAGCGGCAGCTCATGATTCCGGATCTTTCCCGACTGCGTCCCGGAAAACGCCAACTGCGCGGCGTTCGTCTGGTTCACACCCATCTCAAAAACGAGGCCTTAAGCCGGGATGACCTGAGCGATTTGGCCCTGCTGCGCCTGGACTTAATCGCTGCCATCGGCATTCAGGCCGACGGCACACCGGGCGCCGTTTTTATGGCGCACCTCTTGCCCTCCGGCCCCGGCGGGCAACACTATGAAGTTCACCCGCCCCGGCAAATTCACCAACTCATGCCCGAACTCACGCCCTTTCTGAAGGAATTGGAAGCCGAATTCGACCGCCAAAACCGCAGCGCATTTGAAACGGGGAAAAAGCATCGCGCCATGCTCATCAGCGTATCCACCGCCTCAAAAACGGATCAGGAAGCCGAGATCGACGAATTAAACGAATTGGCCCGTTCCGCATCGCTCATGCCCATCGCCCAAGTCATCCAACGCCCCAAAAAGCTGAACACAAAATACCTGATGGGTGAAGGCAAACTAAAAGAAGTCATTATAAGTGCCATGCAACAGCAGGCCGACCTGCTCATTTTCAACCAAAACCTCAGCCCGCTTCAAATTAAAACCATTGGCGAAGTCACGGAAATGAAAGTACTCGACCGCACACAGCTCATCCTGGATATTTTCGCCCAACGCGCACTCACCCGCGAAGCCAAAGTACAGGTCGAGCTTGCGCAGCTCCGCTACCGTCTGCCCCGGCTTTCCCAAAGAAGCACCGCCCTCTCCCGACTCACCGGGGGCATCGGCGGACGCGGCCCCGGAGAAACCCGCCTTGAAATTGATCTGCGCCGCGCACGCGACCGCATCGCCCGCTTAGAGCGCGAACACGAAACTCTGGCCGAAGCCCGCACCCTGCGGCGGCAAAAACGGACGCGCAATGAAATCCCCATTGCCTCCATCGTAGGCTACACCAACGCCGGGAAATCCACCCTGCTCAACCAACTCACCGAAAGCCGTGTGGAGACAAAAGATTTACTCTTCGCCACACTCGATACCGCCACGCGTCGGCTGCGATTTCCGAGAGAACGCGAAGTCATTCTCACCGACACCGTCGGTTTCATCCAATCCCTGCCGCCCGAATTACTGGGCGCCTTCCGTTCCACATTAGATGAATTGCGCGACGCCCACCTGCTCATTCATCTGGCCGACATCAGCAATCCCCGGCTGGATCAGCAAATTCAAACGGTTGAAGCATTGCTCAAAACATTAGGGCTTTCCGAGACCCCGCGTTTATTGGTCTTAAACAAAACCGATCGCGTGGATGCGGAAACCGCTCAGATCCTCTGTAAAAGGCATCAGGCCCTCGGCATTACCGCCTTAGACCGCAAGCGGCTGATCCCGCTTTTGAACGCCATCGAACAACACCTTTGGCATACGCACATCCCTCAAGCCGAAGCCGCCAAAACCACGGAGCGGTCCACACAGTGACATTTTATCGCCCAAAATCCGTACTCAGCCTCGTGCTCACGGGCTTCTCTCTGGTTGCCCTGCCGCTCATTTTCTCGCTGGTTTACGCCATCATCTCCGTGGACCGTTTGCTCGATCAAAGCCAAAAAGCAGTCTTTCAGGCCGTCCAGGCCACCAAGGGCAGCATCACGCTCATCGAACAAATCAAAAGCATGGAACGGAACATTCGGCAATTTCAGGTCTTAGGGGACAAAACCCTCTTTCAACTTTATGAAAAGTCACATCAAGACCTGCAAAATACCGCCGCCACGCTTTCAAGGCTCTCAATCGAAGATAAGCAGCGCAACTTGGTTGCCGAACTCAAAACAAAGGAAAACCGGCTTTACAACACCTTAAAACGTATCCCGCATGATGCGGAAAAAGGCAAAACCGCCGTCAGCGAATTCACCGCTTTATCGAAATTGGCCCAATCCATTTTGACGGAAAACCGAGGGCTCGTGAACCGCAAAATCGAACAGATGGAACAGCGCGGCGAAGAAACCCAACAATTGCTCGTGTGGCAGGCCATGGGCATTATCCCCATCGTCCTGGCCCTGGTTGTCGGGTTTACCGTTCTGATTTCACGACCTATTCGGCAAATTGATCAGGCCATCCGAAAACTAGGGGACAATACCCTGCCCGCTGAGATCACTATCTCCGGGCCAAAAGATCTGGCCGTGCTGGGCAAGCGGCTGGACTGGCTGCGTTCCCGGCTCACAGAACTTGAAGAACAAAAGATTCAGTTCCTGAGACACGTCTCACACGAACTCAAAACCCCGCTCACTTCCTCACGCGCCGGGACAGAACTGCTCAAAGATGAAGTCGTGGGCCAACTCAATTCCGAACAAAAAAAAGTCATTGACATCCTCCATCAGAGCATGATTCAGCTCCAAAAAATGATTGAAAACCTGCTCAACTTCAGCGTCGTACTCGAACGGCACGCCACCTTCACCCTAAAACCGGTCGTCATGGGCGCACTCATCGAAAAAGTATTGGCCGACCACCACTTGACCTTGATGGCCAGAAAAATCCATATTGATCTCAAACTCAGCACACAACGTATTTCAGGCGACGAAGACAAACTTGCCGTCGTACTTGACAACCTTGTTTCAAATGCCGTTAAATTTTCACCCGTGAACAGCACCATCACGATTAAGCTGATGCAAGAAGGCCACAAAATGAGACTGGATATCATAGATGCGGGACCCGGCATCGACCCGGAAGACAAAACACGGGTTTTTGACCCCTTTTATCAAGGCAGACGACAAACCGGGACAGACATCGAAGGCACCGGTATCGGACTTTCCCTGGCCAAAGAATATATCCTGGCCCATCACGGCACGATTGAAATCATGGAAAACGGAACGCAAGGCGCACACCTCTGCGTGCGACTGCCCATTAATCCCTTTAAGGACGCATCATAATGCATGCCTTCCGCGCAATATTCATCGTGGCGCTGTTCGGCCCGCTGCTGCTCACCGCCTGTCAACTGGGTCAAACAAAAAAACAGGCCACCGTCAAAAAAGTGCTTCCAATAGAAAAAACCGCACCTGAAATACCAGCGTCCCCGGCGCCCAAAGAAGCCGCGCCGAAAAAAGAAGCGGATACGCAACAAACCACCGAAACGCCGGACAATAAAACGATAGAAAAAAAAGACGCCCCTGAAAAACCCATCGAAATCGCCGTCATCGTCAGCTATTTTCGATTCTTGAATTCGTTGCCGGAAAAAGCCTTGAAACAGGAATACACCCGGACACAAAAAGAATTTTCTCAGGACCAAAGCCCCATCAATCGCTTGCGCCTGGCCATGCTGCTCGGCTTCACTCATACGAAACACCGGGACACACAACGCTCCCTCGATCTGCTCAACGGCTACATGGATGATCCCAACACCCATGACCCCATGCTGCGGGATTTCTCCTTTTTATTGTCCTCCTTCGTGCAACAGTTTAAAGCACAAGACAGTAATAATAAAAAAATAAGTCGGCAACTTAAAAAGGAACGGGCCGAAAATAAAAAATTAAAAACGATGATCGAAGAACTCAAAACCATCGAAAAAAATCTCATGAAACGGGAAACGGCAGAAAAACAATGACCGTCACAATACAAGCTTCAAAACAACGTATCCTGCTGGTTGATGACGATGATTCCCTGCTGGGGATTCTCAGCCTGCGCCTGGAAGCCACAGGCTACGAAGTCGCCACATCGGAAAGCGCCGAAAACGCCCTGGGACACCTCACTACCTTCCGTCCGCATGTCATCGTCACCGACCTGCGCATGGGCGGAATGGACGGCATGGCCCTTGCCGAATTGATTCACAAACGTCATTCAGGGCTTCCCATCATCATTCTGACCGCCCATGGCACCATTCCAGAAGCCGTAACCGCAATTAAAGGCGGGGTTTTCAGTTTTCTCACCAAACCCTTTGACAGCAAAGTCCTGCTCGGACATATCGAAAAAGCCTTGGAATGGAGCGGGCATACACAAGCTGTCTCAGCCGAAAAAACGGTCCCGGACTGGCGCAAAAACATCATTTCACACAGTACCGCAATGGAGGAAGTCTTAAGTCAGGCCGGGCTGGTCGCCTCCAGTGAGGCCTCTGTTTTTATCCACGGTGAAACGGGAACAGGCAAAGAACTGCTTGCACAGGCCATCCACAAAGCCAGTCCCCGACGTGAAAAACCTTTTGTGGATATCAACTGTTGCGTCATTCCCGAAAACCTCCTGGAATCCGAACTTTTCGGACACAGCAAAGGCGCCTTCACCGGCGCATTGCAAGAGAAACAAGGACTTTTTCAAGCCGCAAACGGGGGCACCCTCTTTCTGGATGAAATCGGAGACATGCCGCCCCCCCTGCAAAGCAAACTGCTGCGCGTTTTACAAGAAAAACAAATCCGGCCTCTGGGTTCAACAAAATCCCTTCCCATCGACGTACGTGTTCTATCCGCCTCGCATCGCAACCTCGAAGAAGCGATCAAGGCCGGTAATTTCAGGGAAGATCTCTTTTACCGCCTAGTCGTTGTCACCCTGGAAGTTCCGCCCCTCTCGAAGCGGCGCGAAGATATTCCGCTTTTGGCGCGACATTTTCTCAACAAACTCACTAAGCGGTCCGCAAAAAAAATTACCGACTTTTCCCCGGAGGCGATCAAACTCCTGCTTGCCGCCCCCTGGCCGGGAAACGTCCGTCAATTGCTCAACGTCGTCGAGCATGCCGTCACACTCTCCACCTCGCCCATCATCTCGGCGTCTCTCATCCAAAAAGCCATCCGCGACGAACCGGAAGAAATTCCTTCTTTCAGCGGCGCCCGCGACCGCTTCGAGCGCGACTACCTTATCCAACTCCTGCAGATGACCCACGGCAATGTGAGTCATTCAGCCGATATCGCCAAACGCAACCGAACAGAATTTTATAAACTGCTCAACCGCCATAAACTCGACCCGGCCCAGTTCCGGTCTTCAAAACCTTAATCATTCCATTATCTTCAAACATTTTCCTTAACACGTTTTATCCCAAGTCTGTATTTTAAGATCCTTTGTCGTGAAGAAACGACACCACCCCCCTCTTTCGAGGGGGGTGGTGCGATGATCGCATTGATTTATCACTGTTTTTTTTAAGGCATCGATATTGCTATTTGCCCCTCCGACTTGCAATGACGTTGTTTTGGGAGAACCTTTCACGCTTCACATCTATGTAAACACCGTATCAGATGACCTTTTCTTCAAAACCGGACAATTCAAATACCCGACACAAACCGGCCGTCATACCCTGCTTGAGCTCCGTTTTTCTTATCTCAAAAATAAGGACACTAAAAAATGCCTCGAATAAACGTGCAAAGACACATCTTTTCAATCTTCTCTATTTTATCTTTACTCGCAATTCAGCTTCACAGTCCTGCTTTTGCAGGCGAGGTAACCTTATCCTGGGACGCAAATAGCGAACCCGATCTGGCAGGCTACGAAGTTTATTACGGCACAGCCCCTCAAATATACGGCCCCCCCGTCGATGTCGGCAACCAAACAACATATATCCTGACCGGACTGACGGACGGTCTAACGTATTATTTTGCAGTCAAGGCTTATGATACATCTTTGAACGCAAGCGACTTCTCCAACGAAGTCAGCAAAACTATTGCCGCTGCGGATACAAGCCCGCCCGTGCTTTCCATTGTTTCCGCCGGTAATATCACCGACACAAGCGCAACCATCACTTGGACAACGGATGAAGCCGCAAGCTCCCTTGTCGAATACGGCACCACAACAAGTTACGGCAACAGCTCCGCACTGAACAGCACACCGACCACATCCCACAGCCGAACACTCACAAACCTAAGCCCCGACACAACTTACAACTACCGCGTCATCAGCACGGACAGCGCCGGAAATACCGCAACTTCGGGAAACTTCAGCTTTACAACAAGCTCGGCACCCGATATCGTCCCCCCGGCCATTTCAAACGTCTCGGCAAGCAATACCGGCCCTTCGGAAACCCTTATCACATGGCAGACGGACGAAGCCGCAAGCTCCCTTGTCGAATACGGCACCACAACAAGTTACGGCAAC
>Ga0256830_1001730_pt1 | contig 15118 bp, 12 predicted proteins | sample 128326metaG_FD_190537 | JGI IMG/M metagenome (GOLD analysis project Ga0256830, IMG submission 190537) | Hydrothermal vent microbial communities from Lau Basin, Pacific Ocean - 128-326 | ecosystem: Environmental > Aquatic > Marine > Hydrothermal vents | place: Pacific Ocean: Lau Basin | collected... | reverse complement strand
AGGAGAAGGGCATCCCTTCCCATCGCTGACCGCTTGCGGAATTGTCCCTCGCTCTCCTGACCGTCAAGACCGTCGAGGAGGATCTCCAGCACGGCTTGGGCAGCCTCACGGCGGACCCGGCACTTCTGGTCCTCGACCCGCCTCGGGATCCCTGAATACGCCCCTTCTAAGAGTTCGTTGAGTACGGCATCCCGCTCGCGCTCCCAAGCCCGATCCGCCTCCTCCTCTAGGTCCCGTTGGGCCCCCTCCAGCACGGCCTCCAGCCGCGCGTTGATGCGCGCTACCTTAGTCGAGGGCTTCTCCGGCGCATCGATGAGCTCAAGGAGATGGCTTTCCAACGTCCCCGCTTCGCGCTCCAGCTCCCGCCCTCGTTGTACGATCGCTTGAAACATCCCCGTCGTCACCGTTGATCCCTCCCTCCATGCCACTCGCTCGCTCCTCGCTTCACCACTTCCGTTCCCAATCGTAAAGTGAGGGAACCTCCCCGCTCCTCTTTCCGCTTTCGGATTCAGAGCGGGCTTTCGCAGGCTCAAGATCCCGTCGGGTTCGTCCGGCCGCCCCCGCTGCCTCAGGGCTTGCTTCGGAATCGTGCTCCGCGGTGAGGACTTCGGGGGGGCCTCCATCGTGACCTTGACCGTCCGCTTCAACTTCCCAATCGTGCTGGGCTGTCTGGGTTCGCTTGGTCCCCAAGCCGAACAGCGACGACGCCAAGGGCGCAGTTCCGTAGAGGGCGCGGCCCAGTACCCGCTCGGTCCGTCTCCAGGCCAGCAGCTCCTGGAGCCCCTTGGCGTCGAAGGAGATCTGCGGCAACCCAAAGGTGGAGAGGATCGCGGGCTGGCCGCGCACGACCGCCCGCGCGGTGAGATTCGCATACTGCCGGTAGATCTCGCTCACAAGGTTGCCGCGGTTGTGCAGGAGGACGAAGTCGGCCATGAGGCGATAGACCGCTTCCCTGGGGATGACGGCAGCGAACTGCTCGTCGGAGGCGGAGCGGTGCCCGGACAGCCAGAAGGTGAGCCGCGGAATGCCCTCGGGGATCCGCTCCAACTGGCCGTCCAGCCCCTCGACGACGATGAACTCCTCCCCCGGCTCCAAGGTCGCCTGCCGCAGCAGGTCGGCCAAAAAGACTCCGGTGTTGGCCATGACCTTTTCCTCCTTGACGCCCTCAAGCCCCAAGAACGGTTGATAGTCACAGACCAAATCGATCATGTGGACGTGTTGGTCGAGGACGTCGTAGGCACCCGGCAGGCCCAGCGCCTTCAGGGCTTCGCGGGCCGCCAGCCCGATGGGCAACGACAGGGATCCGCCGTTCGTCCCTCCACAGGCGGAGCCCACCCGGATGACGTAGAGGCGGTCCTCCTCCAGCTCATAGCCGTCCGCGGCACAGTGCTCTGCCAGATCGGAGATCAAGAGCTTCTTAAACCCCTCTTCTTGAAGCCGGTCCGCTAACGCGGGAACGGTGGCCAGGAACATAAGGTGCCCGAGCACGCCCTCCTGCTGAGCGCCGGGTTCGCTGCGGATCTCCGGCAGCTTCTCGTATCGTAGGTACCGGGCAAAGTAGGGATAGCGACCGCTCCCCCGGCGCAACTCTCGGAGGATCTCCACCGCACGCCGCTTGCGGATCCGCACGAAGTACGGCTGTAGCTCCGGATAGATGCAATCGTCATCGATCACGTAAAGAGCGACGGGAAGCCCGTAGAACCTGGGATCGGTGATCACTCGATAGGCAACTTCCTGTCCCGTGCCGCCGATGAAGAGGAGCAGGAGCCGCCGGGTCCTAAGATGCCCGCTTTGCCGTTGGTATCGTGCATGGCGGCCTTCCTCAAAGAGCCGATGCGGACCTGGATCCCAGACCCGTCCGGGGGGCCTCTCGATTCCGGCTCCGATTCCACCGCCCGACTCAGGGGCCATCGGCTGCCTGAGCAGCCACTCGATCGGAGCGAACATGGGCGCTCACCTCCTGATACCTGAAACGAATCTGTACGTCTCCGTAGCGGAGCCGCACCGGCGGGACGACCTTGACCGTCTTCCCCACCGGCAGCTTCCGCCCGTTCAACACGACGCCGTCTATCTCTGCCTGGACGTACAATCGCCGGCCCTTGGGCAGAACCCTCACCCACGGCTTTTCCCGATCGTTGCCCAAAAGGCTTCCTAAAGGGCCGCCGACGGCCTGCCAGTGGCCGGGAACCAGACGCTGCCGACCCAGGTTCCTTCCGTCTCGGGTGCTCACCTCCACGTAGAGCTCCCGCGGAACCTCGCGGGCCAGTCGCTCCAGCTCCCGGGGGGGACGCATTCCCACCCAAACGGCCCGCACGGCGAGCCCAACGACGAGCAAACCCAGAAAGATCCCGGCAATCTTGGCTGCCAGCATCCCATGGGCAGCGATCCACCGTCCCCATGCCTGCAGCTGCTCCAAGAGCCGTTGAATCGGTCCGGGTTCGTCTCGCTCGGGGGCCTCAGGCGGCGGGGCCGGAGGGACGATCTGCGGGGGACCGACTTCCACGACCGGAGACTCCTCCTCCGTAGGCGGTGAGGAAGTCGGTGTAGCTCCAGGCTTCTCCGTAGAGTCCCGCCCGGTTTCGGTCTCAGGCTCTGAGTCGGGCAGCCTCTGAGTCTGTTCCCGTTCCTGCCCTTGGGCTTGAGCCCCCGCTGGTGGATTGACGTTATCGACGGGCTCATCCTCGGCGGTCGGAGGCTTTGTCGCGTCTTTCGAGTTCGCGGAGTCGTCCGTCTCGGTTGTCTCCTCCGCTTCCGCTTCACCTGCCTGCTCCTTTGCTGAACTCCCCATCGATGCCGAATCCCCCTCAGGCGACTCTTCCGCGACAGAGCCCGACCCTGGTTCTTCCGGCTCGGCTAAGTCCTCCCCCTCTTTCTCCGCATTCTCGGTGGCGGTCTGGGGCTTGGACGTCCCTTCTTCCCCCGGCTTCTCTTTCTCTTTCTCTGTGCCGACGGTCTCCAGAGCCTCCGACTCAGCGGTGGAGTCAGCGGTAATGGGGGTTGTAGCGTCGACCTCCCGAGAGCCGGGGGCCCGAAGCGCCGCGAGCAGCTTCTGCATGTCCTCCGAAAGGGAACGGGAAGCCAGCGGAACGCCCTTCTGGGGCCCCGGCGTCACCGCGCGAAACGCGTAGGCGAAGACCGCCGCCCGTCCGATCGCATCCAAGGGGAGGACGCGCGCGCCCTCACGGAGCATCCGCTCGCCGACGCCGTCGGTGAGCAGCAAGAGTGCGTCTAGCTCTTGCTCCCAGCCCCGCTTTTGGGCCTCGAGGAAGTCGAAGATGGGCTCAAAGCGGGTAGCCGCTCCCACAGGCTTGAGGGAGGAGATGAGCCGCTTTAGGGAGACCTTTTCCTCACCCTTCTCCCCTCGGATCTCCACCGGCCTGGGGGTGAGGGCCCGCGGCTCGGCATCGAAGCGGAAGACGAAAACCCGATCGCACGGCTTGAGTCCGTCGATGAGCGCGGAATAGCCGGACCGTACGGCCTCCCATTCCGCGGCCATAGAGCCGCTGGTGTCGATCCCGATGGCCAAAGCCAGGCATGGACTGCCTTTGCTCTGGGGGCTTTGAGGTTCGACGGCTGTTGTGGTCAAACCCAAGGCCGCGACGAGACCCACCACTAGGCCCACCACGATGAGCCAAAGCGCAATCAACCGCTGCCATCGCATAACCTTTTCACCTCACCCGCATGTATGAGCCCATCTCGTCTGAATTTCGGCGCGATCGAAATTCGGAAGCGCTTCGACCCATACCGGTGAGCGAGGAGGGACGCGCGGTGAACTCACTCGATGTGCTCTTGCTCATGCTGATCGGTGCGGGGTTCTTGGCCGGAACGGCGATGGGGCTGGTGCGGATCGTCTGGCCCGCGGCCGCTGCCGTTGCCCTATGGCTCACCCTCGGGCTCGCGGACGACGTCGCGATCCTTCTTAAGCCGTACGTAGACCCCACCTGGGTTGTGCCGCTCAGCTACCTTGTGGTCGTCTTGGTCGCGGTCCTGCTGCTGGCCGCCGTCGTGCGCGGCATCCACGTGTTCATCCGCCTCCTGTTCCTGGGGTGGGTGAACCGATTGGCGGGGGGCGCGGCCGGGCTGATCCTGGGGGCCCTCATCGGCGGGGCGGCCGTCATGGCCGTAGAGCTCCTCCCCTTCCCCGAGGTAAAGGAGCTCCTTCAGGGATCCCGGCTGGCCGAACCGCTGAAGCTCCTCGTCGGGTTGGGCGTCCGGCGCCTTCAGGAGCTCCTCGCACAGGGCAGCTAAACGGAGCGGAAGACGCATTCAGCGAAGAAAGGAGGTTGCCATGCGAAGATCTCTAGCGATCGTTGCGGCGATGGCGCTCCTCGGAGCGCTCGCGTTCGGGGTGTGGTGGGCCGTCTATCACTTCAGACCGTCCCCGCCGCCGGAGGAGGCGCAGGCCCGTCCGCAGCGGGTTGCCCTGGTGGACGAACTGCTCTCCCTGGCCCCGGGGCAGTTTGCGGCCTATCCTCTGGAGCTCAAGCGGGAGGCGACCGTCGCGCTCAAAGCTCAGGTGCTGGAGAGCGCCTCTCCCGAGGAGGCGCTGGACGTCTTCCTCTTCGACGAGGGGATGTTCAAGCGGTACCAAGAGCTGGTGAAGGCCCATCAGACCGAAGCTAAGCCATCGAACCGGGCAGCGTTCTTGTACCTGCCCCCGCTCACCCGCTTCGGGGTGCGGGCGTTCTCCGAGGAAGCGAGGTTGCCCGCGGGCCGGTACACCCTCGTCCTCGACCGCACGGACCTCGGCCTGACCCCGGCTTCCCCCGCCCCCGCTGACGCGTCTTCTGGTGGGACAGTCGGGGGGGTTGAACCCATGCGGTTGTGGCTCAAGCTCGAGGCCCTCTTCGAGCCTGAGATCCGCTCCGGCTCGGAGTCCGGCTCAGAGCCACAGCGTCGGGAGGGCAACTAAGTCCAAGTCTAGAAGCAACAGCGGGGGGTGAGTCCCATGCCAAGGGCGCAACTGCCCGATGAGTCCCGCCTGAACAGGCTCTTTGACGAGCTGAACGCACGATGGTGGGACGGGCGCCTGCCGAAGGTGCCCGTCCGCTGGAGCTCCCGATTGAGGGCTGCTGCGGGGAAGATCTGGGTAAGCAGGATGAACGGGTTAGAGATCGTGCTCTCGCGGGCGTATCACGAACACTTCCCCGACGAAGTGAAGGACACGCTGAAGCACGAGATGGTGCACCTCTACCTTCGCACCTGCGGGAGCGCCAAGGCGGACGGTCGGTCGCACGGCCCCGCCTTCCGAGCGGAGGCCGAACGCGTCAAAGCCCCCATTCGCGCCAAACCCTACCCCGGAGCCCACCGGCCCTATCGCTATGAGTGGAGGTGCCCCAGTTGCGGTCGGACGTTCCGGTCGAGGGTTCGAGGAACCTGGGCTTGCGGGTACTGCTGCAATCGATATAACCATGGGAAGTACAGCGATAGCTTCCGCCTAAGGCTGGTTCGCACCCTGGACGCCGCCGAAGGCTCTTAAACGAACAGGAGGTTAAGTTGCCGTATGGAGTGGGCTTGGCCGTGCGGGAGTGTCTCGAAGCCCTTGAAGACGAGATTCGGGTCGTGCGCCGCCAGGGGAGCCGCCCCGTCCACCTGCACGACGGGCACTTCCTCGCCGAGCGGGAGGGCTTCTACGTCTACGCCTTCACCGCCGACGTTGAGCTGCCCATCCCCGACGACTCGCGCGTGGAGCTCGAGGCCTCCGAGGGGCGGTGCGAGGGCTTCCTGCTCACCACGGAGGGCTTCGAGGTGGTGCTCGCGCTCGAGGAGGACCTGGGCGAGCGGGTCAAGAGCGCGAAGCTGCGGACGGCCCCTTGGTTCCTGCTCGAGCAGCTCCAGGAGCGCCTGAGGGAGTTGGCTCCGCCGGCACCGGGTGCGGGTGCGGACTTGCCGAGCGCGCTCCTCTCCCCTTCGGGGGAGCCCCATCCCCCGGTGCCCCCGGCGCTCGAACGGGCGGAGCGGCTCCTTCGGGGGATCGCCGCCACCGCCGATGAGCCGAACGCCCTGCGTTGGAACGAGGACCAGCTCCGGGCCGTGGGGCAGGTGCTCGCCAACCCCTTGAGCTTCGTCTGGGGCCCGCCGGGGACGGGGAAGACGACCACCCTGGGGCTGACGGCCGCCGCCCTGGCGGCGGAGGGCGAGGCCCTGCTAGTCGTGGCCCACAGCAACGTGGCCGTCGACGTCGCGATGCTCAGCGTCGCCTCCAAGCTCCAGCGGCACCCGATCTACCTCAAGGGACAGGTGCTGCGCCTGGGGCCCCCGGCCCTGGCCCGGGAGCTGGGGGCCTTCCCCAAGCTGCACGCGCGCGGCGTCCTCCGGGAGCAGGAGCCCGAACTCGTCCGGCGCCTCGAGGGGCTCGAGGGCCGCAAGCGTCGGCTCATCCAACGGCTGCGCGCCCCGCAGAGCGCCGCCCAGCGCCGGGACCTCGAGCGGGAGCTCCAGACCGTCCGCGAGGAGCTGCGGGCGCTGGGCGACCGGGTGAGGGAAGCGGAGGCCGAGCTGCTCGCCCGCGCCCAAGTCGTCGGCTGTACCCTCTCCAAGGCCGCCATCGCCCCGGAGATCTACAAGCGACGCTTCGACGCGGTGCTGGTGGACGAGGCGAGCATGGCGTTCATCCCCCAGGGGCTGTTCGTGGCGGGCTTGGCGACCCGGCAGCTCGCGATCTTTGGGGACTTCCGCCAGCTGCCGCCGATCGCCCAGGCCGACACGCCCCCCGTGCGGCGCTGGCTGAGACGGGATCTGTTCGAGGGGGCCGGGGTCGTCGAGCGCGTCGATCGCGGGACCCCCGATCCCCGGGTGGTGCTGTTGCGCACCCAGTACCGCATGCACCCCCAAATTGCGGACGTCTGCAATGCGCTCTTCTACGGGGGTCGGCTCCGCGACGGGCCCGAGGTCGAGCGCGAGACCGCGCCCCTTGCACGCCTGCCGCCGGCTCCGGGGGAGCCCCTCATCCTGGGAGAACTCCCCTACTACGCCTATTGCGCCCACGAGGCGGAAACCCACAGCCGCTTCAACCCCATCTCGGCGCTGGCCACCCTCCATCAGCTCGCCTTGTTGCTTAAGCAGGTACAGGGCGAGGGCGGGGGCGCGGGTAAGGTCAAGATCGGGGTGGGGGTGATCACGCCCTATGTGGCCCAGGCCCGCCTCCTGCGCAAGATGCTGGAGGATGTGAAGCTGGCCGACTCCGACCGCATCAGCGTGACGGTGGCCACGGTGCATCGCTTCCAGGGCTCGGAGCGCGAGGCGATCCTCTTCGACTTAACGGACGGGCCGCCGCTAAAGCCCGGGGTCCTCCTGCAGGGCGGGGAGGCGGCCCGCTTGGCGAACGTGGCGCTCTCCCGGGCCCGCGGGAAGTTCGTGCTGCTGGCCCACCCCGATCTTAAAGGGCGCCTCCCGGCCGACAACCCCTTCCGGCGGCTGATCGAGCGCGTGGGACGGGAGGCCCACGTTCCGATCGACCTCCGAACGGGGACGGGGGCCGAGGCCGAGGGGCTCACCGGTCTGCGGGTCTTCCCCTCCCTCCAAAGCGCCCAGGAAGCCCTCGTTGAGGAGCTGGCCTCGGCCCGCGAGGAGGTCGCCCTGGCCTGGCCTCAAGGCCGTCCCCTCGGGTCTCTGCTCGAGGGCCTTCGGGCGGGTTCATGCGGACGTGGAGTGCTTCGCCCGCGTGGAGCCCGAGCGCGAGGGCTCGCTTAGACAACTGGGGCTCAGACGGGTCCATCGCTTAAAGCCCCTCCCCCGAGGGCTTCCCCTGGGGCTGGTGGGCCGGGATCGACAGGCCCTGTGGGTGCTAACCGACGTGGAGGCCGTCGCCTGTCCCGTGGTGCGCCTCGAGTGGCCGCAGACCGTGAAGCTACTGTACGCCTTCTGGGGCCTGCTCCCCCAGGGGGAGGCCAGGCGGCCGACCCTGCAGAGCCGTCTTGAGGAAGGAGTCCCCTTTGGCCGCTGCCCCCGCTGCGGGGAGACCCTCTGGCCCCAGGGGAGACGGATGGTCTGTGCCAACTACCCTCGATGCTCCTACGGGCGGGCCGTCACGCCCCAGGAGGCGACGGAGCTGGCCAAGCTCGCGGGGAAGCGCTGCCCCTTGTGCGGCGGGCAGCTGGTGGGCCGCAGGGGTCGCTACTCCGGCGTCTTCCTCGGCTGCGCCCACTACCCCCGCTGCAAGGGCACCGTGGACTTGCGGGACGTCTGGTGAGCAAGATTCAACGTTTCCTCCGATCAAGGAGGCGAGAGCCCTCAGAGGCCCTCTCTTTCAGGAATGCGTCCTTAACCGGAGCTTTAGTCTCTTGCGCCTTCTGACGGGCAAACTCCTCCAACTCCAGAGCCGTTTGAACAGCATCCAAACCGAACCTCCCGGGAGGAAGATCCGAATTGATGCGATAATATTCTTTGAGACCAGCCCATCTGTGCAAGACGCCTACTTGGTTGTTTATCGCCTCCGATTGGACGACGAGGAGAAGATCTCCCAAGCTTTGCCCTTGGCAAGCGCCCCGAAGCCGTAGGCGAAGGATCACGCTGCGGAACCACTGGAACAACCCGGCTCTCTTGGCTACCTCGGGAGCCATGTAGAAAGGCACCTTGCCCGTTCCTAAGGAGAGAACCATAATCTCCTCGAGTTTATAGCCAAGCGACAGGGCTTCCACGACGCCAACGAGCGCAGGGTTGTTCGCCCACAGGCCCCCGTCCACCTTGGCATCGTGCTCATGAACAGAGAAGGCCGGGAAGTAGAGGGGCGCGGCTGCGGTGGCAGCCGCCACCTTCCAGGCCGGAAGCTGCCAATCCTCGGTAAGCCTGGGGTCATGCCCCGTCTTATAAACCTTTGGCTGCCCTGTTGATAGATCCACGGCCGGTATGCACAGAGGGACTTTGGAATCCCCTAAGAGCTTTTCGCCCAAGATCTCCTTCAGAGCCGCTAGGAGAGCGTCGTTGCGATACTTCGGCCTAAGGAGCATCCCCAGGCAGAAGAGTTGGCTGAAGATCTCCGCCCCCTTGGACTTGTACAGCTCCAAGATGCGGGCCGCCGGGATCTCCAAGCCGAGGGCGATCGCGATGATCCCTCCGGTGGACGTGCCCGCGATCAGATCGAAGTAACGACAGAGAGGCTCTTCAACTTCTTTCTCGAGCTCGGCCAAGTACTTGGCAGGGTAGATCCCCCGAATCCCGCCGCCGTCGACGGCCAGGATTTTGAAAGTTCGCTCGCTCATACGCTGACAGGGAACTTCTCCCCGAAGAGCTCGCGCCACAAGCGGACACTCTTCTCCGTGTCCTCCTCCAGGAAAGCCTCGCAGGCCTTCTTCGTTGCACTCAGTACTCGCCTCTTGAAGAGTTGATAATCCTCCAGATCCCAGCCACGGGCCAGGTTTTCACCGCGCAGAGAGGGGTTGTAAACAGCTGGAGCACCCAGAGAGTCAAGCCATTGACTTTGTAGCCACTTATTCAGATGGACTAGGGTATAGGTAAGTGCTTCCGCATCCGAAGAGGGATTATTGGGCATGTGCGTGCCGATGAGCGTCTGAAGGACAATCGATCGAGGTGCCCGATTAGAGTCGAACTTCTGACGACACCACCACTTGAGCATCTTCGTGACCCGCGTGAACTTGCCATTCGTCCTCTTGTTGACCTTCTCACACCACTCCGTGTAGCCCTTGGGATGGCTCTGGATCCACCTGCTGGCCTCCCGATCAGGAACCTCAAGGGGGTTCTCCAGATTTCCGTCGCTGTGAGCGGGAATAACGTCGAGGTGGAAGTCTCCAGCATAAATCAACCGAACGCAGCGCCTTCTCCGTGCTACAGTGACTCCGTGGCTTTGATAGTGGGGTTGATCCCTCAGCCTTCTGGCCACCCAGTTTAGGACTTCCTCAGGATCGCGCTTGCCTCGCCACCAGCCACTACTTGGGTCTGTGGCATCAATGGCCAACACGACGTCGACGTCGAACCCACCCTTGAGGGGGCGAATGGCTGTATTATTCCTGAAAGACCCCTGTAAGAAGACCTCGTAGAGCACATTGCTGAGGGGGCGGTCGTTCTGGACAAGCTCCCGGAGCTTGGTATGGGCCGCTCGAATCCTCTCTACCCGGGAGTCATCCAGGCTGATGTTCGTGTGAAACTTCTGAAAATGTCCGTTAAGTGTTGCCATGTTCGTCCTCCTTCGTAGTTGAGTTGCACATCAACTCAACATCTTAGCGGCCTCCTCCGGCTTTGTCAAGGGAGGGTGAGGTCTCAGAGAGGAAGCGCCCTCTGGCCGCTATATTCCTCCCGAGAGCGGTAGATCTTCCCGTCCTTGACGAAGATGTACCCCAGCTCCTCAAGACGGACGCGCAGCGCCGTGGGGGTCACGCCGAAGCGCTCCGCAAGCTCATAAAGCGTAGCCCAAGAGGTGAGATCCAACCCGTCGATCTCACGTTGGACGGAATCTCTAGGCATAAGAAGCGAGCCGCTGTAGCGGTTCACCGCCCTCTTCTCGTAGGGGCTGTCACGACGAGTGCCCGATTGGAGTTCGTGGAGCAGCTCGTACGCCTCCGCTTTGGTATCCGTCAGGGAAAACAGCACCTGCACGAGTCCCTCATCGGCATTCCGAAAGGAGCAAGGTGGCTTCCCAAGGTCCATGCCCGGCAGCCGGGGACTCTGCATAGCCGCCTCGTCCACGAAGAGGTCCCAATGGCCGAGCTCGTGGCCCAGCGTGAAGCGCTCCAGGCTGGGCTTCTCCTCAAAGAGCTTAAGATGGACTTCGTTGAGGATGATCTGGCGCTCGTGCGGGCGCAAAGCGCCCAGGATGCGCTCTCCGGGGCGCTCCTCGATATGCTCCCACTTGATCATGAGATCAAACGGCTCGTTCTCGATGATCTGCTCAATGGGCACCCAGGGCCAGGGGATCGCCCGCCCCGTGTGCTCTTCGTACTCTCTCAGCCGCCTTCGGGTGAGGTCCTCGATCTCTTCAGCAGACCAGTACTTCATCCCTTCTGCAATCCAGAGCGCTGCCCTTGTCGCCTGGCCTTCCACTCCCTTACGAACGCTTCCAGCTCCTCCCGGAACTCGGGATAGGTCGTCACCAAGCGGAGGATGTCGGGGACGGCCTTGTCCTCGAGAATTTCCCTGCGATACTGCGGCGGGATCTTCTTCGCCAACAGGAACAGCTCCTCCTCGTCGGCGCCCAAGTACTGAGCCAGCTTGGCGATCACCTCGTCGCTCGGCGGCGGCAGATCCCCCGTCTCGATTTTGCTCAAGTACGTAAAATCGATGCCCACAAGCTGCGCCAGTTCGCGCTGGGAAAGCCCCTTTTTCTTCCGAAGCTCTCGAATCTTCTTCCCAAACTCCATAGCCCACCCCTCCTTTTTTGAGCCATCGAAACCCACCACGCCCAGTGTACCCTTGTGTTGAGTGTCAAGTCAATCTCATAGCGTCAGCAAGCAACGAAGGGGGCTTGTCAACGACAACCTACTCCACCAGCGCCTTGAGCAGGGCGTCCCGGGCGTCGGTGTAGAACTGGATGTTGAGCTTGGCCGCCACCTCGTCGGACAGCTCCATGAGCGCCCGGCGGGCGGAGATGGGCACCAGCAGGGTGGTGGCCCCCTTCTCGAGCGCCAGCTCGGCGACCGTGACGGCGTTGTAGATGGGGTCGATCGAGCCCCCTAGGTTGAGCTGCCCCACCACGATCAGCCCACCGCGGATGCTCTTCTGAAGGAGAGCGCTGCACAGCGCCAGGAGCACGGCCACCCCGGTGGCACTTCCCGACTTGGCCGCGTCGAACGCCCGCAGCTGCACCGAGAACTCGTGAGAGCGGGGGTCGCGGTCGCCCACCAGCTCCTTGGCCCGGGCGTAGAGGTTCTGCTCGGCGTACCGGACGCTCTCGCGGAAGGGCGGCGGGATCGGGGTGTTGAGGATCTTCACCCCGGAGCCGGGCCCCACGGTCACGTCGATGCGAAAGAGCCCGGGCTGCTCCTCCGGGCTCCCCGGGCTGATTGTCCAGATCTGGCCCGGCGGGAGCGGATCCGTCCCGATCTGATCCCCGCTCTGCAGCTCCGGCGTGGCCACGAACTTCTCCACGCCTTCCACGCCCAGGACGTAGCTGAAGTGGGTGTTGCGGAACTCCGCAGCGTTGATCCGTTTTTGTTGCTCCTTGACGCGTCGGCGGCACTCCAACGCCAGCCGGACGGCCCACTCGAGGTCCTCGTCGGGGACGGGCGCATCGGGGTTAGGATAGAGGAGCTTGAGGAGCCCGCTTATGGTCTTCTGCACGGCCGTGATGTCGCGGCCGCTGAGTGCCCCGCCCCAAAATACCCGATTTTGCAGCGCCGAAACTCGGCTCTGCGCCCGCAGTCGGTGCCAGCACTCGGAGAGGAAGTCGCTCACTAGCCCGAAGTGGTCCGTAAGGTGCGCCAGCGGCGAGATCTTGGGCACGTCCCAGCCCGGCAGGTAGGCGTGGATGCGGTCCATGAACGCGGTGTCGTTGCGCATTTCGGGGGGCAGCGGCCCCAAGAGATGGCCGATGCGCTGCTGATGCTCCACGTCCACGTCGAAGTTGCCCACAAAGACCAGCGAGCCGTCCGCCCGGATGCTCTCCTTCCCCCGGCTGAACTCGCCGGACTCCATGTAGCCCTTCAGGATGTTGACCCCGTCCTTCTGGTCGAAGGAGACCCCGGAGATCTCGTCGAAGCAGACGACGTCGTACTGGCACACCAGCCCCCGCTGGCCGGTGGCCATGTTCACGAACATCCGGGCCACGGTCGTCTTGCCCCCGGAGATGAGGTGGGCGTAGGGCGAGACCTGCTGGTAGAGGTGGCTCTTGCCCGTGCCGCGGGGGCCCAGCTCTACCAGGTTGTAGTTGCGCTCCACGAAGGGGACCATCCGCAACAGCACGACGTCCTGCGCCCGGGAAGAGAGGGCCTCCGGTTCCAAGCCCACGCTGCGAATCAGGAACTTCTTCCACTCCTCGGCGGTGAAGAGCTCCCGTCCGCGGTAGAGGGGTTCAAGCACCTCGCGCTTGGAGAGCTGGATCTCGCGCAGGCTCGCCACCCCGAAGGGCCGACCGTGCTTCTCCTGCGCGATGGCCGCGTCGTACTCCAGCTCCACCTCGGCGTAGAACCCGCCGGTGAGCATCCGCTCGTTCTCCCGGACGAGTTGGGGGTCGATGCGCACGTCGGTGAGCTTCAGGCTGGGGAGCGTGACCAGATAGGAGTCCGTCTTGGCGTCCAGCCGGGCTTGGACGAGGTCGATGATCTTGACGGAGCCGTGCTCGCGGGCTCGGGCCTTGAAGAGCTCTTCTTCTCCGGCCCGGACGGTGCGGTGGGCCAGCTGGCGCTCGACGATCTGCAGGCCCTCTTGGATCTCCTCCTCGTCCACGCTGGCGCAGTAGCGCCCGAGCAGGAACTCCACCACGTAGGTGGGCACAGGGTACTGGGCTTTGAACTTCCGCACCAAATCCTTGCGGACGATGTAGCCCTCGAAGGCTTTGGCCGCCAGCTCATCAAGGGGATCGAGTTCGAGCGTCATGCCTCACCGCCTACGGTTGTGTTCTGCTTGGCCGCCACCCGCCCGTCGGGGGCCAACAGCACCAGGATCGCCGCCGTCCCCTCCCAATCGGGGTCTTCCACCACCAGTGAGGTCTCCCCCTGGGGGTTGACGGGCTTGGGCTTCTTGTCCTTGACGAGGGAGCTTTGGGGGTCGGCCGCCCTCGTGCGGAGGTCCAGTTTCCAATCGGGCCCGATCCCCGCGCCCGTCACCCGCACCCGGCAGCGCAGCCCCAGCCAGCGAACCCCCATGATGGCTCCACTTGCCGCGCCTCCCGTTGGAGGAGCGGGCCGGACGACAAGGTCGAGGACAACGCACTCCTGGAGGCTCAGGCCGCCGTGGGAGTACTCCGCGTTCGCACGGAAGCTCCCGATCCCCGGCGCGACGGCCACGGTCACCCCGGGATCCCAGTGCCACGGGACCGTGAGGAGCTCTGCCTGCACCCCCGGCTTGAGCGCCGCGCAGCGCGTCCATCGGGTCTCCACCAGATAACGGGGCATCTCGGCCTTGGGGAGGCCCCCCGGCAAGAGCAACCAGCCGTGATCGGTGAGCACGCGGACCTCCCGCCAGCCCGCCTCGAGCAGCGCCCGGATGCGCTCCGCCAAGCCGTTGAGCTCCTCGTCGATCCGGCGGGCGAGCTTCCAGCCCTCGTCGTGGCCTCGTCGGTCGATCGAGCCGTACTCCGTCCAGGCCCGGACCTCCGGATCGCCCGTCTCCTCGGGGCCGAGCACCTGAAAGCCGCGCTCGGTGAGAAGCTTGCGGAACTTCTCGGATGTAAGGGGTTTGCCCGTCTCTCGAATCCGTGGGCGGAACTCCTCGCCTTCTGAGCCCTCGCCCGTGAGCAGATCGGCCACCGGCGAGGCCGCGGGCTTGGCCGTCGGCGTCACCGGGGGCAGCGGCACCCAGCGCCAGTCCTCTTCCACCGGGAATCCCTCAGCCTCCAGCTGCTGGCGCAGGCGCTTGCCCAGGTCCACCCGCAGGCCGTCCGCAAACACGATACACGTCCCCGGCTCGACGTCCCCCACGGACGCCCCCTCCCTCGGCCTGCGGGATGGGAGCTCTTGGACCCGTTCCTGGAAGCGCTCGGCGGCCTCCTCCAGCCACGGCCTGTAGACGGCCCGGAGGGCGGCCTTCACGGCCTTGACGTCCTGGGGCTTCCGGACCCGGGCCAACGCTTCGAGCGCCGCAGCGTCGGCCCGCCAGCCCTCGGCTATGTACGCCTTCGCCATCGCTTCCGCCGTTTCGCCGACCACGCTTAAGGGCTGGCGCACGGTCTGCGCCAAGAGGGCCAGGGGTTCCAGGGCCTGGGCCAGGGGGGCTTGGCCGAGCCGGGCCCAGACCCACGCGCGGCGCTCCCCGTGCTTCTTCTCAAGCTCCCCCAGCTTAGCAGCCGCCTCCTCCGGCGGGAGCCCTTCTAGCTTTAGAAGCTCCTCACGCAGCTCCTCCTCGGCCCGCTCGTTGATCTGGGGCCAGCTCTCCTTGTGGAAGAACAGGGGCTCCTTCACTTCAGATTCGTCGGGCTTGGCCCGCCGCAGGAGCTCCGGGATCTGGGGGTAAGCGGCCGGGGCCTCGGCGAACCGCTGCCAGACCCGCTCCCACGCCCCTTCCCGCCGCC
>Ga0256830_1001729_pt1 | contig 15123 bp, 16 predicted proteins | sample 128326metaG_FD_190537 | JGI IMG/M metagenome (GOLD analysis project Ga0256830, IMG submission 190537) | Hydrothermal vent microbial communities from Lau Basin, Pacific Ocean - 128-326 | ecosystem: Environmental > Aquatic > Marine > Hydrothermal vents | place: Pacific Ocean: Lau Basin | collected... | reverse complement strand
GCTCGCCCTTGCGAATATAGACAGGGTCATTAAGATAATCAGGGCATCGAAGACCGCGGAGGACGCCAGGAAGGCCCTCCTCGGTGCCTTCACCCTCTCAGAGGTCCAGGCCAAGGCCATCCTGGACATGAGGCTTCAGCAGCTCGCCGCCCTGGAGAGGGATAAGATAGAGGAGGAGCACAAAAAGCTCCTGGAGAGGATTTCCTGGCTGAGGGAGGTTCTCGCCTCCGAGGAGAAGGTCCTCGGCATAATCAAGGAGGAGCTCACAGAGCTGAGGCAGAGGTACGGCGACGAGCGCAGGACAGAGATCCTTGAGGAGGCGCCGGAGCTTACCCTTGAGGACCTGATAGCGGAGGAGGACGTCATAGTCACCATCACCAACAGGGGATACATAAAGAGGCTCCCGGCCGACACCTACAGGAGCCAGAGGAGGGGTGGAAAAGGCGTAATCGGCATCGAGACCAAGGAGGAGGACTTCGTCTCCGACGTCTTCGTGGCATCCACCCATGACAATCTCCTCTTCTTCTCCAACAGGGGCAGGGTATACCTTAAGAAGGTCTACGAGATACCTGAGGGCGGCCGCTACGCAAGGGGCAAGGCCATAGTGAACCTCCTGGAGGTTGAGGAGGGGGAGCAGATAACCGCCTGCATACCCATCAAGGAGTTCGACGAGGAGCACTACCTCCTCATGGCCACCAGGCAGGGCAGGGTTAAGAAGACCCCGTTAACGGCCTTCAGGAACATCCGCAGGACAGGGATAATAGCTATTAACCTCCTGGAGGGGGATGAGCTTGTTAGCGTGGCCCTTACAGACGGAGGCTGCGAGGTGGTCCTGGGGACCAGGAACGGGAAGGCCATAAGGTTCTCGGAGAAGGATGTCCGGCCCATGGGGAGAGCCGCATCGGGGGTGATAGGGATCAAGCTCGAGGGCGATGACAGGGTGGTGGGCATGGTCACCACTAAAGAGGAGATAACCATCCTCGCTGTAACCGAGAACGGCTACGGCAAACGCACCCCCCTAGGGGAGTACCCCCTGCAGAAACGCGGGGGCAAGGGGGTTAAAAACATAATAACGAGCCCCAGGAACGGCCCCGTGGTGGAGATCAAGGGGGTTAAGGACGAGGACGAGCTGGTGCTCATGAGCTCCCAGGGAATGGCTATAAGGCTCCCCGTGGAGGGCATCTCGAAGCTGAAGAGGAACACCCAGGGGGTGAAGCTCATGAGGCTTAACCCGGGGGACAAGGTCAGGGCCGTGGAGAGGATCATCGAGGACTAGGGGCCGTGTATTCCTCCCTGGCCCTTATGCGCTCCATCACCGCGTTGTAGAGCTCGAGGAGCCTTTTTTTCCTGTCCTCCATGAGGATGATGTCGGCCTCCCCGAGGATGATTAGGTTGTGGGCGAAGGGTGAGGGAACATCTGTCTTGGCCTCAACGATCTTCAGGCCGCCGCGGCGTATCTGCTCCAACACAAGCCTTGCCCTGTCTATGTCCATTATATCCTCCAGGATCTCCCGGTATGTCTCGGCTATCACCGGGAAGTCCTTGTCCACCTCCTCGCAGACGTTGAGGAGGGTCTGGGAGTTCAGCTGCTGCCTGCTCACGCTTATCTTGTAGCCCTTGTAGTTCCGCAGCACGAGGAAGCTCCTGGCTGCGCAGTGCCTGAACCGCCGCTTCATGAGCTCTGTCCTCCGTACGCTGGCCTTCAGCAGCTCCCCCAGGTCGATCTCCCACAGCTTTCTCAGAGCCCTGTCCAGGTTCACCTTTCTCTTCTCTGGCAGGCGAAGGGCAAAGCCGTTGTCGCTTATCATCACGCCGACGCTGTGCCTTATCTGCTTGACCACGGCGAGGGCGAATCCCCTGGAGAGGGCGTCGTTGGTTCTTCTCCCGAAGAGGCTGTGGAAGACCAGGAATCGGCGGCCCTCGAGGTCCCGGGTCTCCTCCACCAGGAGCTCCTTCTTCCCCGGGATGATAGAGTAGCTGTACTGCTCATAGAAATAGGAGTATATGGACCTGGCGGAGTACTCGTCGACGGGATAGTTCTCCAGGAGCCAGGGGACTATCTCCCCCTCCCGCTCCCCCCTCCGCAGCCTCCTCCTCATCTCCTCCCTGAACTTCCGTATCTCCGCCGCCAGGTCGAAGCTCAGGGGAAGCATCTCGGAGAACCAGGCGGGGATGGTGGGCAGGGCCTCCCTGGGGGCGGCTTCGACGTAGCAGCGCATGCCCCGGGCGTATCTGAACCTGTAGAGCCTCCCTCCCAGGACGAAGATGTCCTTGGGCTTGAGGCGCTCCAGGAAGCCCTCCTCGATTCCTCCCACGTAGTGCTTACCGGGGAGCTGATAGACGTCTATTTTCACCTCGTCCGGGATGGCGCCGAGGTTGAGGTAGTATATGACCCGTGTATACCTTCCCCGCCGTCCGAAGACCCCTTCCTCCTCGTCGAACCATATCTTTCCATAGACCCGGCGGTCCTCCAGCTCGGCGTAGTGCCCCGCTAAGTAGTGGAGGAGGGATATAAAGGTCTCCCTGGGGAGGTCGTGGTACGGATAGCTGCGCCTGATAACCTCCAGGGCCTCGTCGACCCGCCACTTCTTCATCAGCCCCATCCCCACGATGTGCTGGGCCAGGACGTCCAGGCAGTTCCGGGGTATGGTTATCTCGTCGAGGCGCCTCTCCATGGCGCATTTAAGCATGACAGCCCCCTCCACCAGGTCGTCCCTGTCTAGGGCGATGATCCTTCCCCTGGCGATGTCCCTGAAGCGGTGGCCGCTCCTTCCGATGCGCTGCACCGCCCGGGTCACGCTCTTTGGGGAGCCTATCTGCACCACTAGGTCGATGTAGCCGATGTCTATGCCGAGCTCCAGGGACGTGGAGCAGACCACCGCCTTCAGGAGGCCCCGCTTGAGGCGGTCCTCCACGTCGAGGCGTATCTCCCTGGACAGAGAGCCGTGGTGGGCGCCTATGGTTTCGTCGGTGTAGCCGTACTTGTCCTTGAGGTTGAACACCACCCTCTCGGTCCCGCTCCGGGTGTTTGTGAATATCAACGTTGTTTTGTGCTCCCTGATCAGCCTGTCCAGGAGGCGGTACAGCTCCCTGTTAAGCTCCTCGGCGCTGGCGTGGATGAGGTCCTCCACGGGGCAGAGGAGCCTCAGGTCATAGGGCTTGTACCAGCTCACGTCCACCACCCTGCAGCTTCTCTCGGCGCCGTTCTCGTATCCCACGAGGTACCTGGCCGCCTCCTTCAGGGGATGGAGGGTTGCTCCGAGGCCTATCCTGGTGAAGTCCCTGTCCACCAGCTCTCGGAGGCGCTCAAGGCTCAGGCTGAGATGGATTCCTCTCTTGTTGTTGGCCAGCTCATGGATCTCGTCGACCACCACCCAGCGCACGGTCTTCAGGTGGGACGAGAACTTGGGGGCGTTGAGGAGGATGGCCAGGCTCTCCGGGGTTGTGATAAGGATATGGGGAGGGTTCCTGAGCTGTCTCTGCTTCTCCTCTGGGGGCACGTCCCCTGTTCTCACGGCTATCCTCACCTCCGGGAGATCCACCCCCATCTCCTCGGCTATCTTCCTGATCTCCACCAGGGGCACCATGAGGTTTTTCTTCACGTCGTTGTCGAGGGCCTTGAGGGGGGAGATGTAGATGCAGTACACGCTGTCCCTGAGGCGTCCCTTCTCCCCCATCTTGAAGAGCTCGCTGAGGATGGCGGTGAAGCCGGCGAGGGTCTTGCCGGAGCCCGTGGGGGCGGTTATTATGACGTTGTTACCCCGGGAAATGAGCTTGAAGGAGTACCTCTGGGGAGGGGTCAGCTCCCTGAAGCTTCGGCTGAACCACTCCCTCACGTACCTCTCGAGACAGCCCAGGCTCTCCTCCTCTGTGAAGGGCTTCCTGACGAAGCGTATCATAGCACTATTTCCCGGGAAAGAGCCGTCAGAAAATCGTTGAAAAATTCCAGGGGAATGCGGGCCCCGGCGGCGCTGCTGTGCCCTCCTCCGGAGCCCCCGAAGCGGGGTGCGAGGGTCCTCAGGAGAACGTTGAGGTCCAGGTGGAAGCCCGTCTTCTTGCGCAGGCTTATGTCCACGTAGGCGTTTTTCAGGGCGCAGCTCATCCCCAGGGGGAGCCCAGTAACTCCTATGGCGAACTTCGCGGCCTTGGTGGGGGAGTATCCCCTGGGAAGCCTCTCCACCATGGCCAGGCCGTCCCGCTCTTTAACGTGGTTCTTAACGTATTCGTACAGCCTCCACTCCTTCCTCGTCGCCTTCAACGCCTTCTCCGGAAGCCCCTTTATCTCGCTAGGCGTCCTGCCCTTGGAGAGCTCCTCCACGACTTTTTTCTTGAAGGCGTTGTCCCCCATGGCCTCCCCCAGGCCCTGGGATAGAAGCCCTGCCTCCATGTATATGGTGCGTTTGTCGAAGGCGTCGAGCATGTTTCGCACGAAGGCTGTTTCGTCGCAGTAGTCTGAGATGGCGCCGAAGAGGGCGACCCTGCTCATCTCCCTGTCCAGGCTGCCCCCCACCAGCCTGTAGGCGAGCTCGGAGGTGGAGGCCAGGGTGTTCCAGTAAACCTGGGAGCAGGGAAGATCCCCCGAGACCACCCCTATGGGCAGGGGGTGATGGTCTATATACACGACCTCAGGCAGGCCTCGGAAGGCATCGAAGAGCTCTTCCCTGTCGCTCTCGCTTATGGCGACGTCGCAGATGTAGACCCGTCCAGTCTCCCCCTCAAGGTCCCTGAGAAGACCCACCGGGTTGGTGATCCAGAGATCTGCCTCCGGGTGAAGGGCCTTGATGAGGGCTGCGGCGCACACCCCGTCGGTGTCGCCGTGGGCCAGAATCATGGTCCTCATACTATCCCACAAGCATGACCTTCAACAGGTCTCTCAGCCCCGGGGAAAAGCCGAGTATGAAGAGGGCCAGGTACCAGAACTTGACGGCGTTGTCCTCCTCCAGGGTTTTCTGTATAACATAGATAACGGTAAACAATACGATAACCTTGAGGGGATAAATTATCAGCCCGGTGCCCAGGAAATCTATCAGAGCCCCCTCGAAGTAGTGCTCCTCCCAGTAGCCATACAGCTCCACAGCCACCACCGTTGCGTTGGCGTCCAGCATGTGGGCGGCGACTATGGCGTACACCCAGCCAGAGTTCATGTAGTCGATCCTCAGGAGCCGTATAGCCCCGATTATCACGCCGGTGGAGGCTATCAGGGTCAGGGTCACGTAGAAAAGAGGGGAGTAGATGTATATGTTTTGGAGGATGAGGAACACGGGGTACACCAGCAGGACAACGCCTATGAGGGCGAGGGAGATGTGGAGGGGGATTCCCCGGCTCTTAAGGAGGGCGGCCGCGGTGAGCGCCAGGATGGTCAGGGTGAAGATGGTGAAGAATATCCCCGGGGTGATGAAGAAGGCCGACTTAGGGAGCAGAGAGGCGTCTTCCAGGGCGCGAAGGACTGAGCCCAGGATGAGGAATGGCAGGATCCCCAGGAGAAAGGCGCCGTCTATCCGGATCCCGAATCTCTGAATAATCCTGTATGACAGGAGGATGCCCACCCCAAGGAGGAGGCCGTAGACGATGGTATTAACCACGTTGTACCCTGTGCCCGTGTAGATGGGCTCTATGAAGTACTTCTTCAGGAAATCCACCATATACCAAAATCAACCTAGGGTCATATAGTTTTTTTCCTGAATAAATTTATATACTAGACCGCCGTTCTTTTTTCTGGGTGTGAGGTGATGCTATGAACCTAGCCTTGTTTGTGAGTGACTTGAGATTTAACCAGGAGACCCTGGATAGGGTGACAGCCTCTAACCTCGGGGTCTTCCTTGTGGAAAACGGCGTTTATCACGCGGTGCTGAAAGAGGGCGGCAGCCCGTCTGCCGTTCTCGAGAAAGAAGGAGCGACGGTCTACGTGCTGAACGAGGACCTGGAGACGAGGGGATTCTCCGGAGACGAGGTGGATGACAGAGCCAAGGTCATATCCATGTCAGATCTGGTGGATCTTATAATGAACGACTATGAGAAGCTGGCCTGGCTGTAGGAGGTAGACGAGATGGGGATACTGACGATAGGAACATTCGCTTCCCTCGTGGGTTCCATGAACCTGGACTTCGTGGTGAAGCTGGCAGCCACCGCCCTGGATAAGGGGCACGAGGTCAACCTGTGGCTCTCGGGCAACTCCACGGTGCTGGTGAATAAGGACCAGAAGGAGTTCAAGGACTACTCCCATCCGGGGGTGATGCTCCCTGAGCTGATAGACAAGGGCCTTAAGGTGGTTGTGTGTGAGGCATGCGCCATGGCCAGGGGCGTGCCTAAGGAGAAGGCGATAGACGGCGTCACCTATACCTCCATGGACTGGTATCTGGCCTATGGAGCCAAGGGTGACAGGCTGCTTCACATAGGGAGGGAGTGAGATGGGACTGAGCATACTATTCCTGGTCCAGACGCCCCCGTATAAGAGCGAGAACCCGAAGCTCGCCCTGACCCATGCCCTCGCGGGCCCCTTGACGGAGCTGCACATCGACGAGGAGGTCAAGACCACCGTGGCCTTCGTGGGCGACGGAGTGCTGAACTGCCTGAAAGACCAGAAATCCATGGACCACTGGGACATAACCAGCACCGAGCAGCACCTCAGGAATCTGCTCCTGAGCGACGTGCCCGTGATGGTGTGCAAGGAGGACCTGGAGAAGTTCGGCATCTCCAAGGACAGGCTCGTCGACGCCACCGAGATGGGGGCCGAGATAAGCATTGAGGTAGTTCCCTTCAGCGAGATCCAGGCCAAGATAGATGAAGCCACGGCTCTGATGTGCTTCTAAGTCCATGCCCGGGTTTCTCTGGAGGCGTCTTCGACGTGCCAGGGTCAAGGCCCTGTGGACCGTTGAATCAGGGTGCAGGAGGTCCTACCTCCTGGGCGCCCCTCATTTTTTTCCAGTATCATATAAGGCATTCCTGGAGGAATTCATCCCAGGGGTGGAGAGGGTTGTCTTCGAGGGAAACGTCGATCCCTTCTATCCCGACGTAGCCGCCAGAGACGAATCCCTCGGCGACCTGCTGGACCAAGAGACGGCCAGGAAGGTTAGGGAGGAGGTGGGGGTTGTGCTGTGCACGGACTTCGCCAAGGTGGACACCGGGGACCTTATCTACTCCCAGGCGAAGACCCTTGAGCCATGGGCGGGGTTCCTGGCCATCTGGCTGGGATACCTTGAGAAGATGGGATGGAAGCATTCCATGGAGGTGGAGGCCCTGCAGATGTCCAGGTCCATGGATAAGCCCGTCTATTTCCTTGAGACCCAGGAGGAACAGCTCGAGGCCTTGAGAAGGATGCCCCATGAGAGGATAAAGGAGTTCCTGGGAAGGGTGGAGGAATGGAAGAAGATGCTGAGGGGCTTCAGGGAGAACTACGAGAAGGGAGACGTGGAGGCCGCTCTCCGCAGCATGCGCTATTTCCCGACCCGCTGCGAGGAAATAATCGATAAGAGGGATGAGAGGCTCTACAGGAGGATGCTCCCCCACCTGAGGGGAGAGGCCCTCATTCTCCTGGGGACTGCCCACTGCCCAGGGGTTATAGCTAGGCTCAGGAGCAGGGGGCACAGGGTTAGGAGATATGATCTCTGAGGCTGAGGAGGGGCTCATCCTCTCCCGTGCCTACATCCCGGAGCACATCCCCTCCCTGATGTCCTCCATATCCGGGGGAGAGCCCTTTTTAGGCTCTGGCTACCTGAGCTACAGCGGCGAAGACTGGCTGATCTTCGTCGGCTATCCCCTGGAGGGGGATGTTGAGCTCCAGGAAGCCCTGGACGCGGTCCTTGAAAAAGCCTCCCCAAGGACGGTTTTCCTCATTGCCCCGCATATACCCTCGTCTGTGCCGTGCCTGGAGAAAAAGGGGGACTGGTACTACACCCTCGATCTCCGGGATTACCGCATAAAGAAGAGCCTCAGATACAGAGTTAGAAGAGCTCTCAGGGCGCTGCGGGTGGAGACCGGAGAGATATCGGATGAGCACAGCCGCCTAGTGGAGGAGTTCCTGGAGGAGGAGAAGCCCGAGGCCCATGTCAGGGAGCTTTTCAGGAGGATGCCCGAGTACGCCTCCAGGCATGATAAATGTGTCGTGTTAAACGCCCTCGACCATGAGGACCGCCTAGCGGCGTTTTTCCTTGTGGATGTCTCCCCCAGGGACTTCGCGGCCTACCTGATCGGCTGCTACTCAAGGTCTAACCCCGTGCAGGGGGCGTCTGATCTCCTCTTCAGCGAGATGATAGCCCTCGCCAGGAAGGAGGAGAAAAAACGCCTAAACCTCGGCCTAGGGGTGAGCCCTGGGATAAAAAAATTCAAGGAAAAATGGGGTGGCAGCCCGACCATCAGGTACGAGTCCTGCTCATGGGACGCGGATTACGAGAAGGCCATGGAGCTATTAAAACTCTGGAAATATTAGCCGATGCGAGCCCTACCCGGTCTTTATCTTCACCGGGGACCCGCATTCATCGCATTCGCCCTGAGGCTCGTCGCTCCAGACCTCCACCTCCACGCCGCACTGGGGGCAGGGAATGTACTCGGGCTTCGGTATCTCTTTTTTTTCGCTACCGGGGCAAGAGAACTTGTACGCCATGCCTCTGGAGGGATTTTTTAACATCGTAAATTCAGTTCTTCAGCAGAAGCCCCTGAAGGAATCCCACTATGTCCAGGGCCATCCCCTGATGCAGGGGCCCTTTCTCAAGCCTCAGCTCCCCCAGGTCGACCCTGCCCATGAACCTGGCTGCTGCGTTGATGTCCTCGTCGCTCATGGCGTCAAGGATCCTCTTCAGCTGAAGAGACTTTAGGAGGGTGATGCCTATCTCCTCCCGCCATTTTTTCTCGTAGCCTCGCAGATATTCCTCGCTGAAGTCCTTGGCCTCCACGGCCCGGGCCACAGCCTCCCCGGCGATGACCCCGCAGTGCATGGCGTTGTATAAGCCTCCCCCCGTGAGGGGGTCTATCTGCCTGGCGGCATCGCCCACGAGGACGATGCCCTGGGCGACGCTTTTCTCTATCGGCCCCTGAACAGGCACGCCGCCGGAGACTAGCCTGGTCACCCGTCCCTTCCTCAGACCCTCCATTCCGCGCACGAACTCTCTGAGATAGCTGATGGCGCTTCCCTCTCCCCCCCTTACGCCGAGACCCACATTCACCGTGTCCCCGCCCTTGGGGAAGACCCATGCGTATCCCCCGGGGGCTATCTCTGAGCCGAAGTAGAACTCCATCACGTCGGGGCTGTCTATGTCCACCCCCACCATCTCGTACTCCACGCAGGAGGTCATCTCCCTCACCGGCGACCGCGTGGTGAGGCCTGCCCACCTGCCCACCCTGCTCTCCACGCCGTCAGCCCCGACGACGCATGAGCACTCCACAACCTCTCTCTCGCCGCCCCTCGAAACCTCAACTCCGATCACCTCCCCCTCTCCGTTTCTCCTGAGGATCGCCGTGGCGGCGGTGTCTACGGTGACCTCTGCCCCGGCCTCCGCGGCCTGCCGGGCGAGGGCTTTGTCGAATAACCGGCGGTCCAGGACGTAGCCGATGGGTTTCTCGCTGAGAAACTCTACCCGTGTCTTGTTCGGGGAGTATATGACCGCCCCCCTGGTCTTGTTGCGCACAGCTTTTTTCCCGACCTTAACCCCCAGCTGCTCCAGCCCCGCTATACCCGTGGCTTCCCCGCACCTGACAGGCACCCCTATCTCAGGCCGCTTCTCCGCCAGCAGCACCTTGGCGCCTTTCTCCGCCAGGGTCCGCGCCGTCAACGAACCGGCGGGCCCGGCCCCCACCACAACAACGTCATACATGTAATCACCTGTGAATGGCCTCTACGGGGCAGACCATGGAGCATAAGCCGCAGCTCCAGCGCCTGCACGGCTCCTCGAAGCACCTGTCCTCGTGAAGCATGAGCCGGCGGCTCCTCAGCTCCAGGGCCCCAAGGGGGCAGACGTTTACGCAGGCGCCGCACAGCAAGCAGTGGTCCTCTATGATCATTGAGCTCACCCGAACTGGTCCAGGACCCCCTGAACGGTCCTCTTCTTCTCAGCGTTCTGGGAGGGGCTGAAAACTATTCTGCCGTACCTGCCCCCTCCTCCGTGGACGATGCTGAAGTCTCCCTCCCTGTACCGCCTTATCAGATTCCCCACCCTCTCCCCAGAGACCTTTTTTATCTCCTCGGTGTCGGCGTCTATCAACACGGCTATCTCGCTTCCGAAGGCCTCCACGAGCTTCTTCCACTCTCCCTGGACCCTGGGAGAGTAGAGGCTCTTAACCCCCAGGGCGAGGCATAGTATCTCCGCCAAGGGGGCAATCCTCACGTAGGGGGGCCTGTGCCCTGGGTGATGGGGCCTGGGATAGGAGCTGAGCTCCCTTATCCTGTCCCTCACCCCCTTCTTCAGCATCCCCCTGCACTGGGGGCATCTCCATCTGAGCCTCTGGGCCTCCTCGTAGTCGTATATGGCGTAGCAGCGTATGCATGCTGTTCGGTGGTACTTCCCAAGCCTAGGATCAAGGCCGACGTTGAGGACGACCCTGGCACTGTCACCTCCGGGCCTGAGGGCCCTAGCTATATCGCCGTATGTGAGGTCCCTTACCTGGAGGCGGTTGAATTCCCTGCCGAGGCGGTGGGGCCAGGGTGAATGGGCGTCGGAGTTAGAGAGGAGGGTGATGTCCTTGAGCTCGGCGATATAGTCTGCCAGCTCTGTGTCTGCGCTGAGGCCGAGCTCCAGGAAGGATATCCTGTGGGCGTTGTCGCCGTAGCACTCCCTGAGGCTGTCGTATTCCTTGTATATGCTGGTCCAGGGGACGAAGGCGTGGGAAGGCCCCAGGACGCCGTCCACCTCCATGACATGATCAACTATCTCCTCCCCCGTCAGCCTGAGATGGGGTCTCCCATCCTTGTCCATGTCCTCAGAGTGCCTCCCCAGGGTTTCTCTAAGCCCCTGGGCGGCGGATATGCCCGGGAGAAATATGAGGTGGTGGACGCGCCGGGCGTCCTCGACCTCGAGGGTTACGACGAACCTGCAGCCGTTCTTCTCGTACACGCCCTCGGAGTACTTATCCAGCCCCTGCAGCTCCCTGAGCCAGCCCCGGTGAAGGGCGTCCCCTGTCCCGACGACATCGAGGCCCTTCAACATGGCCTGTTTAGATATCACGTCGAGGTTCATTTTCTTTGAGGTGGCCCCCGAGTACCTGCCGTGGATGTGGAAGTCGCAGTCGAGCCTCAAAGAATCACCGATAAAAAATGAGTGGAGAAATAGATAAAACTATCCATAGGATAACCCCTAGGATAACCCCTAGGATAAGAGACCCCCTCCCCCCATGGCACTGCAACATTAAATTTAAAAATACCTATATATATAATTTTCTGCGAAATGTATCAACGCTTTATAATATGTCATTATTTTTCCCTGAAGCAGGAGAAAAGTAAAGGAAAAATCAGTAAAAATAAAAAAGAAGGAGATGGTTGTCGCTAGCCTATGTAGCGCATCTGATCCTCTGAGGGCTCCTTCTGAATAATGCCCAGGTCCTCCATCATCTTGCGCTCCATCTTCTGGGCCTCGGCCACACGCCTCTCAGCGGCCTTGGCTTTCTCCACTAGCTTGCCCATGTCCACGGTAACCCCGAGGAGCTTGGTCAGGATCTCCAGCACGGCCTTGGCCGAGTTCGGATCCAGGTAGTAGCCCGATGTCTCTCCCATGAGGCACATGCCCTCGAGGCCCCGGATCCTGGCGAGGCCGAGGAGGAGGCCTGAGACGCCGATTATCTGCCCCATGCCGTCGCGTCTAACGATGACGTCGAGCTTCTCCAGCTCAGGTATAAACTTCTCGTGGGTGACGGCTCCGTAGACCTTGGGTTTCTCAACTATCCTGCCCACTCCGAGGCCTCCGAGGGTGTATATCGTCTTCACCCCGTACTTCTCGGATATGTCCAGGATCTGGTTGCTCAGGAGATACTGTCCCTCGGGGGTGGAGCTCTGGGTGTTGCCCACTACGAAGAGGATGTCCCGTTTACCGTCCTCTGAGCTCCAGTAGTAGAAGTCGTTCCTCATCTCCTGGATAATCCCTGACTTCTTTATCAAGACCTGGGGCGGGAAGGTATCGGAGAACAATGATGCGAACTTCTCCGCCTTGAGCTCGTTGCACAGATGCTTGGCAGCTATTCTTCCCACATGACCTATGCCGGGCAGCCCCTCCACTAGGACGGGGTTCTTTACCTCTGGCTCCTTAAACTTCTTAAGTATGAACTCGGACATTTTCCCTCCTCTTATATGCCTGCATTTTCAGTTTTCTTCTATAGGCTCCGTACCTGTCCTCAGGGGAGAATCTGGGTGGATGGGGGCTGCTGGTGGCGCCGCCGCAGACGGGGCATGCCTCCTTGAAGGTGTAGACACTGCATTCTTTGCATCGCTTTATCTTCATTTCTCTTCCTTTATATCCCTGAGGAACCTCCCTGATCCCCCTTTCTCCCTGATAAAGCTCAGGGCCTCGTCGGCGCTTTTTCTAAGCACCTCCTCGGCCACCTTGTAATCAGGGGCCGTCACCGTGATCCTGAACCTGGGGGCCCCGACGTAGGCGATGTCGAGGCTCACCTCTTCCTCCTGGGATCCCTTCTCCCGGGCCCTTATCAGGGCGTCCCTAATGATCTCCACACCGTTGGGGGCCAGAGACCTCAGGTCGAGGTATCCGCTGATGTTGACCCGGGGAACGGTTACGTTCTCCTGGATTATCCGCAGCAGCGGCTCCTTCCACGGCTTCCCTATCCCGAGGCCCTTAATGGCCTCCTCGCCCAGGAGAGATATCTCCTCGAAGCCGTCGTAAATGCCGCCGTATCTCTCCTCGAGCTTGAATCCAACCTCTCTGTAGGCGTCCTCTAGGGAGCGGTTAACCTCTTTGGCGATGATCTCCAGGAGCTTCTCCGCCTTCTGCTCCCTCTTCCACTCCCACATCTTATTCTTGCGCTGAGCCTCACCGACCCGGCGCGTGGATAGGTCTATGTGGCCCTTCCTAGGGTCCACGCTCAGGACCTTCGCCACAGTCTTCTGCCCCTCCTTCACGAAGTCGCGGATGTTCTTAACCCATGTGGAGGCTATCTCGGATATATGAATAAAGCCAACCTTGCCTTCGTACTCGTCCAGGCTGGCGAAGGCTCCCTGGGAGAAGACCTTAGTGATGGTGCATATAACCAGGTCGTTTTCCTTGGGGAGGGCCTGCTTCTTCTTTACCACTTCATCACTCCAGGACAGCAATTATCTTGGTTAAAATCGTGGACTTGCCTCCTCTGGGCTCCACCAGGGTCTTTCCGCAGACAAGGCACTTAACCCTGCTGGAGGCGGAGCCAAAGGTGACCTGCTCGTTTCCGCAGTCGGAGCATTTAACCCTCAAGAACCTGCTCCTAGGGCTAGGAACCAGATTCATCGCTACACCTCCTCGATCTTTAAGACCTTGACCCTGAAGCCCTTAAGGGAGTGGGCCTTCCCACACTCCTTGCACCTTAAAATAAGGCTAACCTTCTTGGTGGGCTTTGATCCAGAGGGGAGAGCCCTGGGAAAGCTCCCGTATCCTTTAAGCACTCTCCTGAACTGACGCTGCCCTGCCTTCAGCTCACTGGCCTTCCTCTTTTTAACCCTGTGCACTTCCTGAAGGGTGTGCTTCTTGCAAGTGGGGCAGTAAGTCTTTCTCTCCCTAGGCATCTTCATAAGAAATCCCTCGGCACCGGGAATAATTACAATTAGCTATATAAATACTTTGCCTAAGTCAACCCTTTCAGCGGCCCCCCGGTTAACCAGGGTCTCGGCGTTGGCCCTCGGGAGGGTAACGACGTCCTCCTTCTTGAAGGCCCCGTAGACCCTGCCGTCAACCCCCACGATGGACGGGAGATCCTTAAGGATCCTCACGGTCACGTACTCCCCCTTCTCTTCCTCCTTCTCTTCCTCCCTCCTCGCCTCCGGTGTCTCCCTCTTCTCCAGTGCCTCCTCTTTTTCCTCGTATCCCTCCTCCGGCTTCCCCTCCTCTCCCCCTGCTTCTTCATCTCCAAGGACCTTCTCCAGGACCTTCCTGCGTTTCTCCCTCAGGAGGGCGACTATCCCCCTGAGGACGTCTTCTTCCTCCCTGGTGAGGTTCTTGGTGTCCAACTCGTCTCCGGACTTCACGTAGTAGAGGGCGCTGGAGACTATCTTGCGCTCCCTGGTCTCGTAGAGGTCGTTGACGATGTTCTTCAGATTCTCGTACTCGGCGAGCCTCAGGGCCAGCCTGCTGGTGTCACCCCTCTCCGCCTTTATTTCCCTTAGGATCCTGCCGAGGTAGCTCCTGAGCTCCCTGTAGAAGTCTCTGTCCAGCTCCTGGAGATATGGGCTCATCTTCTCCCGCCGCTGAAGGTCGCGCAGGGCCTCGGCGTCCATGGGGTTGAGTTTAACTAAAAGGGAATAAATAATTTCCTAAACCTAAGATTTATCTCTCCTCGACGAACCTGGGGACGGCATCCCTGAGGGGCTGGAATTTCTCTATGTTGCGCACCTCCATGCACTTCATGCTCACCGCCGAGTGCAGGGAGGAGGGTAGGCGCAGGATCCTCTTGATGTCCACGGTGACCTTGCCGTCCAGGAGGGATGAGTTATGCCTTCTCAGCCCCTCCAGAAGGGTCTCCAGGCCTTTGTTTTTAAGGACCCTCTGGGCAGTGGCGAAGCTTCCGTCCTCTAGCTCGTTGGCGACCTTCCTCAGGTTCTTCCGCAGCTCGGCGGCCTTCTTGGGGCCGATACCCGGCATCTCCCTCAGCTTATCCTCGGAGAGTCTTCGGAGAATCGTCAGGGCTCTCTCCTTGAAGACCCCGGGATAGCCCCCGCCGAGCCTCCACTCCGTGTTCCCAGGGAGCACCCCCCCGCTGACGTAGTCCAGGATCATTGCCCGCACAGAGCTGTCGATGCCCATGACCTCCTCGTCGAAGACCCTGAGATGATATCCCCTCCCCGAGTAGACGTACCTCAGGCGCTTAAGCCCCAGATCGCCCCTGAGCACGTCCCTTGTCAGCAATAGATGCTCCTTAGCCTCCTCCAGGCAGACCTCGCACACCTTCCCCGGGGGGCAGCCGCATCCCTTAACGGGCAGGTCCTTGGCGTCGATGTCGAAG
>Ga0256830_1001728_pt1 | contig 15124 bp, 15 predicted proteins | sample 128326metaG_FD_190537 | JGI IMG/M metagenome (GOLD analysis project Ga0256830, IMG submission 190537) | Hydrothermal vent microbial communities from Lau Basin, Pacific Ocean - 128-326 | ecosystem: Environmental > Aquatic > Marine > Hydrothermal vents | place: Pacific Ocean: Lau Basin | collected... | reverse complement strand
GGATCGCGGCTGGTGATCAGCAGCTGGCGCAGGCCGCCGAGTTCCCCCTCCCGCAGGCTTTCCCGCAGGCGGGCGAAGGAGGGGTCGAAACGGCGGTTGAACCCGATCTGGACGAAGGGCTCGAGGGTCGCGATCTCCGTCCAGCAGGCGTCCACCCGCTCGCGATCGAGGTCGATCGGCTTCTCGCACAGGATGGCCTTTTCCGCCTTCGCGGCGCGCGTGATGAGATCCACATGGGTGTCGGTCGAGGAGGCGATCAGCACCGCGTCGACCTCGCCGTCTTCGAGGATCTCCTCGACCGTCGTCGCGACCCGCGCTCCGTGCTTCCCGGCTACCGTCTCGGCGGCCGGTCGCACCACGTCGTAGACGGCCACCAGCCGCGCCTGCGGGTGGGCGGCGATGTTGTCGGCGTGCATGCGGCCGATGCGGCCGGCACCGAACAGGGCGAAACGGACCATGATGCGAACCTCCCTCGCGCCGCGGGCGGGAGCCTCTTAGCGCGGCTCAATGGGGGGCGACCAGACGCTTTTCGCGCTCCGGACAATCTTCGTCCGGAAATTCGATCTCGAGGCTCGTGTGGTGGATCGAGAAACGCTCGGCGAGGAGGCGCCGCGCCGCGGCCTTGACCCGCCTCGCCCGGTCGACATCCGCATCCTCCACGACCAGGTGCGCCTCGAGCGCATGTTCCCGCTCGTCGAACGACTAGACGTGCAGATGGTGCACCTCCTTCACCCCCGCGATCGCCGACAGGTTCCGCGCGATCTCCTCGAGATCGAGATCCGGCGGCGTGCCCTCCATGAGGATGCGGATGGCGGGCCCGATCTCGCGGCCGGCCTGCCACAGCACGTAACCGGCGATGCCCAGGGTGACCAGCGGATCGACCACGGTCCAGCCGCAGAGCAGGATGGCCGCTCCGGCGACGATCACCGCCACCGATCCGAGGGCGTCGGCGAGATTGTGGAGAAAGGCCGCGCGGATGTTCATGCTGCCGCGGGCCGGGCGGAAGGTGAGGGCGACCGTGGCGAGATCGATCATCAGCGCCACGCCGGCGACGATCACCACCAGCCAGCCGTCCACCCGTACCGGCGTCATCAGACGGGCGATGCCCTCGGCGACGAGATAGAGCCCGATCACGATCAGGGTGGTGAGGTTGATCAGGGTGGCGATGATCTCGGCCCGCCGGTAGCCGAAGGTCATGCCGGCATGGGCCGGTCGCCGGGCGATGCGCCGGGCCAGAAGGGCGATGGCGAGCGACAGGGCGTCGCTCAGATTGTGCACCGCGTCGGCGACGAGGGCGAGGCTGCCGGCGACCACGCCGCCCAGGATCTGCGCGACCGTCAGCAGGAGATTGACGGCCACGGCCCAGAAGAGCCGGCGGTCGGTACGCGCGACCTCCGGCGGTGACGGGTGATGATGCCCGCCCATCGCGGCCCCCTCCTTCCGCGGCTCGCAGTGGACCGGATGTTTCACATCGGGCGGAAAATGGAACGCACGTTTCGTTTTCCGCTTTGCCGACGGCGGCGGCAGCGCTAGGATGCCCCCCTGTCGGGGGAGGCGCTACCCGAATTCGAGCGGGTCGCCAGCGAGAAGAGGGATCCCATGAAGACCGTCCGGTTGACCATGGCGCAGGCGCTCGTGCGCTATCTGATGGCCCAGCGAACGAGGATCGGCGGCGAGGAGCTGCCGCTGTTTCCCGGCGTGTTCGCGATCTTCGGCCACGGCAACGTCACCTGCCTGTCCGAGGCCCTCGAAGCGGTCAAGGAGGACTTCCCGACTTGGCGCGGGCAGAACGAGCAGGGGATGGCCCTGGCCGCGCTGGGCTTCGCCAAGGCCAAGAAGCGGCGCCAGATCATGGTAGCCACATCCTCGATCGGGCCGGGGGCGGCGAACATGGTCACCGCCGCCGGGGTCGGGCACACCAACCGCCTTCCCGTCCTGCTGCTCGCGGGGGACTATTTCGCGAGCCGGGCACCCGATCCCGTCCTCCAGCAGGTGGAGCACTTCGGCGATCCCACGGTGAGCGTCAACGACGCCTTCAGGGCGGTCACCCGCTACTGGGACCGCATCACCCGCCCGGAGCAGATCGTCGAATCCCTGCCCCAGGCGGTGGCCACCATGCTCGATCCGGCCGACTGCGGTCCGGCCTTCCTCGGTCTCTGCCAGGACACCCAGGGAGAGGTGTTCGACTACCCGGCCCGCTTCTTCGAGCCCGTCCTGCACGAGGTGCCCCGGCCACGTCCGGATCGGGGCCAGCTGCGGGATGCCGCCGCGCTGCTGGCGGCGGCCGAGCGGCCGCTGCTGATCGCCGGGGGCGGGGTGCGCTACTCCCTGGCCGAGGACGAGCTTCTGGCCTTCGCCGAGCGCCACAACGTCCCGGTGGCCGAAACGGTGGCCGGACGGGCGGTGCTGCCGCACGAGCATTCCCTCAACGTGGGGCCGATCGGCATTCTCGGCTCGGCCAGCGCCAACAATCTCGCCGCCGAGGCGGACGTGGTGGTGGCGGTCGGCACCCGGCTGCAGGATTTCGTCACCGGTTCCTGGTCGCTGTTCGCCGAGGACGCCCGCTTCATAGGGATCAACGCCGCCCGTTTCGACGCGCACAAGCATCGCGCGCAGCCCGTGGTCGGCGACGCGCGGGTCGCGCTTTCGGAGCTCTCGGAGGCGCTCGGGTCTTGGCGGGCGCCGGAGAGCTGGTCGCGCCACGGGGCCGAGGAATATGCGGCCTGGAACGCCTTCGTCGATCGCAGGACGGCACCCACCAACGCCGAGCTGCCCGCCTATTCCCATGTCGTCGGTGCCGTCAACCGGCTGTGCGACGATACCGACCTCGTGCTGACCGCCGCCGGCGGTCTTCCCGGCGAACTCTGCATGAACTGGCGGGCCAGGGGCCGCGACACCTTCGACTGCGAGTTCGGCTTTTCCTGCATGGGCTACGAGATCTCCGGCGCCTGGGGGGCCAAGATGGCCGATCCCTCGCGCGAGGTGATCACCATGCTCGGCGACGGCAGCTACATGATGCTGAACTCCGACATCTACAGTTCGGTGCTGACCGGCATGAAGCTCGTCGTCGTCGTCTGCGACAACGGCGGCTTCGCGGTCATCGACCGGCTGCAGCGGGCCAAGGGCATCCCCGGCTTCAACAACCAGCTCGAGGACTGCCGGATCCGGGAGCTGGTGCCCGTCGATTTCGCCAAACACGCCGAGGCGATGGGGGCGATCGGCATTTCGGTGCGTGGCATCGGCGAATTCGAGGAAGCCTTCCGCCGGGCCAAGGAGGCGGACCGCACGACGGTGATTCACATCCGGGTCCATCCCCGCGACTGGACCGAAGGCAACGGTGCCTGGTGGGAAACCGGCACCCCCGGCATCAGCGTGCGGGACGGCGTGCGCAAGGCCTTCGAGGAGCATCTCGCGGGCAAGCGCCGCCAGCGTCTCGGGGTCTAGGCGGAGAGGGGCGATGGCGGTCAGACTGGGCATCAATCCGATCGGCTGGTCCAACGACGATCTGCCGGAGCTGGGCGGCCACATCCCCCTCGAGCAATGCCTCGCCGAGGCCAGGCTCGCCGGTTACAGCGGCATCGAAAAGGGGGGCAAGTTCCCGGACGACCCGGCGGTGCTGCGGCCGCTGCTCGACCGCTACGGCCTCGCGCTCGTCGGCGGCTGGTTCTCGGGCGAACTGCGGGCGCATTCCCTCGAGGAGGAGAAGGCGCGGATTACCGAGCATCTCCGGCTGCTGCGCGCCGTGGATGCGAGCGTCGTCGTCTATGCCGAGACCACGGGAACCGTGCAGGGGGCCATCGACACCCCGGTGAGCGCCCGGCCGACCATGCCCGAGGAGGAGTTCCCGGCCTATGGCGAGAAGCTGACCGCCCTCGCGGAATGGCTGGCGGCGGAGGGCTGTCCCATGGCCTTCCACCATCACATGGGCACGGTGATCGAGCGCGAGGCGGAGATCGACCTTCTGATGCGCCACACCGGCGAGGCGGTGGGACTGCTGCTGGATACCGGGCATCTGCTGTTCGCAGACGGCAACATCGAGGCCACCACCCGGCGCTGGCAGTCCCGGATCGCCCACGTGCATCTCAAGAACATCCGCCCCCGGGTGCTGAGGCGTCTGCGCGAGGAGGACTGGAGTTTCCTCAGGGGCGTGATCGAGGGTGTCTTCACCGTGCCGGGCGACCCCGAAGGGGCGATCGATTTCGACTCCTTCCTGCGCATCCTGGGGGAGGGCGGCTATGCCGGCTGGCTGGTCGTCGAAGCGGAGCAGGATCCGGCCAAGGCCAACCCGCTCGACTACGCGCGCATGGCGCACGATGCGGTGGTAGCCGGGCTCGCGCCGGCGGGCCTGGAACTCCGGTCCTAGCGTTCGCTGCGGCGCCGCGGCAGGGTGACGATCTCCTCGCTGCCGGCGGGCGGTGCGTACCAGCCTTCACGGCAGCGCACATAGCCGCAGCATCCGGCGCAGTGGGCGACATGCGCGTCCTCGAGACGGGGATCGACCGCGGCCCGCTCCAGCAACACGCCCCGATAGCGGCTGTCGCGGGCGAAATCCCGCGCCATCGCGAGACAGGCACGCAGGCTCCGCCCCGGAAGGCCCGGCTCCACCACCCAGAGCCGGACGATGAAACAGCAGGGTGCGACCCCTTCGGGACCTTCGGCGACGAACAGGAAGGCCGCCAGCGCGGGGCCCTGGGCGACCCTGATCGCCACCAGCCCGTGTTCGGGAAGTTCCAGCCAAGTTGCGGTGGTTCTGTGCCAGTCCTCGCGCGACAGTTCCTCGCTGCCGACCGAAACGAGTGGCCAGATCATCGGAAGATCCGTCGCATCGAGCCGCATCCAGCTCCATTTCGGCATTTCGAGGACCGCGCCTGGATCGATTGTCGGGCACATTGCAGGGAACGCTAGACCCGCGCCCATGGGTCTCATTGACCCACGTCAAGTTTCATGCCTATGGTCATGTTCGTCGGGGGAGTGCGTGGCCGGAGCGTGGGCCGGAAGGTGATCGCGCCCGCGGGATGGCGAGGCATCGGCGATGGGTCAGAGCGATCCTGTCATGACGACGGTCTGTTGCGGTGCCCAGGTGGCGTGCGATCAGTGCGACGCACGCGACCTGGCGGTATGCGCGGTTCTCGACGAGGACGAACTCCGACGCTTCTCGGCGGCGGCCACCACGGCACGGCTGGAGGCGGGCCAGACCCTGTTCCACGAGGGCGAGCCCGCGGACGAGATGTTCAGCCTCACCGAGGGGATGATCAAGCTCTACAAGCTGCTGCAGGACGGCCGCCGACAGATCACCGGCTTCCTGGTGGCCGGGGATTTTCTCGGCCTCGCATTCGGGCGGACTTACGTCTATTCGGCCGAGGCGGTGACGCCGGTGCGGCTCTGCCGGTTCCGGCGGGCGGTGTTCCTCCGGCTTCTCGAGGAGATGCCGCATCTCGAGCGCAACCTGCTCGGGCGGGCCTCCAGCGAGCTGGCGGCGGCCCAGGAACAGATGCTGCTTCTCGGGCGCAAGACGGCACGGGAGCGGCTCGCCACCTTCCTCCTCACCATCGCCGAGCGGCAGCGGCGTACGGATTCGGAACCGGTCGATCTCCTCATGAGCCGCAGCGACATCGCCGATTACCTGGGGCTCACGATCGAGACCGTCAGTCGCACCCTCTCCACCATGCGGCGGCTCGGGGCCATCGCGCTCGATGGCACCTCCCGGGTCTACATCCCGGATCGCGAGGCGCTGCGAACGATCGCCGGCGTGGGTTAGAAGGACCGGTCGCGGGACCTCCGCGAGGGCGCGCCCCTCACCAGCTCGTCTTGCGGCGAAAGGCCTGCCACTGGCGCCGGAGCTCGCGCCGGTAGTCGGCACGCGCGAGCTGTCGCAGCAGGCCCGCTCCCGGCGCCTGCGCCCGGCGTTCGCGGAGCACCGCACCGGCCGGAGCCAGCACCGTCATGAGGAACGGGAAGCGCTGCTGCAACACGGCCTTGCGGGCGAGCAGGCGGGCCAGCGTTCCGCCTTCCGGCAGCGCGGCGGCAGCTCGCGGCAGGGTCGCGCGCGCCGTCGTCAGCGCGAGTTCGCCGGCCAGACGATGCCCCTGCCGCTGCAGCCTCCGCATCATGGCGTCGAGGGCGGCGGGCCCGGAGCGATCGACGAGGCGCACGAGCTCGACGAGATCCCTGAGGAGCAGGCGACCGGTGTAGAGATGGCCGTGCATGAGCTGGCCGTGGACCACCAGATGCACGAGCTGGTCGGTGGCATCGGGCAGCTGCAGGGTGACGTCTTCGACGCGGAACGGACGCGCTCGCGCGAACAGCGCGGCCGCGGGCAGCAGGGCCTCGAGCCACGCCGGAACCGCCCGACCGTGCAGTTCGAGGACGCTGTCGCTGTCGGGATGGATCATCGGTGGCAGATGGAGGCCGAGGTGGCAGGGATCGTCGCTCATCGGGCGCCAGCCGAGGCCTTCGAGGAGACGGCGGGTCTCCTCCAGACGGTCCGCCGGCACCAGGAGGTCGAGATCGTGCATGAAGCGCCAGCCGTCGTCCTCGTACAGCCCGTCGACCAGTCGGATGGCGCCCTTGAGGGGCATCAGGGGGATACCGGCCCGCTCCGTCGCCCCGGCGATGCGCAGCAGATCGCGGCGCAGCATCGCGTTGCGTTCGCGGGCGGCCTCCGTCATCGCCCGGAAATAGCCGCGAAGCTCCGGCTCCAGTTCCTCCGCCCATCCGCAGCGTTCGAGGGCGAGGCCCATGAGCGGGGTGACGAGATTGGTACCGGACAGGCCGATGAGGGCGCGCCAGTCGACCCGCGCGGGCAGTGCCGGCAGCGCCCGCCGAGCGGCGGCGGGGTCGAACGCCCCCTCGAGGATCCGGCACAGCAGGGCGAAGGAACCCGCGGCCGGCCCGCTCACGGTGTCCGCTCCAGCAGCGGCCGCAGGAGTTCGAGGGCCGAACGGGTGTCCGGATAGGTCGCGAGCCAGGCCGGGCGATCGCGGAACCAGTCGACGAGTTCCTCGAGCCTGCGCGGCGAGCCCTCGAACCAGCCCCCGCCGCTGGCGCAGAGGGCGAAGGCGGCTTCGGGCGGCAGCGGGGAGAGGGACGGGGTACTCGCCGGATCGTGGAGGGGGAAGAGCAGCCCGGCGACCGGCAGACGGTCCGCGTCCGCCGGCGGTGGCGGAAGGTAGCGCACCTCGCGGCCGCGGAAGCGCACCGGCGGCACCCCGTCGATACCGGGAAAGAGATCACGGAGGAGGTCGATGCTCGCGTCCTTGATGCCCATGGCGTAGGGCACCCGGTGCAGGAACCCGGTGCCCGCCTCGATCGGGGCGTAGTCGTCGGTGACGAAGGACCAGCCCTCGCGCAGCAGGGCGGCCGCCAGAGTACTCTTGCCGGAACCGCTGCTGCCGGTGATCAGCCAGGCGCGACCATGGCCGGCGACCGCCGCACCGTGCAGGAACGCGAGCCAGCGTCGGCGACCGTGAGACAGCAGCAGCAGGTGGCGCAGGATTTCACTGCGGGCGAGCAGCATGTCGTCGGTGCGGCTGAGGAGCGTCCCGGCGCTGCTGATGTCGTAGTGGCGTCCGTGCCTGGTCACGGTGAGCCGCAGGCGGGGGCGGCGACGGGTGGCGACCGGGAGCAGCAGAAAGCGCAGGAGGCGCGCGAGCCGCGGACTGCCGTGGACCGTCAGCCGTACCGCCCGCGGCCCGGGGGCGTAATCTCCGCGGAGCTCGACGGCACCCGCCGGAGCGTCCGAAGGCGTCTCCGCGGAGGGTGGCACGGGTTCGCGCAGAAGGCGCCGGAGATCCAGACGCAGCCGCTGCAGATCCCGTTCCGCCTGCGACGCCGGCAGCCGGAAGCGCCGGGCGTAGTCACGGACGATCTCGGGGAAGGGCCGCCCCGCTCGCAACGCCTGGCAGGCGAAACGGGCGGGCGGGTTCAGGACCGCGATGCGGCCGCGCTCCGGCAGGGCGAGAATGGCGTTGTCACCGAGCGGCACAAGCGTGCCGGCCGGAACCGCGGGGTTCCGGCCGGCTCGTGCCGGAGACGGGAAGGCTCGCGCGCGGCCTGCACCGGCGGCGCGGGTCGCTCCCATGTCAGCCCGAGAAACCGAGCGATCCGCTGCCGCCGTCCTTGCCACCGCCCTTCTTGAAGAAGCTTCCGGCCCGGCCCTGTCGCGAGGACAGAAGGACCATCATGGCCGGGGCGGTGTAGGCGGCGTAGCTGCCGAAACGCTGTAAGACCTCGCGGCGCTCGAGACCCTTGGCGAGCGCGTCCTCCTGGCGCCGCGCGGCTTTGGTCTTCGCCTTCATCCTGCTGCTCCCTCCTGTTCGTCCGTTGGAGCGGATACGAACCGCGACACGAAACTCCGGACGTCTTCGCGCCCCGTTCTCCGGTATGAGACGGTTCGCGGGGACTTCTGTCAATCGCCCGGGAATCGCGCGCAGGGCCGTCCCTTCCCGCCGGTATCGGTGCAAATTCCGTGATTTCAAACGGTTGATAGAAGTACCTCGGCCCGTGGCCGACGCGGCTTTCCGACCACCGGGTGCATCATCGTACGTGCATCGTACGTGCATCGTATGTGCCGGCTGGGCCCCGCCGGCGAGGTGTTAACGAATCCTTAATTCTCGGTCCGCAGAATGACGCGAGCATCGTGGAAAAGGCCGAAGGAAAGGGGCCGGACATGACCAGCAGACTTCGGTCGGGAAACGCCGACAGGACGCCGTCTCCGCGGCGCGGGATGCGGGAGTTCCGCAGGACGGTGGCGGAACTGTTCGCCGACCGGCGTGGGGCGGTGGCGATGACGGTGGCGCTCGCGCTCATCCCGTTGACCGTGGCGACCGGCGTCGCGGTGGACGCGGGCCGCTATCTCGTCGCGCGGTCGAAACTCGCTCAGGCTGCGGACGCCGCGGCGCTCGCCGCCGGTACGGAAAGGGACGCGGCGGCCGCCGAACGCACCGCCAACCGCATCCTCGAGGCGAACTTCGACGAAGGCTTTCTCGGCGTCCAGATCACCTCGGTCGAGATCCAGCAGGACGAAGAGACGGGCCGTATCACCCTCATGACGCGTGCCCAGATGCCCACTCTGGTGATGGGGCTGGCGCACATCGAGACCATGAACATCGAGACGCGCACCGTCGTGGTGCGGGAATCGGCGCCGCTCGAGGTGGCGATGGTTCTCGACGTGACGGGCTCGATGGGCTGCTGCGGCAAGATCCAGGCCCTCAAGCAGTCGGCCAAGGATCTGCTCGACATCCTGTTCGGCCCCGACGAGGTGTCGGACGATCTCCGGGTGGGGGTGGTGCCCTTCAATGCCCGGGTCAACATCGGCAACGATCGCCGACTGTGGCTGACGAAACAGGAACGTTCGCGGTCGCCCTGGAAGGGTTGTGTCGAATCGCGTTCGACCGCTACCCGCCTGACCGACGAGCCGCCGTCGGTGGAGCTCTTCGTGCGCAGCGAGAGCCTGGCCGACAAGAACAACAACAAGAAAAACAAGAAGAAGGGTAAGAAGAAAAAGAAGAAGAAAAAGAACAAGAAGGTGAAGCTGCCTCCTTGCCCGCCGCGCCTGCTCCCACTGACCGACACCAAGAGCGAGGCGGTGGACGTGATCGACGGTCTCGGTGCCTCGGGCACGACGCGGATCGACATGGGCATCCGCTGGGGCTGGCGCGTGCTCTCCCGCAAGTGGGAAGGCCTGTGGGGCGAGCCGGCACGTAACCCGTTCGACGAGGTGGTCACCGCCCTCATCGTCATGACCGACGGACAGAATGTCGCCTCGAGCTACGACGAGGTGAGCGTCTCGGAGGCCAACGACAACGTCCGCACGCTCTGTGATCGGGTCAAGCAGGAGGGGATCATTCTCTACACGATCACCTTCAAGGCCCCGCAGAGTGCCGACGCGCTGATGAAGGAATGCGCCACCAGCCCCGCCCACTACTATCGCTCGCCCACGGCGGCCGATCTCCGGGACGCCTTCCGTACCATCGCCGGCGAGCTGAGCGCGCTCCGGATCGCCGAATAGGGACGGCGGGCGATGCGGGGCCGGGTCACGGAGAAGGGGGAAACCGGGCGCGGTCCGGCGGCCTTGGCCGCCGACCGCCGGGGAGCGAGTGCGGTCGAGTTCGCGCTGGTCGCACCGACCCTCGTCCTCCTTCTGCTCGGCATCCTCGAATTCTCGTTGCTGATGGCGGCGGAGGTGACGTTGTCCAACGCCGTCGCCGAGGTGGCCCGGTTCGGCATCACCGGGCAGACCGGCACCGACAAGACCCGCGAGGAGCTGATCCGCGAGCAGGTGGAGCAGGCGGCCGAAGGGCTGTTCGACTCCTCGCTTCTCGAATTCGAGACCCTGGTCTACCCGGACTTCTCCTCGGTGGGGCGGCCGGAGCCGTTCAACGACGAGAATGGGAACGGGATGCGGGATCCCGGGGAGTCCTACGAGGATCTCAACGGCAACGGGCAGTGGGACGCGGACATGGGCGTACCGGGGGCGGGCGGCCCCGACGACATCGTGCTCTACCGCGTCCGTTACCCCTGGCGTCTCATGATCCCCGTCTTCCGCCCGTTCTTCCCGCCCGACGGCGAGGTCGAGATCGAGGCGAGCCTGGCCGTGCGCAACGAGCCCTTCCCGGAAGAGTGAGCGATGAACCTCCGGTTCCCGTTGCCATCTCGTGCCGGCCACCGTCTGCGGTCCCTCTGGCGCTGCCGGCGGGGCATGGCGGCGGTGGAAATGGCATTGATGGCGCCGGTGCTCATCGCCCTCCTGCTGGGCACGCTCGATCTCGGCTGGCGCATCCTCGCGAGCTACAAGCTCGAGCATGTCGTGGCCACGCTCGCCGATCTGGCGGCGCGTTCCCGGGAGCTGTCGTCCGACGATCTGGACGACATCTTCGAGGCCGCCTCCCCGATCGCCGAGCCGTTCGCACTGGCCGATGCGATGGTGGTTCTTTCGGGGGTGCGGGACGACACCGGCAGTCAGCCCGTCGTCGTCTGGCAGGAACAGCGCGGTTCGGCGAACGGCGAGACCAGCCGCATCGGTCAGCCGGGGGGGAGCGCGGATCTCGACGGGCTCCTCGATCTCGACGCCGGCGAATCCGTCATCGTCGCCGAACTGTTCTTCCGCTTCGACCCGCTGGTGGGCTTCGTGATCCGGGAGCCGATGGATCTCTATTTCGTCTGGGTCGCGCGGCCCCGTTCGGGCGCGGTCACGGAACTGCTCTAGCCGCCGGACCGGCGCCTCGTCCGGGAAGACGGGCGGCGTGCCGGGCTCTCAGGTCGGGCGCCAGCCCCGGGCACGCGACACGGCCTCGCCGAAGCGCGCGAGGAGGTGACGCAGATCGCGTCCCGGCCGGTACCGGCGAACCTCCTGCGACGGCGGCGGCAGCTCGAGACCGACGCCGCGCGCGGCGAGCGCGGCGGCGCCGAAGGCGGTGAGATCGGAAAAGCCGGGAACCTCGACGGTACGGCCGGTGACTTCGGCGAGAAAGCGGCAGAAGGCCGCGTTCCGCGCGAGGCCACCGTCGATCCGCAGCCGCTCCGTTTCGCCGGCGAGGGTCGCGAAGCGGGCGAGCACCTCGGCGCTGCGGAGTGCCACCCCTTCGAGGACCGAGCGGCAGAGATCCTCGCGCTTCGTGCCGAGTTCGAGGCCGATCCAGAGGCCGGCGGCGCTGCGATCCCAATAGGGACAGCCGAGGCCCGAAAGGGCGGGCACGAAGGCGAGCCCCCTTTCGAGCGCGGTCTCTCCGCATTCGACGTCGATTTCCCCGTAGTCCCGGAAGAGACCGAGATCGCGCGCCCAGTCGAGGGCCGATGTGGCGTTGTAGACACCGCCATCGATGGCGTATTCGAGGGGGCGGTCGCCGATCTTCCAGGCGACGGTGGCGAGGATGCCCGCCTCCGGATCGGGGGTCGGACGATGGCCGGTGTGTGCGAGGGCGAAGGCCCCGGTGCCGAAGGTGATCTTGGTGCCGCCGGATTGCCGGCAGCCATGGCCGTAGAGGGCGGCCTGCTGGTCGACGACGCCGGCGCCGAGCCGGAGCCGGGGATGTCCGGCCACGGTCCCGAAGGGAAAGGCGGTGGGGAGGATGTCGGGCAGCACCTCCACCGGTACGCCGAACAACGCCAGCAGCTCTTCGTCCCACTCCCCGGTGGCGAGGTTCATGAGCGAGGTTCGGGAGGCGGTCGAGGCGTCGGTGACGAAGCGACCGACGAGATGCCGGAGAAAGAAGGCGTCGCTGGTCCCGACGGCGAGACGGCCTTCGCGCCGCAGCTCCCGGGCCTCCTCGACATGGTCGAGGATCCAGCGGATCTTGGCTGCCGAGAAATAGGGATCGAGGGGCAGTCCGGCCCGTGCCCAGGTCGTCGCTTCGGCACCCGCTTCCCGCAGGCGCTCGACGAAAGCGACGGTGCGGGCGTCCTGCCAGACGATCGCCGGCGCCAGCGGACGCCCCGTGCGGCGATCGAAGGCGACGATGGTTTCACCCTGGTTGGCGAGGCCGAGGATCTCGGCCCCCGCCTTCGCCGCCGCCTCCACCGCCGCGGAGACGTGTCGCAGGAGCTCCGTCGGGTCGTGTTCGAGCCGCCGGGGGCCGGGATGGAACTGCCGGTGGTTCGCCCGGAACAGCTCGCGGGCCTCGCCCGTCTCCTCGAAGAGATACGCCTTGGTACCGGTGGTGCCCTGATCGATGCCGGCGATGCGCACGCTCTCAGTCCTCCGGCAGGCCGATCCTCACGAGGCCGGTGCGGATCAGCAGGTAGAGCAGGAGAAGGGCGACGAACACCGCGAGATTGACGAGGGTGGCGAGTGCGTAGAGCTCGGGCTCGATCCCGTGTCGCAGCGTTCCCCAGGCGATGGTCGGCAGCGTCGGCACCGCGCCCAGGTTGTAGAAGGAAATCTCGAAATTGTTGAAGGCGAGAAGAAAGCTCACCAGGAAGGCGCCGAGCACCGCCGGCCATATGCTGGGCAGGGTCACCTCGAAGAAGCAGCGCAGCGGCCGGGCACCGAAGACCATCGCCGCATCGTCCATCCGCCAGTCGTAGCGCACGAGCTGCGAGAGCACGACCAGAAAGGCGAAGGCGAGGGCGTGCGTGGTGTTGGACAGAATGGCGGAGAAGAGGTTGCCGGGAAGGCCGAGGACGTTGCGGTTGAACATGAGCGTGGAGATGCCGATCAGTACCTCGGCGACGAACAGGGGGCCGAGATAGAGCAATGCCACGAGGGCCTTCCGCCGGACCGGATAGCGCAGGAGGGCCATCGCCCCGGCGGTCGCGAACAGGGCGGCGAGGGCGCCGGTTCCGAGGCCGATCAGCAGGCTGTTGAACAGCCCCTCGTGGAAGTCGCTCATGATGGCGAGACGGCTGTACCACTCCAGCGTGTAGAGGGGCGGGAAAGGCCAGGTGGTGTTCTCCACGAACGACAGAAATGCAATGTAGAAGATCGGAAAGTAGAGAAACAGGTAGAGAAAGGCCAGCAGCAGGGCCTGCAGGAAGAAGGACGTCCGTCGCCGATCGCCCATGACCCTCACCTCCCGATGCCGGTGAAGCCGGTGCGCTTGGGATCGATGGTCCTGCCGATCAGCAGGATGAAGGCCAGCGAGACGAGGAACAGCACCACCCCCATCGCCGAGCCCAGCGCCCAGGTGCCGGTGGCGCCGAACTGATGTTCGAGGATGTTGCCGAAGAGGGAGCCGTTCGGACCGCCCAGGAAGCGCGGTGTCACGGTGGCCGCGAAGGTGGGCACGAAGACGAGGACGATGCCGATCGCGGTCCCTATCCAGTTGAGCGGCCAGGTGACTTCGAGGAAGGCGCGCCAGGGCCGGGCGCCCGCCACCTTCGCCACTTCGAGGAGTTCGAAGTCGAAGTTCAGCAGCGACAGGTAGATCGCCACGATCATGAAGGGGATCCACAGATAGACCAGCCCGATGGCCGAGGCGACGTTGGAATACATGAGGGCTTCGATCGGCTCGAAGCCGAAGGTCATCAGGGCCATGTTGACGAGCCCGATCGGCCCCAGGATCTGCTGCAGGGCGGTGACCCGGAGCACGATACCGGTCAGGAAGGGAGCCGCCGTCAGCAGAACGAGGACGAGACGGTAGCGGCCGCCGTGCTTGGCGATGAAGTAGGCCACCGGCCATGCGTAGACGACGCTCGCGAGGCACACCACCGTGGCCATCACCAGCGATCGCAGGAGGAAGGTGAGATAGGTGGGATCGGTGAGCACGATCCGGTAGTTCTCGAGGTTCCACTCGGGAATGAGCTCGTAGCGCTCGGTGCGCCAGAAGCTGAAGACGACGATCGACAGCAGCGGCAGCACGAGGAACACGAACACGAAGGCGGCGCCGGGCAGTGCCAGCATCGCGAACTGGATGCGGGGATCGAAGCGGAGACCGCGGTTCTTCATGACCCGCCTCCTTCCTGTTCGACCGGAAAGGCATGGGCGTCGGCGATGTCCCAGGCGAGCGTCACGGGGCTCTCCCGGGGGATTCCCGCGGCATCCGGAGTGGCCGCCACCACCAGTTCGGCACCGTTGTTTAGGGTGACGAAGCAGTCCGCGAACACGCCCTTGAAGATCGCGTCCTGGAGACGGCCGGGCACGCGGTTGGGCAGCGCCGCCACGTCCTCCGGTCGGCGGCAGAGACGGATCCGCTCGCTCTTGAGGAACAGCTCGACGGTCTCTCCCGCCCGGGTCTCGAAGCGACGCTCCTGCCGCAGACGCACGCCGTTCCAGTCGAGCAGCATGCGGCCGTCGGCGATTTCGAGCACCCTGGCCGAGAAGCGGTTGGGATGGCCGAGGAAGCCCGCGACGAAACGGGTCTCCGGGCGCATGTAGAGATCGAGCTTGTCGCCGACCTGCTCGATACGCCCCCGGTACATCACCGCCATGCGATCGGCGATGGTGAGCGCCTCCTCCTGATTGTGGGTGACGTAGACGAAGGGGATCCCGAGTTCGCGCTGGTAGCGGCGGATTTCCACCTCCATCTCGCGCCGCAATTCGCGATCGAGATTGGCGAGGGGTTCGTCGAGAAGCAGCAGGGTGGGGCGGGAGACGAGGCCCCGGGCCAGCGCCACCCGCTGTTTCTGCCCGCCGGAAAGCTGATGGGGATAGCGCTCCTCGAGACCTTGGAGCCGCACCAGTCGGGAC
>Ga0256830_1001727_pt1 | contig 15136 bp, 15 predicted proteins | sample 128326metaG_FD_190537 | JGI IMG/M metagenome (GOLD analysis project Ga0256830, IMG submission 190537) | Hydrothermal vent microbial communities from Lau Basin, Pacific Ocean - 128-326 | ecosystem: Environmental > Aquatic > Marine > Hydrothermal vents | place: Pacific Ocean: Lau Basin | collected... | reverse complement strand
ATTCCCCAAACGGAAAAGAAGGTTCAACACTTGGCGAATCGCCCCGGATCTGAAATCCAGTTCATCGGGTTGGGGGGAATCGTCATAACGCGCCATACCCCAAACAGTTGGCGATTCCTCAATGCGCATTTCGAGCACAGCCCTTCCTTGGGCCAGGGCGACGACGGCATGGCCGGCTTCGTGGTAGGCAGCTCGCTCTAGTTCAGGGGTGGGCATGGTGGTTGAGCGATCCAGGAGCTATTATGTCAACTGTCTTCTAATACATCCTGTTGTTGCTCATCAGTTCGGCTATATCTTCTTCCTCTTCCCCATGATATTGCTATTTAAATCTCTGAGCATTTCCACTTTACAGCCGCGGAGATTGAATTTCGGTTTGTATGATTTTATCTTGCGGTAATTGTAGAATGGATCATCATTGATCCCCGTTGCGTCCTTCAGGGCTTTCCTAATCTCCTTAACACGAGTTTTTGCAGTATTAATCAATTTTTGGTCATGCGTTTTCTGGTTAAAATTAGCGCTTTTCAGACTGAATTCACCAAATTCAGTGTATAGATCTGCTAGTTTCAACAGGAATTTCCAAGCGCGGTTTGGTTCCCCATTCCTTTTGTCGGAAAGCCCCATTTCAGAGTAGTGGAATATTTCTGAATTGCGGCTGTCCGAAATTTTCAGCCTATCATTGGAGATGATCGTTATTGTTATATTTTCCCAAGTAGAATCGGAGAAATTCCTTTTTGGCGTTACGGGGTGATGAGCCTCGGTGTTGTCGGAGCCTGGCCATGGGTATGTATTATCTCCAAGCTTCAGGAATGTGTCCCGGACATTCTTCCGGTTAACAAAAAGGTCGCCAATTCTCTGATATTGCCCATTTATTTTTGTGAGTGGCATCTCCGGATTATCAAATTTTCCGAATTTCTTTGCATACGTAATGGCGAGAACCGCATCGCTGACTTGGACTAAATCATCGCCAACGTAGCCGGCCGCACCTTCTCTAATTTCTAGGCCATGTCGCACTAAATCTTTAAGGGTCTCGAAAGGGTTTTGCTCAGTACCTTCTAATGAGTCCGATAGCGTATGGAAGAATTCTCTTACGGTGATGTTGCTATCTTCAATATCGAGTTCAGTCAGGTATGTCATTGCGCTCCTTCCTGCGCCCTTCAATTCAGAAGCCAAGCCAAGGCGGTGAAGGTGGCCGCCTTTTCGGGAGCGACCCTAGGCCTGGCGTAACCTCATGATGTCCTTCCACGGTTGCCTTTCCCTTTGGCCTGTTTTTCTTGCTCAGCGACCAGCTTCAATACCGGCCTTGACCCGGTCGCCCTGGCATAGCGGACGATGGTGCGCATGCTGGGCAGTTGTGCGCCGCTTTCGATGCGTGCCACAACGGACTGGGTGGTGCCCATGCGGTCGGCTACCTCTGCTTGTGACAGCCCGGCCCGGGCGCGTGCGGCGATCAGCTCCCGGGCCAGGGCGAATTCCGGCTGCAGGGCGTCATAGGCTTCCTTGACGCCGGGATCGGAGAGCAGCCTGCGCTTCACTTTGTCGAGTTTCTTGCTCATGAATCAATCTCCTTCGCCCGTTTCCGCGCCAGGTCGATGGCGCGCCGGGGTGTCTTCTGGGTCTTCTTCACGAAAACGTGCAGGACAACCAGACGCTTACCACGGGCAGCGATGTAGATGGCGCGCCCGATGCCCGATTTGCCCTTGAGCCGCATTTCCCACAGCTTGTCCTCCAGAGGCCGAACGTGAGGCATGCCCACCTGCTGGGGCCCGAATTCCTCCAGAAGTTCGGCGATGCGCAGGAAACGGGCCTGCATGTCCTTCGGCAGGGCCAGCAGTTCGGCCTCGACCCGTTCGTTCAGTATTTCAACCGTCCAGTTCATTATATAGCATTTTTGCGATTGTGGCGCAAAGGGACCACGTTCCCCTCTTTGCCCCCGAGAATAGCCGCCAGCTTGCGTCCCCAGGCGTTCAGGGCCTTGCGTTTCTCGGCGTCGTAGCTGTGCCGATCATAGATTGCTGTTACGTCGCTCTCCGCGTGGTTGAGCACCTTTTTCACCACCAGGCGAGGGGTTCCCATACCAGCCATCATGCTGGCCGCGGTGCGCCGTAGATCGTGCGGAGTGAAGTGGGTGCCCCCCAGCTTGTCGATGTTGTTGCGTACTGCGCGGTCCAGACTCTCGGGTGTGATAGGCCGGCACACCGGCTGAGGGGTGCCGTCATCGGTGTTGGTGACCAGCTTTCGGGGGGAGGGGAATAGCCAGTGTGTTTCTCTGGACAGCTTCTTGATCTCCCGCAGCACTTCCAGCGCCTGGGGTGACAGTGGAACACGATGAGGGAGTTTGTTCTTGGATCGCTCGGCGGGGATGGTCCACCACCCGTGCTCCAGGTCGAACTCGTCCCAGCGAGCCTGTGCCACCTCGCCTTTCCGCTGAGCTGTCAGAAGCTGGAGCTTGAGCGCCAGCTTGCTGCCTTCTGTCATGTCAGCTTTGTCGAGCCCATTCCAGAACGCTTTGATCTCATCCTGAGTAAGCACCCGATCTCGCCGATTTTCCTGTGAAGGTGCGGGAATTTTTGTGCATGGTGTTGCCGGCACAATGTCCCGGGACAGGGCGAAGTTGAACATCTTGCGGATGACAGCCAAGGTGCGATTGGCGCTGATGGGGGCGCCACGGTCCACGATCTTGTCCAGCAGCAGGATGACATCCCGGCGAGTAATGTCTTTGGCTTTGCGGGTGCCCCAAGCGGGGATCACGTCCTTGTCCAGAATTCGCTTGTCTTCGCGCCAAGAGCGTTTCCTGGGCTTTGCCCATTTCTCCAGGTATTCGTCGGCAAGTTGCTGGACGGTCGGCGCCCGGCGAGCCTCCTGCTTTGCATCTTGGTCCACCGTGCCGGGGTCAATGCCTTGTTCCAGAAGCTTGAGGGCCTCGGCACGCCGTATGTGGGCGTCAGCCAAAGAGAGGTTCTTGGGTGGTGTGCCGTAGACCCCGAATGTCATGCGGCGGGCCTTGCCATTGAATCGATACATGAAGACCCAGGATTTGCGACCCGTAGGCGAAACCCGGATGCCCAGACCCTTGCCGTTGTCCTCCCAGACCTCGTATCGCTCGGCCTTTGGCTTCAATGCGCGGATTGAACGGTCGGTGAATTTCATGGCGCCCCCTGCTACCCAGAGGGTTTTGGGTAGCACTTGGGTAGCATTTTAGGTGAAACTTGATGAAACTGGAAGATAATGGGTGAACCTGTAACTACAGGTAAATCGGAGTGTTTTATTCCACCATGTCAGTAAGATATGGTTTCACGTGGTGTCATTTATTTTCCTATACCGGCAGATTCGTAATCAGTAGGTCGGAGGTTCGACTCCTCTTTCCGGCACCAGATGAAACAATGACCTGCTAGCCCGCATTGTCGATGGCGCGCCGGGGTGTCTTCCGGGCTTTTTCACCCGGTGTCGTCAGACACCGGACCCCCTGATGTAACTGGCTGATTTACGATTCCCGATCACCATGATACCTGCGCAACACCGGGCGTTGCCTGACAGCGGTGGAACAACCCGAGGCGCCGGCGCCGCGGCGGCTTGAATGGAAGCCGGTGGCAGGGGTAGAGTGACGGCCGACAGGGAATGTCGTCAGCGGATAAGGAGCGTTCGCGCAGGTTCCCGTAAGGCCCCGTTGGCAAGGATGCCGGCGGGGCCTTGTCATGTCCGGGAATCAGGCGTCAAGGGGGATTTGGCGCTTACAAATGATCGGCGGAGTGTCGGACAAGGTAAGCGGTCAGTGTTTGTTGTACCTCGAGATCGAATTCAGTCTTGTCGCCGAAAGCAGCAGGAGGGTGACGAAGCCAGGCGGCAGCCTGAGCAGGGGGTGGCGGACACGGATGCCGGCTTAGTAAAGCTGAAAGGGCAGGGTATGCCCGGGGGGTCAGACGGCTATGAAGTTCCTGCCGTTGTCATCGAGGCGCAGGAGTTCACCTGACATGATGTCGTAATGCCAGCCGTGCAGCTGCAGCCTGTTTTGTTCCATGCGTTCCCGTATCCAGGGAAAAGTCTCCAGATTGGCCAATGATATCTGAATCGCGTCCAGCTCGCAGGCATGGGCCCGCTCGTCGAATGTGCGGAGATCGGTCCTGTCCAGGGCCCGCCTGCGGGCTTCATCGGCGATGCTCATCCAGTCGGCGACAAATTTATCCTCATGCGTGTTCCCCTGTCCTTCCAGCAGTGACCGGATTCCGCCACACCGGGCATGCCCCAGGACGATGAGGTGTTCGACTCCCAGGCCGCATACCGCGAACTGCAGGGCGGCACTGGTGCCATGCCAGACGCCTTCACCCTCGCAGGGCGGCACCAGGTTGGCCACGTTGCGTATCACGAATAATTCACCAGGCGGACTGTCGGTGATGACAGCGGGATCGACACGCGAATCGCAGCAGGCTACCACAGCGACTTTCGGTGACTGCCCCAGGCGGGCAAGATCGACCAGCCGTTCACGATTTTCCTCATAATAACCACTGCGAAAGCGGCGGTATCCCGCGATGAGCTGCTCAATGGCGGTCAATATCATGCTCCTTGTCGGTGACCTGGTAGTCGATGCTGATGCGTTCGCCGGCCACAGGCCGAAACACCGAGTCGGCGAAGGCTACATGTGCCGGATGTTCCCGGTAGCTGTCGATCACGGCGGGGTGAACGAAGGATACCAGCCAACAGTAGCGAAATTGAGCGGCTTCCTCTACTGCCTTGCCCGTGGCCACCTTGCGGACGCCGGGGATGGCGCTGAGCACCCGCCGGCCCTCCGCCATCATGGCATCCACATCATGTTCGGTTATGCCCTGGGTGTTGTAGATAATCAGGTGTTCCACCGGTGTCCAGGGCGTACAGCGGGCCAGGAGTTCCGGGGCGCGGCCAACACTTCCCCATACGCGCATGCAACGTTCGACTTCGGCGCTGATAACGTTCCTGATACCTTCCGTCAGGTCGGTGCAGCTGCCCCCGGGTTTGGCCCGGGCATTATTCCGGACCTGTGTGGCTGCCGCGTCGGCGAGTGCCGTATAGTAATTGATCTTGGCTACTCCGCCGGCGATCAGCCGTTTGAACTGGTCGTCGCTCAACCCGGTGCCGCCGTGGATGACCAACGGGATCTTCAGGGCCTCGTTGATCTGTTCCAGACGTTGCTGATCCAGTCGTGGTTCGCCTTTCATGCGGCCGTGTACGGTGCCGATGGACACCGCCAGGAAGTCCACGCCGGTTTGTTCCACGTAGCCCCTGGCATCTTCGACCGTGGTATAGACGATCTCGCCGGGGTGGCGCTCCGCGTCTTCACCTTCCACACCCGGCACATAGCCCAGTTCGCCCTCCACGGGCACGCCGCAGGCGTGGGCCATATCGACCACCTTGCGCGTGCGGCGAATGTTTTCCGGGAGAGTTTCATGGGATGCGTCGACCATCACGCCGTTGCAGCCCAGGTTGATGGCGCGTATGGCAGACGCCAGGTCTGCCCCGTGATCCAGGTGTATCGCCACCGGTACCGGTGAACGTCGGGCCGCGGCTTCCACCGCCGGCATGATCAGCTCAAAATCGAAATAGCCGAAATGGGATTCCGCAAGGCTCAGGATCACCGGTGAGCTGCAGCGCTCGGCCGCGGCCATGATGCCTTCCAGAAACTCCAGGCTGACCAGATCGAAGGCGCCCACCGCGTAGCCGTTACGGTGGGCGTGATAAAGCATGTCGCGCATATTGACGAGTGCCATGTCCTTTCCTTCCTCAGCCGGTGCGTGCGGCTGAACACGACATATGGAGTGGCCAGGTTAATAATATTACAGCTACGTTTCTACTCTTCTCCATTCATGAATCCCAGCAGGTGCAGCAGACTGGTGAACAGATTGAAGATGGAGACGTACAGGGTCACGGTCGCCATGATGTAGTTGGTTTCGCCGCCGTGGATGATGTTGCTGGTCTCGTACAGGATGAGTCCCGACATGAGCAGCACGAACATGGACGATACCGCCAGAGACAAACCGGATATCTCGAAGAATACCGCGCCCAGGCCGGCCAGGAAGGCGACCAGAATGCCAACCATCAGGAAACCGCCCATGAAACTGAAGTCCCTGCGTGTGACGAGGGCGTAGGCCGACAGCCCGAGGAAAACAGCGCCGGTGGCGCCCATGGCGGTCATCACCAGCCGGCCGCCGTTGGGCAGGCTCAGATAGCTGTTGAGGATGGGGCCCAGCGTATAGCCCATGAAGCCGGTCAGGGCGAACACAAAGGCGAGGCCCAGGGCGCTGTTGCGGAATCGGGTGGTGAGGAACAGCAGGCCGAAGTAGCCGCCCAGGGTCAGCAGCAGGCCCGGATGGGGCAGGTTCAGGGCCATTGAGGCAGCTGCTGTCAGCGCACTGAACAGCAATGTCATGGAAAGCAGCGTATAGGTGTTGCGGATTACCTTGTTGGTGGCCAGTGTGGCCGATTGCGCGCGGGCCGCAGCATTTGTGATGGAGGTGTTCATGATGGGTTGTCTCCGGTGTTTCAGTGCGATGATGGCCGGGACGTAGGATAGGCCGGTTCTGAAATAAGAAAAAATCGATTATTATTACCATACTGTTCGTATTAAACGAAGCCATTGCCGGGCGATGATCAACTATAAGCACCTTCACTATTTCTGGGTGGTGGCAAAGGAGGGCAGCATCGCCCGCGCCGGCGAGCGCCTGCATTTGACGCCCCAGACCATCAGCGGACAACTCGGCCTGCTGGAGCGGAATTTTGGCGAACCCCTGTTTGCCCGGGTGGGACGCAACCTGGAGCTGACGGAGACCGGGCGGCTGGTGTTGAGCTATGCCGACGAGATTTTCTCGCTGGGGAGCGAGCTGGAAGAAATGGTGCGCAATTTCCCCGATGGGAGGCCGCTGATGTTCAAGGTGGGCGTGGCGGACGTCGTGCCCAAGTCCATTGCCTACCGCCTGTTGGCTCCGGCGTTGCAGTTGCCGGAGCCCGTGCGTATTGTCTGCCGGGAAGGCGCCATCGACTCCCTGCTGGCCGAGCTGGCCGTACACCGGGTGGATCTGGTGATTGCGGACGGTCCCATTCCGCCGGGTGTGGACGTCCGCGGCTTCAACCACCCGCTCGGTGATTGCGGTATCAGTTTCTTCGCGATCCCCCGGCTGGCACGCAAGCTCGGCAAAGGCTTTCCACGTAGCCTCAGCGGTGCGCCTTTGCTGCTGCCCGGCGAAATGACCGTGTTACGGAACCGCCTCGTGCAGTGGTTTGACCGGCTGCATATCCACCCGCGGATCGTCGGTGAGTTCGACGACAGTGCCCTGATGAAGGCCTTCGGTCAGACAGGGGCCGGGGTGTTCATAGCGCCCACGCCTATTGCGAAGGAGGTGGAAAAGCAGTATGGAGTGATTGTCATCGGGCAGACGGATGAGGTGCGGGAGCAGTTCTACGCCATCTCCGTAGAGCGCAAGATCTCCCATCCGGCGGTGGCCGCGATCACGGAAACGGCGCGGGAGTGGCTGTTTCAGGATGTTCCGCAGCCGCGTGAGCGGAAAAGAAGCAGGAAGAACATATGAACGGGCAGGACGAGGTGCCAGGTCTGCCGGCTGGTGCAGGCGGATTCGTCCGGCTGATCTGGTCCAGTGGACGATGATATTCGGGAGGGTGCCGGGTGGAAACCCATGATTTTTTTCTTTACCTGCTCGTCATTCTCCTGACGGCGCGGGTGTTCGCGGAACTGGCGACGCGCCTGCAGGCGCCCGCAGTGATCGGCGAGCTGTTCGCCGGTGTGGTATTGGGACCAAGCCTGCTGGGCTGGGTCGAGCCGGTCGAGGCTATCAAGCTGATGGCGGAGATCGGCATTATCCTGCTGCTGTTCGAAGTCGGTTTGGAGACCGACATCAAGCGCCTGGTGCGCACCGGATTGAAGTCCTTCGTGGTGGCGATAGCGGGATTCGTGTTGCCGCTGCTGTTCGGCTTCGCGCTGGGTTACTGGGTGTTCGACCTGTCGTTGCTGGTGTCCCTGTTTATCGGCGGCACGCTCACGGCCACCAGCATCGGTATCACGGTGCGCGTGTTGACTGATCTCAAACGTCAGCAGGCACCCGAGGGACAGATTGTACTGGGTGCGGCCGTATTGGACGATGTGCTGGGTGTGGTGCTGCTGGCGCTGCTCTATGAGTTCTCCATCAGCAGCGGAGTGGGCCTGCTCAACGCGGGTAAAGTGCTGGTGTTCGTGGGCGCGTTTTTCGTCCTGGCGCCCATAGCCGCCAAGCTGATTTCATTGATCATCAAGCGGTTCGATGCGGTCAGCGGGATCCCTGGTCTCCTCCCCACCACCATCGTATCGCTGGTGTTGTTCTTCGCCTGGCTGGCCAATACCCTGGGGGCGCCGGAGTTGCTTGGCGGCTTTGCCGCCGGCCTGGCCCTGTCGAGACGCTTCTTCCTGCCGTTGGGTATCGCCCTGCACACCGATGAGCGTTTCGCGCACCGCATCGAGGAGCAGATGAAGCCCATCGTCCAGCTGTTTACACCGATATTTTTCGTGTTTGTCGGGCTTTCCCTCAACCTGCGCGAGATCGATTGGGGATCGCCCTTTATCTGGATATTCTCCCTGTCGCTGTTGTTGGCGGCTGTCGCTGGCAAAATCGTGGGTGCGTTCCTCATCAGGGAACCATGGGCCGCGCGCTGGATGATTGGGATGGCCATGATACCCCGTGGCGAGGTTGGCCTCATTTTCGCCGAACTGGGGAGAGTAAGCGGGATATTCAACAATGAGATCTACGCGGGCATGGTGATGGTGATCGCACTCACCACGCTGTTGCCGCCCTTTGTCATGAAGTGGTTCTACGGACGCTACGGTGACCGCATGCAGGCAGCGGCCCATGGATGAGGGCACGGTGTCCTGCCGGAAGAGGCTCCCGCCGTGGCCGCATTTGCGCGGCAAACGGGCATGCCCTGCAGCGCCCGCCATTTCCAGCACTTTCCGGCGTTGAATGCCTCCGGGCGCTCGTGCCGGCCCGGCGGCTGCTCCACGGCGGGAAGCCTCTGTTTCCGGGGCCTTTTCCGTTTCCTGTCCGGTCACCAGGCAGCCGCCGGCGTCAGCTGCTGATTATGATTTCCGGCATGCTGTCGTTAAAGTAGACAGGTGTCTACTGGCGCGGGGCAGGTACCATGCTCAAGGCCCTACAGCAGATTCTGCAACGGCTCTATGCCGTCGATGTCGGCTACGACATCACGGACTTCGTCATCACCGATGCGGCACTTGTTAGCCGCCTGGGTGGTCATGAAACCGCTGATGTACCGGAAAAGCTGCTCATCCATCAGGATGGCGACAACGTGGATGTGAGTCTCTACCTGGAGCCGGATCTGGTCGCGCGGCTGGAGCAGGACGATCCCTTCAAGTGGCTGCATGCGCACAATATCAGCGAGTTCTGTGTCGCACTGGAAGGTGTCAGCCACTTTCTGTATCTGGCCTGGAACGCCGCGTCCGACCGCCGTATCACGCTGCTGGAGCTGGAGATACAGGCAGAGGTCGACAAGTACGCCACCCTGGCTATCCTGCTGAAAGCGCAGCGTGGCAGTTCCCTGCCGGGCTGGCTGCGGCGCTGGCTGTTCGAGAAAGTGAGTTTCCTTCCCACCCTGAGCAGACAGCAGCTCGAGCGTTATTGCCACGCGAATCATTTTGCCGGGCGTTACTGCCGCCATCTGGAAAGGCGTTTCTGCTGGCGATGGAACGGCAAAGACCTGGTAAAGGAATTGCGCCAGTTTTACCGGTTTGGCCAGGGGCAGAAGATAAACTACATCAACCACGTATGCGTTTGAGGCGCCTTCCCGTCGGGCCGGCCTAGCAGGCTGTTGAAATGCTACTCATGCGGCGCGATACGGCGTTGGAAATGGGCTCAAAATGCTCATTTACTGCGTGTAAACTGCGTTTTTTCGCCCATTTCCGCCTTGTCTCGCACTCGCCTGAGCGAATTTCAACAGCCTGCTAGGGCCTTGCCTGTGCGCTGTAGCCTGAATCCTTCACGGCCTGTAGCAGTGATTCAGGCGCCGCGCTGCCGGTGACGACTGCCTGACCGGGCTCCAGCGTCACGTCCACTCGTTCGACGCCCTCGACGCTCTCCAGTGCCTCGCGGACGTGTTTCACGCAGTGATTACAGGTCATGCCTTCGATATCGAGTCTGATGGTGTTGCTCATGCTGTCCTCATTGGTCCGGGGAGAAGGAACGCAGCCGGTTGGCGTTGCTGACGACGGTGACCGACGACAACGCCATGGCCGCGCTGGCAAAGGCCGGATTCAGCATCAGGCCGGTGAAGGGGTAGAAGACACCGGCCGCCAGCGGGATGCCGGTGACATTGTAGATGAAAGCGCCGAACAGGTTCTGCCGGATATTGTGCAGCGTGGCGCGTGAAATACTGACAGCGGCCGCGATGCTGTGCAGCGAGTTGCTGGCCAGCGTGATATCCGCGTTCTCGATCGCCACGTCGGTGCCGCTGCCGATGGCGAAACCCACGTCGGCCAGCGCCAGTGCAGGCGCATCATTGATGCCGTCGCCCGCCATGCCGACCCGGTATCCCCGGGCCTGCAGCGTCTCCACGACGCGGGCCTTGTCTTCGGGCAGAACCTCGCTGTGTATTTCCTGTATGCCGAGCCGCGTGGCCACCGCCCTGGCCGCGGCGCGGCTGTCGCCGGTGCACATGACGACTTCGATGCCGGATGCGCGCAGTTTTTCCACTGCGCTGTGGCTGTCCTCGCGCAGCGGGTCTTCCAGAGCCAGTATGCCGGCCAGCTGCCGGTCGCGTGCCAGGTAGACGACAGTGGCGGCCCGGGCGCTGAGTCGCGCGGCCGCTTCGGCCATTGGGGAAGCTATGTCGACGCCGCTTTCAGTCATGAACGCCTGGTTGCCCAGCCGGTAGAGACTGCCTGCGGCGGTTCCCTGTATGCCGCGTCCCGTGATGGCCGAGAAACCGGCAACGGTCAATGGTTCGATCTGTCTCGAGTGTGCGGATTCGAGCACTGCGGCCGCCAGTGGATGCTCGGAATGGGCCTCCAGCCCGGCTGCAATGGCCAGCAGCCGGTTCTCTTCGACACCCGGTGCGGGAACGATGTCGGTTACCCGCGGCCGGCCCTCGGTCAGGGTGCCGGTCTTGTCCACCACCAGGTGCGTCAGGCCGGCAGCCGCCTGCAGGGCGTCGCCGTTGCGGATGAGAATACCCATCTGCGCGGCACGGGCGGTACCCACCATGATGGCGATGGGCGTCGCCAGTCCCAGCGCGCAAGGGCAGGCGATAACCAGTACCGCAATGGCCGCGGTCAGGGCGTGTGCCGCTGCCGGTTGCGGGCCGACCAGCAGCCACACGGCAAAGGTGACGGCGGAGATGCCCAGTACGATGGGCACGAACACAGCGGCCACCTTGTCCACCAGGCGGCCGATCGGCGGTTTGCTGGACTGCGCCTGCCGGACCCTGTCGATGATGTGTGCCAGGGTCGTGTCTTCACCCAGGCGGGTGACGCGCAGCACCAGAGAACCATTGCCGTTGATGGTTCCCCCGGTCAATTCGTCGCCGCGTCCCTTGGCGACCGGCAGGGATTCACCGCTGAGCATGGATTCGTCCACGTTCGAGCGGCCGTCTTCCACGACCCCGTCGACGGGAATGCGCTCACCCGGCCGTATCCGCAGGTGATCGCCGATGCGCAGCAGTGCCACCGGTATCTCGAATTCGCGTTCCCGCCAGATCAGGTGCGCCGTGCGCGGCGCCAGCTCGACGAGGCTGCGGATGGCTTCGCGGGTCTTGCCCCTGGCGCGGATTTCGAGCGCATGGCCAAACTGCAGAAAAGCCAGGATCAGCACCGAGGTATCCAGGTACAGGTGTCGCCCGCCCGGTATGAGGTCGGGCCGCAGCAGCAGGAGGACCGATGACAGCCAGGCTGCGCCGGTGCCCAGCGCCACCAGCGTGTCCATGTTGGTGCTGCGGTGGCGGGCCTGCTTCCAGGCGCCGACGTAGTACTGCCCGCCGCTGAAGATCATGGTGAACAGGCACAGCAGCGCCAGTCCGCTCCACAGCAGCCGTGCGCCGGGACTGGCATCGAAAGATGGCAATACACCCGTCATGCCGGCCGCCATCAGTCCAAAGCCGATGCCGCCGGCCAGCAGCGCGCGCTGCCAGGAACGGCGTATCTCCCGGCGCGCGGCAGCGTCCGGATCTTCGCCGCCGTCTTCGGGCGGTTCCAGCAGGGTGGCGCGGTAGCCGGCATCCGCCAGCGCCTCCAGTACCGCGCCCGGATGGGCGCTGGTGACGAGATCGATGCGCTGCGGTGACAGGGGCCGCAGTTCGATCCGGCTGTCCAGGGCCTGCAGAACCTGCGCAAGGCCGGAAGCCTCGCCGCTTGCCGGTTCAACCCGCAGTTGCAGCGTGGCGGCGGGCTGCTGCAGGGCCTGCAGACTGGCGGGATAGCCGCACTTCGTGACCGCCGCGGCCACTGCTTGCGGATCGCCGCCGCGTACCACGGCGACGCCATCGATCAGGTTGATGCTGGCGTCTTGTACGCCCTCGACATTGCGTATGGCCTTCTCCACGCGCGCCACACAGGCCGCGCAGCTCATGTCGTCGATGGAGAGCTGATAGCTGGCGTCCCCGTCTGTACGCGGGGCCCGGTCGTCGGGAGACATGGTATCCTTGCAGCGAAACATCTTTCGCCGCAAGGATACCATTACACGTCCGCTATTGCCCTGGCATGAACGCCTTGCGGAGCCAGTGGTCCATGCTCACATAGCGGCCGGCGCCGATGAAGAACAGGGTCAGCAGCATGATGAAGTAGGTGGCGGCAAACTCGATGCCGTTGTTCAGCACCACGAAGCTGCCGTTTTCGGTCAGCCATTCATAATTGCCGTATTCCCGCAGAATGTCCTTGGCCCTGTCCAGGCGCTCGATGGCACCGATGGTGCGTTCGGTGGCGAAGGGGCCGTCGCCCTCGGCGATGGCCAGCCAGCCGTTGTCCCAGTGGACGGTGGCCATGGCCACGATCATGGTGATCATCAGCGGAACGGAAATCCAGCGTACCGCCAGGCCGATGAGCAGCAGCACGGCGCCGGCGCTCTCGGTCAGGGCGGCGGCCCACGCCATGAGTTCGGGGAAGGGCAGGCCCAGCCCCCAGTCCGGGTTGCCGAACCAGGCGATGGTGCTCTCCATGTCGGCAAGCTTCCTGGTGCCGGCCATCCAGAAAACCGGTACCAGGTACAGCCGCAGCGCCAGGGGCGCGAGGAAATCGAAACTGCGGGTCTTGTCCAGCAGCCGTTGTGCCCGTATCAGCAGCGCCATGAGTCAGTCTCCCCGTCGTTGGTCTGGCTTGGTATTGACAACACGCGACCATCGGCCGCGCGGCAGGTTCCTGGCGGTCGGGTAGCGGGAATCAGCTGCGTCCGCCGAGTACGATGCCGCGCGTGCGCCATTCCTCAAGCATGCCCAGACCACCATCGATCACGACCTGTGGGTCGGGATGGCCGAGTTCGTCGGCGATAGCGGCAAGCACGGTGTACCCGGTGTCGCTGCTTTCTTCCTCCAGCAGCCCGAACAGGCGTGCGCTGACTGCATTGAGTTCGATGAAGCCGACTTCGTCGTCCGCGTTGCGGTATACCAGCAGGTAGGTTGGCTGCCGGCCCGGTTGGTCAGGCTGATAGTCTGGTCCGATGCGGTGGACCTCGAAGCTGTAAGACAGCGGCCAGGCGAGGCTGGAGAGGACGGGGCGGGTTGCCAGCAGGTCCGCTTCAGGGTCGCAGCTGCCGCTGTCGGTGTCTTCTGCCACGGACAGCGCCAGTTCGACCCACTCGTAATGCGCCAGTTCGCGCAGGAAGGGCGGATCGCCGGCCTGTTCGCCGCGTTCCTGTTCCAGGTAATTGAGAAACTCGCGGGGGATCTCCAGGAACAATGGGGAGTGACAGCGATGGCGTGCATAGAAATCACGCGCCATGCGGTGCCAGGCCTTTTCGTCCAGGATCTGCTTCAACACCGGGAAGGCGTTGGCAAGAAAGCCCTCCACGTTGTTGTAGAAGAGTTCACGGTAGATGGCCATGCGCCGGTCTTCGACATCGGCCGGCCGGGCATGGGCCTGCGGGTCGCGGATATGGGCCGCGAACTCGTACTGGTGCCGGATGAAGGCGGGTTTTTCAGCGGCCTTCGACACGCCGGGCCTCGTTCGTCGGCTGCCATTTGTGCTGCAGTTCCAGGATATGGTCGATCTCGGTCAGCAGTTCCGGCAGGGGCGGGATGTTGAAGTCGCGCTCCAGCAACGTCGGCACCACACCGAAGTGCGCGTAGGCCTTGTCCAGCAGATCCCACACCGGGTCGATGACATCGGCGCCGTGGGTGTCGACGATCAGGTCGTCGGCCTCGTTGTAGTGCCCTGCCATGTGAAAATAAACGACGCGTTCAGCGGGCAGGGCATAGAGAAACTGTTCGGCATCGTAGCCGTGATTGATGCTGTTGACGTAGATGTTGTTGACGTCCAGCAGCAGGTCGCAGTCGGCTTCCTCCAGCACTGCGTTGATGAATTCGATCTCCTCCATCTCCTTGCCGGGTGCCGCATAGTAGGAGACGTTTTCCATGGCGATGCGCTGTTCCAGAATATCCTGGGTGCGGCGGATGCGGGATGCGACGTAATGAACGGCCTCTTCGGTGAAGGGGATGGGCATCAGGTCATACAGATGGCCGTCGTCGCTGCAATAGCTGAGATGCTCGGTATAGCAGCGGATGCGGTGTTCCTCCATGAAGCGCCTGACGCGCTGCAGAAAGGTTTCGTCCAGGGGCGACGGGCCGCCAATGGACAGTGACAGTCCGTGGCACACGAAGGCATGGCGCTCGGTGAAAGCGCGGAACCGCTTGCCCCAGGCGCCGCCGACACCCATCCAGTTCTCCGGCGCGACTTCGTAGAAGCCGACCTGGTCCGGGGGGTGGTCCGCGAGCGGACCCATGAGGGTCCGCCGCAAACCAAGCCCGGCGCCCTGTACAGGATAACGCGGACTATCCATGGTGCCTACGGCCTACCTGGCGCCACCGCACTTGCCTTCGCCGCACTTGCCTTCCTTCATCTTCGTGGCTTTTTCTTTCATGCTTCCACCGCACTTGCCTTCGCCGCACTTGCCTTCCTTGTCCATCTTGCCTT
>Ga0256830_1001726_pt1 | contig 15140 bp, 12 predicted proteins | sample 128326metaG_FD_190537 | JGI IMG/M metagenome (GOLD analysis project Ga0256830, IMG submission 190537) | Hydrothermal vent microbial communities from Lau Basin, Pacific Ocean - 128-326 | ecosystem: Environmental > Aquatic > Marine > Hydrothermal vents | place: Pacific Ocean: Lau Basin | collected... | reverse complement strand
GCGCTCCGTATTCGGGGTCTTTCTCGAGGGCGGACCGGTCGCGCCGGAGTTTGCCGAGTTCATCCGAAAAGAGGTGCCGCAGGCCGTGGAAACCCTCGATCCGAACGTTGCCGCCCGTATCGAAAATACCGTATCGACCACCTCGCCCGAGTATCTCTCGAGGATCGAGAGGATGCGGCATCTCGCAGCGCGCGCAGTCGAAGAACTCGGCGAGACGGGCATGCTCCTCTCACCGACCGTGGCGTTGACGCCCCCTACGGTCGACTCTCTCGCTGATCCCGATGCCTATCGCAAGGCCAATCTCGCCGTCTTGCGCAATACGGGAGTAGTCAACTACCTCGGTCTCTGCGCCTTGAGCCTTCCCGTGGCGCTCGATGCCTGCGGAATGCCCGTCGGTCTGCAAGTGATCGCATCACCCGGCATGGAAGAGCACCTCCTGCGGGCCGCTCGCCGCATCGAAAACACGCTCGGTCGCATGCGCGATCGCTTGGGCCGTCCCCCGGGATTCTCTCCGAGATCACCGGACCAACCGGAATGACGGACTAGGCTGCGCCACGCAGGCCTCATCGAGAAGGACGCCGAGCAAAAGCAGGCAGCGTCCCGAGAAGGCCACGGTCTGCTCGAGCTAGAGCTTGTCGCCGATTTCGCTTTTCGCGACGCGTTTGGCGCGTGGAATGATGAAGCGTTTTCCCTCGCTGTCGAAATGAGGGTTGAAAAACTCCCAGACGATTCGGCCCGCAGGATCGACTTCCAAGATGCGTCCCTTCGCCGAGTCGGTGATCAGGGTGTGGCCGGATTCCAAGCGTTGGCAAGCTCCGCGACTGGCGGAATAAAACGATTCTCGAGGAGAACCCCGATACTCCCAGACCGTCTCGAGGCTTTGCGGGTCGATCTCCAGCACACGCGACCAATCCCGGCCGAGGCCGTTGTCGAAGACGAGGATATTGCCGCTGTCGAGCACCTGCGCATCGTGTGGTCCCATCAATTCGCCCTGGCCCCAAGCCCAAAGCAATTCCTTCTTCTTCCAGTGGATGATGGCGATCGCGTCCTGATGTCGCATCGTGACGATCAGCGTATCCGGGCCATAGATGGGATCTCGACCGACTAGGTTCTCGTGGTCGATCCACTCCACGGTATTCGCATGAAGCAGATCGATGTGGAGTCGAGGTTCTTTCTTGGCCGCGACGTCTTGGAAAGAAAAGAGAGTCGAGCGCGCCCCGAGCACGTCGATCAGGGAGATCTTGCGTTGGAGCGATCCGTCGAGAGTCATGAACGTCAGATCGTCATCGCGGACGATCAGATCGCTGAGTTGAGGAGCCCTTCTGAAACGAAACGTCAGAGAGATGAAAGTGTCGTCGATGACCTCGCTGACATCGTGGTGTACGGGAAGCATTCGGATCCACTTGATACGGCCGGACCAATCGAGTCGCGCGATGTGCTGGTTTGCGTCATCGAGATGGGCTTTGCTGCCTCGTTTCGCCCCCAAGACGAGAAGATCGCCGCCTTCGATCAGCTCGGCTCGTATCCAAGTCCGGCTTTCTTCACCGCGCCAAGTGTGCACGATCGTGCCGGCATCATCGATCAGCATGGCGAACGCGGGTCCCCCGCTCGTGGCCAGAGTATAGCCCGAGTCGTCACGCGGAATGTTCACGGAGGTCGACTTCCGCCCGGAGGAGGCGGATCGGCTATCTCGATCCGGCTCGACGGTCTGTGCGTAGGGAAGAGAACGCAGCCTGTCGATTCTCTCTTGGTCGGCATCTGTGAGCATATCTTCTTCGATACCGGTCTCATCGACGACAAGGTCTCCGTCCTCGGCGGTCGCGGGGGCTTCGACTTCGGTCGTCGGGGGAGAGAAGTCCGGATCAGCTTTTCCGGGGTCTAGGGAGCGATCGGAGCATGCGAGCAGCCCCATCCAAACGGCGGAGATCGTTACGGCGTTCCATGGTCGCATTGAGATGGGATCTCGGTGGTTGGCTTCAGCACGGAGGCTTCAGGCGCATTCCGGGTTAGGACGGCAGGCCGTGAGTTGCGATACGGCGCATGACGTCGCAGAAGCGGTCGATCTCTTCGATGGTGGAATAGACGCTCGGTGATATGCGCACGCCCTCGAATTCCGGATGAAGAATGCCGGCCGTGAGAATGCGGTGTTCGCTCCATAGGTACTTGACGAGTTCCGGGCTTTCGATTCCGTCGATCTGCAGAGTTGCGATCGCGCAGGAAAAACGTGGGTCGAGGCTGGTGAGAATGCGCACGCGTCCGATTTCGAGCAATTGCTCGGCCCAGTACGTCTTCAAGTAGTGCAAGCGTGCGGCTTTTCGCGCAAGGCCTATGCCGAGATTGAAGGTCAAGGCCTCGGCGATGGCCAGATAGTTCGCCGCCGGATGAGTGCCGATTTCTTCGAACTTGCGGATGTCGTCGACCTGTTCGTCGTTGGCGGCCATCATCGGCCAGAGGTCTCGGATTCGATCGCGTCGAACATAGAGAAGGCCCGTTCCATGAGGGGCGAAGAGCCACTTGTGCAAGCTCGTGGCGTAGTAGTCGCAGTCGAGGTCGGAGTGGTCGAAATCGAAATGAGCGAAAGAGTGCGCGCCATCGACGATCACCGGGATGCCGCGCTTGCGCGCCATGCGCACGACGTTTCGAACGGGAAGAATCTGGCCGGTAAGGTTGATGACGTGACAGAGGAGAATGACCCGTGTTCTGGGTGTGATGGCGTTTTCGAAGAGCGAGACGATGGTTTCCGGTTCTTCGGAAACGACGGGAATCTGAATCTGCGTCAGCTTGATTCCTTCCCGTTGCTCACGCTGCTTCCACGTGTTGATCATGCGGGGGTAATCTTGCGTCGTGGTGAGGATCTCGTCGCCGTCTTCGAGCTTCATGCCGAATTGGCAAATCTGCAAGCCCTCGGATGCATTGCGGGTCAGCGCGATTTCCTCACGATCGACGGCAAAAAAGCGAGCGAGACGTGAACGCACTTGCTCGCGCTGGGGCTCAAGAATTCTCCACATGGTGTAGGCCGGCGCATGATTCGAAAAGTCGAGATGCTCCTTCATGGCGCGTTGGACGATGGCCGGAGAAGGCGAGACCCCGCCGTTGTTGAAGTTGATCAGCGACCGGTCGACGGTGAACGCCTGCTGCACTTGGAACCAAAACGACTCATCGCGGGCGATCGATTCGACATCTCCCGCATGCTCGGCGAGATCAGCTAGGATGCGGGTCGATTTTTCCGTGTTTCCCCACACGACGTTCATCGCCGGCGCCACGGCCGGAGCGAGGATCGTCCCTAGGAAGGATCTCCGGCTCCACATTTCGATGCTCCCTCGATGCTGCAGGTTCACTTGGTACCACCGACGGCCCCCCCTTGTCCACACGTTTTTGCTCTTGCGCTCGAATCAGCCGTGCCGGCCGCAGGGCGCCACGGCCGAACTTGTCGCGGACCGAGTCGGCCGCACGGGCCATGCTCCGGAGCCGCTCGCGCCGCTCGTCCGTGAAGAGGGTGGCGTTGATCTCGTCGGGGGAAACGAGATCTTTGACGCCCACGCCGAGAAGGCGGACTCCGGATTGCGAAAAATTCACGCGTTGCTTCCAAAGCTCGACGGCGACATGAAAGATTTCATCGGCGAGTTCGGTGGGCTGATCGAGAGTCTTTGAGCGGGTGACCGTTCGATACCGGCCGTCGCGCGCCTTGAGAACGACCGTACGGCCGAGTCGACCTCGCTTTCTAAGGTCTGCCGCCACCCCTTCCGCACGGGCCAGCAGCTCGCGCTCGATCTGTGCTTCGTCGATGAGGTCGACGGAATAGGTGCGTTCTTCGCTGACTTGCTTGCGTTGGCGGGGCACGCCGATCGGCCGGTCGTCCTCGCCTCGTGCGCGCTTGCGCAGGAAGAGCGCGGTCCGCGTACCGACGAGTTCGCGCAGGTGTTTCTCGGAAGCTCGGGCGATGTCTCCGATGGTTTCGATTCCTCGACTCCCAAGGCGGTCCCCGAGCTTTGGGCCGACCCCGGGGATGACGCGAACGCTAAGCGGCCGAATGATCTCTTGGGTCCGCTCTTTGGGAATCACCATCAGGCCGTCGGGTTTGCGCATATCCGAGGCGATTTTCGCTAGGAAGCGGCAGTGGGAAAGCCCGACGCTGGCGGTGAGGTGCTGCTGCTTGCGTATGGCCTTCATCAATCCTCGTACGAAACGGACCGCTTCATCGAGCGAACCCACCGCTTCCGTCAGGTCCCCGTAGGCTTCGTCGACCGAAACTTGCTCCACGACCGGAACGTCGGCGGCGAGCAGAGAAAAGACTTCTCGGGATACGTCGCGGTAGAGCCCCATGCGTCCGGATACCCAAACGGCATCGGGGCATAGGCGCGTGGCGACGAGCGACGGCATGGCCGAGCGCACTCCGAAGCGCCGAGCCTCGTACGAGCAAGTGGCCACGACTCCTCGCCTGCCCGGATGACCGATGATCACCGGTTTCCCGCGCAGTTCCGGCCGTTCACGCTGTTCGACCGCCGCGAAAAACGCGTCCATGTCGAGGTGCATGACGATCCGATCGACCATCGTTAGAGTAGATCACGCTCCCTCGTCCGACGCACGCCGACGTGATGTAGAGGTATCATCGCGGCGCTCGGAGTGAAGATGGCGGTGGGCTCTCGAGCCGATCAGGTCTAGATTCCCCCTCAGGTCCGCCGGAGCGGATCTCGGAGGATGCGAGGCGGATGCTTTCGATGACGCTGACGGGACGAACACTCACGGAGTGGAACGAGATCGATCGGATGGGGGATTCTTGGGACGCGCTCGCACTTTCGCGGGGCGTCCATACCGATCTCTACGATACCTACACCTGGACGCGGGCGTATCTCGAGACGCTGGGTACGCGCGACCGGGATGCTCTGCGCATCGTCTCCGTTTTCGATGGCGAGGAACTGGTTGCGGCCCTGCCGCTGACGGCCCGATCCGAGACGCGGTGGGAGACGCTCGGCTTCGGTTCGCGACCGCGAATCCGTCCGATTTTTCGCGGCGAAAGTCCCCGGGAAGGGATCTTGGAATCGCTGGTGGAGGAGATCGCCGCCAACGGCGTGCGTGAACTTTCGCTGCGCTGGCTTCCCGAGCGCGATCCGGCCACGCCCGCTTTGATCGAGGCCTTCCGCACGGCCGGCTACGAGACGATGGTGCGGCAAGGGGGCACCGAATGTCTCGCCGAGACCGCACCGACTTGGGACGAACATCGCAAGGCCTTCAAGAAATACGATCGCACGGTGAAGAACTTCGCCAACAAGGCTCGCCGCTTGGGCGATCTGACCATGGAGTGTTTCGCGCCGTCCGAACGTTCGAGTCTCGAGGGGTACGAGGAATACGTGGCCTTGCACGCTTCGGGATGGAAGGGCGAGGTCTCGGAAAAGATGAACGAGCACCGGCGCCGGTTGCTCGAAGCGTGCGACGAGAAGGGCTGGTCGCGCTTGTTCCTGCTGCGCGTCGCCGATGTTCCGACGGCCGCGATCGTCTGGTTTCGCCTCGGAGACGTGGCCGTCGCCTACTCGACGGTCTATCAGCAGCAAATGGCCGCGCTCAGTGCGGGTACGGTCGTGATGTGGTGGGCTCACGAGAAGATTTTCGCGGAAGATCGGCCGGCTTTGATCGACTATCTTCCTGGGCGCGGTTCCCAAAAGGATCAGCTTGGTCCGATCAAGGACCCTGTCTTGGTTTTCGACGCGGTGAAGAAATCCTTGGTCAGCGGATGGACCGCACCGCTCAAGGCCAAGGCGCGTTCGGCGGCTGGACGGATTTCGCGCATGGTCGGGTCCAAGAAGGAAGAAGGCGGCTTCCCGAGCCGGGATCCCGTCGCCGTATGTCGAATCACGATCGACGCGTCCGATCCAAGCGACGACGCGCATTGCGAAGCGCTCGAGCTTTGCCCGAAGAGCGAACTCTTTCTGACGGTGTGTGGCGGCTTCGCCAGCCCCAAGCGCATGAAGGATCAGTGGGAAGAGGGAGATTCGTGGTGGCTGTATTCCCGGGGCGGGCGCGTCGTGGCGGTGTTGCGCGTCGGAGAGGTGATCGAGCGGGAATCCGTCCTTCGCGAGGTCGTGCTCGTCGATGCGACGGAATCTTCTCTAGAGCGCGTGTTGGCGGTGACGGCGCACGCCGTCGGAGCCTCGATTCGAGCCGAGGTGGAACCTTCGTTCATCGCCGGAGGCGAGAGCGGGGAAGGACGGCCGGTTCCCGTCCACCGAGCATTGCTGCCGTGGCCGCTTCCTGTGTCTTGACGCAAATCGACGTTTCGAATTCCATCCGGCGACTTCGCTTCGCAGAAGGGTTTCGTGCTGGATCCGAGTTAGTATGGTCCGCGATCTAGAGGATGTTCGTGCGTGAGTCGTAAGTCATCGAAAACGAAGTCGCAGCCGCCGGTTTCGGCAACGAGAGTATCACTCACCTTTTGGTTGATCTTGGCCGTTGTCGTTCTCCTGTTTCTTTTCGTGTGGACCACTCGCAGTGTCGAGCCGCTGGGAATGGATCAGGGCCTCTTCGCGACCTTCGGCCAGGAAGTACTCGACGGCGAGCTTCCCTATCGTGATGTCTGGGACAGCAAGCCGCCGGCCATTCTCTACACCTACCCGTTGGCGTACTTGCTTTTCGGCCGGACGCCGGATTCGATATGGCTGTTCGAAGGGATATGGCTTCTGGCGACGGCTTTGGCGGCATTCGGTCTGGCGCGTCGCCTCTGGGGTTCGGCCGAAGGGTTGGCGGCGGCGACGCTCACTCTCGTCGGCTTGTGGGCCCCCGGGTTCGGTGGCTACTGGGGGAGGGCGCAAGCCGAGGAATTTCTCGCGCTTTGGCTGCTTCTTGCCGCTTGGATGGCTTTGAAGGCCGAAGGACGTATCGTCTGGGCTTTGCTCGCCGGTTTCTTTTGCGGTCTTGCCGGTCTTTACAAGGTTCCGGCCATGGCGTTGTGCGCAGCATGGCCGATCTACTGGTGGGCTTCGACGCGGCGCGGGGCCCTCGTGCGCACGGTGCTGATGGGTTTCGGGGCGGCTGCGGTTTGGGTGGGTGCTTGGCTTTGGTTCGCTTTACACGGCGCCTCGGCGGAATTCGTCGAGGCGGTGTTTCGGTACAACACCTACTATGCCGGGATCATTGCCCAAGGAAAATCGCTAGGCGGCGTGCTCGTCTCGCAGTGCACGACGCTTGCGACCGCGATACCCACGGCGTTGATCGCGGGCCTTGCGGGCTTCGTGCTGCTCGGGATCGACAGAAGAAAAGATCTCTACTTCGTTGGGCCTTGGTTTCTGTTGCTCTTTCTTGCAGTGACGGCGCAGCGACAGCTTGCGGGATATCACTTTCTACTGATCGTTCCGGCTTTGGCGTTGAGCGCGGGCTACGGTTTGACGGCTCTGCTGCGCCGGGCGAAAGATCGCAGCACCGCCATGCGGCGCGTTGCTCAGCTCGTGGTCGTCGTCTTGGGTATGACGACGATCTGGGAGATCGGTGAATGGAATGCCGAATATGCCAAGGACGCGGCACATCGCTTTGGCAGGATGGAGCGAGCGGAATATTTGCAGTCGTTCGGGGGCGGAGCGTTTTCGCCCGCCGGAGAAGAAGCCGCCGCCGAGTATATCAAGGCCCATAGCGAGCCTTCCGACACCGTCTTGGTGTGGGGTCTGTCGCCGGGAATCTACGCGCTCTCGCAGCGCAAGCCGGCGACACGTTATCCCTTCCACCATCTGTTGTTGACGAACTCTCCACTCTCCTCCGCCTTCCCCGACTTGCAGCAGCGCCGGAAGGCTTTCATGGAGCGGTTGAAGGCGAAGTCTCCGGCGGTGATCTTGGTCGGCTCCGGCGATCGCAACGGTTTCGAGCCGGAGGATTCCTATACGCAGATGGTACGCTTTCCCGAGTTTCGCGCTTTCCTCTTCGGCGGGTACGAAGAGCAGGAAGCGATCGGCCGCTTTCGGGTCTTTCTGGCGAAGAATGGGATCGAGTGATGAAACGGTGCTCGACGCACGGCTGCTGCTGTCTCTTGGGGGGAAGATTGCGTAATCTATTGCGATGGTAGTTCTCGGGATCGTGGTGACGGGCTCGGCCGTTCTCGTGGCGGCCTACTTCGTCTATGGAGCTTTTCTCGAACGAAGGCTCGGTGTCGATTCCCAACGCGAAACACCGGCGCATACTCTCGCCGATGGTATCGACTATGTTCCGAGTCGCCCATCGGTCTTACTCGGACATCACTTCTCTTCCATCGCAGGTGCAGGACCGATCGTCGGGCCGATCATTGCGGCAGCGGCGTTCGGTTGGTTGCCGGCGGTCGTGTGGATCGTGCTCGGCTCGATTCTCATCGGCGGTGTCCAGGACTTCGGTTCCTTGATGGCGTCGGTTCGGCATAAGGCGCGCTCGATAGCCGATCTTGCCGGAGAGGAGATTTCGCCGTTTTCCCGCCTGCTGTTCTTGGTCTTCGTTTGGTTGGCATTGATCTACGTCATCGTCGTCTTCGTCGATCTTACCGCGGCAACCTTCAGTGCCGAGCCCGGTGTGGCTTCATCGTCGACGATGTATATCGTGCTCGCGGTCGCGCTCGGCCTTCTCGTGCATCGAGCCGGAATCGGCTTGGCGAAAGCCAGTCTGATCTTCGTGCCGCTCGTTTTCCTGGTGATCGGATTCGGTCGAGATCTTCCGTTGCAAGTCGGGTGGCTGTCCTCGGCATCGGAATGGAGCTTTCTGCTGCTCGGCTATTGTTTCGTGGCCTCCGTGCTCCCGGTCTGGCTGTTGCTTCAGCCACGGGACTACCTTTCCTCTTTTTTGCTCTACGCGTGTCTACTAGGGGGGCTTCTCGGGGTGTTTTTCGGAGGAGGAGTCTTGCCCGAAAGCACCGAAGCATTGCCGGCGTTCGTGACGTGGAACGACCCGAGTTTCGGCTTGCTCTTTCCGGCGATGTTCATCACGATCGCTTGCGGGGCGTGCTCGGGTTTTCATTCCGTGGTTTCTTCGGGTACGACGTCCAAGCAACTCGCGAACGAACGACACGCACGGCCGGTGGCATACGGCGGCATGTTGCTCGAGGGAGTGTTGGCGCTGCTTGCCGTTGCTGCGGTGATTCTCGTTGGAACGGCGGCTTCGACGGGGCAGGCTCCGACCGTCATCTTCGCCGGGGGGATCGGCAAGCTCTTTTCGGCCATCGGTATTCCAGAGGGGCTAGGCGTGCATTTCGGTGCGTTGGCGGTTTCGACCTTTCTCTTGACGACGCTCGATACCTGCACGCGCCTAGCGCGCTACGTGACCGAAGAGCTTTTTTCGATTCCCCGCGGGAAGACTTGGGCGGTCGTTCTGGCGACGGCATCGACTTTGGTCATTCCGGTCGTTCTGACTCAGGTTACGCTCCATCTGCCCGATGGAACTCCGGCTCCGGCGTGGAAGGTGGTCTGGCCGATCTTCGGGGCGACCAACCAGTTGCTCGGGGCGTTGGCGATGATGGCCGTGACGGCATGGCTGCGAAACACGGGTAAGCGCTACGCGTTCGTAGCGGTTCCGACCATCTTTATGTTCGGCGTGACGCTGATCGCTTTGGTGCAACTCGTCTCACGTTTTGGTCCGCTGACGCTCGTCGGATCCATCGCCTGCATGCTCTTGATCTTGGCGATCGTACTTCTCGGGGAAACCCTGAGAGTCGTGGGGACCCGTGCTCGCGACGCCGGATGACGGAGACGGGCGTCAAGGTCTCGGGTGAGTAGCCGATAAGCCGAACGAGGGGATTCGTTTTCTCCTCGGAAGGGTGCTGCGTGCGTATCGATGCTCTCGTTCCGGGACTTTTGCCGGAACTCTCGAGACCTGAAGAGCGAAATCAGGGTGCGGGCGAGTCGCGAATTCAGGCGAATGGGTCCGGTGCGGACGATCGAGGCGGCCTGGTATCCGCTCCGGACAGAGCGGAGTTCGGAGAAGCGGGTTCGGATCCGGGACAAGGCGGCAAAGGCTCGCTGACGGAAGAAGAACGTCGCGCATTGCGCGATATGCAGGCAAGGGATCGCGAAGTCCGCGCACACGAAGCGGCGCACAAGGCGGCTGCGGGAAATCTGGCTCGGGGTGGCGCAAGCTTCGAGACCGAAAAGGGTCCTGACGGCAAGAGCTACGCCGTCGGCGGGGAAGTTTCGATCGATACGTCGCCGGTATCCGGAGATCCGCAGGCGACGATCAACAAAATGCAGCAGGTGCGTCGCGCGGCGCTCGCTCCACGCGATCCTTCCGGCCAGGATCGCAAGGTCGCAGCGAGTGCGGCGAGTCGAGAGGCACAGGCTCGCGCAGAGCTGAGGGCGCAGCGAGAAGAAGAAACGCCCGCAGGCCGGAAGACGGAAAGCAGCGATCAAGACCCGGATTCCCGCGGCCTCGATTCCTACAGAAGAATGGCAGAGAATGCTCCGGCAACCACGCTGCTGAACCTATTTGTTTAGGATTTCTTCTCGCCTAGCATCGGCTTTGCCTCGGATTCGCCAAGCAGCATTCGGCCCTGCGCCACAATCGAGCCCGCGCACTCACTTGCGCTAGCCGACGCATTCTCATTCGAGTCGGCTGGCTCTTAGTTGTCGCTCGCTGCTGGCTCGTCGGGAAGAGCCAAGCCCAGCTTCCGGGCCTTCTCCAGTAACTCCGCACACTGGGCATCGTCGAGACGTTCCGCTTCCTCGATCAACATGACGGGAATATCATCCTTGGCGGAGTACTTCAGCTTGGATGCGGGGCAAAAGAGGAACTGCTCTTCCTCGAAATAGATCAAAGGCTCCTTGGATTCCGGACAAACGAGAATCTCGCGTACCCACTCACTCAACGCCATGCTGCTCTCCAAAAGCGACCGACCGAAATGATCGCCCCACCCCTCCCAACTGTCAAGAGAGTCGGTGCCCGGCACACCATTCCGCAGGGAGAGGGAGTCGCTACGTCGATGCATCGGCATCGGCACGAGAGGAAACGATCGGCAGTGCGCAGCGCCGACGGACCCCGGAGCCAATGGAATCAGCGCAAGGCCGATCCCATCACCGTCATGACATGGAGCGAGACCGCTCCCATCTCTCCGGGCACCGTCCTTTATCGGCTCGTCTCCGGCCTCTCCAAGTGAGGGCGCGCCGAGCCGCCCGCCACGAGGAAAAGCGCCTCGGTGTCGGCAGCATGTTTACCAAGGGCTCGTATCAGTGGGCGGGGAAAACTCTCTCGGGTGCCAGGACGGACGAGTTTCGGAGGCGTCGTAAATCTCGATATTCGAAGCCAGCCAACGGCCGTAGCGCTCGAGGTCGCCCGTAGGGGCGATGGAGCAGCAGTCCTCCATCTCTCCATCTGCGATTGCGGTCAGGAAGGAGCGGAGGTAGTTGTCGTATGATTCGAACTCCACTAGCGCGCTCGGCGCATCGAGATCGATCGAGTAGCGGAGTAGACCGGGCTTACCCGTCATGGGATCTACTCCGGCGTCCTTGATTCGGAAGCGAAGCAGAGACGTGCGGGGGTTCCACTCGTAAGCGAAGACCATATCGCGCATCGTGCCACGTTGAAGGGCGGCTAGGTGTGTGCTGGGAAAGCGGAAAGAAAGCCCTACGATAGGGTAGTTCTCGAGGACTCGAAGGGTTTTTCCACGATAACCTTCTGGAGAGCGGCCCCGCAGACGGCTACCCGGTACGGGGTTTAGGATTGTGGCTACGGCACCTTGGAAATCATTGTTTTGGCCATAGATCAAGATTTCATCAGCACCGTTCCCGTCCTGATCCGGCATTGGTACAGCGAAGGCGTTACCCATATTCCAGTAGTCGACGAGGACTCGCCACCTGCCGTCATAGTCCAGACCGAGGACTTGAAACGGATAGTCTCTCCGGCTGCTTAGGCCGATCAGCACTTCGTCCTTGCGGCCATCACCGTCGAGTTCGATGGCATGGAGCGACGCCAGCGCAAACGAAAGAGCGATTCTTTCGCTTCCCAGCCGAGGCCTCAGCGCTGTAGGACGCGGGTCGCCCGAAGGGAAAAACGGCAAGTGAATGTCGTCAATCAGCCGTCCATCGGATCCATCGAGGAGACGCAACCGGGTGTCGTCGGCGGAGAACTGGTCATAGGTGGCAAGAGCGATCCTCGTGTTGCTGGAGCGCATCGAACCGAGAACACTCGCTTGTACGACCGCAGGTAAGAGGAGTTTCGAATGGCGTAAGTCTATGCTTGAAGAATTCACCAACCGCAACAACTGCTCTTCAAGATCTCTCAGGTGCCGGCCCGATTCACTGCTGACATCAATTCCGTTCCTAGTAATCTCGATCCGGTTTGCTGGTTCGAGCGGCTTGTGGAAAAAGCCGAGGCCGCCGAGTAGGCCAAGCGCACAGACGATCGCAGCGATGATGGTGACTCTTTTCCATCGTCCCTTACTGCTTTCGCTGTGTGGTGTTCGCCGAACGCTCTCCGGCAGTTCACCGCGAGGTGGGAAATCGATCTCGATCCAGTATTGATTCTCCGGAAGGCGGAAATGAACCGAAGATTCGGGGTGGTCCAAGTAGAAGCGGTCGAGCTTCGTGCGAAGCTCACGGGTAGCCGATCGGAGAGCACGAACGTAGTCGTCCTCTGTCCGTCCGTATACCGCTTCCGCGATGTAGCGAGCCGTCGGTTGTTTAGCCTTCGAGGCAGCGTCGAAAGCGGCCGCCAGAATCTTCTGCTGCAAAGGGGCACGGCGAATGCGATTCCACTGCAAGAGATCCTGAAGGTGCTTTTGGGCGAGTGTTTCGCGGCATTCCTCCCCGTTCTGTCTATCCATCTCTAAACCCTCCCAATTAGGAGCATTATACCGAACTAGGGCTCTAGAAGGGGGCTAGAAGCTGTTCGTGCCTCTTTCATCGTCGTTTGATGGTGTCGTCAAGCAGTTCTCTAAGGAGACGGAAGCAAAGAGACCCGTCAAAACAGAAGAAAGAAGGAGGTAAGAGATGAGAACCAAGAACGTGTTTCAGATTCTCGCAGTCCTGTTGATGCCGGCTTCAACGGTCATGGCGAGCGAGGGACGGATTCCGATCTATGAGACCGGAACCGTAATCTCGGAATCCGGTCACTATATTCTGACCCGAGACCTGCCGGTCAATCCCGACGGCCCGGCGCTCAGCATCACCGCGCGGAGAGTGACCCTCGATCTCAACGGCTTCTCGGTCAATCAAGCCGGGAATACGACCGATCCTGGAATTCGAGTCGAACAGCGCCTTTCGATGGAGGTGCTGATTCGAAACGGGAACGTCAAAGGCGGCAAACCCAGCATTCTCGCTCTAGGTAACAATCCGAGCGAGCCCGATAGCCGGCTGATTCTGGAAAACATTCGTCTGGAAGTCGGAGGATCTGCCCATTGTGTGGAAGTGGAAGGCGTGTCGACGGTTCACCTGACGGACAGTTCCCTACGAGGTTGCACCATCGGCGTTCGCCTGCGGTGCTCGGGTGGTTGCGGCAACCGTCGAATTCAAGGGCGGATCGAAGACAATACCTTCCTTCAAACGACGACAGCCATTCATTTGATCGACGCTAGCACCATGATCGTTTCCGGGAACCGTGTCCTGAACGAATCCTACGGCAGCGATGCGATCAAGATCGAAAACAGTCGTTCAATGATCGTTTCCAACAATAGTCTCGGCAATGGTGGCATCGTGCTGACAAACGTGAGAGGAAGCGACATCCGTGAGAATACGGTGGAGGGGAGTCTAACCGGCAACAGCTCGGGCATCGTCGCTGATGCAAGCAGCCGTGCCAACCGCTTTGTAGGCAATGTCATCGAATATGTCAACGAGAACGGAATCATGATTTCCGGGACAGCCAACTATGTTACTGGGAACACGACCAACCACTGCGGCCTTTTTGGTTTGAATTTCGCAGCCGGTGCGGACGACAACTACTACCGCGAGAACCAAGCCATCGGAAACGGCGGAACCTCTTGTACCAACCCCATTGGAAGCGACGTTTGCCTCGACGGAGCAAACTTGGTCAGCGGTGGAGACAACCATTTCGCCGGTTCGCTCTACTAGCGCGGGGGCCATCATGAAACGAGAGATTCTGATTGTGGCGATCATGCTCGCCTTGGGAGCCGGCCCCGCCGGGGCAACTTCCTTCATCCTCTCGCCGGATGCGCCGACGGATGATCCCGCGGGGTCAACAGCAGTATTTAGACCATGGGATATCGTACGGAACGATTCCGGTACCTACACGACTATGCTCATACTCCCGGCGGGGACCGCGGTCGATGCAGTCTACCGCCTCTCATCTGGTGATTGGCTTTTCTCGGTGGAAGCAGCAGCCGATCTCGGATCGGCAGTCTTCGACCCACGAGATCTGATCCTTTTCGACGGGGTGGACTATTCCCTCTTCCTTGATGGTGCTGCGGCTGGAATTCCTCCTGAGGCCAACATAGACGCTCTTTTCTTGGACGGTGGGGACAGCGGAGATCCCGTCGTAAGCCTTGATATTCCGGCGCTTGTCGGCGGCAGTTCCTATGGCCCCGGAGATCTACTCAAGTGGGACGGAGCTGCTTTCGCCCTCTATTTCGATGCTGCTTCCGCAGGGCTTCCGATTCAGGCGAACGTCACCGGGGCCGACAAGAGAGCGGGACTGTTGATCCTTACGCTCGACACACCGGTGACATTGGGTACGGGTCTGCTGCTGCCCGGCCAGCTTCTGTCGTGGGACGGTGCGTCTCTCAACCTCTACTATGAAGATCCGGCATGGCCCGTCAGTAGTCGTCTCGATGGGGTTGCTTTTCTTCCGCCTCCGGGGGTTGTTCCGCACTTGTCACTGGAGAAATCCGTTGCGGTAGAGGGAGATCTGACGATTTCATGGTCGGCGGCTTGCTCGGCAGGTGCCGCGGATTACGCAGTCTACGAGGGATCGCTAGGCAATTGGTACGACCATGTCCCCGTAACCTGCACGGATACAGGTGCCGATCTCGAAGAAACATTCACGCCGGGTGATAGCAATCGGTACTATCTTCTCACTTCCCACAATGCCAACGACGAGGGTTCCTATGGAATCTCTCACACGAATCCAAACGAGGCTGGTGCAGAGCGCCCGCCCTCCACGGCTGCCTGCGTGGTAAGCCAGGAACTTGATCCTTGTCCTTAGAAGGCTCGAGTGGCGAGGTCTCCATTCTGCTCGATTCATGATATTCGAAACCTTGA
>Ga0256830_1001725_pt1 | contig 15150 bp, 13 predicted proteins | sample 128326metaG_FD_190537 | JGI IMG/M metagenome (GOLD analysis project Ga0256830, IMG submission 190537) | Hydrothermal vent microbial communities from Lau Basin, Pacific Ocean - 128-326 | ecosystem: Environmental > Aquatic > Marine > Hydrothermal vents | place: Pacific Ocean: Lau Basin | collected... | reverse complement strand
TCGGTGCCCGGTCGGTGGTGGTGGTCGTTGTGGTCTGTTCGGCGGTGTCCTTCTTCTCGTCGGACGGGTCGGAGCCGAGCTGGGCCATGGCGGCACCGGCGACGAGCACCACCACGAAGCTCGCGATGAACACGGTCAGCTTCCGCATCTTCTATCCCTCTTTCCCTGGCGTCGAGTGCCTCCACCGGCGCACTCGGTCATGTACTCGCATCGCGAGGCCGTGAGGTTTACCGGTGGAGCGTCCGACCGGAGCAGCGGGCGCCGCCCTCCGACCGCGTACGACCGGGCGGGGGAAGGCCGCGGCGCCGCCGGATCAGCGCGGCGTGGGCGTCAACCTGGGGGAGGGGCCATCGGGTCCGGGCCGCGTTCGTCCCGGTCGGCGGCGAGGGCGGCACGCACCCGAGGTCCGAGGCCGAAGCGGGCGGTGGGTCGGAGGTCGACCACGGCGCCGATGGCGTCGCTGAACGCGGCCGGATCGTCCGGGATGAAGGTGTAGACGTCGGCGTCGAGTTTCACGGTGAAGCGGGTGAGGGAGACCCGCTCACATGCGATGTCGCTCACCCGCCACGTCCCCAGGGGACGGTATCCGACGACGACCCTCACCCAGCCCTCGTCGATGACGAACCGGGCCCGTGTCGGCTCGCCCGTTCCCAGATGGGGGGCCAGGGTCCCCTCATATGCGGACATGTTGCCTCCTTGCTCCCTACCCCACGGAGAAGCCTACCGATGTTCAGGCCGGTGTACATGGCCGATCGGCGTCAGGTCTTCGGGTCGCAGGGGGAGGCCCTGGGGGCCCGACACCACTTCCAGCAGCCGGGACAGCTCCGGTTGCATGCCCGGACCGGGAACGGCGGCCAAGGAATCGCCGTCACGCCCGATGAAGAAGGCCGGACCGGTGGCGGTGGCGAAACGGTCGGGGTCGATGTACAGACGCGGTTTCACCTCGAAGGGCGCTCCGTCTTCGGGACAGAACGTGGCGCAGTTGCCGCAGTCGTTGCACAGCTCCGCCAGGCAGAGATACTGCCAGCGGTCGGAGAGCTCGTCGGCCAGGGTGTCGGGGGTGGGCAGGTAGAGCATGGCGTCGTTCGGGCACACGGTGACGCAGAGATTGCAGGACACACACCCCCACAGTTCGAGGGTGTGGTCGACGTGGCGGAGGCGTCTACGGACCGCCTCCGCGCCGTAGTGGGCGACACCTTCGGGGCCGGTGACCCGGGCGGCGTAGGCCGAGACGGCGTCGCGGTGGCCGGACCGACGCGCCTCGGCTTCCTGATGGGCGACCCACTGTTCGAGGGTGGTGGCGGCGACCTCGGTCATCGCCTGGCTCAGCCGCTTCAACATCGCCGACAGATGGCCGTAGCCGCCCGGCTTCAACAGATCCGAAGAGACGGTGATGGGCCGGAGGCCCAACCCGGCGGCGTCGGCGACGTTCGACGCTTCGATCCCGGCCGAGAACGACACCTGGACCGGACCGGGATCCGCCCCCGTGGCCAGGAGGTCCCCGAGGGCGGCGGTGAGCCGGTCGAGGAGGCTGACGGTGATGACGTGGAGGGGACGGCCCGACAGGTACATGACGTCGCCGGGCATCTTGTTCCGGTGGTTGCCGACCACCAGGGTGTTCGACAGTTTGATCCCGAACCGTCGACCCCGGGCGGCGGCGTATTCGGACAGCGTGGGGATGAGCCGGAGAGCTCGGTCGAAGGACAGGTCGGCGTCGAAGGCGTGGCGGTCCAGGGGGACGTCCCGGTAGCCGAGCACGTCGTGGAGGAGGCGGTCGACCTCTTCGAAGCCGAGGAGGGTCGGGTTCAGCTTGACGATCACGTCGAGGCCGTAGGTGTCGATCAGGTGCCGGGTGATCCCTTCGATCTCGTCGGGGGGACAGCCGTGGAAGGTCGACAGGGTGACGCTGCGTCCGATGTGGGGGTCGAAGTCGTGGTCCCGGAAACGTTCGAAAGGCGGGGGGATCTGGGGACGGAGCCGGTCGATCACGTCGGAGGCGTCCATCATCTGGCGGATGAACCGGTCCATCCGCTCGGTGCGGATGCCGTCGAGGTCGTAGCCGACCGACAGGTCGAAGACGTGTTCCCCCGGAGGGCCGATGATCGGCTCCAACGGCTCCCAGTGGGAGAGGATCTCCAGCATCATCCACGCCTTGACGTACTCTTCGAGCGACTGGTCGAGGGTGAGCTCCTGGCTCCATTCGATGTTGTACCCCTCGGCCTCCATGTCGATGCAGGGGCGGTCGATCTCCAGCTCGTCGAGGATCTGGACGGTTTTCGCCTCGAACACGCGTGCCCCGGCGAGCCAGCCGATGACGAAGTTCTGGGCGAGCTGGGTGTGGGGACCGGCGGCAGGGCCGATCGGGTTGGAAGGCCGACGTCCCCCCATCTCGAAGGAAAGGTCGTGGGCGGGGTCGTGACCGTAGAACCGCCCCGTCGGCAGGTCGAAGATCCGGCGACGGGTCTCCCATTCCCGGGCGATCCGGCCCAGAAGCACCCGCAGCGGGTACGGGGTGAGCGGGGGGGTGCGGACGGTCATGGGAGCCTCCTCACAGTCGGGCATGCAGACGGCGGGCCTGCTCGGCGGCCTTCGCCCGGATCTCGTCCGGGTCCACCCGGGTGGGATGGCCGTCGTCCCACACGACTTCGCCGCCGACCTCCACCCTGAGGGGCCGGATGCCGGGGGTGAACGCCACATGCCAAGGATCCATCGGGGCGTACGACCAGGTGACGCGGTCTTCGGCGGCTTCCGGCACCAGGCTCCGTCCGGTCTCCAACCAGGTCCAGGCGGTGTCGGGTCCGGCGGTGACGTCGTCGGCGCGGTGGCAGAAGTAGGCGTAGGCGAACTCTTCCAACATGGCGGCACCGATCCCGTCGGAGCCGAGGGCCACCGGGTTGTCGAAGCGGGCCGGTCGGGCGTATCCGACGGCGTTGTTGAGGTTGGATCGCGGGTTGTGGACGATCGTCCCCCGCAGACCGTGGCCGTCGGGGAGGTGGACGCCATGGGCCAACACCCACGCATCGGTGGTGAGGTGGCGGAGACGTTCGGGGGCGTCGACGTCGACCCGGTCCTCGCAGACGTGGACGTGGACGCCGACCCCGAACTCGTCGGCGAGGGCGGCGGCTTCGGCCAGGGTGGAGTCGTCGCAGGTGAAGGCGGCATGCACCCCCACCAGGCCGCGTCCACCTTCGGCCAGGAACCGGCGGTTCTCTTCCAGGCCTCGCCGGGCTCCGTCGGGGCCGTGGCGGTCCGTCACCCCGTACGCGCAGACCACCCGCACCCCGACTTCGGCGCAGGCGTCGGCGATCACCGAGAGGCTGCCTTCGATGGCGTTGGGGGATTCGTGGTGGTCGACGATGGCGGTCGTGCCCTGTTCCAGCGCCTCCAACGCGCCGAGCATGGCCGACCAGCGGATCATCTCCAGGTCGAGGGCGGCGTCGAGGCGCCACCAGACCAACTCGAGGATCTCAGGGAAGTTCCGCGGGGTGCGGGGCGGGGCCGGCATCCCCCGGGCGAGGGTCGAATACAGGTGATGGTGGGCGCACACCATCCCCGGTGTCACGGCGGTCATGGGGCGTCGGCTCCGACGTAGGCGTCGAGCTCGTCGAGGAGCGCCTGCTTGTCGTCGTCGGGGAGGAAGGTGGCTTCGAGGGAATTGCGGGCGACCTGGACGAGGTCGTCGCGGCCGAGGCCCAGAGCTTCGGCCGTCCGGAGGTAGTTGGTGCCGACGTACCCGCCGAAGAAGGCCGGGTCGTCGGAGTTGATGGTCACCATCACCCCGGCGTCGAGAAGGCGGCCGAGGTTGTGGTCTTCGAGACGGTCGAACACCTTCAGCTTGACGTTCGACAGGGGGCACATGGTGAGGGGGATCCGTTCCCGGGCGAGGCGGGCGACCAGTTCGGGGTCGTCTTCGGCCCGGACACCGTGGTCGATCCGTTCGACACCGAGCAGGTCGAGGGCCTGTCTCACGTAGTCGGCCGGGCCTTCCTCACCGGCGTGGGCGACCAGACGGAGACCTTCGGAGCGGGCCCGTTCGTAGACCTCGGTGAAGAGCTCCGGGGGGTTGCCGACCTCCGAGGAGTCGAGTCCGACCCCGAGGAGTCGATCCAGGTAGGGGAGGGCCTCCTCGAAGGTGGCGGTCGCCTCGTCGGGGGGGAGGTGACGGAGGAAACACATGATGAGGCCCGACGACACCCCGAACCGTTCCCGACCGTCGGCGAGGGCGGCGCCGATCCCGTCGACGACGGTGCCGAAGGAGATCCCTCGCCCCGTGTGGGTCTGGGGGTCGAAGAAGATCTCGGCTCGGCGGACCCCGTCGGCGGCGGCCCGTTCCAGATAGGCGATGGTGAGGTCGTAGAAGTCGGCTTCGGTGCGGAGGACGACGGCGGTGGCGTAGTAGACGTCGAGGAAGGACTGGAGATCGGTGAAGTCGTAGGCGGCGCGGAGAGCGTCCACCGACGGGTAGGGGAGGGAGACGCCGTTGCGTTCGGCGAAGGCGAAGGCCATCTCCGGTTCGAGGGTCCCTTCGATGTGCAGGTGCAGCTCCGCTTTCGGCAGGCCCCGGACGAACTCCTCCATGTCGACACCCCTTCGGTCGCGTCCCTCCCACGGTAGAAGACCGGGACGGCTCGGTGGCGCGACGACGACCCCCTAGCCTGGGATCGGAGGTGGACGATGGAGGAACTCGAACTGCGGTACACGCGAGGAGAGATCGACGAGGCGGTCCGCCGGATCGCCGCCGAGATCTCCGCCGACTACGGCGAGCTGCATCCTCTGCTCGTCGGGATCCTGAAAGGTTCGTTCGTGTTCCTGGCGGATGTGGTGCGGGCGTTGAGTATCCGGGTCGAAGTCGATTTCGTCCGGGCCCGCTCGTACGGGAAGGGGACGGTGTCGAGTGGCGCGGTGGAGATCACCAAAGACCTGGAGACCGACCTGAGGGGCCGCCACGTGATCGTCGTCGAGGACATCGAAGACACCGGGCTCACCATGGACGTGGTCGTCCAACGGATCTTGGCGGGACGTCCCGGGTCGGTGCGGCGGTGCGCGTTGTTGGTGCGGGAGGGATCGGAACCGCCCGACTATTTCGGGATGTGGGTGGGTCGGGGGTTCGTGGTGGGTTACGGCATCGACTACGCCGAGCGGTACCGGGAGCTTCCCGACATCTACGCCATCAAAGGCACCTGACCCCTTTTGACAGCAGGAAACGGCAACATTTGCCGTTTCCTGCTGTCAATTCGGGATGGGGGGGCCGCTAGCGTGGAGGGGGTGTCGACGCTCCTCGTCCGCAACGCCACCGTCGTCGTCACCATGGACGACGAACGGCGGGAGATCCCCGACGGCGGCCTCTACGTCCGGGACGGGTGGATCGAACAGGTCGCCGCCACCGCCGAGCTGCCCACCGACGCCGACGAGGTGATCGACCTCTCCGGTCACGTCGTCCTCCCCGGACTCGTCAACACCCACCATCACCTCTACCAGACCCTCACACGGGCCCTCGCCCAAGACGTCGGGCTCTTCGACTGGCTCCGCACCCTCTACCCGATCTGGGCCCGACTCACCCCCGACGACATCCGGGTGTCCACCCAGGTCGGCCTCGTCGAGCTGGCGTTGTCCGGATGCACCACCTCGTCGGACCATCTCTACCTGTTCCCCAACGGATGCCGCCTCGACGACGCCATCGAAGCCGCCCGTCAGGTCGGCCTCCGGTTCCACGCCGCCCGGGGGTCGATGAGCCTGGGGGAGTCCCAGGGAGGTCTCCCTCCCGACTCGGTCGTCGAAGACGAAGACACGATCCTCGCCGACACCGCCCGGCTGATCGAGACGTACCACCAGGCCGAGCCCGGCGCCACCGTCCAGATCGTCGTCGCGCCCTGCTCGCCGTTCTCGGTGACGACCGAGGCGATGCGCCGCTCCGCCGAGCTGGCCCGCACCTACGGGGTGCGGCTCCACACCCACCTGGCCGAGACGGTCGACGAGGAACGGTTCTGCCTCGAGACCTTCGGGATGACACCTCTCGAATACGCCGCGACGGTCGGTTGGCTCGGCGAGGACGTCTGGTTCGCCCACGGCGTCCACATCGACGCCGCCGGAGTCGACGAGATGGCGGCCACGGGGACGGGGGTCGCCCACTGTCCGACCTCCAACATGCGCCTGGCGTCGGGGATCGCCCCGGTCGCCGCCTATCGCCGAGCCGGGGTACCGGTCGGCCTCGGCGTCGACGGCTCGGCATCGAACGATGGCGGTCATCTCCTCGCCGAAGCCCGTCAGGCGATGCTGGTGGCCCGGCTGGCAGACCCCGAACAGCCGCTCATGTCCGTCCGGGAGAGCCTCGAGATCGCCACCCGGGGAGGAGCCGCGGTGCTGGGCCGCAGCGACATCGGCAGCCTGGAGGTCGGCAAAGCCGCCGACTTCACGGCGATCTCGCTGGAACGGGTCGGCTACGCCGGCTCACTCCACGACCCGGTGGCGGCGGTCCTCCTCTGCGCACCCGTCACCGTGGACCACACCTACGTGGCGGGTCGGCCGGTCGTGCAGGACGGTGCGGTCACGACCGTCGACGTCGACATCCTGGTTCGCGAACACAACGTGGCTTCCCGCCGACTCCTCCGGGGCGGCTAACCGTCACCGAAGACGATGTCTTCGGGCCGGACCGGCACCCGCCGCAGGGCCTTTCCGGTGGCGTCCCGGATGGCGGCGACCACCGCCGGGGTGACTGAGACGGTGGGTAGCTCCGCCATCCCTTTGGCGCCGAAGGGTCCCCACGTTCCGGGCTGTTCGACCAGCACCGCCTCCACCGGAGGCATGTCCAGGATGGTGGGGAGGAGGTAGTCGGTGAAGGTCGGGTTCGCCACCGTGCCGTCGTCCCGGAACACCAGCTCCTCCATGATCGCCCAGCCCATCCCTTGGGCGATCCCGCCTTCGATCTGGCCGCGGAGCTGGACGGGGTTGATCACCCGCCCCACGTCCTGGGCGATGTCGATCTGCACCACCCTCACCAGGCCGAGCTCCGGGTCGACGTCGACGACGGCACGGTGGGCGGCGACGGAGAAGTCGACGTGGAGGTGGCCTTGGCCGTGTTCGTCCGGGGGTTCCGTGTCGGGATGACGGAACCGCACCCATTCGGAGATCGGTCCCCGTTCCGCCAGCTCCGCCAACGTCATCACCAATTCGCCGTCACGCCACACTCCGAGGTCGTCCAGGTCGTCGCCGCCGGCCAGCGCCAGGGCCGCCGAGCGGGCCGCCTCGGCGGCCCGCAGCACCGCTCCACCCGCCATCTGGGTCTGCCGGGACGCCGAGCTGGACCCGGCCGAGCCGATCTTCGCGGTGTCGTCGAACACCACCTGCACGTTCTCGATCCCCAGCACCGACCGGGCGATTTGGATGAGAACCGTGACCATGCCCTGACCGACCTCGATGGCGGCGGTGTGCACTTCGGCGCCGTCGGCGGTGAGGGTGACCCGCGCCTCGGCGTAGTCGTCGAATCCCTCGGAGAACGCCAAGTTCTTGATGCCGACGGCGTAACCGACGCCGCGGACCACCCGGTCGGGCGGTGTGGTGAGGCCGGTGCCTCCCGGCAGGCGGAGAGGGTCGTTGCCGGGTTCGTCGTCGGGGAGGGGCAACGCCGCCACCGACCGGATCACCTCGGAGGTGGGGAGGGGCTCGGTGACGACCTGGCCGGTGGTGGCGAGGGCGTCGCCGGGTTCGAGGGCGTTGCGGAGCCGGAGCTCGAGGGGGTCGATGCCGAGCTCGGCGGCGAGCCGGTCCATCTGTGATTCGGCGGCGAAGCAGGCCTGATTCGTCCCGAAACCCCGCATCGCCCCGGCGGGGGGATGGTTGGTGCGGACCACGTAGGCGTCGACGAAGGTGTTGGGACACCGGTAGGGGCCGACGGCGAAGGTGGCGGCGTTGGCGATCACCGCCTGGGAGGTCATCTGGTAGGCGCCTCCGTCGAGGATCATGCGCGCCTCCACCTTGACGAGGCGCCCGTCCCGGTCGGCTTCGTGCCGGTACCACATCCGGGCGGCGTGGCGTTTCACGTGGGCGGCGAAGGAGTCGGCCCGGTCGTAGTGCTGTTTGACGGGTCGGCCGGTTCGGAGGGCGAGCAACGCGATGTGGGTTTGAAGCGTCAGGTCTTCACGGGCCCCGAACGCCCCACCCAGCCCGGAGATGTGCACTCGCAACTCCTCGGGGCGGAGACCGAGGCAGGCGACGAGCTGCTCGTGGTCGACGTGGGTCCATTGGCTCGGTCCCCACAGGTCGACTCCACCGTGGCCGTCGGGGACCGCCAGGCCTGCTTCGGTGCCGAGGGGTGCCTGGTCCTGGGTGCCCATCTCGTAGAAGCCCTCCACGACGACGTCTCCCCGAGCGTCGGGGTCGCCCCGGCGAACCGGGAAATGGCGGAACACGTCGCCGAGCTCCAATGCACGTTCCACGTCGACGACCGGTTCGAGCTCTTCGACGTCGACGGTGATCGCCTCGGCGGCGAGACGGGCCGTCTCGGGGTCGTCGGCGGCGACGACGGCGATCGCCTCCCCCCAATGGCGGATCTCGCCGTCGCACAGCACCGGCTGGTCGGGGACGATCTGTCCCTGGTGGGGGCGGCCGGGCACGTCGGCGAAGGTGATCACGTCCCGGACACCGGGCATCGCCAAGGCGGGACCGGCATCCAACGCGACGATCCGGCCTCGAGCGACGGTGGCACGCCGGGTCGCCGCCCACAGCATCCCCTCTGCCCGGAGGTCGTCGAGGTATTGGAAGGCGCCGCAGACCTTCGGGACCCCGTCGGGTCGGATCACCGATTCACCGACCCCGCCCCGGATCCGACGGCGTGTCTCGACGCTCACATCGCCTCCCGGGCGGCTTCGATCGCTCGGAGGACCGCCCCGTATCCGGTGCAGCGACACAGGTTCCCCGACAGAGCTTCCCGGATCTGGTCGGGTTCGGGCCGCCGGTTCGTCTCCAGCAGATGGGCGGCGGCCACCACCAGGCCAGGTGTGCAGTATCCGCACTGCACCGCCCCTTCGGCGACGAACGCCTCCTGGACCGGATGGAGGTCTTCGGGAGTGCCGAGCCCTTCGACCGTGGTGACGTCGGCGCCGTCGGCGTCGGCGGCCATGACGAGGCATGAACAGACGACCTCGCCGTCGAGGATCACCGAACAGGACCCGCATTCACCCTGCTCGCAGGCTCCCTTCGTGCCCGTGAGTCCGAGGTCTTCCCGCAACACCCACAGCAGGCTCTCCCATCCGGCCACTTCGGCGTGACGGTCCTCTCCGTTGACGGTGAGCTGCACGATCATCGAAGACACCTCTCCAGCGCTCGGCGGGCGACGACCCCGGCCGCATGACGACGGTACTCGGCGGTGGAACGATGGTCGGTGATAGGTCGGACCTCCGCCGAGACCCGCCGTTGAAACTCCTCGAGGTCGGTGTCGGTGAGGCGTACCGCCTGGGAAGCCACCTCTTCGGCGCCGGTGGCCCGCAGCACCGTCGGCCCGACCGATCCGAGGGCCACCCGGGTCACCCCCGACGGATCCCGCAGCACACAGCACGACACCACCGAGATCACCATCGCCTGGCGGACGCCGACTTTGGCGAAGGCCTGCCGTTCGGGGCGGGACGGCAGTTCGACACCGACGATCAGCTCGTCGGGACGGCGAACGGTCTGTTTCGGACCGACGAAGAACTCGTCCCAGCGGAGACGGCGTTCCCCGGCCGTCGACTGCAAGACGACGTGGGCGTCGGCGGCGGCGAGGAACGGCAGGCTGTCTCCGGCGGGGCTAGCGGTCCCCAGGTTCCCGCCGAGGGTGGCGGCCGCCCGGATCTGCGGAGAGCCGACGGTGCGGGCGAGCTGGGCGAGGGCAGGGTCGTCCGCCCCTTCCAGCCGGGCGAAGGTGACACCGGCTCCGATCCAGGTGTCGTCCCAGCGACGCAGCTCGTCGAGGGCACGGAGGGAAACGACGACGTCGGGTCGTCGATGGCTCAGGTTGACCTCCACCATCAGATCGGTGCCGCCGGCGAGGGGGGTGGGGTCGTCGAAGGCGGCGAGGGCGTCGAGGGCTTCGCCGAGTGCCTTCGGTCGTACGTACTCCACAGGTACCCTCCCCGGGGCTCGATGGTCTTCCGGCATGCTAGGTGGGCGGGCGGTGGCATCGGAACCGTCTGATCCTCTCTAGTGTGCGGAGGACACGACCCGAGACGGAACGGGGGGTCCCGGGAACGAGAGACCGACGAGACGAAGGAGTGTCATGAGGAGCTTTGCCGGACGCGACATCCTCTCCCTGAAGGGTTTCGAGCGGGCCGAGTTCGAGCATGTGTTCGAAGTCGCCGACGACCTCGAGCCGATCGCCCGGGAACGGCGCAACACCGACCTGCTGGCCGAGAAGACACTGGTCACCGCCTTCTACCAACCTTCGACCCGGACCCGGCTCGCCCACGAGGCGGCGATGCATCGGCTGGGAGGCCACGTCACCGGGTTCGCCGACGCCAAGATGACCCGCGCCGGGGACTTCTACCAGGAGTCGATCAAAGACACCGTCCACATGTTGGAGTACTACGGGGACGTCCTCGTCATGCGCCACTTCCAACAGGGTGCGCCCCACGAGGCGGCCCGCTGGGCGTCGATCCCGGTGATCAACGCCGGGGACGGCTGGGGCGAACATCCCACCCAGGTCCTCACCGACCTCTACACGGTGCGGCGCGAGGTGGGGCGGGTGGACGGCCTCACCTGGGTCTGCATCGGCGACATGCGCATGCGGACGATGCATTCCCTCGCCTACGCCCTCACCCAGTTCGACGCCCGCATGATCTCGATCGCCCCGCCCGAGATGTCCCTCACCGACGAGTTCAAAGCCGAGATCGCCGAACAGAACCTGGTGATCGAAGAAGCCGAGCACATCCGCGACGTCATCGGCGAAGCGGACGTCATCTACATGGAGCCGGTCGTCCAGGCCGACTACACGAAAGGCCGTGACGAGCGGGGAGACGACGTGGGCACCACCCCCGACAACTATCGGGTCACCCGGGAACTGCTGGCGGAAGGGGCGAAGCCGTCGGCGATCATCCTGCATTCGCTGCCCCGGATGGACGAGCTCCCCACCGACGTCGATTCGACCCGCCACGCCCGGTACTGGCAGGAGGCCTACTACGGGGTGGTGATGCGGATGGCGTTGCTCGCCCTCGTCCTCGGCGCGGTGGAGTGACGGCGATGCAGACCCATCTGCGCGGCCGTGACATGATCACCACCCAGGAGTGGACGAAGGACGAGATCGACACCGTCCTCGAGGTCGCCTTCGACCTGAAACGGCGCCGGGCCCTCGGCGAGCCACACCCGCTGCTTCGGGACAAGGTCCTGGCGATGCTGTTCTTCTTCTCCTCGACCCGGACCCGAGCCAGTTTCGAGGCGGGGATGGCTCAGCTGGGCGGGCACGCCCAGTTCATCGAGTCGAAGACCACCCAGATCGCCCACGGGGACACGGCCACCGAGATCGGGCAGATCCTGGGCCGGTACAACGACGGGATCGCCATCCGTCAGGTGGACTGGGGCGTCGGCAACGGATACATCCGGGCGGTGGCGGAGGCGAGCCGGGTGCCGGTGCTCAACATGCAGTGCGACTGGTATCACCCCTTCCAGATCCTCGCCGACCTGATGACGATCATCGAGAAGAAAGGCGACCCTCGAGGGTTGACCATCGACGTGAGCTACGCCTACGCCTCCAGCTACCAGAAGCCGCTGTCGGTGCCTCAGTCGCTCATCCTGTTGGCGACCAGGTTCGGGATGAACGTCCGCCTCACCCGGCCGCCCGAGTTCAAGCTCATGGACGAAGTGGTGGACCAGGCAAGGGACAACGCTCGCCGTTCGGGAGGCTCGTTCGAGATCCTCGAAGACTTCGACGAAGGGTTCCGGGGGGCCGACATCGTCTATGCGAAGAGCTGGGGGGCGATGTTGACCACCACCGACGAGGAGGAGTCGGCCCGGATCGCCTCCCGGTACACCGACTGGATCGCCGACGAACGGCGGATGGCCCTGGCCGCCGACGACGCCATCTACATGCATCCACTGCCGGCGGACCGCAACATCGAAGTCACCGACGGCGTCTTGGACGGACCCCACAGCGCCGTGTTCGACCAGGCGGAGAACCGTCTGCATGTGCAGAAAGCCGTGATGGCGCTCACGATGTGAGGCCACGACGGGAGAGGAGGTGTCGTGACACCGGGACGGATGGTGGTGGCGATCGGCGGCAACAGTCTGATCCGGGACGCCCAACACAAGTCGGTGGAAGACCAATACCAGACGGTGAAGGAGACCGACCACCACATCGGAAGTCTGGTGGCCGACGGCTGGGAGGTCGCCATCAGCCACGGGAACGGACCCCAGGTCGGGTTCATCCTGCGGCGCTCCGAGCTGGCACGCCACGAACTCCACGAGGTCCCCTTGGAGATCTGCGTCGCCGACACGCAAGGGTCGATCGGGTACATGCTTGCCCAGAACCTCGTCAACGACTTCCGGGTGCGTGGCATCCGCCGGGAGGTGGCGTCGGTGGTCACCCAGGTGGAGGTCGACCCCGACGATCCGGCGTTCTCCCATCCGACGAAACCGATCGGTTCGTTCCTCACCGAAGAGGAGGCGAAACGGCGTCGTGACGAGGAAGGGTGGCAGGTGGTCGAGGACGCCGACCGGGGGTGGCGCCGGGTGGTGCCGTCCCCGGAGCCGAAACGGATCGTCGAGATCGAAGCGATCCGGGTCCTCCTCGACGCCGGGTTCGTGGTCGTGGCGGTCGGCGGCGGCGGCATCCCCGTCGTTCGGGACGCCCAAGGCGACCTCCACGGGATCGCCGCGGTGATCGACAAGGACCTCGCCTCGGCGCTCCTCGCCACCGAGATCGGCGCCGACCTGCTGTTGATCTCCACCGGTGTCGAGAAGGTGGCGCTTCGTTTCGGCACCCCCGACCAGGAGTGGATCGACGAGATGACCGTCGACGAGGCCAAGGGCTACCTGGCGGAGGGGATCCATTTCGCCGAAGGGTCGATGGCACCGAAGATCCGGGCGGTGGTGCGGTTCCTCGAAGCCGGAGGCCGCCAGGCGATCATCACCAACCCGGAGAACCTGGAACGGGCCGTCGCCGGGGAGACGGGCACGAGGATCGTGGCGTGACGCCGAACGTCACCCATCTCCGATGTGTGATCTGCGGGGCCGAATACCAACCCGGCGACGTCGCCTATGTCTGTCCCCGCCACGGCGACGACGGCATCCTCGACGTCGTCTACGACTACGAGGCGATCGCCTCGACGGTCGACCGCGACACGGTCGACGAGTCGCCAGATCCCACCATGTGGCGGTACCGGCCGCTCCTTCCGGTCGATCCGGACACGCCCGTCCCGCCCCTCCGAGTCGGGGGGACCCCCCTGTATGAGAGCCTGCGTCTCGCCGACCGAATCGGCGTCTCCGAGATGTGGGTGAAGGACGAAGGGGTGCAGCCCACCGGATCCCTCAAGGACCGGGCTTCGGCGATGGCGATCGTCAAAGCCGACGAAGCGGGGGCGGCCAAGGTCGCCACCGCCTCGACCGGCAACGCCGCCGCCGCCCTGGCCGGTCTGGCGGCGTCGGTGGGGAGGGAGAGCGTCATCTTCGTTCCGGCCAGCGCCCCTGAAGCGAAGGTCGCCCAGCTCCTCGCCTACGGGGCGACGGTGCTGTTGGTCGACGGCAGCTACGACGACGCCTTCGAGCTGTGCCTGCGGGCTTCGGACACCTTCGGCTGGTACAACCGCAATACCGGCTACAACCCGTACATGTCGGAAGGCAAGAAGACGGTCGCCTACGAGATCGCCGAGGATCTCGGCTGGCAGGTCCCCGACGTGGTGGTCGTGCCGGTCGGGGACGGATGCATCATCGGCGGTGTCGCCAAAGGCTTTCGGGACCTGCTCGCCCTGGAATGGATCGACCGGATGCCCCGGCTGATCGGTGCCCAGGCCGAAGGCAGCGCATTCCTCACCGAGGCGTGGGAGCGGGGCGAAGACGTCCTCACCAAACCGCCCATCGAGGCCTCCACCGTCGCCGACTCCGTCTCCGCCGGCCTGCCCCGGGACCGGATCAAGGCGATGCGGGCGGTGCGCGACTCCGACGGTGCCTTCGTCGCCGTTCCCGACGAGGCGATCCTCGAGGCGATCCCCGCGTTGGCCGCCACCACCGGAGTGTTCCCGGAACCGGCCGCCGCGACGGCGCTGGCCGGTTTGGTGGCCGCCCGCGAGGCCGGGCATGTCGAGCCAGGCGACCGGGTGGTGATCATCTCCACTGGGACCGGCCTGAAAGACGTCCCCTCCGTTCGTCGGGGAGTCGAGGCGACCGGTGTCGAGCCGGTTCGGGTCCCCGCAGACATCGACGCCGTCGAAGAGACCATCCTCAGATTGGAGGCCGAGTGATCGACCTGACCATCCATCCCGACCGTCTCGCCCACGCCGTCGCGCGTGCCCGAGAACGGAACATCGTCATCCCGACGTTCGCCCAGCAGCGGGACCCTTCACTCATCCCCGACGACGTCAAAGAGCGCCTGAAGAGCGTCGGACTGTGGGATCTCGACCCCCTCAACCTGTTCCGGATCACCTGGCACAACGAGCCGGTCGAGATGGGTGGCGGGTTCGGACCCGTCAACCACCTCGAATACCCGTCGGAACTGACCGGCGTGGACGCCCGGATCGTCACCCTCGTCGGCAAATGGTTCCCCACCGGCGCCCACAAGGTGGGCGCGGCCTTCGGTTGCCTCGTCCCCCGCCTGGTGACCGGACAGTTCGACCCCACCACCGAGAAGGCGGTGTGGCCGTCGACCGGCAACTACTGCCGCGGTGGGGCCTACGACTCGAACCTGTTGGGAAGCGAGTCGGTGGCGATCCTCCCCGAAGGGATGAGCCGGGAGCGTTTCGAATGGCTGTCGTCGGTGGCGGGGGAGATCATCAAGACGCCCGGTTCGGAGTCGAACGTGAAAGAGATCTTCGACAAATGCAACGAACTTCGGGCCTCCGGCGAAGACCTCGTCATCTTCAACCAGTTCGACGAATTCGGCAACTACCTGTGGCACTACACGGTGACCGGCCCGGCGATCGAAGAGGTGTTGCAGGCGACGATGGGGGCCGGTGACGCCTTCCGGGGCCTGGTGGT
>Ga0256830_1001724_pt1 | contig 15151 bp, 11 predicted proteins | sample 128326metaG_FD_190537 | JGI IMG/M metagenome (GOLD analysis project Ga0256830, IMG submission 190537) | Hydrothermal vent microbial communities from Lau Basin, Pacific Ocean - 128-326 | ecosystem: Environmental > Aquatic > Marine > Hydrothermal vents | place: Pacific Ocean: Lau Basin | collected... | reverse complement strand
GTTACTGTGGGCGATATTCTGGTGACGGCGCGGTCACGGTGAGCGTACCTACTTCAACAACCTTTCTCCGAGCCCGTAGTGGTGCCCGGCCCTTGCATACTCCTTCAGGGCCAGGGGCAGGAGCCTCTCTATCTCCTGTATCCTCTTTTCATCCGATGGATGGGTGGACAGGAACTCCGGGATCTGCTTTCCCTTCTTCAACTTGTTGAACCGGCGCCAGAAGTTCACCGCCTCCCTGGGATCATACCCGGCACGCGCCATGTAGATGAGTCCGATGTAGTCCGCCTCGGCCTCGTTCATGCGGCTGAAGGGGAGGGTTATCCCCACCGTCGCGCCGAGGCCGAGTGCGGCGAGTATCAGGTCCTTGTTATTCCTGTCTTCGAGCCTTATGGCCGCGGCGGTGAGCACGCCCGTCATTATGAGCTCCTGTGAGAGGCGCTGCGCGCCGTGTCGTGCGATGGCGTGCGCGATCTCGTGGCCCATGACGGTCGCCACCCCGGCCTCGTTCTCACATACGTCGAGTATCCCTTCATAAAACGCCACCTTCCCGCCCGGAAGGGCGAATGCGTTCTTCTCCTTGGACTCGATGAGCGTAAACTCCCAGTCCAGATCCGGCATATCGCTCACACTCGCTATGCGCCGGCCGACCCTGCGTATTATCGCCTTGAGCCTCTCGTCTCCGCTCTCCTTCTCCTTCTTGAGGACCTCGCGGTAGGCCTGGGCGCCCAGGGCCAGCTCCTGTTCGAACGGAATGAGTATGAGGGCCTTGCGCTCGGTGACGGGTGTGGTGACGCACGCCGTAACAAGGAGTGTCAGGAGAATGTAAAGTAGATACCTCTTTCGAACCAACTCAAAATGCCTCCGGAACGGCACATTGGCCGGAAAGGCTCGAAACCAGCGCTGTCTCCGGCGCTGAACTGTTCAATTCTACCCCATTTTCCAGTACGAATCAAATGCCACTCTACTGCTGCCATAGCTGTAGGGGACGACCTGTGAAGGCGCTAAGGCTGCCCCTTATGAGGATCGACTTCCAGCCCCGTCTCCAGGTACAGGTGGGTTGCACCCACCACGGCACACGGTATGACGGCGAGGTTCAAAACCGGTATCATCATCGCCCCGGCGACCGCCAGCCCGAAGCCCTGGCAACGTCCCAGGGTCCGCCGCATGTAGGAGAACTTGGCCCTCAAGGACATCCCACGCCTGTCGAATGTGTAGGAGAGAAACTCGAGCGCCGATACGAAGCCCGTAAAAAGCGCCCACAGGACCGGCACCACGAGGTTTAAGACCGGTATGACCGAGAGCACCGAGGTGACGAGTACGAGTGCGCCGAGGGCCACGAGGTACAGCACAAGTCGCTTCACCTCCTGCCAGACCGCGGCCATCACGCCCAGCCCTTCGGCCACCTTTCTTCCTGTCTTAAGCTCCTCGTACTTGGCGGAGAGCATTTCATTGAAGGGCGAGGCTATGATAGTGGCCACCACGAAGAATGTTAAGTAGATCCCGAAGACGATCACCACCGAGAACACTATCCAGCCGAAGAATCTAAGCACACTTACATACCAAGCATCACCCACGGGCAGCAGGAGTTGCATCAGATCACCGAAGAAGTAGACGCCCGCCCCCACGACAAGGGCGTAGACAACGGTGTTTATGAGCACAGGAATCCATACGTAGGGCCATAGCCTTCGCGTGGATAGAAGGATCCTTACGCCCCTGAAAAAGTCGCCTGTACCTCTCAAAAGACCGGTCATTGGTTTCGCCAAACAGAAGGTTGCAGAAACCGGGGAACCTCTACGGCGCCATGAACATGCACTGCGACCGCCTGTCCGCAGTTCCGGGAAAGGCGGTCATTCCCCGCGGCCCGCTGCCGGGGCTTCAATCTTTTATCACAGGGGGAAAACATAGTAAAGGCATTCCGGAAGGACGGCGGCGGAACCCGTGCTTCTTTCAAAAGGTTATCAAACAAACCACCTTCAAAGAACCGGGACGCCAGCGTCTGGACCATCCGACGAACCCTGCCCCAGGGCAAGCCGATTTGTTCTTGAATTATTGACAGAAAACAGGTAAAAACATGGATGATTGGAGAGAAGCTCAAACACGGCGGACCCAAAATGAAAACACGCCACAAAATCATCATAGGCGATTCGAGGCAGATGGTGGAAGTGCCCGATGAATCGGTTCATCTGGTTATCACCTCTCCTCCTTATTGGCAATTAAAAGATTACGGCAACGGCAACCAGATAGGCTTCAACGACTCCTACGAGGATTATATCAACAACCTCAACCTTGTCTGGAAGGAGTGCCACAGGGTCCTTCACAACGGATGCAGGTTGTGCATCAACATAGGCGACCAGTTCGCCCGCTCCGTTTACTACGGCCGTTATAAAGTGATTCCGATCCGAACCGAAGTCATCAAATTCTGTGAGACGATCGGCTTTGATTACATGGGCGCCATAATCTGGCAGAAGGTCACCACCTGCAACACTACGGGCGGGGCGACGGTAATGGGTTCGTTTCCCTACCCAAGAAACGGGATCATAAAGATAGATTACGAGTTTATTCTTATATTCAAAAAATGCGGCACCCCACCGCGTGTTACAAAGGAAATCAAGGAGAAGTCAAAACTGACCACGCAGGAATGGAACGAATATTTTTACGGACACTGGAACTTCTCCGGAGAGAGGCAGGACAAACACCTTGCCGTATTCCCTCAAGAGCTGCCACGGAGGCTTATCAAGATGTTCAGCTTCGTAGGCGACACCGTCCTTGACCCCTTCCTCGGAAGCGGAACCACCTCATCGGCGGCCAAAGATCTGAACAGGAACTCCATAGGCTACGAGATAAACGAGGACTTCCTCCCACTTATCGAGGAAAAGCTTGGGGTTAATCAGCCGAATATCTTTAATATCGCAAAGTTCGAAGTAAGCAGGCAGAAAAAACCAACAACAGATTGGGGGGAGATGATCGAGAGGTTGCCATATGTTTTCAGGGATCCCATAAGGTTCGACAAAAAGATCGATCCTAAAAAATTAATGTTCGGCTCGAGGATCGATAATACCCACTGCAAGAGAGAAGAATATTATTCCGTAAAAGAGGTCACATCCCCGGAAACACTGATTTTGAGCAATGGGCTGAAAGTCAGACTTATCGGAATCAAGACGCGGCCTCAAAGCGTATCGCAGGCCGTCGAGTTCCTGAAGGAAAAGACAAGGGGGCGGAAAGTTTTCTTGAAGTTCGATGCAGTCACAAAATACGACAAAAAAGACAACCTGCTTTGCTACCTCTACCTGGAGAACAAGACCTTCGTCAACATCCATTACGTCAAGACAGGTCTTGTCTATGTCGACGCCTCATACGACTACAAGTACAAAAACAAGTTTCTTTCCCTTGAAAACCAACTGAAAAAAGATATGGTCAGTGCGAATAAAGCTTAAAAGTGACGAAATCAGAAGGATCCTCGACATCGAAGGCCCGGAGTTCCCAAAGTATGTCACCCAGATATTGAATCTGGCGAATCGAAACGCTCAAGGAACAAGGCCCAAGATCGTGGGGCAGATGAGCGAACTCATAAAAGAATTCGACGGATTTACACTTCGGGAGTGGGAGGAGTGGTACCTCGGGAAAAACCCCGGCGCTATCGAGAATGCGACAAACAAGATCATGGGGATGGTCGATAACCTCAAAGAGGCCATAGACAAGATCGATAGAGATATGGTCTTCAGATGGGTTGAAGACCTTGTCATTATAAAGACATTTATCGGGCTAAGATTTCAAGAGGCGATATTGAAAAAGGGGGCTGAGCTCAAGGGTACAACGTACCGCTCGGCATCGCCGGAAGATGAATCCCAAGGGACCGACGGGTATATAGGGGAGATTCCCGTCTCGATAAAGCCCGACACATACAGGTTAAAGGAGGAGCTTCCCGAAAGCATACGGTCAAGAACAGTTTTTTACAAGAAAGTCGATGACGGAATTATGGTTGATTACGGTGAGATAATATAACGGAGGATAAGGTGACGACATAAAGAAATGAGTGCTTTCCAACTACCGGGGAAAGTACCTGTGGAGGGGAAGCGGTAACGAACGGATATCACCCACCAGATGGGTTTGGCCATACACGCCAGAAAAGCTTCGACCTCTTTTACTTATCGAGGCCCCTGAACCGGATGACGCCGACACGGATCTTTTTGGTAAAAACATCATATCCTGTCCTGCAGCAGCCCTCATTGTGCACGTCTGCGACATAAATGATAGCAGCTTTTCATTGTCAATATGAAGTAAAGACGAACATGCACCGCGAGCGTATTCCCCGGAGCTTGCTGCGGAGAATGTGAGCGGAATATAATTAGGGTCAACTACTTCTTGAGAAGATGGTGGGAAGTATTAACAGTATCGGTCTACCGGTCCCCTCGATCACATCGAGGTCGGGTCTGAAGGTCGACAAGCCGACGGACAGTTTAAAACTCTATATCCTCCTCCCTCATTAATCCCATAGAGTGCCTTAAGGCCGCACGGGCGAGGTGGGCGTCGTATCTTGCCTGAAGATACTCCTTGCTTGTCTTGGAATAAAGCTCTTCAGCCTCAAGAACGTCTGTCGATGTCTTAAGCCCTTTATCAAATCCGAATCGGACTATTCTAAGGTTTTCCTCGGCCTGTGCAAGGGCCTCCCTGGACACCTCTATGCGCGTATCGGCCTCCTTTATCCCGAACCAAGCCTGCCTGACATCTGCGGCTATCCTATTTTTCAGGGCCTCGATATAGTATGCTCCCTGTCTCTCAACGGCCCTTGCCGCACTGACTTTATGGCCTGTCCTCCCCCACTCCCACAAGGGATACTCCATCAAAAGCATCACAGACCAGTTTTCCGGCTCTATGGTCGGCTGATCGGTCTGGCGCACGTACTCTGCCAAAAACTTGAAGTCAGGGTAATACCCCGACTCGGCCACGCGGCGATTGTACAAAAACTCCTCCAGCTGCGCATGGGCGTATTTTAAATCCAAACGGTTCGCAAGGGCTATCTTTTCAACCTCGTCGAGAGTGCTGTTCAGGGGATCGGGGGCCTCTACCGGAACAACTTCTATCGGTTGATCAAACGGCCGATTGAGCAGCAGGTTGAGTTGCCCCCTAGCGATCACCAGGGCGTTATCTGCCTTGATGACCTCCTCCCTCGCCCGTGCGACCTCGGCCTTGACCTTAAGTAGGTCGTTCAAAGCGACACGTCCCTTTTCATACTTAAGCTCCATGGCTGCCATGTGCGCCTGCATGGTCCTTTCGTGGTCTTCGGCAAGCGACTTCATCTCCTCCGCTTTGAGAAGAGAGATATAAGCCCACTCGGTATTAAAAAGAACATCCTCAACCGCCTGGGCGCGCTCCCACTCGGATCCCTTTTCACGGGCGCCAGCCTGACGGTACGAATAGTAAAGGCGGCCTCCTGTAAAGATGGGCTGGTTCAACTGAAGGTAGACCTTGTAGGTATCACGTTCACCGATGAGAACCTCTATGTCCCTTGAAGGAATGGGGCCTGTACCCGAATAGGTGCCGTACTCTCCCATATCCACATCCACCCTGGGGCCTATGTCCTTATGGGAGAGGTTGCCGAAAACACCCACCGAGGCGAACATCGCGGCATAACGCTCTTTGCGCAACGACTGCGCCTCCAAAACCTTTTCTCTGGCGATCTTTATATCGAGGTTAACCCTGAGGGCCTCCTGCTTGGCCTCCTGCAGGGTGATCGCACCGGCCGAAGGGTGTGTCAGCGCAACCGCAATTGAAATAATCGCCAGTATCACAAAGTATTTGCTGATCGTGGATGCAGAGAAAATCTTCATTATTCCCCTTTCATTCTTAACCGGAATACAAACTCACGCATGGAGAAACGTATGAAACAGAGGCTGGTGATAATCAACCCAGATTCTTGTTGGAAAACTTTTTAATCATACTTGGAGCTTATATTTCCATCCATGCTGGACCGCCGCACTTAAAAGGATTTATATTAGAAAATCAAGGTAGCCATGACCAGACCTCCACCATCACGAACCGCACTATCGAGTGGGAGAATGCCACTATTACCGGTGTCCAACCGTCATATACCTTGGCCTCGCCGGTCATATCGGGCTTGAGCATCTGGTCTTCATTAGGTATCTCGGTCAACACCCTAACGACTTTGCCCTGAGCCGAATCTTCAGCCCTTGGCGACACCGCTATGACCTTTCCATAGAAGAGCCTTGTCGGGTACGCCCACGGCCTGACCTTGACCCGTGCGCCTATCCTGTCATCGTTCATATCGGCCTCGGGCATGTAGATCTCGGCCCGTATTATGGTGGAATCCTGAAGAGTCAACAGGTGATCATTCTCTTTGAGTATCTTTCCGACCATCTTATCGAGATCCGGGGTTACGACCTGGCCTGAGGCTGGAGACCTTATCACACACCTCTCGAGGTTATCCTTGTAGAAGGCAAGCCTTGTAGCGAGATCTCTCACAAGCGCCTCTTGGGCCTCTATCTCCTCCGGCCTTGCTCCGCTCTTGACAAGGGCGAGGTTTGCTGCCGCCAGCTCCACGTTCTTTGCGTCCACGGCAGCCGCTTTTTTGGCACTCTCATACTCCTCCTCCGAAACAGCACCCCCTTCGTACATATCCTTTAGCCTCTCGGCTTCCCTTCTGCTGAACTCATACTTAGTCTTGGCGGTCTCGAGCTGAACCCGTGCCTTCTCCACCTCCTCCGGCTTGGGACCCGCCTTCAGGAGTCTCAATTGCGCCTCGGCGCTCTCAAGGTTCGCCTTGGTGACCTCGTAGTTTTTTCTGTGCTCCCTGTCGTCGAGAACAGCCAAAACCTGTCCGGCCTTTACCCAATCGCCCTCCCTGACTAAGACTTCCTTTATCTCCCCGGCGACCTGGGTGTTAACCTCTATCTGCCTGAAGGAGCTGAACTTGAAAGGCCCTCCGGGTTCGTACGGATAGGGTATGAGCATGCCCAGGAGCACGATGGCGATGTACATCCACTTGCGAGATTTGCCTTTTTTCTTTATGTTCGAGTTGTTTTTCATGACAGACCGTACCATATTATGATGTTTTAGGTAATGAAACAACCACTTTCTATACTTGAAGAAACCTGCGAACAGGACCAGCAGCGCGCCCCAGCCTCCCGCCGACTCTATAAGCATCGGGGCAAACAGGTACAAGACCGCAAAGCCTCCAGCCAGTGTGGCTGCGAGGGCAGCAAGTCCGTAACCTATGAAGAGCCTCTTGTCTTCATCCGACAGCATCTCCGGCATAGGTTTTCTGAAGAGCCAGGCGATGGCTGTCGATACCGCCCTGGCCCTGAAAGCCGGTATCTCCATCCAATTGTCGAAGACGAACTGGGCGTCCGTCGGCCACAGGAAGTTGGACCTGATAAAGCCGTCGATGAAACCTACAACCGCAACCATGAGAAAAAACGTATGCAGAGCGGTGTCCGGTGGTGTAACAGCCCACAGCACCACGCTTGCAGACATGGCGAGTAGTGAATAATAACATGTGCTGAAGTAAACCCATCCTCTTCCCGCCTTGCTGCTTATGTCCCAGACAGTACCCAGGCAATAGAACTTCGGGATGACGTCATAGGCGAACCAGATGCCGAAGCCCTCCACGCGTGCCCCGAAATGGACGTAGGAGATCCCCCGTGCCAGCTCTCCGGGTATATTGATGAAAAGATAACCTGTGAGAATGATGAAGTAAAAAGGTACGGTGTGAAAAAGTTCTTGAACCTCCTTGCCGAGCGTTACGTAATTGTTGTATACCACAAGAAGCGCCAGGCAGAATGTAGCGACAGAAGCCGCCACGAACTTGGCTGTAAAGCACCAAGAGAATACGGTGGCAAGCCGTCTGAAGATATGGTCGGTCTCAAAAAACCTAAACCGTGTCCAGGTATCGGGGATGGTGGTTTCAAACAGGGCTGTAAATGTGGCCAGTCTGTCTTCGGAAATGAACCCGGCCTGCCGCAGTCTTTCGATGAGCGCGTTTATCTGCTCAATCGATATTGTCATGTTAAACCGCCTTAAGAAGGCGGCCTGTATGATGGGTATGGTGTACTTACCCGTAAGGAGTGTACATACATAATACTCCTCCTCACCGAATTCAAGCGAACCTCCGGTCTCCGGATTCTTGAGGACGTATGTGCGGTGGCCACTCGGCTCGAACCTTACGGACGTCTCGATGTCTTCCCTTAAGGCGTATAACCCTTCGATGTAGCTCATTCACCCCTTCAAAACAGCAGTGATCTTACCCGTTCATGGGAGCCGCAACGCGGACGGGCTTCAACGTGCCTGTAAGCCGCCCTGAAGCCGAGTCCATAATAACGACTTTTTTCTTTGTCTTCAGGCCCCTGTATTCCACGATTCAAGCTTCAGCGCCAAGAGCTTCCGTCCGGCATTCTTGAATATGCCGTACACCGTCCTTTTCATTATTACGCCCCCATAGACTTCCTGCCGGAAGTATCGCGGTTCGCACGCACACGCGCCTTCGCTGGTGAGAATGGCGCTATCACCACCCCGCCAAAGACGGCGTTGTCCGGCTGGGCTACGACGAACCTTATTAGTCCGGCCACCCTCTCAGGCTGTAGCGATCCGGCTGGGGCCCTTATAGGCCCGTTCTGATCCCACAGCGAGGCGGCAACCGCCTCAGCCATGACTACCTGTACCTTCACGCCGTACTCTCTCACCTCTTCGGCGAGCGCCTCGGACATGCCTACTATCCCGAACCTTGAAGCGCAGTAGGCTGAATCGAAAACCCTCCCGCTGAGGCCCAAGACCGAAGAGATGTTGATTATGCACCCCTTCCTCTGCCTTATCATCTCCGAAGCCACCGCCCTGTTGCAAAGGAAAGCGCCTCGAAGATTGGTCTCCACGACCTCGTCCCACTCGCGGTCCGTTAGCTGAACGAGCGTCTTTGGCCCGCACTTGCGCGCCCTGAGTATCCCGGCCGAGTGTACAAGCACATCAATGCAGCCGAACCTCGACACAACGGCGTTCACCATCTCGTCCATATCATCCGCTGAACGGACATCGAGAACAAGACCCATAGTACGCTCACCCGCACCGTCCCTCTCGATCTCGTTTACGACCGAGCCAACTGAATCTTCGCGCAGGTCCACTATCGCCAGGTTGACCCCGTCTTTGGCAAGCAGCAGGGCAGCGGCCCTGCCTATGCCGCTTCCGCCGCCTGTTATCAGGACGGTCTTGCCCTTAAGCCTCTCTTTTATCCTCCCGTCAAGCCCCAATGTGCGACCTCGTACTCACAGTCAGGACCTCTTCAACACCGCCATGAACGCCGATACGGGTGCACGCATACCGTTCTCGACATCGGTCTTGAACCTTTCATACCCTACAAAAGAGATATGGCCACTCTGCCGCAAAGCCTCAATATACCTGAGGCGGTACTCCAAATGACTCTCCCATGTCTCCTTCGTGCATTTCTGCATATGCTCCACCGTATCGAAGCCGGCCTTCTTCAGACGGCTGAGATAAGCGTACACATCGTTTAAACCGTCGTTGGCCTTCATGACCGAAGAGCCTGCCTCCGAGGCATTAGCATCCACGAGATCGAAGAGCGCAAGGTAGCCGCCTGGCTTTATGACCCTGCTCATCTCGCGGATGAATACATCCCTGTCATTGAAGTAAAAGCACGGCTCTATCGCAAAGACAGCGTCAAACGTCTCTTCGATGGGCATGGTCCCGTCGCGGTTCATGCCGTGGAACCTCGCCCTGCTTATGTTGACCCTGCAGCGCTCTATCTTCCAGTAAAAAGAGGTCATACCTGTAACGGGGCTACCGCGGTACCTGCTGAGCAACAGCTTGACCATCCCACCTTCGTTGGAGTCGAGCTGGAGTATGCTGCCACCCCTGACAACAGGGGTCAAACTCATCAGCCTGTCGGCGAGGTTCAGGCAAGCCTCCCTCTGCGTCCTTGTACCCTTGTCCCAGAGACCTACTGAGCGGAAACCGATGTAGCCGAAAAAGTCGGCGTTGATCCAGTGGTAGAGCGGCCAGTCCGGCCGCCTCCTGCCGCCGAAGGGCGTGCTCGACTTCCTGCGCCTCTCATTTTCACGTACGTATCCCTGCCATATCTCAAGACCCCCGAGCGGGTTCGGGACATATTCCCATCCGTCTGGGGTTCGCGAGGCTATCTCGGGTCCGTAGGGGTTGGATACGCCGATAAACAACCCGTACGGGGTGGATGTCATGGTGCGCACCCCCTGGTTGTACGGATTGCCAAAGCCGTGCTGTGTAACAGGCTCCCACTCCAGACCGTTTCTGGTCCTCCATAGATGGCAGCCAGCATAGCTCTCCATCAAGGTCTCTATGCCCCACCTTTTCAGGTTCATCCTCTTTGTATACGGAAGCTTCTTCATGTCGAGGAACGGCAGCATGCCGCACCAATTGAGGGTGCCTGCGTAAAGGTAACCGTTGTACACCTCCATCTTCCATATGTAGCCGTTGAATATCTTGTTGAAACCGGCGTCATACCCTGAAAGCGGGGTCTTGTAGCCGTCCGGGGTGTGCCTCTGCTCGCCTACGATTATGTCCCACGAATCATCCGGGCGCACGCATATTATCTCGGCCGCAGCCGGCCCGATTATGTGCTCGTAGTCGAATCCGCCGTTCTGTATGCCCGTACCCACATAGAGATTGCCCTTGAAGCCGCACATGCTCATCACCATCTCGTTGAGGTTACCCCTGTAAGCGCCCCTCGTCAGTATCTTCTTCCACCTGTAAGGGGGTTTTCCCTCGCCATCGGTCTTCCAGACCTCGCATCCGGTGGTTGGATTGAAGGTCGAGGCGTATAAAAAATCACCGTATGCGTAGAGCTCGTATATCGAAAGATTCGTATCCTCGCCGAAGCCGTGTTCACTTACCTCCCGCCACCGACCTCCGAGCGGGTCGTCTGTTTCGAGAACTACAGGGTACTCGGAAATGCACGGCTTGCCGTCCCAGCCGAAGTCACTGAACCTGCCCGTAGGGGCTATATACAACCTGCCTTTAAAGGAGACGAGGGATCGGAAGGTGTTGACCATACCGTCCTCCATTATCGGGGTAAATGTAAAATCCACCCCGTTCTCAGTAGTCAGTATGCCGGCATCCCTCGCCTTCTTCGGCGCCCACGTGGCCACGCAAAGCACCTTCCTTCCGCCGCTCGGCTCAAAGACGGTCATCGCCCTGTAACCGATATCACGTGTAACAGGCCTGCCTTCCCTGCCGTGTATTATGGGAGATCTGTACGCCCTCCTCCATCGCTCCTTCTTGGGGTCGTACGCCCAGATATCGACCTGCCGGTCCTCTATGTCCCACACGTCGTCAGGACACTTTATCGGCCACGGGTTAAGGGTATGCGATTTGTGCATCTTTATCATGCACAAGTTCGCCTTTGTAACGCCTACGTATAGCTCTCCGTTGAACCACGCCATGGAATGTGGATATGCGTTCCACCCGTTCCCGAAACCGTTACGGGATATCAGCCTGTAGCTTATGAGTCTGTTTTTTTTATCCGAACCAGCGGTCATCTAAAGCCGAACTCTGCTATCTTCTTCAAGTGTGGCGAACAAAGAGTCGAGCCGGTCCCACAGCCTCGCCTCCTCCTCGTTTGTCATGCCGTTGATCCTTCCCTGAACGATCTGCTGCCTTGTCTTCACTATCTCCCTGTGCTGAGGCACGGAACCGTCGAGCAGTGAATTCTCGTTGGAGTCGAGGTACACGAAGTAACAGTTATGCACCTCCTTAAATAGTCGTATCACATGTCTTACGGCCTCTTCGGAGTCCATCGTGAGGTGTTTCCATTTGTCATAATAGCCGCTGAGCCTGTACTTCTTCCTCATCTCAGGAGTAGATACCGGAGATATGGGAAGCACGAGAAAGGCATTTACAGAATAGAAGTTCAGACCGGGCTCATTTGTGGGATACGAGTTTAGAAAGTCTATGGTGTTCTGCACAGTCTCCTCGGTCTCACACGGGAAGCCCATGAAGAGGGTGGAATAGGTATTTATACCAACCCTGTTGAGAGCGTATATGGCCTCAAGCGCCCTTTCCGGGCCGACCTGCTTGCTCATGTGCTTCAGTATCTCAGCATCCCCTGATTCTACCCCTAGCGCCATGGAGTAGCAGCCGGACTCCCGAAGGAGCTCGGCGGTCTCGTTATCAATGACGTCCGTGCGCGTGAATCCTCTCCATCGTATATCGAGCTTCGCCTTTATAAGGTTACGGCAAAAGCTTTTAAGACTGTCCTTGTTGAGGAAAAGGTTCTCGTCGACGCAGCAGACGCTCTTGCCGGTGAACCGTTCGCTCATGGCCCTGAGTTCGCTAAGCACAAGGTCCCACCTCCTGGTAACGAGCTTTCTCTCAAGGCCCACGAAGTCGCAGAAGCTGCACCTGTACGGGCAGCCCTGCTTTATGGACACGGGTATCTCAAAGCCGATTATGTCCTCGTCGACGCTCCACCAGTCTATGCTGAAGTCCTCGAGTATGTAAGGCTCCTGCGTCACCTCGTTCATAACAAACTCGTCGCCGTCGTAATAGGCGAGGTTTGGAAGACCACGCGGGTCGTCACCTCTGTCGATCATTCTTAGAAGCTCAAGTAACGTAGTCTCGCCCCTCGAGTTAACTACATAGTAGTCGGACCTGTCCTTTCTGTTCCCGAAGAAGTAATGCATCTTCGTCAGCCATTCGAGTGGAAAGTCGATCAGCTCGCCCCTGTCGTACAGCTGCCTTATCTTGTACGACTTGAATATCTTGGTGCCGCCTATTATCACCTTTATTCCGGGGACCCGCTCCTTCATGTAGTCGGTTATCTCGGAGATAAGACCGGGGAATATTATAAGCGAACTTGATATTATGCCGTAGCGCGGCCTTAACTCCAGATACCTGTCGACGGTCTCGATCTCGTCTGCAAAGTTGTTTATGGTCTTGACCGTAAACCCGAGCTTCTTCCTCAAGAGGTCGGATATGTAGATGGCATTCAGGAACGTCGGCGAATGGGCTACGCGGGGTATGGAGTCCCACTCGGCCTTCGTGGCCTCCAGATCCCTGCCGTGCTTGAAGTAACGCCTGAGAAAATCAAAGGAGCACTGATAATCGTCCAGGTAGAGCTTAAAGTTGTGGACAACCCCCCCGGTGGTTATCATCGCCTTGTCCGTATAGGCGTAATTGCCGATTACTATTGCGTCAAGTCTTTCCATTGCATGCTCACCCTCTATGGCAGGTACAAGAAAACTACTGGCTGGTTAAAGGTTCTTATCGAGAAACTCCGCCACCTTTCTCCATACCGCACCCCTTGACGCGATAAGAAAGTGGTTTCCCCGAAGCCTACCAGGAACCGCTACGAGCTCGACCTTCTTGCCGTACCTTTTCGCCTCATCAACAAGCGCCTCTGCGTGAGCGAAGGGCACGAACTTGTCGCTCTTGCCGTGTATAACAAGAAGAGGGATATCGAGGCTCTTTATGAAGGACAAAGCAGACCTCTTTCTGAAGTTTTCACGCGTCCTGGCATCCCTGTCCGGAGGCCACCCGAGCCGCCTCTTGACCCCGCTTACTGCGTACTTGTCGTAATTTGAAAGTTTGGGCTCCTCTTTTATCCTCTTCTCGTAAAAACGGACGTGCATAGCGAGGTCCACGACACCGGAGATATCCACAACGGCCTTTGCGTCTATTCCGTTGTCCGGGTCGAGCGCGCCGAGCAGGGCCAGGAAGCCACCATGGCTCACACCCACCAGCGCTATACGCGACGGGTCCACATACGGCTCAGCTATAAATCTGTTGTACGCAGCGATTATGCTACTGAACTCGTTAGAGTCACCGAAGTATTCGCTCTTGTACTCGACTGAAAATATCGCATAATCAGCACCGAGGTGCCTTTGAACCGCCTTTATCTCCAGCATGTGCTTGGGGCCGAACCTCTCGTCGTTCCCGGACAGCGATGCCCCGCCGTGTATGAGAAGTATCCCGGGCAACTTGCACTTCCCGCTTCTGTCTGGAATGGAAACCCACCCCTGCAGCTCCGTACCATCCTGGAGACTGTACTTTATAGGCTTGATCTTCGCCTTCGTTGCCTTTGTCGACGCCTCTGCAAAAAAAGAAGCGAATATGAATATTGTGAGCAGAAAGGCAACAACAAGGACCTTAAATGACCTCGCCTCGACGGGTATGCGGCTCATACGACCTTTCTCTTTCTCGTCTGGAACGGCACTAGCCGGGGCTTGACTATCAGGGTGTCCTCTGGCAAGGACAGGAGATATACTATAAGGTCTGCTACCGTTCCCGGAGACAACGCCTTACCCATACGTGCGCCGAGTGCCGTACCCGAGGTCATAGGGGTATCCGTAAGGCCGGGCAATACAACGTGCACCTTTATACCGTGAGGCCTGACCTCCTCACAAAGCGCCTCTGTAAATCCTACAACGCCAAACTTCGAGGCGCTGTACGCCGGGGCGTAAGGCTGCCCCTTGATCCCCGCTGGATGAGATGAGATATTTACTATGGTCCCGGATCGCTGCTTCTTCATGGCCGGCAGCACGGCCCTGTTCGAGAGAAAGACCCCAGTAAGGTTCACCCTGATAACGTCCTCCCACTCCTTAAGGGGCAACCGGGCGGTCTCCACTGGGAAAACACTCTTTGACGAAGGGCTCTTGCCCACGCCGGCGGAGGCAACGAGCGCATCGATGCGACCGAACCTGGATAGCACCTCCTCGGCCATCCTATATACGGCGGCCTCGTCGGTCACATCACACTCGACGGTTATAAACGCCCCATACCCACGGTCTCCCATCTCCTCCGACAATAAAGCGAGCCTCTCCCCGTTTCTGGCCACTGCGGCCACATTAGCACCCTCGCCGGCCGCTGCAAGCGCGGTTTCTCTACCTATACCGCTGGAGGCTCCTGTAACGATAACAACCTTCCCATCAAGCAGGCCCTCTCCTCTCTCTCCGTACTTATCCGTTGGCGCCATCTGCATAAGCCAGATATTTCCCATCACTATTGTTCTTTATGAACTCCTTCAGAGCCTTGGCGAAGAACTCCGGCTCCACCGCCGGGTGAAAGTGTCCCCTTCCAGGGACCATAACCGTCTTAAGGCACCTAATCAACCCGCTCAACTCATGCAGCACATCGAGGAACATCGAATGCTCCCCAT
>Ga0256830_1001723_pt1 | contig 15152 bp, 13 predicted proteins | sample 128326metaG_FD_190537 | JGI IMG/M metagenome (GOLD analysis project Ga0256830, IMG submission 190537) | Hydrothermal vent microbial communities from Lau Basin, Pacific Ocean - 128-326 | ecosystem: Environmental > Aquatic > Marine > Hydrothermal vents | place: Pacific Ocean: Lau Basin | collected... | reverse complement strand
GCTAAAGATAACAGCTCCTTTTCTTCATTTTTCGGTATTTCATAACTGGCATCAAACTCTTTAACCGCTCGACGGCTTGTAATGGCTTCCTTTGTATTCATATTTGACCCCTGTTATGTCTCTCAACCAGAAAACTTAATGTTATGCTATACACACCAATATTGTAAGAACGCACATTTTTGTAACGTAGGCACACAATGTATACCGTGAAAGTGAGACCTGACTATTATGGCGAATAAAAATCAATTTTGCAGATTTGGGTGCCCGGTGGAAGCTGCTTTGGAAGTCCTGGGCGGAAAATGGAAAGGGCTGATTCTTTATTACCTGCGGGGTGAAACCCGGCGATTCAATGAACTGAAACGACTTATTCCAGGTATTACCCAGAGGATGCTGACAAAACAATTAAGAGAATTAGAAGCCGACAAAATTGTACACCGGGAAATATTCCAGGAAATTCCACCCAAAGTAGAATATTCCCTGACAAATTTCGGGCTGACGCTCACTCCTATTCTTGAAGCGCTTCAAAAATGGGGAGGTGAATACATCGAGGAAATCACGAAAATCCGTAATGAAGCCTGATGCTTGATAGCATGAAGAAGATGTGTGAAATATGTACGGGAGTGTATTATTTGGTTTAGTCGGTGAGCATAAAGAGGCCACTGTCTGACATTACATAATATTCGTTTGCTTATTATGCAATATCAAGCAATGACCTCTTTTTTCTGATCGATTGTCGATTTTTTCTCTTACGTTGTTGTAGAAAATATCAACAGCACCTAACTCTACCTGACCGCGATCCCGATGTTATAATTTGGCATTCTGATTCGTGCTTGCAAATATCTTCCTGAACATCTTGATCTTGCTGTAAGAAAAACCGGTTGCCCGGCTCGAATGTTATGCCTGCCAATGTCATACCATCGATAAGGAAAAATTATAGCCTGATGTGGCGCATGATTTCCATCATCCTGAAAAGCCTGTGTGCCTAATCGACAACTGGTGCGCCAATATATTCTTCCCGCACCAACAGTAGAGTTCATCTCCTGTACACTTAAATCTCTGGTCTGTGGAGCTTGATCATTCATGTTTGAGGCAAACGATGTTGAAGCACCTCCAAACGAAAAAGCCAGTGTAAATACGAGAACAGTAAGTTTGTTCATTATGTATCCCTCCTTGGATTTTTATTATCATACCGACAAAATAAAATGTTGTGTTATTGCATTCGTCAGCGCAGTTATTTCAAATATCATATACTTCTGTTACCTGACTGATAGTAGAATGATTTTTCGATATAACAATAAATTCTGTTTATCCATTCTTGCTATATACCCGCAGCGATTGAGATTTAGGTCCAATTGCATGCCCTATTTCCTCCATGGCCGCGTTGAAACTCCTTGCAATAGAACGACTATTTTTAAAGTCCTTCAGCAGAGGAATTAAAGTTCCAGGCTTTTATTTCACCACAGTCACTTTGATATTACCTTCCCGTCGCAAAACGTTAACCCCCACGTCGTTGTCGTAACGCTGAAGAAAAACATCAACCGATGCAGTACCTACAGTGAGTTTTTTGATTTCCAGGGAGTCCAGCCAGGGGGGTAGCCAGGGTTTGCAAAAAATAATTTGTGCTTGTGGAGTGTTGCTTATTTCTATGCCCAGGCAGGCTTGTAACAGGGCAAATACCACGGTGCTGGACCAGGCTTGTGGCGCACAGGCCAGCGGGTAAAGTGTTGGACCTTCACCTTTGCGTTTGAGAAATCCGCAAAATAATTCCGGCATACGTCGCAGGTCAAGAAACAGGCTGGCTTCAAACAGGCCAGTGAGTATTTGCGCGGTTTCTTTGCGGTAGCCGTAGCGGGCAAAGCCCAGAGCGACCATGGCATTGTCATGAGGCCAGACGGCTCCATTGTGATACGACATGGGATTGTAACGTTTTTCGGTAGTGGCAATGGTGCGTACTCCCCAGCCGGAATAACTGGTTTTGTCTAACAGGGTTTCAACGGTACGTCGGGCGTGTTGCCGGGTGGCGATGCCGCTGAACAGGGTATGCCCGGCATTGGAGGAGCGTACTTGGCAGAGACGTTTGTCACCGTCCAATGCCAGTGCATAGGTACCCAGTTCCTCACACCAAAAGACATGGTTGAAATGTTTTTTCAAGGCGCGTGCCTTTTTCTCCAGTGCTTCGGCTTTGCTGTGTTTGTCTAACGCCAAGTAGAGTTTTGCGGCGCAGCACCAGGCATCATAAACATAAGCCTGAACTTCACAAAGAGCGATGGCTCCGCTAGCGGCACTGCCATCGGCGTGAAATATCGAGTCGTCGGAATCTTTCCAACCTTGCTGTGACAGGCCTTTTTCATTTTGGCTGGCGTATTCAAAAAAACCGTCACCATCTTTGTCACCGTAGTTATCAATCCAGTCCAGTGCGGCTTCGATGTTTTGCCAGATGGATTCAATAAAAGTGCGATCCCCCGTGTGTTGATAATAAGCACCCGCCAGCACGACAAACAGCGGTGTTGCATCAATGGTGCCGTAATATTGCGCAAAGGGCACTTCACCCAGTGTGGACATTTCGCCGCCACGGGTTTCGTGCAGGATTTTGCCGGGTTCGGCTTCACGCAAGGGATCAATTTCGGTGGCCTGATTGGCGGCAAGAAAAGCCAGCACGCCACGGGCGGTGTTGGGGTTGATCCACAGCGAATGCAAAGCGGTGATAATGCCATCACGTCCAAACGGTGTGCTGAACCAGGGTACACCGGCAAAAGGGTAGGGGCCGTAAGGTGTGTCGCTGATGAGCAGATTGAGATCCACCTGCGAGCGGTTCAGCCAGTCGTTGAATTGCTCGTTGGAGGTATGAATTGCACAGTGGTTTTCGCGTGCTGTTTTTAATTCACCTGATAATTTTTGCAGGATATCGAAGTAGTTGCTGATGGGGAGGGCATTCTGGTTCGCGTCACACTGGATATTGATATAGATGTCTTTGTCTTCGCCGGGGGCGAGTGCCACTTCAAAGTGGGCGTTGTTATTGCTGATACTGGCATTGGCATTCTCCAGCTGGATATAGGTGTGGCGGGTGACTTTATCCAGACCGGTGTACGCCAGGGTGATGGTTTGTTGTTCTCCATCCACCTCCACGGGCAGGCAATGGCCGCGTGCTTCACGTTGCTTGCCGCGTACTTCAAAAATGTCGGCGAAGTCGGCATCGAAGGCCAGTACGAAGGGGAGGTTGATAGTCGTGGCACCGTAGTTGCACAGTCGCAGGTGTTCGTAGCAGGTGTCCTGGTAAAGCAGTTTGGCACGAAACACATGCACGGTATCAATACGCACTATGGGTGTGTTTGCGTCGTTGACTATTTCCGGGATCGTCAGGTCAACGGTGAGCAGGCTGTTGTCTTGTTTGAGTGTTGAGTTCAGCAGCACCGGGCGACGGCCATCGGCCAGCCGCAGGTCCAGTTGCGACAAAAACCGGGTGTCCTGATGGTAAATTCCCTGTTCACTGTGCCCCTGGGCATGAATGTCGCCGTAGCGATCAAACACAGCAAAACTGTTGCCGTGTTTGAGTACCAGGGTGCGGTCATCCAGTGAGCAACTGCTGGTCTGGATAGCCTCGTTATCGCTCACAGGCTGCTTGTCCGATCAGTGAAAGTGACAGCGGTTGTTAACGTGTCATCAGTGGTTGTGATCAGATTTTGTAGGGTGTGGCTTGTGGTTTCAAGGCGTTTTTTGTGCAGCTCATCTTTTTGATGCTGGCGGATTTGTTGCTCGTAAAGACGCAGATAACTTTGGGTCATGCGCTGTGATGAGAAATGTTGTTCAAAAACCTGGCGGCATTGTTGCCGGTCGATGCTGTCCAGCCGGTGGATGGCGTTAATGGCTTCTCGCTGTGTGTTGACGATAAAGCCGCTGACCCCATGTTCTATTATTTCGGGTACTGCGCCGCGATTATAGGCGATCACCGGCGTGCCGCAGGCCATCGCCTCGGTCATCACCAGACCAAAGGGCTCCGGCCAGCTGATGGGAAACAGCAAGGCGCTGGCGTTGCCGAGGAATTCCTGTTTTTGCATGTCGTTAATCTCGCCAATGAATTCGACACCAGACTGCTTCAATAATGGTTGAATGGTTTTCGCAAAATAATGTTTGTCCACCAGATCGACCTTGGCGGCAATTTTTAATTTACGGCCCGTCTGCCGGGCAATGTTGATAGCTTCATCGATGCCTTTTTCCGGGGAGGCACGCCCCAGAAAGGCCAGATAATCCTCCGCTTTGGCGCGATATTGGTAGAGGTCGAGGGGCAAGCCGTTGTAGACCGTGCCTTGCCAGTTGGCATAGGGCAGGGGTTCGCGTTGCGAGTCAGAAATGGAGACCACGGGAATTTCATGAAATTCACGATTCAGCCCTTCCAGTTCCGCGATATCCAGACGGCCATGCTGGGTGGTGATGTGTGGTGTTGTTAATCGGCGTCCCAGGGGGAAATGTTGATAACCGGTATGAAAGTGAATGATGTCGAAGTCAGCCGCCCGTCGGTAAAGTTCTTCAAACATGATCAGATGGTGTGCCGCTAATTCTTGGCAGGCATCGAGCCGCAAGGCGTGTTTGCAGGGAGCGATGAGTCGTGCCGAGGTTACCGAGTCTCCGCTGGCAAACAGAGTGACATCATGGCCCTGAGCCACCAGTTCTTCTGTCAAATAGGAAACGATGCGCTCAATACCACCATACTGCCGGGGAGGTACGCTTTCGATAAGAGGGGAAACCTGGGCTATTTTCATCGTGTGCTTTTTCCTTGTCAGCGAGGCTGCCCGGTTACGCGCGATGACTTTACATTCCCGGACAGGCTTCTATAAGGGGAGGCCATGCAAATTTCTTCAGCCAATGGTTTATTCGTTGGCTAATTGTAGTTCGTTTTCCTGGATTTAAAGGCAGGTTCCCGGATTTTGAGGTTTTTTTGGAGAAATTCTGCAAAAACAGGAAATAAGTGGAAGAGTGTTGTGGGACCGACTCAGAGGTTTGCGACGATACCGGTGACAGCCTGGGTGAGGGTGGAGAGATCCTCCTCCTCAATAATAAAGGGTGGCATCAGGTAAATCAGTTTGCCAAAGGGACGCACCCAGACACCGGCATCCACGAAACGTGGTTGCAGGGTTTTCATTTCGACGGGATGGTGCAGTTCCACCACACCAATGGCCCCCAGCACACGGACATCCGCCACCGGATCAAGCGAACGGCAGGAGGCGAGCCCGGCCTCCAGGCCGTGTGCGATGCGTTGTACGTTTTGTTGCCAGGGCGAGTCGAGCAGTAGTTGCAGGCTGGCCAGACCTGCGGCACAAGCCAGAGGGTTGGCCATGAAAGTGGGGCCGTGCATAAACAGCCCTGGTTCACCCGCACTAATGGTTTCAGCAATATCATTTGTGGCGAGAGTAGCGGCCAGGGTGAGGTAACCGCCGGTGAGTGCTTTGCCGAGACAAAGAATATCGGGAGCCGTATCGGCGTATTCACAGGCAAACAGTTTGCCTGTGCGGCCAAAGCCGGTGGCGATTTCATCGAAGATTAATAACACGCCGTATTCATCACAAAGTGCGCGTGCCTTTTTCAGATAATCGGCAGAATAAAAACGCATGCCGCCAGTACCCTGCACGATGGGCTCTAAAATAAGTGCAGCGATGTGTTGGTGTTCAGTTTCCAGTATTTGCACCAGCGATGCGATGTGCGCATCTGTGCAGGGCTCGCCAAACCGGCACTGTGGCGCATCCACAAAAAACTGTTGGGTGAGTACGTCGGAGAATAGTGTATGCATGCCCGTCACCGGGTCACATACCGACATGGCAGCGAAAGTGTCGCCATGGTAACCGTGTCGAAGAGTGACAAAACGTTGTTTGCCCGGTTGGCCTTTGGCATGCCAATACTGGATTGCCATCTTCATTGCGACTTCCACAGCCACAGAGCCGGAGTCGGCAAAAAATACGGTTTGCAGCGGTTCCGGTGTTAACGCCACTAACTGCTGCGCCAACTCAATGGCCGGAGGATGAGTGAGACCGCCGAACATCACATGGGCCATATTTTCCATCTGCACCTGCAATGCACGATTCATCACCGGGTGGTTGTAGCCGTGGATAGCACACCACCACGACGACATGCCATCGATCAGCTCCCGGCCATCGGCCAGGGTCAGCCGCACTCCTGTAGCTGATACCACAGGGTAAACGGGGTGTTCGCTGCCCATGGCACTGTAGGGATGCCAGACATGGGCGCGATCCAGCGAGATCAGTTTTTGGCCAGAGAGATTATGCACGCACGCAGGGTACTGACTTTTTGCGCGGAAAGACAATAGGGTGTCTCTGAATCGGGAGAGATTGCTGATGACTCATATAGGCCACAAATGTGAATTAAGCGCTAAAAATATCTGTTTTAAAAATCACCGGGTATTTAACGCAGAGGCCGCAAAGACGCAGAGGACGCAAAATTTTTAGTGTTTTTCTCTGCGTCCTTTGCGCCTCTGCGACCTCTGCGTTTATAACACACCCCTTGTCAGTACCACGACAACATAACCTCCCGATACACTGGAACGATTGTTCGAAAGCTTTTGATATTCAGCCAGAATACGAATTGTAGCGTTATGTAAAAACCGTCAGTCATTGATTCATTATTCCAGTGCATAACATCAGATATTAAGGGTAAATTTCTCAAAATGTTTGCCGATATTGCTTTTGCTTGATCAATCGCCATGGGTATATACAAAGACAACGTCACAAGAATGGTGCAAACAGTGGACAAGCAGGAGCGAAAGCCGATCAAGATTGTTTTGCTCGGAATGGATGAACGATCTGTCATCAGAATGGCGACCATCTTCAAGGTAGTGTTCAAAGAACGCTGCGAAGTTGCATCGGGGGAACAGGCTGATCTCGCCATTGTTGATCTGGACGGTAAAACAGGTGCATGGGCAGCGTTTCGTCAGCAGTTCCCAAAATTGTCTGCCATTGTCCTCTCTGAATCGCCATCCACCGCTGAAGGCGCTGTTTATATCAGCAAACCTGCCAAGTTAAGCTTGTTGTGGGAATCTATTTTACGACTGGTGATTGGTTTGCCATCGCCAGCCGAATTTGCAGCAAGATATGAGCGGGCATCCACTGAGCTGGAAAGCGATACCGCTGCGAGCAGTGTCAGTAATACGGTACAAAGCACAACACCAAAATCCACGCAGTCCACGGATGCACAGGCGGACACTGCGCACAGTTTTAACCCGGATGATTATTTATTGGGACACCTGCTTACCTGCTTGAAAGAATGTGCCGGGCGTGAATGCAGTATCAGTGTGCAGTGTGGGAAGGATCAGCAACTTGTGATTTTTCCGCATAGCGGTCAGGCATTGTGTAATTTAGACAATGATCAGCTTGAGCAGCTGAGCACAGCCAGGAATAATAAAAAATTTACGCTTGAAACTAATCATGATACGGGGAGCAGTGAAGCCGCCGCAGACAAAGTCGATGGGCTGCAATTCATCTCCATTGATTACCTGCTTTGGGATTTAACTCAGCGTACTGCTTGTGGCCGAGTGCCGGTGGGCACCGATTTATCCCGGTTGTTTTATTTACGCTGCTGGCCGAATTTTCCCCGTTTACCACCGACACCACACGGCATGCGCATCGCCTCTTTGTGGGTGGGGGAGCCGCGTACCCTGGATGATATTGCCATGAGTCTGGATATCGAAAAGGCCGAGGTATACTCATTTTACAGTGCTGCTGTTGCTACAGGCCTTGCCGGGCCAGCAAAACGCCAGGTTGACGGATTGATTGAACCGCGTAGCGCCACTAAAAGGAATGTTGCGAAGCACGATATACGCGATGCTATTTTGCGTCATATCGATAATAGCTGATTAGCCGTTTATTCAGAGCAAGTTGTAGAGCTGAATGTGTTTGAATATATTCTGATGCTATTTTCTGAAGAATGTATTTGGGCTGCCGCTAATATCAACACAGATAGAAATATATTAACAGCGTAAGTGACAATGCGTGCGATTAAGGAGGGCCGGGAGCATGACAAATCTTCAAAAGGAAAATATTGATAAGGTCATTCGTCCCATACTTAGGACGTTAAATGGAAAATCACCGGAGATGGAAGCATCGGCGGTGATGTCTCGTGATGGCATAAGCATTGCCTCGGTATTGGGTGATGGTATTGACCCGGATCGATTGGGTGCCATGTGCGCGGCACTATTGGGTCTGGCTGACCGGACGGCAAATGAGCTGGCGCGCGGTGAGTTGAAACTGGTCTTGCTGCATGGCAGTAAAGGTGTGTTGCTGTTGGTGCATGTTGGCACCACACATGTGTTGGCATTGTCGGCCAAACCCGGCATCAATCTCGGCATGGTTTTGATGGAAGCAAAAAAAACCGCAGCGATGCTGGCAACAACAATCTAAAACCACTTCTGGTACAATCGCCATTCTCAGGTTGTTGTGAATTATTCGTACAATTCCTGCACGAATAGAATTTTATAAAATTACTGAACCTGCCTGGATGTCCATTCAGGCTTATACCTTTACAACTCCCTGTTTAAGAATAGCCTTGTTATGCCGATGTTATTATGGGATGCATGGGAGTCGATAAATGGTGACTAACAAATGCAAGAACTGAGGGCGCTTCCTTGGAACAAGAAACCATAGAATCAATTCTGAAAGAACTGAATAATACGAATCCACAGATACTGTTATCCATGGTAGTGATGCCGGATGGTCTGGCACTGGCTTATGAAGGTAATGTGGATGATTTTGAAAAAGTGGGTGCCTTGTATATCGAGCTGCAACTGATGTGTGAAAAAATCATGTCAGAACTCGAATACGGTGAGCTGGAAGAAATGTTTATTCGTTCCAAGTCAGGTTGTGTGGTGTTGTTGCCCATTGGCGACAAGGGACTGCTGGCCTGCATGTCCACCCAGGATGTCAACTCCTCAAGATTGCAGATGTTTACCTGGAAGGCCGTCGGCCGGTTGTTTGAGCTTATGTGAGCAGCAATCCCAGCATTTGCTCATACATGCCTGATAGCTTTTCCAGGTCTTCCACAGCCACACATTCGTCAATTTTATGAATAGTGGCATTCACTGGCCCCAGCTCCACGACCTGTGCGCCTGTTGGTGCAATAAAACGACCATCCGAAGTACCGCCCGCTGTTGATAGTTTTGCGGCAACACCATTGATTTTTTGCGTGGCGGCTTTGGCTGCATCCACAAGCGCACCGCTAGCGGTTAAAAAAGGCTTACCGGAGAGATTCCAACGGATGGTGTGATTCAGGTTATGCCGATCAATGATAGCCTGCACCTGCTGCTGTAACTGCTCGTGTGTGACTTCCGTGGAATACCGGAAATTAAACACCACCACGGCATCCCCCGGAATCACATTGGTGGCACCGGTTCCCGCATTGATGTTGGAAATCTGGAACGTGGTTGCCGGAAAAAATTCATTGCCCTGATCCCACTCCTGCGCACACAGTTCGGCCAGCAAGGGGGCGATGCGATGAATCGGGTTGTCCGCTAAATGTGGATAGGCGACGTGACCCTGTACGCCGTGGACGGTGAGGGTGCAGCCCAGTGAGCCGCGACGGCCATTTTTAATAACATCTCCCACCAGATCCGTGCTGGAAGGTTCTCCCACCAGACAGCCGTCCATTTTTTCACCGCGAGATTCGAGGTGTTCGACCACCTTCACGGTGCCGTTAATGGACGGGCCTTCTTCATCACTGGTGATGAGAAAGCCAATGGAGCCGGTGTGGTCAGGATGTGCTGCCACGAAACGTTCGCAGGCCGTAACCATGGCTGCGAGGCTGCCTTTCATGTCCGCTGCACCACGGCCATACAACATGCCGTTGATAACGGTGGGCTCAAAGGGCGGAGATTGCCATTGTGCTTCCGGGCCGGTAGGCACCACATCGGTGTGTCCGGCGAAAGCATAGAGCGGGGCGCTGGTGCCACGCCGTGCCCAGAAATTATCAACATCATCAAAGCGCAGGCGTTCGATGACAAAACCCAGTGCTTCAAGGCGTGCGATCATCAATTCCTGGCAACCGGCATCTTCGGGAGTGACCGAACGACGGGAGATCAGGTCTTTGGCCAGTGCCAGCGTGGCGGATTCTGTTTGATTTATCATATTTAAAAATCTCTGTTGTTATCACTAACAGTCTGGCTATTTATCATTATCTGTAGGGTGGGCACGTTGTTTGTGCCCACGTGGTGATTCCACATCCGCGTGGGCAAAAAAACATGCCCACCCTACGGGCATAGCCGTCAGGTTAAGCAAACGTGTTCATTATTGATAAAGTCATGGTGGAACCGCTACGCTTGTTCCACCCTACTCCACTATCAACATCCTAGCTCCAGCCACTACTCTGGTAGGGTGGAACAAGCGCAGCGGTTCCACCATGATCTTGCATACACTCTATTATTATCGCTCTCAAACGATGGATTAATAAAAGTGTTCATTATCGATAATGAACAAGCTTGCTTAACCTGACGGCCATGACCCTACGGGTTCAGGTTGAATACAGCTTCATAATCCGCAGGTTTAAAACCCACATGAATACTTTTGTTATGCGCTAACACAGGACGTTTAATCAGGGTCGGCTGAGCTAACATCAGTTGGATGGCATTAGCTTCGTTGATAGCTGCTTTATCTTCATCAGGTAATTGTCGCCAGGTAGTGCCACGCCGGTTGAGCAATGTCTCCCAGCCGACGGACTTTACCCAGGCAGACAGGTCTTTTTTATCCAGACCATCACTGCGCACATCGTGAAATGTGTAATCGACCGCATGTGCCTCCAGCCACTTGCGGGCCTTGCGCACGGTATCGCAGTTTTTAATGCCGTAGATTGTTGTCATGTGTTTCAGGATACCTTTAACAGTCTCGGTTAAATGCCACGCAGCAGCTCGTTAATGCCTACCTTGCCACGGGTTTTATCATCCACTTTTTTCACAATGACTGCGCAATACAATGAATAGCTGCCGTCTTTGGAAGGCAGGTTACCAGAGACCACCACGGAACCGGCAGGGATGCGACCATAGGTAACTTCACCGGTTTCACGATCATAAATTTTGGTGCTTTGACCAATGTACACACCCATGGAAATAACCGAACCTTCTTCGACGATGACACCTTCCACCACTTCCGAGCGCGCACCGATGAAGCAGTTGTCTTCGATGATCGTGGGTGAAGCCTGTAAAGGTTCCAGTACACCACCGATACCCACGCCGCCAGAGAGATGTACGTTTTTACCAATTTGTGCGCAGGAGCCCACTGTCGCCCAGGTATCCACCATGGTGCCGCTGTCCACGTAAGCACCGATATTCACGTATGAAGGCATTAATATTACGCCCGGTGCAATATAAGAACCTGTACGCACAGAGGCGGGAGGTACCACGCGCACACCGGATTCACGGAAATCGCGCGCATTGTAATCGCCATACTTCGATTGCACCTTATCAAAATAATTGGCAAAGCCGCCTTTCATGAATTCGTTATCTTCAATGCGGAACGACAACAGCACGGCCTTTTTCAGCCATTCATTGGTGACCCAGTCACCATCGACTTTTTCAGCAACACGCAGTTCACCGCTATCCAGCAAACGGATGGCTTCGGTAACGTATTCCTTGACGTGGGTGTCTACATTGCGCGGAGTAATATCAGCACGTTTTTCAAAGGCTTCTTCGATGACTTTTTTCAGGTCGGTCATGTTTGTTGCTCCAGATTAAACAGATAAGTTTATGGATGTTTCAGTGTTTCTACATAACTGCGAATACGTTGCGCAGCATCAATACATTCTTCCAGCGGTGCCACCAGCGCCATGCGTATCCGGTGGGTGCCGGGGTTGACCGTTTTTCCATCAATGCCGAGCGTATCGCGTGACAGATAGCGCCCAGGCACCACCGTGATGTTTTGCAAGGCAAACAAGTCGCGGGCAAAGCTTTCATCATTGACTCCGCTAATATCAGGTGTTTTTACCCACAGATAAAAACCCGCATCAGGCCGTTGTACGTCCAGCACAGGTGACAGTATTTCCAGCACCGCAGCAAATTTTTCACGGTAACGTGTACGATTGTCTGCGACGTGTTGTTCATCATCCCAGGCTTTGATGCTGGCGGCTTGTGTGGGGATGGACATGGCGCAGCCATGATAAGTTCGATAGAGCAGAAATTTTGCCATTATTTCCGCATCACCCGCCACAAATCCGGAGCGCAGCCCCGGCAGGTTGGAACGCTTCGACAGACTGTGAAAGACCACGCAGCGTTTAAAATCATCACGGCCCATTTTTGCGGCGACTTCCAGCAGGCCGACGGGGGGCTCGGCTTCGTCAAAATAAATTTCCGAATAACATTCATCGGAGGCGATGATGAAATCATATTCGTCGGCCAGGGCAATGAGTTGGCGCAAGGCGGCTTCACTGATGACTGCACCGGTCGGGTTATCCGGGGAGCACAGGTAAATCAGCTGGCAGCGCTGCCAGGTTTCAGCGGGTACCGTATCGAAGTCGGGCACGAAGCCGGTATCTTCCGACGTGTTCAGAAACCACGGCTCCGCACCCGCCAAAATGGTTGCCCCTTCATAAATCTGGTAAAACGGATTGGGCATGACCACCACAGCACCCTTGCCATGATCCGGGCTGCGATTTATCACCACCTGAGCAAAAGCAAACAACGCTTCGCGAGTACCGTTGACGGGCAGGATATGTCGCTCGGGATCGAGTAGGTTCGTGGCAATATCGAAACGCTGCGACAGCCAGCGGGCAACGGCTTCACGCAACGCCAGCGTGCCTTTGGTGAGCGGATAATTTTCAAGCCCTCGCAATTGCGCGGTCATTTCCGTCAGCACAAAATCCGGCGCAGCATGTTTCGGCTCACCGATGGACAGCATGATGGGTGATTTGTGTGCAGGCGGGACGATACCGTCGTTCAACGCCCGCAGCTTTTCGAACGGGTACGGATGTAGCCGATGGAGGTCTGGGTTCATGTTCGCTTTATTAATTCAAGGCCAGGAAAAACAAGCCGTGTAGTATACCGGAGAACGAGAGTGGGTACACCGCGACAAATCAAAGGGAATATGCATGAAAAACGATAACAGGACTCATGGCTTTGGGGGCTAACGCATTGAAAGTCAGCACAATGGGTCCGGTATTATTATTGCTGTGGGCTGCCACTTTTTGGGGCGTGGTGTGGTATCCGCTGCGTCTGCTGGAAGCAGCAGGTCTCAGCGGACTGTGGACGACCTGGGTGATTTTTACCGTGGCAGCGTTACCGGGGTTATGGCTGGCATGGCCACACCGTTGCGTGCTATGGGAACAACCCGGTCTGTTGTTGCTCATTGCGCTGGCCAATGGCTGGCTGAATACGGCGTTTGTGCTCGCCATACTGGATGGCAATGTAGTGCGTGTATTGCTGTTGTTTTACCTGTCGCCACTGTGGAGCACCCTGCTGGCATGGTGGTGGTTGGGAGAGCGGCCTTCGCGTTTTGGTCTCGCCACATTAGTGGTGGCGATGATTGGCGCGTTACTGATGCTGTGGAATCCACAGATGGGATTTCCCTGGCCGCAGGACCAGGCCGATTGGCTGGCGATCAGCGCGGGTATCGGTTTTTCGTTTTCCAATGTAGCGGTGCGGCGATTAAAACATATGCCCACCACCATCAAAGCTGCGGTGACCTGGTGGGGGGTAGTGGTTGTGGCCGGAATCTGGTTATTGATCACACAGGCACCACTGCCAGCGATTTCCAGCGGTGCCTGGATCGGCGCAGTGGTCTTGGGTGGTCTTGGTATTCTCGGTGCTTCACTGGCGCTGATTTACGGTGTGGAAAAAATGCCGGTACATCGTTCAGCGGTGATTTTATTGTTTGAACTGGTGGCAGGCGCGGTATCGTCACAACTGTTGACCAATGAAATTGTGACAACCATAGAATGGTTCGGCGGGGCACTGATTGTTCTGGCCGCGTACCTGTCGGTGCAGGGCAGTAGTGATGGCAATCCGCAAAAAATAATAAAGGAAAAAAAATAATGTATGCCATTTTGCATGTGAGTTTTATTGTCGCGGATACAAAGCGCGCACTGCGGTTTTATTGCAATGTGTTAGGTTTGGAAATAAATCATCACCGACCGGACCTGGGATATCCTGGTGTATGGCTGGATTGTGGCGATGATCAGCAGATTCATTTACTGGAACTACCAAACCCAGACCCGGTTACAGGCCGTCCGGAACATGGTGGCAGGGACCGGCATGCGGCCTTTGCAATAGACAAGCTGGATGTGTTGAGCACATCACTGGAAGCAGCAGGGATTAAATTTACTCGCAGCAAATCCGGGCGGCAGGCTTTGTTTTGTCGAGACCCGGACGGTAATGCTCTGGAGTTTATTGAGGTAACCGTGTGACGAGCTTGTGTGGACGTTTTGTGCCAACGATCTCACCCGAACGAACGCCTCGATATTTATTGAGCCTCCCCAGTTTCATGCTGTCATAATCCGTCTTTCTCATCTTCTCTCTGATGCCAGACCCTCAAAATATTTATCGTCTTATCCAGAACTAAATACCGAACAATATAGCCTCCCAAAACCAGGTCTCTCACCAATTTCGGGTTTGGTGCCTCATTTACTTTTACCCCAAGGAATGGAAACTGCTTCAGCTTTTTTATTCCGCTTACAAGTGAATTGGCGATTCTTTTAGCCGCACTTGGTTTTTTAACTTCGATAAACTCTCTTAGTCGACCAAGTCTTCAATCGCTTCTGGCGTATAGACAATATTTCATATTTTGGGTGGTGATTGCTCATTGTCCGATCCCCAGCTTTTTAGCCAGTCCACAACTTCTGTTTCTTTAACTACTGATTCATTTTTGACTGACTCCAGCGCTACGAGGGTGTCGCTCCAACGTTCATCCGCAATTGAGCGCCTCTCCAAAAAGTCAATGGGGTCAGACTCGATTGATTTTTGATTTCCGATAACTTTCAGACTTTCGATCTCCGCCTCGCGCTTTCGGTGCTGCTTGGCGAGCGGTTAATTTTTCAATTTTTGCTTTAAACCGATCACTCCCCAGTACCCACGATTTATTCGTTGCCTCTCTGATTTCCTCTACCGCCGACGCTGCAAGACGTGTACGAAAAAGCTGCCGGTAAGCTTTTTGCCGCTCACCTGGAGAGCTGCCCAA
>Ga0256830_1001722_pt1 | contig 15153 bp, 16 predicted proteins | sample 128326metaG_FD_190537 | JGI IMG/M metagenome (GOLD analysis project Ga0256830, IMG submission 190537) | Hydrothermal vent microbial communities from Lau Basin, Pacific Ocean - 128-326 | ecosystem: Environmental > Aquatic > Marine > Hydrothermal vents | place: Pacific Ocean: Lau Basin | collected... | reverse complement strand
CAGGCAAAAGACGTTCCGGCTGAAATCAAACTGGACGGCCTGCAATTCAAGGCCTTTGGAGGGCTTTGATCCGGAATTGAAAAAAAGTGCTTTTCACCGGTCTTCCTATAATAATGACAAGGCCTTTTCAAAGGCGCGGAGGTGGACATTCACCCGCTGCGCCATCTCAAGGTTTAGGGGCGTCTCGGCCGTGATGCAGCGCGGCGTGCCCGTTTTTGCAAAAAAGATCGTTTGCGGCCAGCCGCCGATTTCCTCCAATCGATCACAAAAATCCGGGTCTGAAAACGAAGCGGAAATCACCCCGTTTGACGCAGGCATCTCTTCAATCATTTCATCATCTTGAACGGGGCAAAGTGTTTTGATCGCTTCAATAATTTTTTCGCCGATCGCATGCCCTTCACGACTCACTTCGTAGAGGTAAAACCCCTTTGCATCACAATCTTCATGAAATTCATAAGCCAAATCAAAACATTTTCCCGAAACAGCCTCTTTTAACAAACGAATTTCGTCTTCGGGAGATCTTGTATTAAACTCACGATTGAGGTCTTTGCCCTTGCCGTTTTCACGCAGGTTAAATTCGTAAGCAAAGGGATTGACGCAGGGAAAACAGCATAAATCAAATTTTTCAAAAAATGCCGGCACTGAGGCAAAACGCGCGATCAGAAACAGCACGGCTTCAACACCGGCCGGCTCGTCCCCGTGAATGCCCGCGGAAAGACAGACCCGTTTTTTATCTGAAACGGCCGTGGGCCGCTCCAGCACAAAAAAGGGATAATTCCCGGCGGATGAATGAATTTCACCCACTTGATGTAAAGCCGTGCCGGAGACTTTTTGTGTCAGGGCGATCATTTTTTCCGTCAATTCGGCGTATGAACGGATCTTTTTGGCATGACGCGGCATAGGCTTCCCGGAGTCAGTTTAAGACCGTAATACATCATATTGCCTTCAATATATTGCCTTCAATTTGACGAAGAAGGTGCTTGCTTTTTCAATCATTTCATCCCCTTTTTTGACTTTTCATTCAAGCAAAGTTTATTCCCGCCCTCACTCCCCGACTTCGACCTGATTATCGGTCTCTTTTTTCTGAAAAAAGAGATGAAATATGAGCAGAGAAATCCCCACGGTAATGGCGGAATCGGCGACATTAAAGGCGGGCCAGTGATATTCCTTAATATAAAAATCAAGAAAATCAATCACTTCACCCAAACGAATCCGGTCGATGAGGTTGCCGATGGCGCCGCCAAAAAGCAGGGAGATTGCGGTGAGACCGAGCGTATCTTCTTCAGGCGTGTCTCGAAAAAAAGCCCCCAAAAGCACGAGCGCGATCACGGAAACACTCAGAAAAAAAATCATACGGAAGGTGGCGTTCTGATCGGCTAAAAAACCAAAAGCCGCGCCCGGATTCAAAATATAAGTGAGGGAAAAAAACCCTTCAAGAATAACGACGGACTCATAAAGCTTGAAGGTTTTTTCGACGATGATTTTTGTAACTTGATCGGAGAGGATAATGCCGCCGCTGATAAAGATCAAAAAAAACATTTTACGGCGCATGGGGCATCTCAACAGCAATCACTTCCGCGCAGCGTTTACAGAGTGTGGGGTAAGCGTTTTGAGAGCCAACATCTTCGCGATAAATCCAGCAGCGTTCGCATTTTTTGCCCAAAGCTTGCGTTACCCGGATTTTCAAACCCAATTCATCAACCGCATTTTGAAAGACCCATGCCCTCTCTTCCGCATCGTTTGTTTGCGGCAGATCTTTCCACTCACTCAAACGCACTTGGGAGACAATAAAAAATGCAGGCAAAAATGCAGCATGCGTACTGAGCTTTTCATAAAGCGGCGCTTTCACTTCAAGCGAAACGGCGGCCTGCAAGGGATTTCCGATTTTTCGTTCTTTACGTGCGGTTTCAAGCACTGCGGCAACCGCCTCACGGACTTGAATCAAAACCTCCCATTGCCGCAAACGTTTTGGATCTACTTTCTGCACTTCGGGGAAGGTCGTCAAATGCACGGAATCATCCACCTTAAGATCTTTCGGTAAATGCCGCCAAATTTCCTCAGCCGTAAAAGAGAGAATCGGGGCCATCAAGCGCACAAGCGTCATTAAAATTTCCTGCATCACCGATTGAGCAATGCGTCGCTCCGGTGCATCTTGGGCCGAGGCGTATAGCCGGTCTTTTAAGATATCGAGATAAAAAGCGGAAAGATCCACGGCGCAAAAATTATTAATGGCATGGAAAACCACATGAAAATTGGACTCTTCGTAAGCACGCTGGACCTTCTCATTGAGTAAATGAAGCCGGTCCAAGGCCCAGAAATCAATTTCCTGAAAATCTTCATCAGTCATCTTGTAGAGACTGTCTTCCACACAAAAATCATGCAGATTTCCCAATAAAAACCGGCAGGTATTTCGGATTTTGCGATAGGCTTCCGCGACTTGTTTGAGGATGTCGGAGGAAATACGCATGTCTCCGCTAAAGTCGGTCGCCGCCACCCAAAGCCGCAAAATATCGGCACCGTTTTCTTTGATGACTTCCTGGGGCGCGATCACATTGCCGAGAGATTTCGACATCTTTTTTCCCTCACCGTCCATGACAAAACCATGCGTGAGCACCGCTTTATAAGGCACACAGTCGTCTGTCATCAGAGCTGCCAGCATCGTACTGTGGAACCAACCGCGATGTTGATCGGAGCCCTCCAAATAAAGATCCGCAGGCCATGAAAGATCGGGGCGAGTCTTCAATACGGCTGCGTGACTGACGCCGGACTCAAACCAGACATCCAGAATATCCTGCTCTTTCCGGAAGCTGTTTCCGCCACAATCCGGGCAAACCGTGCCTTCGGGCAAGAGAGCTTCGGCTGACCGGGCAAACCAAATATCACTGCCCTCCCCGCTTGTTTCCATCAAGTCCGCCACATGATTGATCAGCTTTTCAGAGCTGAAGGACTTGTGACAATCCAGACAGCCAAAAGCCACAATCGGCACGCCCCAGACCCGTTGACGCGAGATACACCAATCCGGGCGATTTGCAATCATGCCTTCGATGCGATCCCGGCCCCACTTCGGAATCCATTCCACATCGTCCGCAATGCTTTTGAGTGCGCGTGCGCGAAGATCATTTTCCGCCATCGAAATAAACCACTGCTCCGTTGCACGGAAAATCACAGGTTTTTTACAGCGCCAGCAATGGGGATAAGCATGCGAAATTTCACTCGCACTGAGCAAGGCGCCCTTATTTTTCAGTGTCTCAAGAATTTTTTTATTGGCATCAAAAACTTTCAGCCCTGCGAAATCCCCGGCTTCCTCCGTAAATTTCCCGTAATGATTAACGGGGGCGTAGACCTCAAGCTTGTAGCGCAGGCCAACCTCGTAATCGTCCTGCCCGTGGCCCGGCGCGGTATGCACACAGCCTGTCCCCTGCTCAAGCGTGACATGCTCTCCTAAGATAATGGGCGAATCTTGTTCTAAAAAGGGATGTTGACAAATCATGCCTTCGAGCTCTTCTCCAAGCCAAGATTTATCTGTAATTTCAAAAGAATCCGATTTAAAATCAAAAGCCTTCATTGAAGTATGAATTAGGTCTTCCGCCAAAATCACTGGCCCCAAGGGGGTTTTGAGCAATACATATTTAAGACGCGGGTGCAGTGCAATGGCTTTATTGGCGAGCAATGTCCAGGGGGTTGTCGTCCAAATCACAAAAGAGGTCTCTGCCGCTTCTTTTTCAGACAAATGCCCCTGCGCATCTTTAATTTTGAACTTCACATAAATCGAAGGCGAAACCTTATCGGTATATTCCACTTCTGCTTCAGCGAGCGCCGTTTCATCGAAAGAACACCAGAGTACCGGTTTTTTTCCTTTATAAACACCGCCGGTCGCAAAAACCTTTGCAAATTCACGCACGATGGATGCTTCATAATCCGGCGTGAACGTCAAATAAGGGTTTTCCCAGTCGCCAAAAACACCCAGGCGTTTGAATTCTTCTTTTTGAATGGCAAGAAAATGCTCGGCGGATTCGCGGCATTTTTTCCGGATTTGAATCTTGGACATTTCTCGTTTTTTCGATCCCAGTTTTTTGAGTACTTGGTGTTCAATGGGCAGCCCGTGACAATCCCAACCCGGTACATAAGGCACGCGTAAGCCGCGCATGGATTTGGATTTAACGATGATGTCTTTTAAGATTTTATTGAGCGCATGACCGATATGAATACGGCCGTTCGCATAAGGCGGCCCGTCATGCAGGATGTAAGCCGGATAATTTGCATGCCGTTTTTGAATTTCAGTATAAAGCGCTGTTTTTTCCCAGCTTTCAAGCTGTATGACTTCCCGCTGTGCGAGCTGAGCCCGCATCGGGAAATCAGTTTTCGGCAGATTCAGGCTGTCTTTATAAGAGGGTTTTTTATCCATAAGATGTGGGGGTGGATACTAGCATTCACCCCATACCTTGTCAATCTGAGAAGAATATAAAACACCCCCGAATCAGAGCTTCCTTTATTTTAACTCGCTTAAAGCCGCACCAAAATTAATATGCAAAACTTGATTATTAACAACAAGCGCAGGCACAGACGCCACACCAAGCTGCTCCGCCTCAACGATTCTTGACCGGTCTGTCCCAAGATGCACCATTTCAAGATCAAACCGGCTTGAATCAAACATCTGTGTAATCTGATCTTCCGCTTGCCGGCAAACAGGACATCCCGCATGATAAAACAGCATCTTTTTCATAATGAAACCTCCATGATAAATTGCCCACGCCTCATAGTATTGACTCGATACTAACTAAATACTACACTTCCATTTTTTGCTTGTCCATATTGTTTTGAATCGCTAGGATACAAAGATGAACTCAAACGAGGCATATGATTATATAGAGCGGATATCGAATCTGCTCCGTAATACCCTACGACGTTTCGGTGCAAGCCATGGCCTTCAACCCACCCATTTGGAGGCACTCGCTTACCTCAAAGCCTGTAACCGATATTCGGATACTCCAAAAGGCCTTACCGACTATCTTGGACTTACAAAAGGAACCGTCTCACAAACACTCAAGGTTCTGGAATCAAAGGATTTGATTAAAAAAAATATTGATGCAAAAGATAAACGAAAAATCCACCTCGCGATTTCTCCCAAAGGAAAAGCCGTGATCAAAGACTTACTGCCGCCGTTTTTGTTCCGTGATGCCTGCGCCCACTTGACATCCGTCGCACAATTACAACTGACCCGTTATCTCAAACAACTCCTGCGTGAGATGCAAGAGAGCAATACACTGAAATCTTTTGGCGTCTGCCGCTCATGCCGCTTCAATCAACAAAAGTCGCCAGAAAACTATTTTTGCAAACTCACGGGAGAAACATTGTCCAAACAAGAAACGCTGGCCATTTGCCGCGAGCATGAATATCAAAAAAGCTAAACTTGCGTCTTCATTTATGCAACCTCTTGGTTTTTAAGATAGTGCAGGCATAAAAGCGATACATTTCAAATCCATGAATCAAGTAATGCAGGCCGTTTTGGCAAAGCTTGTCAGGTAACAAGAAGCTGTTCAACAAAGGGGTTATCATGCGGTCCACAAATATTTTCTTCAACCTTATCGCCCTTGTGGCCGTCGTAGGGATTGAAACGGCCTGCGGCGGCGCGGCATCCAATGCACCGAAATCAGCAGCAAGTCCGGAGACGCTGAAAATTAAACTCCAGGAAGTCGTTACAAACTTACGGCAACCCCTTGGCCTGCAACATGCCGGGGAGGGGCGCGCAGGTTTATTCATTCTTGAACAAGCGGGTGTCATTCGGATTTTAAAGAACAACACACTCCTTAACACCCCCTTTCTCGACATTCGCAGCCGCGTCGCTTCAGGAGGTGAAAAGGGACTGCTGGGTTTGGCCTTCCACCCCAATTTCGCCAAAAACCGCCGCTTCTTTTTGAACTACACCGCAGACGGCAAAACAGGGCTTGAAACCCGCATCTCTGAATTTACCGCGGCAAACGACCTTAAAACCGCCCATGCCGACAGTGAAAAAATCATCCTGCGTATTGCGCAACCCTTTGGCAATCACAACGGCGGAGACTTGGCCTTCGGCCCCGACGGAAAACTTTATATCGGCACGGGAGACGGCGGTGCGGGCAATGACCCGCTAAACCATGCGCAAAACCTCGGCAGTCTGTTGGGGAAAATGCTCAGAATCGATGTGGACCAACAAAACAAAAACAAGGCTTACGGCATCCCGCTCGATAATCCCTTTCGGAGTGAGCCTAAAATCGCCCCGGAAATTTGGGCTTCGGGCCTGAGAAACCCCTGGCGCTTTTCCTTTGATTCGGTAACGGGGGAACTCTACGCCGGAGATGTTGGGCAAAGCGGGCGTGAAGAAATCAACCTCATTAAAAAGGGGCTGAACTACGGCTGGAAGGTAATGGAAGGCACAATCTGCACCCCCGGCGTCAATCGAAACTGCGATTCGAAAGGATTCGAAGCACCCATCTTTGACTATCCGCGCGGCGAAGGCACCGTCGTGATCGGCGGATATGTTTATCGCGGTAAAAACATGCCCCAACTCGACGGGGCCTACCTCTACGGAGATTTCGGTAACGGCCGGATTTGGATGTTACGGCATGACGGAAAAACAACAACGGAACATCAGCTTTTGCTGGACACAGATCACATGATCAGCGCCTTCGGAGAAGACGCGCAGGGAGAACTTTATGTGGTGGACTATCGCGGAAAACTGCTCAAGATTGTGAGCGAATGAGTGAGTTGGACTTTTTGACTCAAAAAACACCTCATGGCTTAGAGCTTCCTCAAGTATTCCCTCCTTTTGCCCGCTCGCGATAGCGCAACTTCGCATCAATAAACTCCTTATGAGAAAATTTCAGACCGTAGGCAATATCACGGGCAGCTTCAATTTCCACGTGGGCCAAGTCATCGTCCGCCCCTGCGATATCAAACAGACAATCCACAAGTTGTTGACGCTGTTCCCTGCTGCTTAAACCGTAAAACGTCCGGGTCATGCGGAAGGGATCCAATCCGCGCGCCGCCGAAGCCTCAACCACAGAAACAATCAACTCAATCGCCTCGGCATCAAAACCCGCAGTGTCTTTTAATCGCCGTTTTAAAACCGCAGCCTCTTTCTCTGAAATGCCCTCATGCACCGCAGCAACATGTCCCAAAAGTCCCCCAAAAAGCGAAGCATAGGCCAAGGCCTTTTCATCAGATTCGATCGCCAGTTTTTCACGCTCAAGCTTTCGGCGCACATTAAAAAGCACACGGTTATTTAAAAAATCTTCAAGCTCTTCTTCTCGATTGGAAACCGACGCAGGTTTCAACACTGCGTCTTGAAAAAGCCCGCGAATCTTCCCGATCAAAACCGAGGCCGGCCCCGTTTCCCGGAAAATCGCCGTACAGCGTTCCAAAAAAGCCTTTTCTTCCGCTTTCACCACGCCGTCCGAAGAAACAAGCCCTTCCAGAAAAGCAATCACTTCCTCCCGCTCTCTCGCACCACTCAAACGCTGGACAAAATCTTGAATCAAAGATTCCGCTTCTTCGGGCAATACAGGCTCTTCCAAATACATCTCGATTTTAGCCCAATCTTCACCCGTCAAATCGAGCTTAAAAAAGAAGTCTTTCAGGTAATTCATTTCGTCATTGCTGATTTCACCATCGGCCCAAGCCAGGGCGATGAAGAGACGAATGAGGGAAAACTGTTTTTCTGTCGGGGGGCGTAATGTCATCAGAAACTCCTCCTATAAAATCGACTTAAAGACGCGTCACAAACCAATCAAAGATAAAATCGAGCATCTGCTCAAAATCTTCCTCTTTACTGAAAGGATGATCTGCACCTGTAATTACCTTAAATGTTTTTTCGCATTGTAGGATTTCAAAGAGCTTTTCACTCTGCGCAAAAGGCACATCTTCGTCCGCATCACCATGCACAATGAGGGTCGGCACTTCAATCCTTGCAGCTTCTTCATAGGTGTCAAATTGAAGCAGGTCTTCATAAAAACCGTATTCCAGCCGCGCCCGGCCATCAAGTCCGGCAAAAGTCAGTAGATTATTGTCTTTCCAAAACTTCATCCCCGCTTCGCCCAAACGCTCCTGCCAAAGCGGAGGGTAATTTGAAACCGGACACTTCAGAGCAAGCACCTTCACGGCCTTACGCCGGGCCGCGCCGTGAAGAGCAATCAAACCGCCAAAACTCGATCCCAGCAGACCGATTTGTTCGTAGCCCGCTGAAACCAGCCAATCCAGAATGGCTGCCACTTGTTGCACACATCGACTCATCAACATTTCTTGCAAGGGACGCGGCTGCGCGCCGTGGCCGTCAAAATCAAAACGACACGTTGCGATGCCCTCGGCGGTCAATCTCCCGCTCAGCTCAATATTGGTGCTGCTGGCATTGGCCGACATGAATCCGTGGCAAAGCAGGACAATGCGGTCGGATGGACTTTCTGGTTCCGCCAAAATAAGCGTTGTCAACTCTCCCGGTGCGACCTCAATTTCGACCTGTCTTTCTTGCATCTAATACTTCTCCTTATACTCCTGGATCAATCTTGACCGACGTTTTTATTTTCCTCTATAATGCACACCTTTGTGAGGACTGATGATGCCCTTTGTTCCCGTTGCCAAAGTGACTGATATTCCGCCCGGATCAGGACTGCTCGTCGAAATGAAAGAACGTGACATCGCCCTTTTTTGTTTGGACGGCATCGTATACGCCACTTCAGATCTCTGCCCGCATCAGGGGGCTTCTCTTTCGACCGGAACACTCAAGGGCGAAAAAATCATCTGCCCCTGGCATCAATGGTGCTTTAACGTGAAAGACGGCTCTTCCCCTTTAAATCCCAGACTTAAAATAAAAACCTACGAAGTCAAACAAGAAGGCGATCAGGTTTTTGTGATGGTGCCGGATTCGGATTAAAATAAGCGATTTCACAAACCCTTCTCACGATCTCTTAAAGATGCGCCATCGAAAAATTTAATCAGAGCTTCCTTAAGGTGCGAGCAGCACCTTTCCAAAAATGTTCCGCGACAACATTTTTTCCTGCGCAGCACGTGCCTCTGAAAGCGGAAAAACCGAGTCAATCGCCGGCTTCAACTTCCCCGCCCCGACAAGTGCCGCCACTTGCAAGATTTCCGCACGCCGCCCCATTTTTGCTCCCAGGATATTCAACTCCCGCGAAAACACATAACGCAAGTCCAAATCAGCCTTTGGACCCGTCGTCGCCCCGCAAGTGACCAGCGTGCCGCCTTTGACAAGGGATCTCAGACTTTTGCCGAAAGTCGCAGGCCCCGTGTGTTCAAACACAACATCAACACCGCGCCCTTCTGTCAGCTTCAGCACGGTTTTATCAAAACTTCCCGCTGTGTAATTAATCAAAAAATCAGCACCCGTTTTTTTAGCGCGTTCTAATTTTTCATCACTGCTCGCTGCGGCAATCACCCGTGCACCCGTTAATTTTCCGATTTGAATCGCCGCACTGCCCACACCGCTGCCCCCCGCCAAAACCAGCACATCTTGACCAGGACGCAAAGCCGCCCGCGATATCAACATATGCCAGGCAGTCAGAAAAGTGAGCGGAAAAGCCGCAGCAGCCTCAAAAGAAAGCGTATCGGGAATTGAGATCACATTTTTTTGAGGGGCTTTGACATATTCGGCATATCCACCGTCCGTACTCGCACCTAATATCTTGTAATCTTCACACAAATGATCCGAACCGGAAAGACAGTCTCGGCATTTAAAACAAGACAAACCGGGGGCGATAAAAACACGGCTGCCGATTTCTACCGCATCGACATCTGCTCCGAAAGCCTCCACCACCCCCGAAACATCACAGCCTGAAATGTGCGGCAAGGGTGTTTTATAGGCCGGAATACCTTCTCGAATCCAAAGATCCAGATGATTTAATGCACAAGCTTTAACGCGTACAAGCACTTCGCCGGGACCCGGAACGGGCTTCGCCGCATCTTCATAAACCAATTTTTCAGGCCCACCAAATGCGTGAAAACGTACGGCTTTCACATTCAGACCTCCAAGGGCAAATCGGAAAAATTCAGGGATTGGCCCTGTAATACGGGATCGGAAGACTTCGCCAAATCAAATAAAGCCTTTGCCACCGCTTCGGGATTTTTGAGTGTGGCCGGATCTTCCTTTTCGTAAGCCTTTGCCCGCATCTGCGTACGCGTTGCTTCCGGATTTAAAGTCATCACACGAATGCCGAATTCCGCTACTTCTTCGGCAAGCGTCTGCATCATGCCTTCAAGCGCAAATTTGGAAACGGCATACGCCCCCCAGCTTGCACGGCCCTTTCTGCCCACGGAAGACGAGACGGAAAAGATCGTGCCTGAACGCCGTGGAATCATCTCTCGCACAACCGCCTGCGTCACATAAAAAGTCCCGTTCACGTTGATGCGAATCACTTCGTCCCAGGTTTCCGTCGGATAGGTGGCCAAGGTCTTTTTTGAACCCAAGACCCCTGCATTATTGATCAAAAGATCAATTTTTCCCCATTGAGATACAATCTCACTCACCATGCGATGCACTTCGCGCTGCGATGCGATATCCACAGCAAAAGCGCGTACCGTGCCGCCCGCTGCCGTAATCTCGTTTGCAACCCCCAAACGCTCACCCTCACTTCGCCCGCAAAAGGCAACTTTCGCCCCCGCATGGGCAAAAAGCGAGACCGTTGCGCGGCCAATACCACGGCCACCTCCCGTCACTAAAACCACCTTCTCTTTCATAGGCCGGAGCATATCGCAAGTCGCCCGGCACTTCAATACCGAAAAAGAGAAAGACCGACAACATCCCTAATCTAAGGATTTGAGAATGCGCGGCTTTCTTGATATCATTCAACAATCTGGCGATAAAAACGAGACGATCCGAAACAAGACGAATCCTCTAAGCAACCGCAAACACATTGGATCTTTTGAATATTCGAGCCTATTTCCAAAAACGATTTTTTATCCCCTCAGTACTGATGCTGATCTGTTTCATCTCCACACCCGCCTTGGCTTCAAGCGAAGAAAAGGCGCCGACAGCCGTGACAGAGATCAGGGATACGGCCTGTCGGCAAATCCACACAATTATTGAAAGCGGCAAAAAAAAATTTAAATCCATCCGCGGAAAATTGGATCTGGTTTCCGAGGAATATTTCGGCACACTCATTCCCCTGGATTTAAAAATCTGTTTCGGATGGCTGAACGGCAAAGCCTATCATTGTGACAGCCGCGACGGCATGAACGAAGACGAGGTCGGCGCGGCCTATGACGGCTACATTAAAATATTTGAAGATTGTCTTACAGACACCTGGCAAAAAAAAGAAGTTAATATTCAGCGCGTCAATGGCCGACGCATCTCGACCTTTACGTCTTCACAAAGTCGCGTTGAAATCAAAATCGGGGAACGACACAAACGACACGGCTGGTTTGTCGATTTTTACTTCAGACGATAACGGCGGACACGAACAAACACCTTTCCCTCAACGAGGAGGCAAGATACATGTCTATTTTTCGAGAATACGATATCCGCGGCATTTATGGAAAAGATCTAACCGACGAGATTGGAAAAGGTGTGGGCAAAGCCTTAGGCACCCTGATTCGCCGGGCCGGAGGCCAACAAATCGCCCTTGGATATGATGTCCGCCTCAGCTCTCCGCCCTTAAAGGCCGCACTCTTATCCGGCCTGCTTTCTACCGGCGTAAGTGCCGTCGACATCGGCGAATGCCCAACCCCTGTGCTCTATTTTGCACTGTACGAACTTGAGGTGGACGGGGGTGTCATGATCACCGCAAGTCATAATCCCGGCGAATTCAACGGCTTCAAACTCTGCACCGGAAAGCACACACTCTTTGGTCAAGAAATTCAGCAAATCAAAACCATGATCGAAATGAAAGACTTTGAAACAGGCGATACGCCGGGCGAAGTGCGTGTCGAAGCGGATTTTTTATCGACCTACAGTGACTTTTTTGTCAAACAATTCGGCGTGTTTGAAAAAAAGAAGGTGGTTATAGACTGCGGCAACGGCGCCGCCGCACTGATTGCCCCACGTATTTTTGAAGCACTGGGCTGTGAAGTCATTCCGCTTTTTTGTGAAGCGGACGGCTCTTTTCCCAATCACCACCCTGATCCCACCGTCCCTAAAAATTTAGAAGACCTCATACGAACGGTTAAAAGTGAGAGCGCGGACGTGGGCATTGCTTTTGATGGCGACGCCGACCGTATCGGTGCCGTCGATGAAAAGGGCACGATCATCTGGGGCGACCGGCTAACCCTGCTCTTTGCGACCGATATCTTAAAAACAAATCCGGGCGCCACAATTATTTCGGAAGTGAAGGCCTCCCAAATTTTTTATGACGAAGTGGCCCGCCTCGGCGGCAAGGGCATCATGTGGAAAACGGGGCACTCTCTCATTAAATCAAAGATGAAAGAAAGCGGGGCACTTCTCGCCGGAGAAATGAGCGGCCACATCTTTTTTGCAGATCGTTATTTTGGCTTTGACGACGCCATCTATGCAGGTTGTCGGCTTGTTGAAATTCTTGTACGAGATAAAAAACCGCTCTCGGAACATTTTAAAAACCTGCCGGAAAGCTGCGTCACGCCTGAAATCCGCATCGCTTGTCCCGACGACAAGAAATTTGAAATCGCGGAACAATGCCGCGTCTTTTTTTCAAAATACTTTAAAATCATCGACATCGACGGCGTACGCATGAAACTTCAGGACGGCTGGGCTTTAATCCGTGCATCCAACACCCAACCCGCACTTGTCCTGCGCTTCGAAGCCAGCACCCCCGCCCGTTTGCAGAAAAACCGCGAAGGCATCGAAAAATACCTCAAAACCCTTTTGGACAAATTAGAGTCGTAAGATTCTAAAGATAAAAGGAAACTCTGAGCGGGATAGCTCCGATTAAGGGATTAAATCCTGAAAGTGGGTCAAGGGCGGGAAAATATCCGACCTTTCATGAATAAACTTACTGCTCGCGCCGTTTTTATGCAACAAATGTTTGATGCCGAAGGTATGCGCGGCCAAGAGGACGTCTTCATTGTCATCCACCAAAAGCGAGCGGTCTTTGTCAAATTCCAAAACGCGTTCCGCATCGCGCCAAAACCCGATTTCCTCTTTGGGCAAACCGATATCACTTGAACATAAAATGGCATGAAAATAAGGCAAGAGCAAGGTCTGCTCCAGCTTGATCTGCACGGTCCGCGGATGGGCATTGGTCACTAGAATGACTTCCTTGTTTGCATCCCGTAAAAAATGGAGAAAAGGCTCAACGCCCGGATGAATCCGCACCCGGTCCCGTATCTCCACTTTCATCGCAACAATATCAAGATTAAGTCGGTTGGACCAATAGTGTAAATCCGTCCAATTAAGTGTTTTTTCCTGCGCCTTATACATGGCGAGCAGTTTTTTTTTGGCCTTTGCATAGGAGATTTTGTTATGCATCGCGTATCGTTTGGGAACATGCTCTTCCCAAAAATAATCATCAAAATAACGATCGAGCAATGTCCCGTCCATATCAAGCAGGGCAAAGTCGATTTCAGACCAAGGCAGCATGCAAATATCCCCTCAAATACGGTAGCTTCCTATAGTTTAGGGGGAGGGCTTTGCGCTGTCAAAAAAATTGAGAATACGGGGACTAAACGGTTTTTTGGGCTTCCTCTGCCGCGACGGTTTCTGTCACAAGCGTGACTTCGTTATTGAGTACGTCGAGAAAACCGGAACCAATGCTGAGAAATTGTTTTTCGCCGTCGGCTTGGGTTAAAACCAATCGCCCCGGCAAAAGCGTTGAAATCATGGGGGCATGGTTTACGAGGATGCCAAAACTCCCCGCACCGCCGGGAGCCAAGAGTGAGCGGACTTGACCATCAAAAAAAACGCGCTGCGGCGTCACGATGGTGAGATGAAAGGTGTTGTCATTCATAGGACTGTGCTGTCAAACTTTTTTGAGACGCTCTGCTTTTTCCTGCGCTTCTTCAATCGTGCCGACCATGTAAAAAGCCTGTTCCGGTAAGTCGTCCAATTTACCATCCACGATCATTTGGAAACCTTTGATTGAATCAGACAATTGAACATACTTCCCCGGGGTGCCCGTAAAAACTTCGGCGACAAAGAAGGGCTGCGAAAGAAAACGTTGAATTTTTCGGGCGCGCTGCACGGTCAGCCGATCTTCTTCAGACAGTTCATCCATGCCCAAAATAGCAATAATATCCTGCAATTCCTTGTATTTCTGGAGAATGGCTTGCACAGCCCGGGCGGTTTTATAATGTTCTTCACCTAAAATTTGCGGATCTAAAAGACGCGAGGTGGAATCCAAAGGATCAACCGCAGGATAAATCCCCAACTCGGAAATCTGGCGCGAAAGCACGGTCGTGGCATCCAAATGGGTAAAAGTCGTCGCAGGCGCCGGGTCGGTGATGTCATCGGCAGGCACATAGATCGCCTGGACAGAAGTAATGGAGCCTTTCGTGGTTGAAGTAATACGCTCCTGCAATTCCCCCATTTCCGTTGCAAGACCTGGCTGATAACCCACAGCGGAAGGCATGCGCCCCAAGAGCGCCGAAACTTCTGATCCTGCTTGGACAAAACGGAAGATATTATCAATAAAAAGCAAGACATCCTGACCTTTTTCGTCGCGAAAATACTCGGCCATCGTCAATGCGGAAAGACCGATACGCAGACGCGCGCCGGGGGGTTCGTTCATCTGACCAAACGCCAAGACGGTTTTGTCCAAAACGCCGGATTCGGTCATTTCGGCATAAAGGTCGTTTCCTTCGCGGGTACGCTCTCCCACACCGGCAAAAACGGAATAGCCACCGTGTTCGGCCCCGATATTCCGGATCAATTCCATAATAATAACGGTTTTGCCCACCCCCGCACCGCCGAAGAGTCCCACTTTTCCCCCCTTCGCATAAGGCGCAAGCAAATCGACAACCTTGATTCCGGTTTCTAAAACCGAGGCAACCGGAACTTGATCTTCAAAAGCCGGGCTGGGACGATGAATCGGCCAACGCTGGTCGGGATTTGCAACAGGCCCTTTGCCATCAATGGTCTCCCCTGTGACATTAAAGATACGCCCCAGATCCTGTTCTCCAACCGGCACGGAAATCGGCATGCCCGTATCTTCCACTTCCATGCCTCGGATCAAGCCGTCGGTGGATCGCATGGCGATA
>Ga0256830_1001721_pt1 | contig 15154 bp, 16 predicted proteins | sample 128326metaG_FD_190537 | JGI IMG/M metagenome (GOLD analysis project Ga0256830, IMG submission 190537) | Hydrothermal vent microbial communities from Lau Basin, Pacific Ocean - 128-326 | ecosystem: Environmental > Aquatic > Marine > Hydrothermal vents | place: Pacific Ocean: Lau Basin | collected... | reverse complement strand
TGAAAACATTCCCGACAATGCCGCCTTCAAAACACAATTTCGCGGAACGCCCCTCTTGCGCAGTAAACACCGTGGCCTGAAACGAAATACAAAAGCCCTTCGGAAACAATATAAAGAAATAGATCAGGTAAAGTAAAACATGAAAAAATACCAGGCCGTGCTCTTTGATCTTTGCGGCACACTCATGCAATACCGCCTCGACCGCCTGCCGCTTATTACAGTGGACGGCATGCAAGTCGAATCCACTACCCCACTCACCTACGCCTGCTTCAGGGAGTTTGACCGAGGGAAAGTTTCTTTTGAAGAATTTTATAATGCATTTATGCTCACAAGTGCTTTGCTTGAACAGGAAAAAAATGAAACCGGGAAAGAATTCCTCTCGGCAGTCCGTTTTGATCGTTTTTTGGATCGACTTGACGCAGACTTGGGGCCGCGCAGAACAGAAATACACCGCTTGTTGATGGACATCCATCTTAAGAAAGTCGGGCAATGTTTAGAATTATTGCCACGCCATAGAGCACTGCTCTTCAATTTGAAAGACCGCTACCGCATGGCAGTCGTCTCAAATTTCGATGATATTAAAACGGTACAGAAGGTCCTTGCGCGAGAAGGCATTACCGAGCTTTTTGAAGTCATTGTCATTTCAGCGGAAGTGGGTTTGAGAAAACCCAGGGAAGAAGTTTTTTTAGCCGCCAGCGACATTCTGAAAATACCGCACGAAGAAACGCTTTTTGTGGGCGACAGTTGGACACACGATATTGTCGGCGCGAAAAAACTGCGCATGGATACCGCCTGGATCAATCCGGACCACCTACCGCCGCCCACAAAAGAAATAAGAACAGATTATGTCCTTTCCGACCTCAGCGAACTCTCCAGAATTCTTTAAGTTCTCGTAAACAAAGACAACCCTTGTGCTGTAAAACCGGACAACGCTATTTGCTCTAGCACCCCCCCTATTTGAGGGGGTTGACAATCAGATTGTTATCCGCGAAAATGCGACACCTTTAACAAATTCAACGTCGCAAATGTAAGTTAGGGGAGGATTTTGTCATGAAAACGGAATCCTCAGCCAAATAAATTTCATAGCTTATCTGAAACCATCGTACCCTCTCTAGGGTAGGGAGAATTGTTAAAATGCAAAAACAAACAAAAATTGCCGCTAAAATCTTAACCTCTTTTCTCTTCATCCTATTCTTACTCTCTCCCCGCCCTGCTTTCTCGGAAGAACGACCGAGTGTGATGTTTATGATTGCTGAGCAAAATATCGGCCAGGAAATATTTATTTTTTGGTGGGGTTGGTTCAGCCGGGAAATCGATATTAAAGCACAACGTTTCGACATGGCCGTGGGTGAAACCATCCTCAAAGAAGAATTTCTAAATGAGGGTTTTGATGTGATCGATATTTCCAATGTGTCGGAAAAAATCACCGTCTCCGAAGCCTATAAAATCGCGGACCTTACAAAAAAAGCCGCGATTGAAATCGGAAAAGATGTCGGCGCGGATGTCGTAGTGAAAGGAAAAGTGATCGCCAAACGTGGTCCAACCAACACAGGAAGCAATGTCGGTACATACATGGCCAATATCACAGCAACGGCATTTCAAGTGAAGGACGGTCTGGTATTGGGGTCAGGGCGGACCAGTGGCGTTTCCAGACATATTTCCGAAATCACGGGGGGGAGTCAGGCGATTGAAAAAGCTTCTCAAAAACTTGCCAGAAAAATGATCGAACAAATTAACAGAAAAATCGGACAGTGATCCGATAGAGCAGATATATAGACCATTGCCGGGAAGGAGGAAAGCAACATGAATAGCAAGAAGCTCAGACTGATACTGTTACTCACCGTTATTACTTTATTTTCAGTGGGATGCGCCGGAAGACACGTTATTCCCGCCAATCCAAGCAATCCAATCCGATCCGTAGCAGTTTTGCCGATCCTGAACAACTCGGATGATGTTGAGGCCCCTGAAATAATCAGGGCGGAATTTCACAAGCGCATCGGCAACTACCATTACGCGGTTAAATCGCTTGAAGAGACCCAGCAAATTCTAGACGGGCAAATGGGAATCACATTGGGAAAACAGCTTGAACTGACAAGCCCTGAAAAATTAGGCGAAACACTCGGCGTTGACGGCGTGTTTTATGGCTATCTTTTAAATTACGATGAAATCACAACAGTCGTTTTCAATACAAAAAAACTGAGAATGGGCTGGAAGCTTGTCGATACAAAAACAGGACGGCAAGCCTGGGGAAAAGGGATCGCAGTAAAAAGCAACGAGTCCTTGCCGGGTGTAGGCGCCGCAGTCGCCACGACAACCCAGGTGAAGGACGCGCTTCTAGAAGACAAGGTGGATCCGCTTCCAACTTCATCAGATCCGATGAAAGAAATGCCGGGACTGGGGAAATGGATTTTAATGGAGAGTAAATCTACCTCTCCCACGCCTTTCGGCATTGGACTTTCACTCGTATCAAAGCTGGCGGACAAGGTAACGGGTTCCAGTTTTGAAGAGGAGATGAATTTTGCCTTCAACCGGCTCTTCCCAAATATGCTTATCGGACCGGGTGCTCAGGCCGGTACAGCGACGGAAACACAATAAATCTTAACCCATGAATAATTTAAATATCATAAGGAGGAATGAGATAAAATGAGCAAAATTAAGGTGTTTGGTTATTTGTCGGCGTTCATCATCACATCCCTGTTTTTTTCAGGATGTACCACAATGGGCGGCATTGTCAAAAAAGACGAATCGCTCACAGATCAGACGGATAAACTGGAAGAGGCCGGCGCAAACTACACAGGTCCCGCCTATACTATCGGCATCATCACGCTTGCCAACAAAACCCCTTCAAAAGTATTGGGCATCGGCCAAGCTGCGACGGATATCTTAAGAACCAGCCTAAAACAAGCAGGACTTGAACCGATCATGCTCACAAAAGATGAGCTCAAGCAACACGATGCCATGATTGAGTTGCAACAAGCGGGTATCGTTAAAACCGGAAAAAAAGACGCCGCAGAAGGTATGGATTCCATTGATTTTCGTGTTTCAGGGGCAATAACATCCTATTCGGAGCTTAGCGAAGGTAGTGACTTACTCCTTACTAAAACAAAAACACAAATTGCCCGCGTCGGGGTAGACTATGCATTGATTGATATCGCATCCGGGAAAACATTGGTCGCCAAATCAGGTCGAGGAGAATACAAGAAGAAGACACGTAAAATCCTCGGCCTTGGCGATAGCTCGAGTGCGGATACCAGCTTAAGACAAGGGGCACTGCGAGATGCCATGAACAAAGCCGTCGAAGCCATGATTCTTGAATTGAGCAACCGGCCTTTTCAAGGCCGTGTCTTGCTCATGGACGGCGACGCCGTGATCTTCAGAGCCGGCACACGTTCGAAGCTGGATTCCGGAGCTACTTTGGCCGTCTACCGACCGGGAAAAGAGTTGATCGACCCCGACACAGGTCGCTCACTTGGAAAACGCGAAAAAAAAATTGGGGAAATTCGTCTGAGCAGCCATCAAAACGAGAACGTCTCCGAAGGCAGTATCGTGAGCGGTTCGGGTTTTAGAAAGGGCGATGTTCTTAAGGCGATGAACTAAACTGTCCTGAACGCGACTTGAGTGGACAGGTTCCTCCTGTTGGTTGAATCGGGGCTGCTACCCCTGTTCTTGTTGTTTTTCAGGAGGAACCTGTCCACAGCTTCTCAATCTCTGTCACGACAAGTTAAATCGTTCGCATCACTTAGTTTTCCGCTTCGATCGCTTCTTTGAAATTTTTTAAATAGCTCAGCGTTGTTTTTCGCATCGACATCAGCACGATGGAATACACCAGGTTGCCTTTTCCTTCAGCGCGGCAGAAGGCATGCAGGTGCAGTTCCGTTTGACCGTCTTTGGGGAAAAGCGTAAACGCATGTGTGGTTTTCACACCTTCCTGTTTCGTTGTGATTGCCATCTTCTTTTGCGGTTCCCAGGCCGTTATCGTCGAAAAACGTTCTATTTTTCTGACATAAAATACCAACTCACTGCCAAGGCTCACCTCCCCCTCCCGTACAGGCCGCATGGCCTTGATTCCGGTCATCCAGCAGTGTGCCTGCGTAAAATCAGTCAAAAATCTCCAAACAGCCCATGGCGGTTTATGAATAATTTGCCTGTCCCGAAAATCATCCTCAGACATGATTGCTCCTTCAAATGTGGTCAACTGCGCTTAATGGGTCGGGATAATACGAAAAATGCGTGTTCTCACAGAAACAAGCACATTGCAGTATTGATGAAAACCGCTCTGAATGAGGATTTAGAACGATATCTTGATGCAGGATTTTAAACCTTCATATGAAACCACGATGCGGCACGCACAGCTTCAAATCCCACCCGGCCTTAAGAGGAGGACAGGCGATAAAGTCGGAAAAGCATTGTTTTCATGATGAATAACAGCGAATCAAGACAAGTGTTTCCGGAAGCGGTTTTTCTGAAATGAAAGCGGGATTTGAAATCCTTTTGGACTTCTTTTAATGATCGACCAAGGCCCGCAGTTCTTTTCCCGCCTTAAAAAAAGGGACTTTTTTGGGGGGGACGATGACAACCGAACCCGTTTTGGGATTACGGCCCTCCCGCTCTCGGCGGTGTCTCAAACGAAAACTGCCAAAACCGCGGATTTCGATCTTGTCGCCTCGGCCCAGCGTTTCTTTGATGCTGTCAAAGATGGTATTGACCAGGATTTCAATTTCACGCCGGGTTAAGGTCGTATAGTCCAGTGAAACCTTGTCGATTAATTCAGCCTTTGTCATAATATTCCCTCTCGTGCAAGTACTTGAGTCATCAACACTTAATAAGAAAACAAATAGTGCATTCCAATGGATGCGACCGGAAACTGAGTATTTTTGAATTGTCCAAGAAAGCGATTTTCCAAAAGCTCAGTCAATAAGGATTTTTCTTCTGATTCGACGACCTGAGGCCTGCCTTTGATACCTGCCATTTCCGCTGACCTTTGGATAGCGAACTGCAAACTGCCCAATTCGTCAACTAATCCCACCTCTTGCGCTTGACGCCCGCTAAAAATCCGACCGTCGGCCAATCGTTTTACTTCTTCGATGTGCAATGAACGGCCTTCAGCCACAGCTTCGATAAACTGGCTGTGTACATCATCCAGTACGCTTTGCAGCAGAGCACGTTCTTCTTTTTTCATTTTTCGGAAAGGCGAACCCACATCTTTATTTTTACCGCTTTTAATCGTAACGCCTTCAACACCGATTTTTTGGAGCAATCCTTCGATATTGGTCAGTTCCATAATGACTCCGATGCTGCCCGTCAATGTGCCGGGGTTGGCCACAATAAGATCCGTGGCGCTGGCAATATAATAACCGCCGGAAGCTGCGACGGTACCCATCGAAGCGATGAGCTTTTTCTCTCCTTCATTTTGAATGTCGATCAGTTCATCATAAATTTCTTGTGAGGGCGCAACCCCGCCGCCGGGGCTGTCAATACGAATTAAGATCCCTTTAATATCCGGATCATTTCGGTAACGGCGAAGGGTTTTGACAATCTTCCGGGAGTCCACAATCACGCCTTCAACCCGGATGAGCGCAATTTTATCTCCAGAACCCCATCCGCTCTCACTCCCTTCTTTTCCTGTAAGCCAATACGCAAAAATAAAAAAAAGGCTTGAAAAAAGAAGGAAATAAAGACCGCCGACCAGAAGAGATTTACGGTGCGTCACACGTCTTCCTATCTGTCGATTGAAATCAGGCTGTTGATTTTGCGGCGGGATAAAACCCGTACCGGGGTCGACCCGCCGTCGGTTTTTCGTTCAGGGGCTTAAGAAGATGTTTGTTCGTTTCCCTGAACATCATCATTCGACTCTTTCATTTGACTGCCGATCATCGCACCAAGCGATTGATCCAGATTGCCCTGGCTTTTGTGGAAGGTGTCTAAGGCGCTTTTGTCGGAGTCACGCGTTAACCCCTTGATCGTGAGGGCTATTTTTCTCTCACCCAAGTCAATGCGCGCAATCTTCGCTTCCACTTCGTTTCCGATATGATAAACATCTTCAACCCGGTTTGGCGGCTCGACACCCGTTTCGCTAATGTGAACCAGTCCTTCAACGCCCTCATCAAGCTCGACAAAAATCCCGAAATCCGTGATTTTTGTCACTTTTCCTTTTACAGTATTCCCTTTTCGAAATTTTTTGGGGATATCTTCTTCCCAGGGATCGGAGGTCAACTGCTTGTATCCGAGCGAAATCCGTTCTTTGTCCCGATCCACTTTGAGGACGACCGCATCAATTTCCTGTCCTTTTTTGAAGACTTCTGAAGGATGTTTTACGTGACGTGTCCATGAGATGTCGGAAATATGAATCAAACCGTCAATGCCTTCTTCCAATCCGACAAAGACCCCAAAATCCGTAATGCTTCTGATTTCTTTTGCTTTAATAATCGTTCCGGGCAGATACTGCTTTTCCACCATATCCCAAGGGTTGGGTTCAATCTGTTTCATGCCTAAAGAAATTTTTCTCGCCTTGCGATCCACACTTAAAATCACCGCACCGACCTCATCACCCACAGAAACAATACGTGAAGGATGTTTCACTTCATGCGCCCAGGACATTTCGGAAATATGCACCAAACCTTCGATGCCAGGCTCAAGCTCAACAAAGGCACCATAGTCGGTCAAACTCACAACCTTGCCCAGCACCTTGGTCTGCGGAGAATACTTACTTTCCACATCGCCCCAAGGATCGGGGGTTTTCTGTTTTGTGCCAAGCGAAACCCGTCCGGACGACTTGTCGTATTTCAGCACAACGACGGAAACCTTATCTCCAACAATAAAGAGTTCTGAAGGATGTCCCACCCGGCCCCACGACATATCGGTAATATGCAAAAGCCCGTCGATGCCGCCCAAGTCAATAAAGGCACCGTATTCCGTGATATTTTTAACAACACCCTCGATGACCTGACCTTCACGCAAGGAAGAAAGGGTGAGCGCACGGCGTTTCTCTCTGGATTCTTCTAAAAGAACACGGCGGGAAACAACGATATTGCCGCGTTTGTGATTCATTTTAATGATCTTCATCGGATAGGTTTCACCAATGAGGCGTTCGAGGTTGCGAACAGGGCGCAGGTCAATTTGAGAACCCGGAAGAAAAGCCTTTACACCGATATCCACAATCATGCCGCCTTTAATCCGCGAAAGCACCTTTGCTTCTACAATGGCTTCATTATTGTAAATTTCTTCAATTTCCTTCCAGATCCGCATCCGGTCGGCTTTTTCTTTTGAGAGCACAATATTCCCATCGGCGTCTTCGCGTTCTTCCAAATAAACCGTGACGAGACTGCCCACTTCTAATTCAGCATATTCTTCAGGTTTGAATTCCTCTTTAGGAATCATCCCTTCGGATTTGTAGCCGACATCCACCAGGATACTATCTCCTTCGAACGCAAGAATCGTTCCATCAAGCACACTGCCTTCGGCTTTGTCCTCAAAAGTTGCGGCATAAAGTGCTTCTTGCGCCGCGCGATTCCGTCGGTCTTCTTCGGTGATTGCCTCTACTTCAAATACTCTTTTTCGTTTTGCTTTGGTCATGAGAAGGTTGTTCTCCCTTAACTTACATTCTTTTTAAAGAATCGATGACATTGTTAATAATCCAATCCGGCGTCGAGGCCCCGGCCGTCACACCGACGGTCTCAAGATCCGGAAACCAGTTTGACTCAATTTCTTCTGCAGTTTCGATATGAAAAACGGGAATACCGTAACCTCGGCAAATCTCGGCCAAGTGTGTTGTATTCGCGGAATTTTTGCCTCCCACAACGACCATTGCCTCAACTTCGGCCGCCAAGGCTTCCGCCTCCGTCTGACGATCCTCCGTTGCATAACAGATGGTATTGAAAATTTTCACTTCTTCACAGATTTCAAGGCATTGTACGACAATCTCTGAAAACTTTCTATAGGTCTGCGTTGTCTGAGAAATAATCCCCAAACGTTTTTTAGGGGAGCGGTTCAAAAAGGTTTTAATTTCGTCAAAAGACTCTGTAACGAGGATTTCTTTTCCGGCATGACCTACAACGCTTTTTGTCTCAGGGTGATTACGATCCCCGACCATGACCACCTGATAGGCCTCATCCACAAGCTGCTTCGCATAACGTTGCGCATTGGTCACAAAAGGACAGGTCGCGTCAACAACGGTTAAGCCTTTATTCAAGGCCTCATTCATAACCTCCGGAGAGGAAACACCGTGAGACCGAAAAATCACGGTGCCGGAGTTCACCTCATCAAGAGATTCAACCCGTTGCACCCCTTTTTCGGCCAAGCGATTCACGACTTGCGGATTATGAATGAGCGGCCCCAGGTCTGCACTTTTCCGTTTTCACCATCGGCCGCGTCGTTGGCGAGTTTGACCGCGCGTTTTACGCCAAAACAATACCCGGCATGTTCCGCAAGCACAACTTCCATCAAGACCTCCCAAGACCTTCCAGTGCCTTTGCTGAAGGCTCTTTTTCCATCAGTTGTTTTTTTAGAGCGGCTATCTCTGCCATAATTTTGCCGCAAATTGTACCATAAAGCACTTTCGCATGCATCCCTTCTTTGTGTGCCCGCTCAATCTCTATTTTAAAGTCAATCGGTTGACCAAAATGGATAATAACTTGACGAAACGGCCTTGGACGATGCGTCCCGTGAATGTAAGCCGGAACCACTTTTACACCTGATTCCACAACAATTCTGCCAATCCCCGCCTTCGGCTTTTGGAGTCTACCGTCCTTGCTGCGCGTCCCTTCGGGGTAATAGGAGAGCGCACGGCCTGCTTTGAGACGGTTCACCGCTTCATTCATGGCCAAACGATCCACTTTGCCCCGGCGGATGGGAAAACCCCCTAATTTTCTAAAAAACAGCGCAATGATTTTATTCCGAAACAACTCACTTTTTGCAATATTATCGATCGGACGCGGCAAAGCACAGCCCAGCAAAGGAATGTCAAAATAACTGTTGTGATTCGCCGAAATAATCACTCCGCCGGTCTTGGGCACATTTTCCACACCCGTAACCTTAAGACGAAAAACAATCTTTGCAAAAAAAGAAACAACGATATGCGCAATTTGATAAAACATCTTGCATTAAAATGCTTTATGCCGGAAAAGGAACACGAGCGTGTGCCGCCTCACACACCTGCACCACTTCTTTTAAGATTGCCTGCATGACTTCATCGGGATTTAAGTCTGTTGTATCAATGATGATGGCATCATTTCCTTTTTTCAGGGGAGCCAAGGTTCTGGAACGATCTTTCAAATCACGGGCCTTCAAATCTCGTATTGTACTTGAAACATCGGTGTCAATCCCTTGTTTGATCAAATCTTGAGAGCGCCGCTTACCGCGCACATCCGCATCCGCATCAAAATAAAACTTAAGATCGGCATCCGGAAAAACAACGGTACCGATATCGCGCCCCTCCGCAATGATGCCGCCTTTTTCCCCTGCTTTTTTTTGAATCGCCAAAAGTTTTTTCCGGACCGGCGGCAGCGCAGAAACGCTAGAGGTAAGTCGTGTCACCGCCGGATCTCTCAAAAACGGAGTGACATTCTCGCCATTTAGCCATACTTGGGTTTCTTCACCCGTCATGCAAAGCTTCAGATCAAGGGACGCACAAAGCAATTCGATTGCGGCAAGATCACCCGGATCAACCTTTTCCCGGATGATTTTCCAGGTCATCGCACGGTAAAGTGCACCCGTATCGAGATAAAGATAGGAAAGGACCGCAGCCAAAGCCTTTGCGGTTGTGCTTTTGCCTGCACCCGCCGGGCCATCAATCGCAATCACCAGGGGTTTTTTGATTTTCTGCTTCGGTAATGCACTCATGAAGGTCCGTTTAGTTCCGATAAGAGATCGGTAAACCCCGGAAAAGAGGTGTTGATACAGGCCATGTCATCCATTTGATTGCCGCCCGGTGCAAGTAAACCGGCAATGGCCATGGACATTGCAATGCGATGATCCCCTGCCGTCCGGCAAAAGCTGCCTTTCCAGTCGGGGCGTCCGGTAACGGCCATGCCATCGGAAAAGGTTTCAACGAGAATGCCCATGCCTCTTAAAGCCGCCGCCATCATTTCAATGCGATCACTTTCTTTCACGCGCAATTCCGCCGCTTCCCGAAAAACCGTGCGGCCTTCCGCCCGGGCCGCCGCAATGCAGAGAATGGGAAATTCGTCGAGTGCACCGCTCATCAAAGCGCCCTCAATGACACAGCCCTTTAAGTTCGCAGCACGCACCTTTAAGTCTGCTACGGGTTCGTTTCCGGTGCCCTGACGAGAAACAACGTGTATATCCGCACCCATTTTTTTGAGAATCTCGACAACAGCGGCACGTGTCGGATTAACCCCCACATTTGAAAGATTTATTTCCGAACCCGGAATAATCGATCCGGCCACCAGAAAAAAGGCAGCGGATGAAATATCGCCCGGCACTTCGATGGTACGGGCCTTAAAAGGGAGACCGCCGGTGACGGTCAGTGCGTTTTCTTTCTGTTCAAAAGGAATGCCGAAATATTGAAACATGCGTTCCGTATGATCGCGGGAGGGACCGGGTTCATAAACCGTCGTTCGTCCCGGTATCGTAAGCCCCGCCAACAAAATAGCCGATTTGACCTGCGCGCTGGCAATAGGAAGAGGATATTGAATCGGCGAAAGCCTTCGGCCGGAAACCGCCAAAGGCGCTTGTTTGCCCCCGGCACGCGCATGAATCTCTCCCCCCATCAAACGGAGCGGATCAATGACCCGCGCCATCGGACGCTTGCGAAGCGAAGCATCCCCCGTTAAAACGGAAAAAAAAGACTGCCCCGCAAGCAATCCTGTCATCAAACGCAGTGTCGTTCCGGAATTGCCGCAATCGATCACATCTTCCGGCTCGGAAAGGCCTTGCAAACCTTTCCCCTCAACAAGCAGCGTCGGCACGCCCTGATGCAATTCGGAAGTTATACGAATGCCCATAGACTGAAATGCCGTGAGCGTGCGTTCGCAGTCCTCGGAGGGCAGATAACCCACAATGCGGCTCTGCCCCTCCGCCAAGGCCGATAAAATCACGGCACGGTGGGTAATGGATTTATCTCCGGGAATTGAAATACTACCGCGCAAAGGGTTTGTTTGTGTCGCGCCGACTTGAGAGGACGCGCTCATCGCGTGGCTTGCCCGCGAATATCGTTTGCCCGTTTAAAGATTTCGATAAGGCCTTCACCGTCATCATTAAGAATCTTCTTTTTGATGCTTTCAATGGTTTCCTGATAGGCGTCGATGCCTTCAATCACCGCCTTTTTATTAGACAAAAAGATGTCGCGCCACATCTCCGGGGAACTTGCGGCAATCCGTGTGAAATCACGCAGCCCTCCCGCCGAATATTCAACAGGGCTCAAAGGAGCGATCCGGGGATGCATCATGGTTTCCATGAGGGCATAGGCCACCACATGCGGCAGATGGCTCACAAAACTTAAGATGCGGTCGTGGTCGTGGGGATCGATTTCTGCGACCTTTGCCCCCACCGATTCCCAAAGGGCAGTCACTTTCTCCAGGGCGGCCCGATTCGTATAGGGGGTCGGCGTTAAAATCGTCCGGCAGCCTTGGTACAGCACGCCCGTCGCAGCCATGACTCCTGATTTTTCCCGCCCTGCAATGGGATGTCCGCCCACAAAATGAATCTCATCTGGCAAGAGGGCCGTGAGCTTGTCCACAAAATCGCCTTTCACACTACCCGCATCAGTGACAATCGTGCCCGGTTTCAAGTGGGGGGCCATGAGTCGGCAAAGGGCTTCAAATGTGCCCACCGGTGTCGCGAGCAATACCAACTCCGTGTCTTTCACTGCCTTGGGCAAACTCAGGCAATAACGATCAATGGCGTTAATTGAAACCGCTTTATGCAGCGCACCCCGTCGACGACCGTAACCCACAATCGTCTTTACGTTTTTTTTCTTTTTGAGCGCCAGGCCGAGCGAACCGCCGATCAAACCCACGCCAATAATCGTAACCTGCTTAAATAACACGCAAACTCCTTAAAACCGACTCAACAAAAAACAAGCCTTTACCTTCAAATGGTCCGGTCCACCGCTGCCGCCACACGTTTCAGATCGGCAAGCAAGGACTTGAAATTATTGGGCAGCATCGCTTGATCTCCATCGCAAAAGGCTTCCAAGGGATTGGAATGCACTTCGATCATCAAACCATCCGCACCGGCGGCAATCGCCGCCTTGCCCATAGAAGGAATCAAATGCGTTTTTCCAACAGCATGACTCGGATCAACAATAACAGGAAGATGGGACAACTGCTTTAAAACAGGCACAGCCGATAAATCAAGCGTATTTCGTGTTGCGGTCTCAAAGGTTCGGATGCCGCGTTCACACAGCATCACCTGGTCATTGCCTGCAGACAAGATGTACTCCGCAGAGAGCAGGAACTCTTTGATGGTTGCGGAGAGCCCTCGTTTTAACATGACGGGTTTGTTCTGTTTTCCAACTTCCGCCAACAAACGAAAGTTCTGCATATTTCGCGCACCGATTTGAATAATGTCAGCGTGCTTAACAATCATGGGCATATCCCGCGGGTCCATGATTTCGGTAATCACGGGCAGGCCGGTTTGTTTTTTTGCAGCCGCAAGAAATTCAAGCCCCTCTTCCCCAAGCCCTTGAAATGAATAGGGTGATGTCCGAGGTTTGAAAGCCCCGCCGCGTAAAATCGTTGCCCCGGCAGCCTTTACCTCTGCCGCGATTCCGGACAATAAATCCTGGGATTCAACGGAGCAGGGACCCGCCATCATCACAATCCGGTTTCCCCCGATTTTAACCCCCTCAACATCAATCACCGTATTTTCCTTTTTAAATTCCCGGCTGACCAATTTATACGGTGAAAGAATGGGCAAGGCCTTTTCGACGCCCGGAATGGCTGAAAGGGTTTGTTGCTGGAGCGCCCGCTCATCCCCGATGACGGCAATGACCGTGCGTTCTTTGCCGATTAAAACGTGGGGCGAAAGTCCCGCAGCTTCAATCGTTTCAACAATATGATTTCTTTCTTCATCCGAAGTCCCTGGCTTCAATACGATAATCATTTGTGTTCTCCTAAATCCTGAATGGATTTTTGTTTATTTTAAGGTTGATATTACCGTTTTTAATGCTTTGATAAATCGTTGGTTTTCACGCGGCCGCCCGATGGTCACACGAAGAAAAGCCCCGCCTAAATGTCGAATGATGACCCCTTGTTTTAAAAGCGCATTTTGAATTTCCGCGCCACGGCTTGCAGGCGCATCACCCAAGTAAAAATAAATAAAATTGGCCTCAGATGGAAAATAGGAGATGCCCATCGCGCCAAACCGGCGGCAAAGATACGTTTTCCCCTTTTGATTCACGGCCCTGGACGCCTGAAAATGCACCTCATCCGAAAGCGCCGCCAAGGCCCCTTCTTGCCCCGGCAAACTGCTATTAAAAGGCTGACGCACACGGTTTAAAAAGGAAATGATTTCCGGGTGACTGATCCCGTAACCGATACGAAGCCCGGCCAAACCGTAAATTTTTGAAAAGGTCCGGAGTACGATGAGCGGCGCACCGGTTTTCAGGAGGGCGAAAGAATCGGGATAATTTGAATCCGAAACATATTCGGCATAAGCCTCATCAAAAACAACAAGCACGCCTTTTGGAATTTGTGATAAAAAGACATCCACTTCTTTTCTTCTGACAATAGTCCCGGTCGGATTATTGGGATTGCACACAAAGATTAACTTCGTTTTTTTCGTAACCGCTTTCGCCATGCCCGCGAGATCATGCACCCCGTTTATCAAAGGCACTTCGACGAATTTCCCGTGTCCGGCCTGGACAATCAGTCGATAGACAGAGAAGGTTGGATTAGCCATAACCACCTCGTCACCCGGCATCACAAAGGTGCGGATCAAGAGCTCAATGATTTCATTCGATCCATTGCCGAGAATGATCTGAGACCGTTCAACTTTATAATGATCTGACAATGCTTTTTTGAGAGAAAAACCCGCGCCATCCGGGTAACGCCCGATTTCTTTCAAAGTAGCGCGAAGCGCTCGCAGCGCCTTTTTTGAAGGGCCAAGCGGGTTTTCATTTGAAGCCAACTTGATGGAATTCGAGATACCCAATTCGCGTTCTAACTCCGAAACGGGTTTGCCCGGCAGGTAGGGTTTTATTTGTGCAATATCCTGACTGACTTTAATCATATTTCATTCCATTTGCTGCACTTCTGCTAAAGGATAAGACCCCAAAACTTTAATTGAAATCATATGCGATTTTAAATCTTCCAAGGCCTTTTGAATGGGCTCATCTTCGATGTGTCCCAGCATGTCAATATGAAAAAGGTATTCCCAGGCCTTCTTTTTAGAAGGCCGCGAGCCGATTTTTGATAAATTAATCTGCTGCTTTGCAAAGTGACGCAAAACTTTGTAAAGCGCACCCGGCATATCTCGAATGGAAACGATGATCGAGGTTTTATCGGCGCCCGTCGGTTTATTCTTCTTTTTGGAAATAATCAGAAAACGGGTGCGATTCTCCGTACTATCTTCAATGCGTTTTTCTAAAACAGGGAGATTATAAATCCGCCCGGCAGCCTCTGAAGCAATGGCTGCAGAAGACGCATCATTTTGGCAAAGCTCAGCGGCTTTGGACGTACTTGAAACACTGGTGAGGCTTACATCCGGCAAATTTTGCTCGATAAAATGTTTACACTGGCCAATTGCCTGAGCGTGCGAATAAATTTGTTTGATTTCATCCAGTGATTTGGCTTTTGAAAGCAAATGATGTGTCACTTCGAGCACGATCTCTCCAAAAATATTCAGCGGAGATTCTGAAAAAAGATCCAGCGTGTGTGTTACAACCCCTTCATTTGAATTCTCAATCGGCACCACCCCAAAGTCGGCCAAGCCCTTTTCAACCTCGTCAAAAACCTCTTTAATGTTGTTTGCGGGACGATTCGTGACAGAAGACCCGAAATGCTTTAAACAGGCCAGGTGGGTAAAAGTCGCCTTTGGCCCCAAATAAGCCACCTTAACGGGTTCTTGCAAGGCATGCGACGCAGAAATGATCTCCCGGAAAATCAGCCTCACGGCCCGAGTATCAAAAGGGCCGTCATTTAACTCAGCCAAGCGTTTGTAAACCCGAGCTTCACGAGAAGGGTCGTACAACTCG
>Ga0256830_1001720_pt1 | contig 15155 bp, 14 predicted proteins | sample 128326metaG_FD_190537 | JGI IMG/M metagenome (GOLD analysis project Ga0256830, IMG submission 190537) | Hydrothermal vent microbial communities from Lau Basin, Pacific Ocean - 128-326 | ecosystem: Environmental > Aquatic > Marine > Hydrothermal vents | place: Pacific Ocean: Lau Basin | collected... | reverse complement strand
ATTTTCTGGTGGCCTTTCTCAGGTTGCTGAAAGGGGTGACGGTCTACCCCAAGCATCATCCCTTGATTTCCGGGGGGCTCGACACGGTTTTACGGGTCATCACTGAGAGGGGAGACAAGGGGGAGAACCTGATTCTCTCGGTGAGTAGAGGATACCTCTTCATCAACGCCGAGAGGGTGGAGGTGACGGCGGAGAATTATGCCTTTATCAGGCTGCTCCTTCAGGCCTTCAACGACCTGGGGCTGGGTGAGGTGGAGTTTTTGCCTGCCGTGATCACCAAAGAGGATCTCTACGGGTTTTTCAAGCTCTTGACCCTGCCTGGCGCGGGTTTCACGGGCCTTCTCTCCCGGATGGATGAGGAGGGGATCAAGGGCGTCTTCATCAGGCCCTATCTCCAGGTCCCGGGGGGGAGCGTCAAGGACAGGGCCAGGAAGCTCTACTTTCAGACCCTCACCCTCATTAAGAAGTACTTCAGAGGCGAAGGTCCTGTCCCCATGGTGAAGATGAAGGCCGTGGCCACTTATCTGGCCGACATTCTCAGACATTCGGAAGAGACCATGATAGGTCTCACCATCATCAAGAATTACGATGACTACACCTATAACCACTGCCTCAACGTGGCCATCCTATCCCTGGGATTGGCTTTGAGGTTGGGGATGGATAAGAGTCTCCTGATCTCCCTGGGTACCGGGGCTCTGGTCCATGACATAGGGAAGGTGAAGATCCCTTCGGAGATATTGAATAAACCCGGCGTCTTGACCGAGGAGGAGTGGGACATGGTCAAGCTCCATCCCGTTCACGGATTGGCCCTCCTCCTCCGGAAGTGGGGGATCACTGGGGAGACGGTGAAGATGTTCCCGGCGGTTTTGGAACACCACCTGGGCATGAACCTCACGGGGTACCCCGAGTTTCTCAGGCAGAAGGTCCCGGGCCTTCTTTCTCGCATCATTCATATCACCGATTTCTATGATGCCGTTACCACCCCCAGGGTTTATAACAGGGAGCCTTTCTCCCCCGTGGAGGCCATGGAGTTCCTGATGGACCATGGGGGAGAGAGGTTCGATCCCGTGCTGGTAAAGGTCTTTGTCCAGATGATGGGGATGTATCCCGTGGGTACCGTGGTGAAGCTTAGTACGGGAGAATGGGCCATGGTGGTGGAGAGGTCCTCTGACACGGGCTATCTGGATAGGCCTGTGGTGGCTGTAGTGGCCGACCATAGAGGGGTGCCCCTGCGCCCCAGGAGGTTGGATCTCTCCCAGGAGTCTGTGGAGGTGGTGGGTCTGTCGGAGAGGTCTCCCTGGGAGGCGGGGGTGGATCCCACCCGAGTTGTCCTTTCCCTGGGCCAGGAGCCATGACCCCCCTTGAGCGGGCCTTAAAGGAATGGGACCTCCTTCTCGAGGTGACCCGCCGCAGGCGCAGGGAGTTCATGAAGGTGAGGAGGGGAAAGGACTCCCTGGTGAGCGAGTCCCAGGCCCGGGACCTCTTTTCTCGGGCGGCGGAGGCCGTGGAGGAGGTGGTGGGGAGGGAGTGCCCCCGTCTTAAGATGGTCTTCTACCCTGCCATATCCCGGTTGAGGGGGCGCCTGGTGAAGTTCTCCCTGGGGATCGGGCTGGCCCTGGCCGGTATTGCAGGGGTGGTGGTCTATATGGTCTCTTTGGGTTGGCTCTCGGCTACCGAAGGGTACTACTGTGCCATTCCCATCCTCTTTGTTCTTCCCTTCCCCTGGAGTCTTTACAGACGAATGGGCGAGTATATGGAAAGGGGCTCCTACTACCTCCAGGAAGAGGGGGTGGTGGTCATTTACGATCTCCCTCGGGGGAGGTTTCTCTCTTACAGTGCCCATGAGCTGGCCTTTCACCTTCTCAGGAGGGAAGGGCCCAAGTGGGAGTTTTATAGCTGGGGATGGGCCCGGGGAGTGCAGCATCTGGCTTCCCAGAAGATGGGGGATGCCCCCATGGCCTCTTCCTTGGAGCTTATGGTGGGAGAGCTGAGGGTGGCTTTGGAGTGGTTGGCCAAGGCGGGGGGGAAGCCCCTGCCGTCCTGGGTCAAGAGACTGCCCAGCCCCTACCATAAACCCTGGTGGTTGGCCTTCTGGAGCGGTGGAAGGGAAATCACCCCTTCCCTTTTGGGAAGGGCTTTGTCTACGGCCCATTTCCAGCTCTTGGAGGCCCAGGAAGGCCCTGGAGTCTATAGGGAATTTCTGGATATGAGGATGGATCAACGATGGCCCTTCGTTTCTCCCCGGCCCCAAGAGTGGTTGGAGACTGGCGACTAGAACTGGCCCAGTCCCTCACCACTTTCGAGGATCTGGAGAGGGTGATCCCCTTCTCTCCCCGGGAGAGGGAGAAGGTGAGGGAGGTGTGTCGCCTCTTCCCTCCCTTGGTCACTCCCTTTCTCCTCTCCCTCATGGATCCTGCCCATTCCATGGACCCCGTGAGGCTCCAGGTGGTACCTTCCCCCGTGGAGTTGGAGGGTCCGGGCATGGAGGATCCTTTGGGGGAGGAGGACCACTCTCCCTTTCCAGGAGCCGTCCACAGGTACGAGAATCGCCTCCTGGTGGTGACCACCAACAGATGTGCCCTCCACTGTCGCTACTGTTTCAGGAAGAGGAACTGGAAGAGGCCCCCTTTCCACTTCACCTCGTGGCGGATCTTGGAGAGCTATTTGAAGGCCCATCCCCAGGTGGAGGATCTCCTCATCTCCGGGGGGGATCCCCTTCTCCTTCCGGAGGAGGGGCTGGAGAGACTCTTGTCCCTGGCTCGTTCCTCGGATAACATTAAGGTGGTGCGAATAGGCACCCGGGTGCCCGTGGTCCTGCCCTCTAGAGTGGACAAGGGGCTTCTTGACCTCCTGGAGACCCATGCCCCCCTGTGGATATGCCTCCACGTCAACCACCCCAGGGAGTTGACGGAGGAGATGTACCAGGCAGTGGTGGCTCTCTCCAGGGCGGGTTGTGCCTTGGTATCCCAGACGGTGCTCCTGAAGGGGGTGAACGATTCTCCTGATACATTGGCCCTTCTCTTCACCCACCTTCTCTCCATGGGGGTGAAGCCTTACTACCTTTTTCAATGTGATCCTGCTCCTGGCACGGCCCATTTCAGGGTGGATATGGAGGAGGGACGAAGGATCATGACATCCCTGTGGGGCAGGGTTTCCGGCCTGGCCTATCCCCATTACGCCATGGACCTGCCAGGAGGCGGGGGGAAGGTGCTCTTGTGAGGGCTGAGAGGAAACGGTTGGATCTCCTTCTGGTGGAGAGGGGCCTGGCGGAGAGCCGGGAGAAGGCCCGGGCCCTCATAATGGCAGGGGAGGTGTGGGTGGAGGGCCAGAGGGTGGACAAGGCGGGGAGGGCCTTCCCCAAGGATGTGAAGATAGAGGTGAGGCGCCAGGCCTGTCCTTATGTGAGCCGTGGCGGATTGAAGCTCCAGGGGGCCCTGGACGCCTTTGCCCTGGATGTGGCGGGCAGGGTGGTGGCCGATTTGGGGGCTTCCACCGGGGGATTCACCCATTGCCTTCTCATCCGGGGGGCCAGGAAGGTCTATGCCGTGGACGTGGGGTACGGCCAGCTCCACTGGAGCCTCCGCCGTGACCACCGGGTGGTGGTCATGGAGAGGGTGAACGTACGCCACCTCACCCCGGAAGCCCTGGGAGAGATGGTGGATCTGGTGGTGGCGGACCTCTCCTTCATATCCCTCACCCTGGTACTGCCTGCCGTGAAGGGCGTGCTGAGGCCCGGGGGAGAGGCCCTCCTCTTGGTGAAGCCCCAGTTCGAGGTGGGCAGGGAGAAGGTGGGCAAGGGAGGGGTGGTGAGGGAGGCTGCCCTGAGGAGAGAGGCCCTGGAGAGGGTGAAGAAGAGGGCCGAGGAGCTGGGTTTTGAGGTGTTGGGGGAGATGGATTCCCCTGTGCCCGGGGCCAAGAAGGGGAATGTGGAGCTGTTTCTCTATCTAAGGCTCCCCCAGGAGGCGGGTTAGGATCTCCTCTGTGGCCCTGGAGCGGTTCAGGGTGTAGAAGTGGAGGTACTTTATGCCTCTCTCCAGGAGTTCCTTGCACTGGAGATAGGCGTGTTCGATGCCCCTCTGCCTCACCTCCTGGGGATTAGGGACCTCTTTCAGCCTGGCCAGAAGGTCTTGGGGAATGGTGGCACCGCATAGTTGGGTGAAGCGTATCACCTGCTTCAGGTTGGTAATGGGCATGATGCCAGGAATGATGGGCACCTGGATGCCTATGGCCCTGGCCCTCTCCAGAAAATGGAAGAAGTATCCGTTGTGGAAGAAGAGCTGGGTGATGACGAAGTCCGCTCCCTTGTCCACCTTGAGCTTGAGGTACCTGAGATCCGCCTCTCTGTCGGGATTCTCTATGTGCCCCTCGGGGTAGCCCGCCACTCCCACGCAGAAATCCCATCCCCCCTTTATGAACTCCACAAGCTGGTAGGCGTATTCGAAGCCCCCGGGCGCGGGTTTGAAGGTCCTTTCTCCCTGGGGGGGGTCTCCCCTGAGGGCAAGGATGTTTTCCACACCCCTCTCCGCCAGCCAGTCCAGGGTCCTGGCTATCTCCTCCTTGGTGACCCCTACGCAGGTGAGGTGGGCCACCACGTCGAGCCCCTGCTTCTTTATGGCGTGGACAAGCTCTAGGCTCTTGTTGTGGGTGCTGCCCCCTGCGCCGTAAGTGACAGATACAAATCCCGGGTCCCACCTCTTCAGTCTCCCCAGGTTTTCCCAGAGGGCCTCTTCTTCCTGAGGGGATTTGGGAGGAAAAAATTCGAAGGAGACCACCAGGTCCCTTTTCTCCAGAATCTCCTGTACCCGCATGGTCCCATCATTAGTCCAGGCTTTTCCCTTCAGTCAAGGCTCAGGGGGAGGGCCCGGGCCCTTGAAAAATTAAATTTGGTTTGTTATCTTCCTTGTCCCGGGCACTGAGCGTTTGCCTTTTAGGGTGTATTTCTATTAATTACAAACTATTAGTCCATCATAACACATTTATGTAATTGGAGGGTTTATGGCTTGGCAAGAGGAGCTGAAGAGGAATGTGACCACCGTGGAGGAGCTATCCACTTACCTGGACATGGAAGAGGAGGAGAAGAGGTGCTTGGAGGAGGTGGTCTCCAGGCATCCCATGAGTATCACCAGGTACTACCTCTCTCTCATGGACAGGGAAGACCCCCACGACCCCATCCGTAGGATGGCCGTTCCCTCTCTGGAGGAGTTGGATCTCTCCGGTTCTTACGACACCAGCGGAGAACTGGAGAATGTGAAGGTGTGGGGGCTCCAGCATAAGTATTCTCAGACAGCCTTGGTCCTGGCCACCAACCAGTGCGCCGTCTACTGCCGGTTCTGTTTCAGAAAACGCCTGGTGGGACTGCCTACCAGGGAGGTGACCAGGAGATTGGGGGACGTGGTGGGCTATGTGAAGGCTCACCGGGAGATCACCAACGTCCTGGTGAGCGGAGGGGATCCCTTGATTCTGCCCACCGGGCTTCTGGAGGGCTTCTTGAAAGAGCTCTCAGGGGTGGACCACCTTCGTTACATTAGGATCGGCAGCCGCATCCCTGCCACTTTTCCCCAGCGTATACTGGACGACCCTTCTCTTCTGGAGGTTCTGGACAGGTTTGTCAGGGGGGGGAAGAGGCTGTATGTGGTCACCCACTTCAATCATCCCCGGGAGCTCACTCCCGAGGCTGGGGAGGCCGTGGAGAGGCTGATGAGAGCGGGGGTGGTGGTGAACAACCAGGCCGTGTTGCTTAAAGGGGTGAACGACCACCCTTCTACCCTGGCTGCCCTCATGGGGGGGTTGGTTGAGAAGGGGGTGGTTCCCTACTACCTCTTTCAGTGTAGGCCTGTGAAGCGGGTGAAGACGGCCTTCCAGGTGGATCTGGAGGAGGGCTACTGGGTGGTGGAGGAGGCCAAGAGGCGCCTGGACGGTTTGGCCAAGCGTTTCAGGTACGTCATGTCCCACCGCACGGGCAAGGTGGAGATCGTGGGCATCCACGGGAACTACATCTATTTCAAGTACCACCAGGCCGTGAACCCTTCCCACGGGGGTCTCTTCTTCAGGAGAAGGTTGAGACCGGGGGCTGCCTGGCTGGACGACCTTGAGGGCTTCGGGGGGAGGAGCTTCAGCAGAAGATCTTCTCCAGCTCCCTCCATCCCGTGCGTTGGATAACGGTGCCCAGCCTCTCTCCCTTTTGGCTGTGTCTCTTGTAAAAGTCCAGGGTGAGCTCCAGGGCCGTCACCACCTGGTCTTCGGAGGCCATATGGAGAAGGGGCCTGGCCAGCTGAGGATGGCGGCCCAGTTTTCCCCCTATGAGGACCAGGTACCCTCTCTCTCGGGCATTAATGGCTTCCAAAGGGCAGGCCCTTCTGCAGTCGCCGCATAGGAGGCACCTTTCTTCAATGATGCTGGGGCGTCCCTCTTTCATGATGATGGCCTCTTCCCGGCAGGCCTTTATGCAGTCGCCGCATCCGTTGCACAGGTCTCCATGGATGGCGGGTTTCTCCTGAACAATGACCCCGAAATCCTTTATGGGAACCTGGGAGCAGGCGTTGGGGCAGTTGGCCACGGCCACCTGGAAGGTGTGGGAGTGGTGGAGGGGCCCTTCCACTTTCCTCTGGAGAAAGGCCAGGAGATTGGCCTCCACCAGGGTCTCCTCCAGCCTCTCCTGGAGAGGGGTCGTATCCAGGAGGGACCTGGGACAGCCCCCGTTGCCGAAGCAGAGGGCCAGGGAGTGGCCTTGGGTGACCTGGGACATCCTTTCTGCCACGGCTTGGCGGGTCTCCAGCACGTCCCTTGCCGTCATCCTGTTTCCACCCTTTCCCCTGACCAGGGATTCTATCTCCTTCTTGGCCCTGGGCCTGGCGAAAAAGGGGACCCTTTTAAGAAGCCTCCGGGCTTCTCTATCCCATTCCATGGTTCTCTAGATCTATAGGGCCCTTCTCTCGAGGATATGGCCCTCGATGCCTATGACCACCACTTCCAGGGGCACCTCCACCTCTGCCAGTTCCATGCCCTTTTTCACCACCAGGGGTAGGCCTGAGCAGCAGGGCACCTCCATGACCAGGACGGTCACCCTCTGGATACTTGCTTCCTTGAAGATGGCGGCGAAACGGGCCACGTAATCCTGCACGTTGTCGAACTTGGGGCAGCCCATCAAGACCACCTTTCCCTCCAGGAAGTCCTGGTGGAAACCGGGATAAGCTATGGGTGTGCAGTCTGCGGCCACCAGGAGATGGGCGTCTCTCAGAAAGGGGGCTCTGGGGGGTACGAGGCGAATCTGGACGGGCCAGTGGGAGAGGGCGGATGTGGCAGGTGATGATGGGGTAGCTTGGGCGGAATTCCGGGATTTGGGTGCCAGGGTTCTCAGGGCCGCCGACGGGCAGCCGGAGAAAGGGGGGGCTTGGGGTTCCTGGGTTTCCTCCACCGCCTTCTCGTCGAACTCCTCGGCTTCCCTCTCCACGATCCTGATGGCCCCCTTGGGACAGTTGCCAAGGCAGGCTCCCAGTCCATCGCAAAAGTCCTCTCTCACCAGTCTGGCTTTGCCGTTCACTATCTGCAGGGCCCCTTCGGGGCAGGCGGGGATGCACTCTCCGCAGCCGTCACAGAGCTCTTCGTCTATCTCTATGATCTTGCGTATCACTTTCATCCTTTTCTCCTTCTCTTTTCAATGGCTACACCCCCCTTGCCCTCGAACTTGCGGGGTTTGAAAGAAGGGAGAGGGGAGAGAGCCCCTCTCCCTTTGGAGGGGGTGTTTCGTGACCTCAGCCCAGTATGGCTTTCAGGTCTTCTTCGGGGGTGGTGATGGGCTTAAGGTCGAAGTTTTTCACCAGCACGTCGAGAACATTGGGGCTGATGAAGGCCGGCAGGGACGGTCCCAGCCTCATGTCCTTTATGCCCAGGTGGAGGAGGGTGAGAAGAATGGCCACGGCCTTCTGTTCGAACCAGGAGAGGATCATGGAGAGGGGCAGTTCGTTGACGTTGCAATCGAAGGCATTGGCCAGGGCCAGGGCGATCTGGATGGCCGAGTAGGCGTCGTTACACTGGCCCACGTCCAGGAGCCGGGGCAGGCCGTCGATGCTACCCAGGTCCTTGTCGAAGAACCTGAACTTGCCGCAGGCCAGGGTGAGAATCACCGTGTCTTTGGGGGCTTTCTCCACAAACTCGGTGTAGTAGTTCCGGCCGGGCTTGGCGCCGTCACAGCCACCCACCAGGAAAAAGTGGCGGATCTTGCCGCTCTTGACAGCCTCCACCACCTTGTCGGCCACGGAGAGGACGGCGTTGTGGGCAAAGCCCACCATGACCGTCTTGCCCTCCCTATCTTCGGGGAAACCTGGGAGCTCCAGGGCCCTCTGGATGGCGGCGGAGAAGTCCCTGCCTGTGATGTGGGTGACGCCGGGCCATCCCACGGGACCCACGGTGAAGAGGTTGTCTTTGTAAGATTCTTTGGGGGGCATGAGGCAGTTGGTGGTCATGACAATGGATCCCGGGAATTGGGCGAACTCCTTCTGCTGGTTCTGCCAGGCCGTTCCGTAGTGACCCACCAGATGGGGGTACTTATTGAGCTCGGGATAGCCGTGGCAGGGGAGCATCTCTCCGTGGGTGTAGACATAGATGCCTTTGCCCTCCGTCTGCTTCAGTATGTCGTCCAGGTCCCTCAGATTGTGGCCTGAGACCAGTATGGCCTTTCCCTTTTTGGCTCCCAGGGAGACGGGGGTGGGCTGGGGGTCACCGTAGGTACCAGTATTGGCTTTGTCCAAGAGTTCCATGGTGAGGAGGTTCATCTCTCCGCACTTCAGGACCAATCCCAGCCAGTCGTCCAGGCTTAGATTGTTACGCTGGAGGGCCGCCAGGCCTTCATAGATGAAGTCGTAGGCCTTATTGTCCTCCTGGCCCAGTTCCTGGGCGTGGAAGAGATAGGATGCCATCCCCTTTATGCCGTAGAGAAGGGTCTCCTTCAGGGAGAAGATGTCCCTGTCCAGGTCGGGAGTGGGCCTGAGCTCCACCATCTCTCCCTGTTTGATCATCTCTTCCTGGGTGGCTGCGGGCTGGAAGGTGGCCGGTCCCTGGGGGAAGTCCACATTGCCCCCGGCCTCCTTTACCTGGGCCTTGAGGGCTTCTCTGATTTCCGTGGCCTCTTTCACGTAGTCCACGAAACGCTGGGGATCAAAATTCACGTTGGTGAGGGTGGAGAAGAGGGCTTCACAGGTGAAGACATCGGCCCTGTGGTTCCTGACGCCTACCTTCTGTCCTTCCAGGGCTACAATGGAGATGCCCTCCAGCATGTAGAGGAGCAGGTCCTGGAGGTAATCGACCTCTGGGGCTTTTCCACACACACCCCTTACCGTACAGGCTTGACCCTTGGCCGTCTGTTCGCACTGATCACAAAACATAGATCCACCTCCTAAAGTTTTGTTCCTGGAACCAAATATAGTCTATCACAAAGATAGGTCTTTGACCTGGATCAAGAAAGGGGGAAATTTTCTCTTCAAAGTGAGGTTCTCTTTACTTCTGGGGGCCAGCAGGTTCTTCCCTTTACCCGTGTTGGGTTCCGGGGCTATAGTCTTTCTCTATCGGGGCCTTTGGGAGAGTGAAACGTGCTGGGTTTTAACGAGATCATGGTGGTGCTGGTTTTGGCCTTGGTGGTTCTGGGGCCGGAGAGGGTGATCGATATGATCCGTTCCCTGCGCCGGGAGACGGAGGGATTGAAGGGGGAGATCCTCCGGGAGGGGGGGATGGAGGACCAGGGTGAGGAAGAGCCCGGGTTCGTATATCACCTGGAGGAGCTGAGGCGGAGGCTCATCATCTCCGTGGTGAGCATCGTTCCCTTTGCCGCTGCTGCCTTTCCCTTTGCCCCCAAAATCATCCAGTTCTTCCGTCATCCCTATGGGGGTAACCTCATCTTCATAGCTCCCACCGAGGCCTTTGTGGTGAATATCAAGGTGGCCCTGGCCACGGGGGTGGCCTGCGCCTTCCCCGTCATCGCCTTTCAGATGTGGCGCTTCATTGCTCCGGGGCTTTATCCCCGGGAAAAGAAGGTCTTTCTCACCCTTTTCGTCGCCTCTATAGCCCTCTTTGCGGGGGGAATGGTCTTTGCCTACTTCGGCATTCTGCCCCTGGCCTTCAAGTTTCTCCTCCAGTTCTCCGCTCCCTGGTTCCAGCCCATGCTCACGGCGGGGAAGTATTTTTCTTTCATATTCAAGCTCATGATAGCTTTTGGTCTGGCCTTTCAGCTCCCCATTGTCATCTTCTTCTTGGTGGCTGCCGATCTGGTTTCCCTGGAGACCTTCTCGTCTTACAGGAGGGCCATCTGGGTGGTGAGTTTTGTGGTGGGTGCAGTCTTGACCCCACCCGACGTACTCTCCCAGGTCATGATGTCCTTGCCTCTCATACTCCTCTTCGAGGCAAGCCTTTTGGTTAGCAGGCTTTACATTAAAGCCCGTAAAGCCACAAAATAACCTGAGTCTTTACCTTAAGGCCACGGGGTATTGGGTTTGGTTGGGTTTTACGAACCCGAAGACGTTGGTGGTATCGACCAGGGGGCGGCTTTTGCCAATACCTCCCTTCCCAGTCGCAGCTGCTTGTTTTCCCTACGGAGTCTCTTGTGTTCTCCTTTTTGGGCCGTGGTGAGACCCTCGTCCGGCTCGGCCTGGATAACCCAGTTGGCAATGGTTTGGGCAGTGGTTTCAAACTCTTTTGCCAGCTCGTAAGGGGTCCTGCCTGCCCTTACGAGTTCCACCATTTGTTTTCTGAACTCCGGTGGGTAAGGCTTTCGTCTCCTTGGCATTGTGAACGCCTCCTTGTGTTAGTATGCAGGTGTCCACTAAAACGGGTCAACTCCAAACGAAAGGCGTGGAAGAGGTCAGGACTACTTCTCTCTACCACTCTAGGAATAGAGAGGGTGACCATTCTCTTCAATGGACGATGCTGCGGCTTGCCGCAGGAGCGTTCATTCTATAAGCTAGCGTCCGCTTGACAGGGACCATTCAGGAGGGAGAGACATGAAAAAGGCTTTGACAATCCTGGTCTTCACGGCGCTGTTGGTGGGTGTGGGAGCTGTGTTCTTCGCCCCGCCCTTCGAGAGAAAACCCCCTAAAATCCAACTCCCTTCCTCGGGAACCTATATAAAGGCCAAGGCATCCGTAGAGATAGGCCTGGAGGACAGACCTGCAGGGTTGAAGGAGGTGACGGTCACCCTCGAGCAGGGGAAGAACCACTGGACCCTGCTATATAAGACCTTCCCTATGGGTACCTATTATGTCCGCATTCCCATCACTCTGGAGCCCAAAAGACTGGGGGTGAGGGAAGGGCCGGCCATCCTGGAAGTGGTGGCCGTGGACAGGTCCCTCTGGAACCTGGGGAAGGGCAACACGGGAAGGGCCTCTATCCAGGTTAAGGTGGACTACACCCCTCCCAGGGTGGAACTCCTGGATAACACCCGCTACGTTTACGAGAATGGAGCCGGCGCTGCCCTTTTCCAGACCTCTCTGGACGCTGTTAGGGCCGGGGTCCGGGTGGGCACTCTCTTCTTCAGAGCGTACCCCAGAAGGATTGGGGACCAGGAGTTGTGGGCGGTCCTTTTTGGTCTTCCCCTCTATGCCCATGGTAAGAAAGCCCAGATCATTGCCTGGGATCAGGCGGGTAACGCCAGAATCATCCCCTTGAACATACATATCCTTCCAAGGAAGGTGGTGAGAGAGACCCTCCGCGTTTCCGATGATTTTATCCAGAGGAAGATCTATCCCCTCCTGCCTTCCGAGGATGCCCGTCTCTCTCCCGTAGAGGCCTTCAAGAAAGTGAACGAAGAGCTGAGGCGCGAGAACGAGACCCTCATCTCCCGGCTGGCTGCCCGCTCTTCCGGGCCTCCCCTCTGGGAAGGGGCTTTCTTGCAGTTGAGAAACTCCAAGGTGACAGCCACCTTCGGGGACCAGAGAACTTACGTTTACAAGGGGAAGGTGATCAGTCATGCCACCCACCTGGGTTACGACCTGGCCTCGGTGTCCCACGCTCCCGTGTCTGCGGCCAACTATGGCAGGGTGATCTTCACGGGCTTTATCGGTATATACGGCAACGTGGTCATAGTGGACCACGGCCTGGGTCTGTTCTCCCTTTATGCCCATCTGAGCCGCTACGTGGTCAAGAAGGGAGACGTGGTGAAGAAGGGCCAGATTATAGGCTACACTGATTCGACGGGGCTAGCGGGAGGAGATCACCTCCACTTTGGAATTCTCCTGTCTGGCCACCCCGTGAACCCTGTGGAATGGTGGGACAGAAGGTGGCTTAGAGACCGGATCATGTCCGTTTTAGGGCCCTATTTTAAGGGAGGTAAGGGTGTTCAGACTCACCGTGGTGGATAGCTTCGCCTCGGCCCACCAGCTCCGGGAGTATGAAGGCCAGTGTGAGAACCTCCACGGCCACAACTGGCGGGTGGAGGTTGTGGTGGAGGGGAGGGAGCTCAACTTTCAGGGACTCCTGCTGGACTTTAAAGACTTGAAAGGGGCTTTGAGGGAGGTCTTGAAGGAGCTGGATCACTCTTTTCTCAATGAGCTCCCATACTTCCAGGAGAGGAATCCCACCTCTGAGAACCTGGCCTTCTTCATCTTCAGGGGATTGGAAGCGGCCCTCAAGGCTTATCCGGGAGTGAAGGTGAAGTCGGTCACGGTGTGGGAGTCGGAGAGGGCTGGAGCCACCTATCTGGAGTGAAACAGGATCTCCTCCAGGTGGGCCAGATTCCGGGCTGCCAGGTGGGGTTTCATCTCCGGGGGAGCCTCTTCCAGCTCCCGGGGAGAGGTGACCCCCGAGAGCACCAGGGCCGTTTTTGCTCCCGCTTTGCGGCCCATCATTATGTCACTGTCGAGTTTGTCCCCCACCATGAGGATCTGGGAGGGTTCGCACTCCCATTGTTGTATGGCCAGTTCCAGCATGTAGGTATTGGGTTTTCCCACAATGAAGGGTTTTACCCTTGTGGCCGTCTCTATGGCCGACAAGAAGACGCCAACGCCCGGCATGAACCCATTTTCCACGGGCCACAATGGGTCCCCGTTGACTCCTATGAAGAGGGCTCCCCTCATAACGTCTTTGACGGCCTTGCAGATCTTCTCGTAGTTCACTTTGCGGTCCAGGCCCACCACTACAGCCTGGGCTGCCTCTTCGTCCTGGGAGGTGAGGTATCTGGGTTCCAGATCTTCCAGCTCTTCCTTCAGCCCCCTCTCTCCCAGAAGGAAGATGGAAGGGGAGGTGCCGTCGAAGAGGCTTCCCAGATAGCGACCGGTGGCATGGGCGGCGGTGATGATCTCTTGAGGGGTTGCGGGTATGCCCATGGCGTTCAGTTTGGCGGCATAGTAGCCTCGGGGGCGCAGGGTGCTGTTGGTGACAAAGACCACGATTTTCCCTCTTTCCCTGGCAGTGGCCACAAAGGAAGAGGCACCGGGCAGCATTACGTTACCCCTGTATACCACTCCGTCCAGATCCACGGCGAAGAGTTTGATGTCATCCAGGGAAAATTCCATTCTGTTCCCCTCCTTGCTCTCCCTCAAGTGGGAGGATGGCTTCTCATTTAGATATAGGCATCCCTTTCCTATATCGTGGTGATTATGGTCAAGGCCGTGCTCAGCACCGCGGGCAGATCAAAAAGGCGGCCCAGGGACGGACCGCCTGCTTCTTAATGTACACATCTTCTAAACCTGGTAGGAGTCTCCCACATCCAGGATGATGCACTGGGCCTGGGTCTCGGCCTTCACCTTGCTACAAAAGGCCTGAGGATCCTGGGCGATGAGATCCCAGGTGTTGTAGTGGATGGGGATCACCACTTTGGGTTTGATCATCTTCACCGCCTCCACGGCATCGGCTGGCCCCATGGTGAAGTTGTCCCCGATGGGCAGGAGGGCCAGATCTATCTCGTAGAGTTTACCCAGGAGGTCCATGTCGGCGATGAGCCCCGTGTCGCCTGCATGGTAGATGAGCTTGCCGTCCATTTTTACCAGGAAGCCGCAGGGGTTCCCCGTGTAGACTGTCTGGCCGTCGTCCACATAGGCGGAACCGTGGGCGGCAGGGGTGAGCTTCACCCATCCGAAGGGGAACTCCCTGGCTCCACCGATGTGCATGGGATGGGCATTAACCCCCTGGTTTCCTACGAAGGTAGCCAGTTCGAAAGGTGCCACCACCAAGGCGTTGTTGGCCTTGGCGATTTCCACGGTGTCACCCAGATGGTCACCGTGGCCGTGGGTCACCAGGACAGCGTCTACCTGGATCTCCCCGGGTTTGGTTTTGGCTAAGGGATTCCCCGTGAGAAAAGGATCTATCACTACCTTGCCCTGAGAGGCTTCCAGAAGCACACACCCATGACCCAGAAAGGTGACTTTCACCATACCCCACCTCCTCAACTCAAGATTTTTGAGCCTTTCAGTAATTTAACACCTCACTCCTTTGTGCTCAACAGAGGGTGGAAGAAGGGGGGATAGTCCAAAGGAAAGTCCCCTTTTTACCCCTGAAGGTGACAGGGTGGGTTCAGTGCCTCCTTTCGCCTTGACCTGGGGGGGAGGCGGTGTTATCACCCCTTGCCATGGAGAGGGAAGGTTTACTGGCGCTCATAGGCAACACCCCCCTGGTGAAACTCCGCTACTTCTCTACTCCCCAGGTGGAAGTCTGGGCCAAGCTGGAGATGTTCAACCCCGGAGGGAGCGTGAAGGATCGGCCCGCCCTTTACATGATAGAGGATGCCGAGGCCCGGGGGGTGCTTTCCAGGGAGAAGATAGTCCTGGAGCCCACCAGTGGAAATACGGGAATAGGACTGGCATTGGTGTGTTGCATCAAGGGGTATAGGCTCAAAGTGGTCATGCCCGACACCATGAGTCTGGAGAGACGCCTTCTCATCCAGGCTTACGGGGGGGAGATAATCCTCACCCCAGGAGATCTGGGCACCGATGGGGCCATAGACAGGGCCTTGGAGATGGTGGGAGAGGACCCTCACACTTACTTCATGCCCAATCAGTTTGACAATCCAGCCAATCCCAGGTCCCATTATGAGACCACGGGGGTGGAGATCCTGGAGCAGACCGAGGGTGAAGTGACCACCTTCGTAGCAGGGATTGGCACTTCTGGGACCCTTATGGGGGTAGGCAGGCGTCTGAAGGAGTATCGTCCATCCATACAGGTGGTAGGGGTGGAGC
>Ga0256830_1001719_pt1 | contig 15155 bp, 8 predicted proteins | sample 128326metaG_FD_190537 | JGI IMG/M metagenome (GOLD analysis project Ga0256830, IMG submission 190537) | Hydrothermal vent microbial communities from Lau Basin, Pacific Ocean - 128-326 | ecosystem: Environmental > Aquatic > Marine > Hydrothermal vents | place: Pacific Ocean: Lau Basin | collected... | reverse complement strand
GTTTACCGATATTGGTATTTTTTCTCTTGCTTTGGAATGTCAGGTACCTGTTATTGCTGCGATGCAGGGCCATGGCATTGGTGGTGGATTTGTCATGGGATTATTTTGTGATTTTGTGATTTTAAGCCGTGAGAGTATTTATACCACGAATTTCATGAAATATGGTTTTACGCCGGGTATGGGAGCTACCTATATATTACCCAAAAAGCTGGGTTTTAGTCTGGCGAATGAAATGTTAATGAATGCCGCACGATATCGTGGTGAAGAGCTTAAAAATCGTGGCATCCCATTTCCTGTTGTGCCCAGAAAAGAGGTTCTGGAAACCGCACTTCAGCTGGCTTCCGGACTGGCTGAAAAACCGAGGGATTCATTGATTATATTAAAAAATCATTTGGTTTCTTCCTTGCGTAAGGAGCTTCCTGAATTCATTGAGCAGGAGGTAGTGATGCACCAAAAAACATTCCAGCTGACTGAGGTAAAGGAAAAAATTACTGAATTATTTGGGCATTAATGGAAAATATGATGCTTATAAATTTGATTTTCGTCATAAATTAAAGGAGATGGAACATGAAGGCTTATGTATTTCCCGGGCAGGGATCTCAATATAAGGGAATGGGCAAGGGGCTCTTTGAACAGTATGGCGATATGGTTCAACAGGCAGACACCGTATTGGGATATTCCATTGCCGAATTGTGCCTTGATGATCCCGAACGAAAATTGGGTTTTACAGAATATACGCAGCCTGCATTGTATGTCGTTAATGCGCTGTCTTATCAGGAAGAAATTAAAAAAACAAAACATCTTCCTGGGTGTCTGGCTGGTCACAGTCTTGGGGAATATAACGCGCTTCAGGCATCAGGTGCCATCAGTTTTAAAGATGGACTAAAAATGGTCAAAAAAAGAGGCGAGCTGATGAGCCAGGCACCGAAAGGTGCAATGGCTGCCATTCTGGGATCAACAGAAAATGAAATTGAATGGTTACTCAAAAATAACGATTTATCGACGGTAGATGTTGCTAACTATAATTTGCATGACCAAACGGTTATTTCCGGGCTGGAGGAGGATATCGCCAGAGCGCAATCCATATTCAGTGAAGGTAATATAAAATTCATTCCGTTAAATGCCAATGGTGCTTTCCATTCTCATTATATGAAACCAGCCGCCACTGAATTTAAAAAATATATTCATCAGTTTACATTCTCTCCTCTGGAGATAGATGTTATTTCAAACGTACAGGCGCAGCCATATACGCAGGAAGAAATAAAAGAAAATCTGGTGAATCAGATTACCCATTCCGTTAAATGGTCAGAGAGTATTCGCCATATGATGAAACTGGGAGTGACAGAGTTCAAGGAATTGGGTGCTGGTCATGTACTGACAGCACTTATTGAAAAAATACAGGCACATACCAGAACAGCAGATAAAGTCATTGATACGGCTATTGATATAGAAAGCACTGAAGTCAACCTTTCCAGCGACAATAAACCTGCCATTGAAGATGCGAAAAAAACAGTGACTGCCTGGAATAATGACTGGCCGGTCGGGACCAGCGTGTCCTGCAAAAACCATGGTGAGATATTAAAAACACGCACACAGGCAATACTGTTATTTGACCGGAAAGCCACAATTTATATGCAGGGTTATAAAGGTTATTTTGATCTTGCAGATGTGCAACCGGTTAGTGAGAAAAAAATGAGTGTCGATAGTTAACCCCCTTTATTCCTGTTCTATCTTTCAGAGGAAAAATCAGTGTCTGCGCCAATTAAAACCGTAAAAAAAGCAACAGGCTGTACCAATTCTGCTATTGCCATCGTTGGAATAAGCGGCCAGTTTCCCGGCGCACCTGATCTTGAAGCCTTTTGGAAAAACCTGATGGAAGAACGGAATGTTATCACTGAAATTCCCGTTGAGCGCTGGGACTGGCGTGATTATACCAATGATGCACAAAATGAAGCAGCCACACGCTGGGGCGGTTTTATTGATGGCATTGAACATTTTGATGCAGACTTTTTTAATATTTCACCACACGAAGCCGCCCTGATGGACCCACAGCAGCGTAAGTGGCTGGAGTCGGTCTGGAATTGCCTGGAGAATGCCGGTATTCGCCCCTGTGATATTGCGGGATCACGTACCGGTGTATTTGTTGGCGTGACAAATCATGATTATGCCGAACGTCTGAGCATGAGTGATACCGATGTACTGGAGTACACGTCCACGGGTAATACTTTTTCCATGCTGGCCAACCGTATTTCCTGTTTTTTTGATCTGCGGGGTCCCAGTGAACCCGTGGACACGGCATGCTCCAGTTCTTTGGTGGCCGTGGATCATGCCTTGCAAGCAATTCACAACGGGCGCTGCGATGCGGCTATCGTTGGTGGTGTTAATGCACTGCTGATGCCGACTTGTCATACATCATTCAGTCGTGCCGGTCTGTTATCCCCGGATGGTCGTTGTAAAGCATTTGATGAAAATGCCAACGGTTATGTGCGTGCTGAAGGGTTCGGTGCTCTGTATCTTAAACCGCTTGCCGAGGCGGAGCGTAATGGTGACCATATTCATGCAGTAATCCGGGGCAGCAGTGTCAATCACACCGGTAACAGTCAATCACTGACCACACCAAGCCCTGATGCCCAAATGGGACTGTTGCTGGATATCTATAAAAAGGCAGATATAGATCCGCGTACAATCGGCTATATCGAAGCTCATGGTGCGGGTTGCACGTTAAGTGATCCAGTGGAAGTTGATGCATTGAAAAAAACATTTTCCGCGTTGTATCAACAGAAAAAGCTGGATTCTCCTGAGATAGCGCATTGTGGTCTTGGTTCGGTCAAGAGCAATATCGGACATTCCGGGGCGGCTGCCGGTATGGCCAGCCTGTTAAAGGTGGTACTTGCACTACAGCATAAAACGCTGCCCGCCACTTTGCACCTGAACGATCAGAATTCCGGTATTGACCTTAAAGGAACCCCGTTTCACTTTGTTACCCAGCCCACAGGCTGGGAGACCGCTCTCGATATGCCTCGCTGTGCCGGTGTCAGCGCTTTTGGATTCGGTGGTGTAAATGCGCATGTGATTGTTGAAGAGTACTTGACGGGTAAATGCACGGACAGTGAAAAACCCGCGCAGATACGTCATGAATCGTATTGCATTGTGTTATCCGCACAAACCGCTGAGCAGCTTGGGGCGCGTGTTAATGAATTGATCAATCATTTACCAAAACTGCACGAAGATGATCTGCAGCGTCTGGCTTTTACCTTGCAATTGGGGCGGATGCCTATGGCTCACCGGGTTGCTTTTGTGGCAACTGACCTTAAAGTATTAACAGAACAAATGCTTGCGTTTGATTCCGGTAATACGCTGGACAATTGTTTTCAGGGTGTGTGCGGTAATGCCCCAGCCCTTCTGGAGGAAGAGGAAATAAGCCTGCTCACCCAGCGCTGGATTGCCAACGGGAGACTGGATCGACTGGCGGCAGCCTGGGTCAGTGGTGAGAATATCGATTGGTCCACATTCTATGAATCCAATCCTGGACGATTACCTCTGCCGGGTTATCCTTTTGCCGCACAACATTTCCCGCTGCCTGCTTTGTCCGCCAAGCCTTTATTCCAGTCGCCATCAGAATCTTCGGCAAAGCAGGCAGGTAGTTCCGGTATCTTTAATGTGCAGCAATCCTGTCTGGAGAAAGAAATGGCAATGAAGGAATGCCATGAAGATACTGGCGCATACCGGTATGACGAGCATATACCTTTACGTATTGTGAGTGAACAGCGAAGGGCAGAAGATGCTGTTGGAAAGGGAATGAGTATCGAGCAGATTTCAGATGTACTGCTCGTTGCAGAAAAAGAGACGCCTAAACAGGAGGAAATTGTTGAAATATTGTGTCGGTATTTGTCGGAAATCAGTGAGGTTCCCCTGAAGAGCCTGGACCCTGACGCCAATATCACCGAGCTGGGATTGAACTCTGTTTTTATCACCGAGCTGACTGCCCGCCTGGAGCCCTTGCTCGGCTTTCGAGACCCGGTGATATTTTATTCGGCACGTTCCATTCGTGATGCTGCCGCACGTATTAGTACCCGTATTCCCAAGCTGAGCCTTAATCTCATCAAGGAGCAACCCTCTGTCGTGAAGGTTTCCGCTGGACGGCCTGACAAAACACACAAGGAGACACCACGGTCATCCAGCAATGATGTCGCCATTATCGGTTTGTCAGGCCGCTATCCCCAGGCCGAGAATGTACTACAGTTCGCAGAATTACTGGCAGAAGGACGTGATTGCATTGATGTGGTGCCTGACACACATGGTGCGGCCGGAGATGAATTACGCTGGGGTGGATTTCTTTCCCAACCCATGAATTTTGATTATGGGCGATTTAATATGAGTTTTCGGGATGCTTTGATGGCTCATCCGGAGGAACGCCTGTTATTGCAGGAAACCTGGCGGTGTTTCGAGAGTGCCGGTTATAACCCTTTGCAATGGGTAGAGAACAAGGGCGGTAATATCGGTGTTTATATTGGAGCATCCTTCCACGAATATAGTGAACTTGTTGCCGAGTCCAATCAACAGAAAGGTGATGCCTTACCGTACAGTTCACAAATATTCGCCTACGCCAACCGGCTTTCATATTTTTTCAATTTGACCGGGCCATCAGTTGCGATTGATTGTGCCTGCTCATCATCACTTTATGCGATAGCCGATGCTTATAATGCCATTCGTTTCGGCTTATGCGAAATGGCACTGGCAGGTGGTGTTAATCTCAATTTACATCGTAGCAAGTACGAATTTCTGGCAGATAAAAATGCCCTGAGTCAGGATGGTCGTTGCCGTGCTTTTGCGGAAGGAGGGACTGGTTATGTGCCCAGTGAAGGTGTTGGTATGATTTTGTTGAAGTCTCTTGAATCTGCCGAAAATGACGGCGATAACATACTGGCTGTCATCAAAGGTGTCGCAGCCGGTAACGATGGTCGTACTCAAGGGTTCACAGTGCCAAATCCTGATGCGCAACGCGACACTGTTCGCAAGGCGCTTGAGGTTGCGCAGGTATCGCCGCAAAGCATTTCGTTTGTGGAATGCCATGGCACGGGTACCTCATTGGGTGATCCCATCGAAATGTCGGCACTGTCTGAAGCTTTTGGTAAAAATATGCCACCGGAAGGCTGTCCCATATCCTCATTAAAATCGAATATTGGTCACCTGGAAGCAGCGGCCGGTATTGCCCAAATCACAAAAGTAGTGCTCCAGTTAAAGAGCCAGCAGTATTTTCCCAATGTGATGCATCATGAAAACCTGAATCCCAATATCGATTTTTCGCGTATTCCTTTCAAGGTACAAAGAGAACTGGCTCCCTGGCCGGTCAGCGAATCACAACCTGTGCGCCGGGCCGGTATCAGTTCTTTTGGTGCTGGTGGCACCAATGTACATTTGATAGTGGAGCAGGCACCGGAATCGTTTCAGGCATCGAAACCTGATCGTGAATCAGGCTTTAAATACATTATTCCATTCAGTGCTGCCACACCTGAACAGCTTGTTGATATGGTGCGGGTTACTTATCACTATATTCGTGCAGAACAGGCGTTGTTAAATTCTGTGCTTAACGTGCGCAATATTGCGGCAACATTACAATATGGGCGGTCTGCCGGCCGCTACCGTTTTGCACTGATTTGCGATGATTCCATGGAGGTATTATTAGCGCGTCTCAAGCTTTACCTGGATGGGAATGTTGACTCCACCATGGTGTTGGGCGAAGAAAAAGAAACCGGCTATAGCGAGCTGATGGGAACGGGAGTGAGTATCACGGAACTTCTGGCTGTGGCGAAAAACTGGGTTGTTGGCAAAGTGAAAGGATTTCAGCAGGATCTCGAAGCCAAACGTACCTATTTACCCGGTTATATTTTTCGGCCGGATGTCGTCAGCCCTGTGACAGAAGGTATAAATTATGCGGCAGATACACCTGTTACTGACACTACCCCCAATCAGGAAACCCTGAATCCGGATATTGCAGCATCAGGTACTTCAAACCCGGATACCTTGACACTGGTACGTGACACCTTAAAACAGGTTTTGGGCGCACTCCCTGAAGTTTATACCGATAAAACACTTTTTGGTGACCTGGGCATTGACTCCATCATGGGGACCCGCATTCACACTGAACTTAGCAAGATTTATCCAAAACTGGATATGTTCGCTCTTTTTGAATTCAATACCAGCATCCTGCTCAGCTCACATCTGGATAGCCTGGAACCCGTCAATGGGTCGGTTACGCCAGAACCATTGCCTGCCAACACCCCGTCCACCGTTGAAGAAGAGGATGTTGGCAATATTGGCGCACTGGAATTTGGCGAAACACTGGCGCCGATCAAACGATATGTCGATGCCTACCATAACAGCACCAAAGTGAGGCATAAGGTAACAACTGAAAATGTATCGGTGAACGGAGCCAATATTGAATGTATGGTCTGTGGTGAAGGTCCGACGGTAATCTTGCTGCCTCCTTTTAACTCCAGTGCGATTATCTGGATTCGCCAGTTACAGGAACTGAGTAAACAATACAAAATTATTGTGCCGCATTACCCGGGGTTGAATGGCAGCGACTGGGTGGATGGTCTTGATAATTTTGAACAATTGGCAGGAATTCTGACGGGGGTCATTGATGAACTCGTCAAGCTTCAAGTTATCCAGAACAAAAAGAATCACTGGGTTGGCTGGTCTTTGGGAGGGTTTGTTGCGCAAACAATTTGCAAACATTATCCGCAATATGTGGATAAACTTGTGCTTATCAGTACCACAACCATTTCCTGGTCATCTGACGAATATACGATTTCAGCTGAAGATTTTTCCATTAAATGCGCTGAAGAATTTGAAGAAAACTTTCAAAAACTGCCCGGTTTTTTACGCAAAATGCCCGAGATAAAAGCGTTTAGAAAAGAAGGGCATATTGAACGCTTTGTCTGGTGTACGACCAACCGGCGAATTCTTGATAGTTACTTTTTAATGATTGCACGTTTCAGACACGTCGAATCAGCAGATCATGTCCAGGCCAAAACCCTGCTCATCAGTGGTGGTGCTGACGTCTTGATGCCCTCGAAATTTGCGCGGGAACTGGGTGAAAAAATACCAGACTCGAAATATCACGAGATAAAAAATGGCCATCATTTTTTGAGCCTGTTTCACTACAAAGAAATCAACACCTTGTTGGGCCAATGGTTCGCAGGTTGACGGTTTCTATTAACAGGCCAGGGTGTTTTTAAAATGAAAAATATTTTTTTATTTTCAGGGCAGGGAACCCAGTATTATCATATGGGGAGTGATCTGCGCGAAAGTCATCCGGGATTTGAGAAAAATCTCACACAGTTATCGCAGATCGTCAGTGATGTTACCGGGTGTTCAATTCTCGATATAGTGTATGACCCGGGAAAACAAAAATCAGACAATTTCAGCGATTGTCGATTATCCAATATCGCACTGCTCACCATCGAATACGCTTTGGCAGAGACATTGATACAGGCGGATATTATCCCCGATGCGGTATGTGGCATGAGCCTGGGAGAATATACCGCTGCGGTTGTTGCAGGAGCCATGACATTTGAAACAGCAGTCTACCTGGTTGCAAGTGCTGGATCCTGTTTTGATGCGTACTGTGAGCCCGGAGCCATGCTGGCCGTACTGGATGATGTCAGTATCTATCATGATAATAATATTTTATATAACTCAACAGATATTGCTTTTGATTGCCATGGAAAACATTTTGTTATTGCAGGTGACATTAAAAGGATAAATGAAGCAGAAAAATATTTACGTCAGCAGGATGTTTGTTTTCAATCACTGCCTGTGGCCTTTGGTTACCATTCAAGGAATATAGATCCGGCTCACAATGCGTATACCGGGATTCTGAATAGTCACTCTTTTCGTCAGCTGCACATGCCTCTTTATTCTACTGTAACCACCTGTTGTATTGAGTATCTGGACGGAAATCACTTCTGGCGAACGGCGCGAGAGCCTATACGTCTTATGGAAGCCCTTGAATCTATTGACAACAGCGAATGTTACCGTTACATCGACCTTGGCCCTACCGGTACGGTAGCTAATCTACTGTGTTACCGGAAAGGGCAGCGGCCCGTGTCGAATATTTTTCCTATTGTGACACCGTTTAATAACAGTCAAATGAACTATAGCAAGCTGGTTGATGCCGTGAATCAGAACGAAGTGTCATCCTTCGCTACTCATGTATGACAGCCTGATCCAGATTATGTATCGATACTTCACCGTTAGTGACCTCAGGAGAAATATTCCATGGAAAAACCCGTAAAAACCCACGATTATAGTGTTCATCATGTATTTGACCCCGAGCGATGGGATCAGTTTTCACCACGACAAGGAGATGTCGTCGTCACTACCTCACAAAGGGCTGGTACAACCTGGACACAGGTTATTGTAGCCAATCTAATTTTTCAGGATGGCAATATTCCGGGCCCGATTGGTGAAATTTCTCCCTGGTATGATTTACGTTTCAGTCCCTTCGAGCCTATGCAGGAAGCATTGGAAGCCCAGACTCATCGCCGATCAATCAAGTCGCATTTACCGCTGAATGGCTTGACGTTTTACGAGCAACTTAAATATATCGTTGTGGGTCGTGACACACGAGATGCGTTCATGTCTTTATTGCATCATCATCGGGGGCTTTCTGTGGATGTCGTAAAAAAGGCAGCAACGTATGATGATTTGATAGGCCGATCATTTCCACCTGATGTGGGTAGCGACAAAGATTTCTGGCGACAATGGATTTCACAATCCTGGTTTGAATGGGAAACACAGGGATATCCTTATTGGTCGCATCTCAATCATGCACAAAGCTGGTGGTCTTTCAGGAAGCTGCCCAATATTTTGTTGGTACACTTTGAGGACTTACTGAATGACACAGAAGGTGAAATAAAACGCATTGCCAAATTTCTTGATATTACGATTGATGAAGAGCAACTTCCCGGTATAAAACAACGAACCCGCTTTGAAGAAATCAGTAAAAATATGGATAAAATATTACCTGAGATGAATATGGTGCTCAGAGACGGTCCCAGTGATTATATGTATAAATATGGCAGTGGTTTATGGCGTGATTTTTTGGATGATAAAGATCTGGAACTTTATCAGACTGCTGTGAAGAAAGCTTTGTCACCAGATTGTGCCCGTTGGCTGGAGCAGGGGAGAACCGCCAGTGATATCGATTTGTAATTTTTATTATTTTTTTGGTAAGACGTTAAGGACGAAAAAAATGCAAAGAAAAATAGTCAGCTTTGTGTTCTTTGCGTTAAATACTCATTGCTTTTTAGGATGAGGATGTTTTGGCGTTTAATTCACATTTAACTATTTGATGGCTGTTTTGAAGAAAAAAGCAAGAATGGACAAGTAACATCGATTGCGTATTTCTGAATTATGGATAGCATACGATGAGTGGAGATGTACGCAGCCTATTAATAATTTATTGCAACTTTCATAACACAATTTTTCAGTACATTGACATTCCGTACTTTGAAAAAGTAACGCTAAATAATGTTAGCAGGCTGTGCTGTGTATTGCCATATTGACAGGCATTAACGCTATTGAGCATAACGGAAAAATAACAATGGCAGTTTCTCCACAATAATATATTTGGGTATAACGACAAAAAGGAGAGTAATATGTTATCTGTAAAGATAAAGCATAAGTTAGCTATTCATGTACCAGTCATTTTATTGGCGGCAATCACTGTATTGCCTGCCACCTCTGTTGCGAGCGATGTGCGCACCTGGGTTAAGAAATTACACCCAACGACTGGCTTCAATACCGATTGCAATACGCCAGTGTTTAGCTTGCCCGCGCCACTGCCTGCTGATTTGCATTTTGACGTTATCGGTTTGTATAACCCGGATGCACCCGCACAGGGAGAAATGCGTGATGCTTTCACACTGCAACAAAGCGACTGTGAAACCAGTCTGGGGACGCATATCGCCACCACATCCAATCTGGATCTCCTCGCAATGCTGGGAGCACCAGAGCCAGACTCCCGTTTGAAGAATTTGCGTACCCATGAAATTCCCAAAATAGCGGCACCGGATGGAACCCGGTTTACATTGCCACCCGCAGGTTCTGTTACGCCACCGTTTCCTCCCACTAATACCGCAACAAACCAGCCGTTAACGCTTGGAGAGTTTCGCGGGGTCAAAGGTAAAATGAAAGTGAAGTGCTATGCCGATGGAACTTCGCAGGTCAAAATCAAACTGCGTAATTATCAGCCTCATGAATTGCTGACCATCTGGGCCATATGGCTGACGACCCCGCCGGGTGCTGCTGAGCCAGCACCGGTTCCATTGCCGTTTGGTGGCGTGCCAAATGTTACGGTCGCCAATAAACATGGTGTCGCGAAATTTACACGTACGCTCAGTTATTGCCCAATGGATACTCTACCAACCGGTGAGCAATTGCTGATGCTGGATATTGCCAGCCATGTTGATGGTAACGTTTATGGTGCAGTACCCGGTACACCACCCACAGAAACCACATTTGTCGATCCCAACGACCCGTCCAATACATTTACGAGTCCTCTCAGTGAAGGTATCGTGACGTTGACCCGTGGTGCAATTCCGATGACGGTACATGCGGTACGTCGTTATTAACGGTACTCGATAGAGTATGTTGGCTGGTGGTTGTGTCAGTAACACAATCACCAGCCAATAAAATCATTGAATCAGATCAAAGGCAAGTGTCTGCGATACTGAAAATAAGGCAGAAAAACGTAATTATTCCCCCAGTTCTGCACGAAATCTTTTGTTTCACCATCCGCTTTTCCTTTTCTTTCGTTATGAAACCAATCTTCCCTGGTTTGGTCACAAGCTGAGTTGAGCTTGTTAACATTCATCGGCGTGTTACGCCTGTTGTCAAAGCACCGCCGTTAGTGTGAGCCCATTAAAAACCTTGACGGTGTGCCAGCCGCAGCTGTTTTATGGTGGGTGGTTTGAAATGTCGCAACGAGACCGCTAGAGTATTAGTAACTGCTAATCAATAAACAGATTAAACCCATAATAGGAGAAAGATAATGTACGGATTTTATACAACTGTCGCAGGCAGCTTTGACGAAGTGATCAATAAAACCACCGAAGCGTTAAAGACAGAAGGCTTTGGCGTGTTAACCACTATTGATGTGAAGGCAACGCTGAAAGCAAAAATTGATGTGGATCGTCGGCCCTACACCATTCTGGGCGCTTGTAACCCGGTATTGGCCAATCAGGCGATTAATGCTGAGCCGGATATTGGGCTGTTATTACCTTGCAATGTATTAGTGCGCGAAGAGGAGGATGACTCCATTACTGTGGCGTTTATGGACCCGCTGGCAGTGCTGGGGCTGGTGGAAAGAGAGGATGTGAAGCCGTTGGCTGCCGAAGTGCGCAGCAAACTGGAACGGGTGCGGGACTCATTGACAGCAGGGTGATTGAGCATTGCGAGATAGCTGCTTTAGTTGATGCTGTTCGCCAGCGCAGGCTATCTGTTAAACTTGCAGGTCACTGAAAACCCTGAAAACAATGTGCCGACAAGCACACCGAGGATCTTATGCCTGTATATCGCTCCCGCACCACCACCCACGGCCGCAACATGGCGGGTGCTCGCGCCCTGTGGCGTGCCACCGGCATGAAAGATGGTGATTTCGACAAGCCCATCATTGCCATCGCCAACTCTTTTACCCAGTTCGTGCCAGGGCATGTACACCTGAAAGATATGGGACAGTTGGTAGCGCGCGAAGTGGAAAAAGCAGGTGGTGTGGCCAAGGAGTTTAATACCATCGCCGTGGACGACGGTATTGCCATGGGCCATGGCGGTATGCTGTATTCGCTGCCCTCACGCGAGATAATTTCGGATTCTGTTGAATATATGGTTAACGCTCACTGCGCCGATGCGTTGGTGTGTATTTCCAACTGTGACAAGATCACCCCCGGCATGCTGAATGCGGCAATGCGCCTGAATATTCCCGTAGTGTTTGTGTCCGGCGGACCCATGGAGTCGGGCAAGTCAGTCATCGACGGACAGGAAGTGCATCTGGATCTGGTGGACGCAATGCTGACGGGGGTTAATCCCGATGCCAGTGATGACACGGTGCTACAGATGGAGCGTTCTGCCTGCCCCACCTGTGGTTCCTGTTCCGGGATGTTTACCGCCAATTCAATGAACTGTTTAACGGAAGCGCTGGGCCTGTCGTTACCGGGCAACGGTTCTATGCTTGCTACGCATGCTGATCGTGAGCGTCTGTTTGTGGAAGCAGGACACCTGATTGTTGCCATCACCAAAGCCTGGTATGAACGTGACGACGCCTCGGTGTTGCCGCGCAGTGTGGCCAATTTTGGCGCGTTTGAAAATGCCATGTGTCTGGATATTGCCATGGGCGGTTCCACCAATACCATCTTGCATTTACTAGCGGCTGCGCAGGAAGGTGAGGTAAATTTCACCATGGATGATATCGACCGGTTGTCACGCAAGGTGCCGCAACTGTGCAAAGTGGCACCGTCCACACAGAAATATCATATGGAAGATGTGCATCGTGCCGGTGGTGTGATGGGCATCCTCGGAGAACTGGATCGAGCGGGTTTGCTCAATAATGAATTGCCGATGATTCATGCCGATAGTGTTAAAAAAGCACTGGAACAGTGGGATGTGATGCAAACCACTGACGAAAAAGTGAAAACGTTTTACCGCGCCGGTCCTGGAAATGTGCCAACGCAAACCGCATTCAGTCAGAGCAAACGCTGGGACGAACTGGATGTGGATCGCGAAAACGGTTGCATCCACAATCTCGAAAATGCCTTCAGTACCGAAGGTGGTTTGGCCGTGTTGTACGGCAATATTGCGGAAGATGGCTGCGTAGTGAAGACCGCAGGCGTGGACGAATCCATTCTCACCTTCTCCGGCCCGGCGCGTATTTTTGAAAGTCAGGATGCGGCAGTGGAAGGTATTCTGGGTGACAAAATTGTTGAGGGTGATGTGGTGATCATTCGCTACGAAGGCCCGCGTGGTGGTCCCGGTATGCAGGAAATGCTGTATCCCACCAGCTATATCAAATCCAAAGGACTGGGCAAGGCCTGCGCGTTGCTCACCGACGGGCGCTTTTCCGGCGGTACTTCCGGTTTGTCCATTGGTCATGCTTCACCGGAAGCTGCCGAGGGTGGAGCGATTGGACTGGTGGAAGAAGGGGATATTATCGAAATCGATATCCCTAATCGTACTATTCGTGTCGCTGTTTCCGATGAAGAGCTGGATACCCGCCGCACGGCGATGGATGCCAAAGGCGGAAAAGCATGGCAGCCGGTTAATCGAGAGCGCGTGGTATCAGCAGCGCTTAAAGCCTATGCAGCGCTCACGACTTCCGCCTCACGCGGTGCCGTGCGTGATGTGAGTCAATTAAATGCGGATTAAGTGCTGAAAACATCTATTTTAAGAATTGCCGGGTATTTAACGCAGAGGTTGCAGAGACGCAAAGAACGCAGAGAAAAACACGAAAAACTTTGTGTTCTCTGCGATCTTTGCGTTTATAACACACCGCTTATCAGTACCACGACAACATAATCCTTCCAATAGACTGGAGGATTGTTCGAGCGCTTTTGATATTGAGCAGGCTCCCTCAGAATACGTGTTGTAGCGTCATGTAAAAACCGTCAACCGGGTAGGGTGGAACAAGCGCAGCGGTTCCACCACGTGGGAAAGGGATATATCCAAGGCTCGATCAGCTATCGACATTTATTTTAACCTGTCATTTGTCGGTGAGTCATTGTTGTATACGGGCTTTTTTCCTGTCATCAGACAACCGGGTTTTTGTTGTAGGGTGTTTTTTGTCAGCGGCCGTAAGCACAGAGGTGATTTGTTGTTTCTCCATAGCCCATTGGTGGAACCGCTGCGCTTGTTCCACCCTACGGTTGAGCAATGAAAATCCAGCACAAAGGGTTATCAGCTGGCATCCAGAGGTTTACATTCCCCGACAAACGTTCCAGTACAACGGATGGTCGTGTTGTCATGATATTGACGAGTGACGTGTTATAAACACAGAGATCGCAGAGACACAGAGGGCACAGAGTTTTCGTGTTTTTCTCTGCGTTCTTTGCGTCTCTGCGACCTCTGCGTTAAATACCCGGTGATTTTAAAAGCAGCGTGTTTTTAGTGTTTAATTCACACTTTAAGTGTTTTTACAGGGAGCCCCAGCTCGATTTTTTACGCACCCGCAGGCGGGGCGCGATGAGCCCGATAATAATGCCGAGGATGATGACTCCGGCACCGTTGAGAAACCAGTCGCGGTCAGAGCTGTCCCCCAACATCTGATTTTCTTGCAGCAGCAGCTCGTGCTTGCTTTCCAGTTCCAGTAATTCTTTTTTCAAGCGCTGATTTTCGTTTTCCAACTTCAGTGGTTTGGCGGCGACGCGGCGCAGGTGTTTGAGTTCATCCTCCTGCTTTTTGTTTTCGAGAGAGAGCGTGCGTTGTTGTTTGGTGAGCTTGCCCTCGGTGTTTTGCACTGCGGCCAGTTCAGCGGTGAGCCGGGCATTTTCTTTTTCGACTCTGCCCAGTTTTTGCTGGGTGGTGGCCAGACGGATTTTAGCGGTAGGTTTGGCGGTGAGGTATTGGTTCAACACCCAGCCTTCTGTGCCATCCGGGCCGCGTGCGCGGCTGTATTTTTCGCCCGCCTCAAGGATTTCCAGTTTGGTGTTGCTGGGCCAGGTGCGCAGAATCTGGTGTTCGTTGCTTTGTCCGGAGCGCATGGTGATGATGAGTTTATCAATAACGTAGCGGACCTCCGCGCTGGATTCAGTGGCCAAAGTGCTCATAGCCAGCAGAGCTAGTGCGGGAAACAGGGTGGGAAACAACAGATATTTTTTGATCATGGTATTTTGGCGATGTGATTGGCGCATCTTTACTCCCACTACTTATAGGGTTTGTAATGTTCTGGCGCACGAGATGCCCGCCGATTGTTCAAGGTTATATTGTGAGTATGGCGTGTATTATCAGGTGTAATTGTTATCAGATCAGCCACTTGTGCGCTGATCATACTCCATTGTAGCCAGACCTCAAATGCTTGTTTATAGCGACGGGTGCTGTGTAGGGCAGAAACTTGTTTTTAGTATCGTTATACAAATATTGCAGATAGACGCCTGTTT
>Ga0256830_1001718_pt1 | contig 15161 bp, 14 predicted proteins | sample 128326metaG_FD_190537 | JGI IMG/M metagenome (GOLD analysis project Ga0256830, IMG submission 190537) | Hydrothermal vent microbial communities from Lau Basin, Pacific Ocean - 128-326 | ecosystem: Environmental > Aquatic > Marine > Hydrothermal vents | place: Pacific Ocean: Lau Basin | collected... | reverse complement strand
GATTATTGCCGTCGTGATGAACATCGCCAGGAGTGTTTAGACTTCTTAAAGACGGCTCCGGACCAGTGGCGTCAAAAAGCCCAGGTGCTGATGAGAGAGTTAGGTTGTCAAGATCGCCGCTCTTGTCGGACACGATGCCAACAGCAGCCAGAGCAGTGCGCTCGCCTAGATTTGTGCTCTTTGCCTCAATTCCAAGATAAGTGCCGCCGACCGATGGTTAATCAGACTAATCAGGAAGGGGCTGAAAAACAAAAACAAGAGAGACAAGGAATTAAAAATCGATTTCAAAGACCGGATTGGCCTTTACCGAGAAAAGAAGAGTTACCTAGGGATGATTCTAGCTTGGAGAGAAGGGATGGGAAAAGGAGGTCGGGATTAAAGGAGATAAAAGAAAGAAAAAAGGTTGAATCTCGGGATGAAGAGCGGGGGCCAGGGAAGCGACCAAAGATCAATCTGAGTCCTACAACAATGCCTTTACCTGATTGGTTAAGAGGAGTCTCTCCTAGTCGACCGCCGATTAAGGCTGAGCCAATCAAAGTTGAAGGAGAGAGGCCCGAGGATCATGAGCGATCAGCAGGGGAGAGTTCGGGGGAGAGAGAAAAACCAAAATTTGGCTTGCCCGAAGTAGTTTTGCCGCGAAAAGAAAAGAATTTGTTTCCAGAAAGGTCGGGCCAATCTAATCAGTCTAATCAACCCAGCCAGCGCCGATTTAATTTCAACCAATCTAATTGGTTTAACAATCAAGGAGGAGGGGGTTTTGGTCGAGGTAGAGGAGGAAGATTGATGGATCGGGTTCGGGGTTGGTTTGATGAGGGTCATCAAGGCCCGGGAGGGTGCCAAGATCTTTTTAGCTGCCTTTCTTATTGCCAAGAGCCAACAAACTGGACTCTCTGTCGTCAGTTTGCTGACTAGAAAGATTTCTTCTTGACATTTCTTCAGTCTTGTGGTAAAAAGCCAATTACTCAAATGATGACAGTAGTTTTGGGAGTTATTATCAGCCTCATTGTCCGCCTCATTAAGAGGTGGGGGATGGAGCTGATTTAATTTTCTCCTAAAACTACTCTTTCCATCCCCCAAGAAAATTGGGGGATTTTTTAATGGTTAAATTGAGAAAGGGGGTGAGTAAGATGGGACCGAACTCAGTTGAAGGTTCTTTGTTTAGGCCGCATGTAGAAGAGCTTCATCAACCATGGGCAGAGCGCAATCAGGATTGGGGAAGGAGGACAGAAGATAAGACTCAAGCAGCTGGGCAGGAGAGCAGAAGTTCTTTTCCCAATCCCAGTGGGCTAAGGAGCAGGGAAGAGGAGTGATAAATATTAAGCAGATTGATTAGTGGTGATTGCTTTGATTGGTTATTTGATTAGGCCTAAGAGGTCAGCCGGCTGGCCAATCAAGTTGTTAATTTCAGCTCAATCCTGGTGTTTAAAAGTTAAGCAGGATGGAGTTATTTTAGTTTTGGACAATACTAGTGATATAATACTAATTATGGGAGGAAGAGAGAGAGAAGCAATAAGGAGGGTGAGAAGATTGGCATCAGTCCAAGTTAACTGTCCTAATCTTCTTTCCCCGGAGTGCCTAAAGCGAGGTTGCCCTTTAGCCTCTACGGTGTTCTCGGTTCCATCAGAAGTTCTTGATCACCTTTCTCTTAGATGTAATCGGCTACCAAATCAGAGGAAGATAGGAATAAGGCATCGTTTTGTGAATTAATGTTTTTGCAGCTAGCTAGGTATATAGGTATATTAGGAGAGGCCCACTAATAACCGCTTCTGTGATATAATAGAAATTATTAGGGCTTTTTAATAATAGCTGGAGTTAGATGAGGTTAGAAAGAGAAGAATTGGGACCATCTCTTGAAGCAATTCCTGAGTCAAAAACTTCTTCTCCTTTTTGATCATTTCAATGGGCCTCTAATACCGACATTAATACTGATGGGAGAAGTAGTAGTCGCAAAGCACATTCTTACGCCACTACCGTTTGAGTTAAAGATGGGAGTAATTGGTGGTTTGTCACTTGGAGTGCTTGATCAATTACTTCGCTGGCAATTGTATCGGTCTTGACAGTCATGGTAGAATTATTCTCAACCAAAATAATCAAAATGAAAACAGGGCAAAGATTGATTAACCACACCATTCTCTTTCTCCTCATTAGGAGCAGGGGGATGGTGGTGAGTTAATCAAAGCCCACAAGGATTATAAAACCCAATTAAAAATTCACCCAATCCCCCAAAAAAAGAAAGGGGGATTTTTTAATGGAGGTGATAAAATGAAAGAAGAAAGGGTGGTCTTGGAGTTACCACCAGCAGAACAATTGCTGTCACCCGAAGAAGTCCAGAAAAAGCTGAGAGTGCCAGAGGGATTTTCTCCTGATTCAAGAGTAATTGTTTATTTGGGCCAGCCTCGATGCGGAAGCACAGCTATAGCCTGCGCTTGGGGAAATTTCGACTGGTTGCGCGGTAAAGTTCACTTCCAGCCTTGGAAATTCCTTCAGCGCTATGGTAAAGAATTAGGTATTGACTCACTTGAACTTTTTGGAGATGGCCAAAACATAGTTGTTGCTCTCAAAGAAACACCCGGAGGGCCAAACCATTATGAAGAGATTTTTGATCCGGTTGAAATCCTTTTGAATGCGGGAGTACCAGCCGAAATAATGAGAGTTGTGGTTGTTGCCCGAGAACCAGTATCTCAGTTCGAGTCTTGGTTGAAGTTTGATACTAGAAGACGAGTCGATGTTTATTTGGCCGGTCAAGAGTTTGTTTTAAATAGGCTTGCTTATTATCGTCATCTGGGAATTAACGCCGTTCCTCTTGTTTTTGAGATGTTCTATTCGGCTGAGACGAGGCTTACAAAGAGCCTTTTTGAAGTTTGGGGTTTTGATTTAAGGGAGTATCCAATTCCAGATGAGTTGTCTTTTAATAAGGCTTCTATTATGAATGATGTTTGCTGGCATGAGGCTAGGAGCGATTCTCATTATTTTGAAACTGTTGTAGCCCCAGTGATTGAGAGAGGAAAATTTGAATTAACTGAGCCGAGAATTTTTACATCATCTAATTTGCCTTATTGGATTGCTGAGTTTGTTTCTCAAGAGGATCAGAGCAGACTTCTGAAAGAGGGTAGAAGGCGATACTTATCTTTTGCTCGGGAAACAGTAAATTTTTGGAAAGCACAAGGTTTTTCAAACCGGTGGTTCGATAGATATTTGAAAGAATTGGAAGTTTCTTTAGATAAGGATTAAGATGAAAGAAAGAATAGGAGCGCCAGTTTTTTGGCGCCAATCCAACCAGATTTTATCGCCAGAAGGTCTGGTCAGGAATAATTTTGCTTTGCCGGGTCGCGATGAGCCAATTCCTTTAGGAGTAACGCCAGTTAGATTTTCTCCAAGGGAAGAGCAAAGATTTAGAAGAGATGTTGAAGTATTGGCAGGAGTGAACACTAAAGCGCTAGCATTTGCCTTGAGAAGTAAATATTACCAAGATATAATTCTTCCTTCTGAGAGAGATGATCCTAGGACAAGAGAAAGGATTCTAGAAATAGTTGAAAAATATGATTCGTTTGAAGGGCTTTATAATTATCTTGAAAGGCAGCCTACTCTTCAACGGCCTGATTTCTTAGTTTATCCCTTACCAAATGGAAAAGTAGGACAAGGACTACTCGAATTTAATAGTACCCGACCAGGTGGAATTATTCTGCTTAATGCTGCTGCAGGTATATTGCAGGAAGCAGGCGTTGTTAGACAACCATTAGTTCCTCGTCCTGATATGCTTTTGGAATTTTTTGAGCGAATAAGAAAAATGAGAGGTTTATTATCAAAATGCCGAGTGGGATTACTGTGGAGTAGAGGGTATGTGGCGGAAATTGAGATGCCTCGATTAGCTGAGGTACTAAATAGAGAAGCGAGGAGAGCAGGGAGTAAGTTGGAGTTCTTTAGTGCAGAAAGGAATTTGTTAGAAGAAGGTGATGATGGAGTAGTTTATGATCAGGATGGAAGTCCAGTTGAGATAGTTTATGAAAATGCCGCGCCCCCATTTTTCCGCTTTAAAGGTTCGGATAAACCTGGCGCTTCGGTTTTAGTTAATCCCCCAATCATGGCTATCGGCGATAATAAAGCATTAATTCCTATCTATAGGGATTCTGGTTTTCAAGAATATCTTACTACAGAGGAAAAAGAAGTAATAGAAAGACGAGTACCGCCAGCTCATTTTGTTAGTGGCCCTCTCGCTTTAGATGATTTTATAAGGAGAAATCCAGTGGGTAGATGGGTTTTTAAAGTAACTGATGGTATTAAGGCTTCCTCAGGAAAAGGAATTGATATGGGCTCAGAAGAAAGTGAAAATTGGTTGAGAAGCTTGCGAGAAAGAGTTACAGAAGGAGTAAGAGTTATTGCTCAGCAAAGAATACCCCCGAAAAGACCATGGTGTCAAACCAGTTTTTTGGATAGTAACGGATTACAACGGGCTAAAAATTTTCTGGACTGCGACCCTTATGTGGTAAACTGTGGTGATGGTAATTATTGGGTAATAGGTTATCTTTCGCGGGGGAAGAGCAGTCATCCAATTAATGTCAGCCAAGGAGGAAGTTTGGGGGTTGTTGAAAGAAGATGATGACAGTGAAAAAAACTAGGCGATTTGAGCAAATGCTTTCAGAAAAAAAGAGTTCTTTTCTCAAAGAGCTTTTTGAGTTGTTAGAGTTCCCTACATTGTCGCAGGATAAAAAGGAGGCCGAGAAATGTGTGAAATGGTTGGTGGAAAAATTAAAAGAATTGAGGTTTAAAACCAAAATAATTAAAATAAAAAACTCCAATCCATTCATTCTAGCTGAAGCTGGCGAGGGAAAGAGAACTCTGTTAATCTACGATCATTATGATGTTATGCCTCCTGGTGATTTGAGTCTATGGAAATTTCTTCCGTTTAAACCGACAATAAGGAATGGACGGATTTTTGCTCGAGGAGTTGCTGATAATAAGGGGCACTTAATGCTTCGAATTCAGGCTATCAGGATAGTAGAGGAAATTTTGGGAAAGTTACCAATTAAAGTAAAGTTTTTAATAGAGGGCGAAGAGGAATTAGGTAGTCCTCACATTTCTCAATTATCGACTCATTATGGGTTCTGGTGGAAGAATGCCGATTTATGTTTATGGGAGTCGGGAGATATTAATGAAGACGGGACTCCAAGAATTTTTTTAGGAATGAAAGGTATTAGTTATCTTTTACTCTCTGTCAAACAAGGAAATAAAGACATCCATTCAGGTTTTGCCTCTTTAGTTGATAGTCCGGTTTGGAGGTTGGTTTTAGCTTTAGCAACTATGAGAAATACAGAAGGAGAGGTATTGATTGATGAATTGAACAGACTGGTCAAGAAACCTTCATCTGTCGAGAAGAGAATGCTTAGAACTTTAAATTGGGATCTTGATGGAATGTTAAGAGCGTTAGGCCGAAAGAAGTTTTTGGGTGGTCGAAGAAATGAAGTGGAGGTCTTGAGAAGACATTTTTATGGTTTAACCTGCAATATTTGTGGTATTAGCGCTGGTAGCACGAATAGAGAGGAATTAAAAACAGTTTTGCCTTGCGAGGCATATGCAAAAATAGACTTTCGTTTGGTAGATGGAGTCGATTCAGGGTTAGTGAAGAACTATGTTAGAAAGCATCTGAAAAAAAACGGGTTTAGCGATATAAGAGTAAAAGAGCTTGCTAGTCTACCTGTGGCAAAGACCGATTTCCAGAACAAAGTCTTTCAGATAGCGTTAAAAATTATTGAAAAAAGCTTTGGTAAGAAACCGATGATTATTCCCTACGCAAAAGGTTCGGGCCCAATGTATTATATTGCTTCTCGGTTTAAGATTCCTTGCATTCAGTTGGGAGCTCAGACTTTAGATTCGGCGATTCATGGACCAAATGAAAATATTAGCGTTGACAACTATTTCAAAGCTCTAAGGGCGACAATTGACCTGATTCTCAATCTATCATAGGTGTTTTAGATGATATTGTTTGTGCCGCTATTATTTATTATGTTCCTAGTTTCCGAAAATGTCTGCTAAAAGCGAGAGAGTCTCTCTTAATGATTTAGCCGGAGCTTTAGGCATCTCCCCTTCAGTGGCTCGAGCATTGGGAAAAAATGCCCTTTTAAATCAACTTGCTGAACAGTATGGTCATCCAACTACTCGCTGCGAGGATTGTCGCACTGCTGGTCAATATACCGGTGATTTGGAGGGAGATTTTGAAGGTATTTTGCGGCGCCGCCTAAAAAGGAATGATTGTTAGAAATTATTTACCAAAATCCTGGCCGATCGGCATGGATTTTTGAATACAAATTTCATGTCGTAGTCGGCAGCGGATTTGGTTATTAGGAGGGATGTGGTATTATGGAAGTGATGAAGAAGTTTTTGCTTTGGATTAAAAACAATAAAGCCACTGCGGCCTTATTATTAGTGGTTGTTTGGTTGGTGTTGAATCAGAGGAGTGGTCGGGTGGGTTGGGCGCCGAGGTCAGAAGAGTTTAGTTCCCTTGAGGTTCGTCGAGGCGCGAGTGTTAATTTGCCGCCAGCTGGTGGGGGTGCTCCGCCCCAACCAGAGGTCAAAGAACGACTCAAGGTTGAAGAATCTAATATTTCTTTGGTGGTGGACCAAGTTAGGCCTAAGGTAGAGCAGATTACTGATTATGTTGTCGGTCGCGGGGGTTATTTGGTTTCTTCATCAATCAGTCAGCCTCAAGAAGCTCCTTTTGCCACCTTAGTGGTTCGTTTGCCCAATCAAGAATTGCGGCCCACTTTGGCTTATCTGCGCCAATTGGCGGTAAAAGTAACTAATGAGTATCTCCAGGGTTGGGATGTTACTGATGAATATCTGGACCTGGAGGCGCGGTTAAAAACTCTCTACCAGACCAAGGCTAAGTTTGAGGAAATTTTGGCTCAGGCTCAGAAAGTGAACGAGATTCTTCAGGTTCAGCGGGAGATAATTAATCTTCAAGAGCAAATTGATCGCCTTAAGGGACGCCAAGAATATCTGAGAAAGACAGCCCAAAATGCCAAATTGACCATTTATCTTTCTACTGATGAGTGGTCCTTGCCCTATTCACCAGAAGCGCCCGCTTTTCGGCCAAAAGTGATTTTCAAGCAGGCGGTTCGTTCCTTGGTATTAAACCTGCGCCGAGGCGTGGCGGCAGGGATCTGGCTAGCGGTTTATAGTGTCATTTGGCTGCCGCTAGTTTTGGGTTATTACTTCTGGCGCCGTCGCTCTCCCCGTCATTAATTATTCTTGAATTTTCCCTTAACTCAAGACCAGCCCAAGGCAATCAGGGGTTGCTTTGAATTTGTGGTTAATTATCTCAAAAGGGCCGGTTTTCAGGTTAAATTTAGTCTTCTCGTGGCCGGTTTTTCTCGGCTCAAGGTATTAAATTGGAAGTATTGATTAGGGGGAAGTTTTACCAAGGGGAACACCAATTTTCCTGCTGACTTTAATATATTAATATATTAAATCATTAAAATCTTGGTTTTTTAAGACACGGGTTTCTGAAAACTGTTTAATTTGTTTGAGCAATTCCCTAGTTTAGTCACCAAACTCTAACCTTTTTCTCTTTTTCAAGTTGAGTTTTTTTGCTCTTCTTTACCTCTCCTTGTCTTTAAAAGCTTAGTTGAATTACCCTGACGGCATTTTTTTCTGATACACGGCCACTATTGTAGTGTTTTTAGTGGCTATTTTTGAACATTGCCCGGTTGATAAAACATGCCGGTAAGCTTGTGGGAGGAGGGGGATTTGGTTTATAATTTGAACAATGAAGGGAAGGGTGGTTGATTTGTTGCGGACCAGAGGAGAAAAAGTTTTTCAACGCTTCCCTATAAGCTTGGTTTATCTATTTGGCTCTCAATCGCAGGGAAGAGCCAGAAAAAATTCTGATGTTGATTTAGCGGTTCTTTTTGATCATTCTGTTTCAAAAGATCAGCGTTTTGATTTGACTCTCCGGCTGGCGGGCGAAATTAGCGACTTGCTCAAAAGTGATAATTTTGATTTGGTGATTCTAAACGACGACAACGCTTCGCCAGTTTTAAAGTTTGAGGCTGTTTATCGGGGCATTGTGGTTTATTCTCGCTTGGATTTTAACCAGCGATTTGAATTTGAAAACCGGGTGAGAAAAGAGTTTCACGACACCGCCCATTTTCGCAAAACAGCCTTTGAGGCTATCCGGGCCCGGTTTGGTCAAAATGAGTTAAAAAAGAAAAAATAATGAGTAAAAAATGGCTTGGGCGACTGTTGGAATTGGTTGCCTTAGATACCACTAATCCGCCGGGGAAAAACTATCGCCAGGCGATGGCCCTGCTTAAACCCTGGTGTCGGGAAGCAGGACTAAAAACTGAATTAGTGGAAATTCCCGAAAAAATTGCCAAAGATCGGGTCAATCTTTTGGCCCACCGGCGCCATCCCGGCAAACCTCGACTGTTGGTTTACTCTCATATTGATGTTGTTCCCGCTGATGAGGATTGGCAGCCGTTCAAGCCCCGAGTTGAAAAGGATAAGATTTTTGGTCGGGGAGTGGCGGATATGAAAGGTTCTTTGATTGCCTTTTTGGCGGCGGCCGAACAAGTCAAAGACCAGAAACTACCTTGGGACCTAACTTTGATGATTACCACTGATGAAGAAACTAATCAAAAGGCCCAAGTTGAGTATCTTTTAGATCGAAAAATCGACCAGGTTAAAGGAGCGGTCTTTTTGGATATTGATTCCACTTTTGGCTATGTTTCTATCGGTGGTTTGGGGCATATTGCTGTCAAAATTACGGTTCATGGTAAGGCGGTTCATTCCGGCATCTCTCACACTGGGGTTAACGCCATTGAAAAAGCGGTGCCGATTTTGAATGCCTTGATGAAGTTGAAAGAAAAAGTTGAAGCCCGCTTTTCCCAAATTCCAGTCAATCCCGAGCTGGGGATTGAAAAGATGCAGGCCAAGCTTAATATTGATGTTATTGCCGGAGGGAAAAAAGTTAATATTGTTCCTGATCGCTGCCAAATTGAGGTTGATCGCCGCCTGATTCCCGAGGAGTCAGTCGGGCAAGCCCAAGAGGAAATTCGTCAAGCGCTTGAGCCTCTCAAAGACCAAGTTGATTTTGACCTAGAGTTTGTTCATTCTATGGCCGGCTATGGCCAGGTTAGCCCCGCGGCCAGGAAACTGGCCCAAATTATGAAGCAAGTAACCGGCCAAGGCGAGCTTTATGGCGTCATGGGTTCAGGCGACTTACTGGCCATGGCCGCCGATTACGATTGGCAGTTTGCCGGTTTGGGCGTAATCAGAGATAAGGAAAGCAACGCCCACGGCCGACTGGAAAATGTTTATTTGGAAGATCTCGATGTCGTCACCAAAATCCTCAAGCGCTTTCTTTTACAAGCTTAGGTTGATTAAACAGGATTTTACCAATACTACCAACTTTTCCCACTGACTTTAATATATTAATATATTAAATCATTAAAGTCTTGGGTTTTTCTTCTAGCTCAAAATTTCTCGGTCGTCAAAATAATGGATTGCCCGTTTTTGGGATTGTGATAAAGGCTGGCGGGGATTATTTTTAAGAGTAATTTGAATTCAGAAAAGTAGCACTATGATCTAGGTTTGTTTTCTCTTAGGTGCTGATTAATTACCGATTTAACTATACTGAGGTCTGTTAGGGAAATTGAGATTAATGCTATGCTGCTGAGGAAAGCCAGTTTTAATCTTTTCTTCCATGACGAAAATTGATACTCTTGAGAGAAACTGGCCAACAGTCCCCAGAGACTAAGGGTGGCTAAGCGATGGTTGTTTGGTTGAAGAAAGTGGGCCATTCTTGCCAACTGAACTGATGTAATCAAATCATCTCCCTGAAGACCAAGTTTTGCTCGCCGGGCATAAAGGACGCTTAATCCTGAGGCTGCTCCTAAAACATCGTTAAAGGCGCTTTCTATTACTTGATCCAAAAGGGCAATTGCTTCTTCGATTTTTCCTAAGATTTTTAAAGTATTGAGCTTATCTTGACAAACTTCTATTGGCCAGTTAATCGCTCCGCCATCGATTGTTCTTGGGGGAAGGGAGTTTAGGTCTATCTGACTATACAACTCTTCTACCTCTTTGATTCTTCTTTTTTGTCTTTCTTTGCCTTCGCCTCTTTTTATAGCCGAGTTAGCGTCAACATGGCGGATTCGACCTAGGCCGACTAGTCCGACGCGACAATCATCTCTTTTTTGGGAGAGATCAATTCTAAATCTCTCCTCTCTTTGCCTAATTTTTTCTAATCTTGCCGAGACTTCTGTTGGTCTAGCCCATTGTCGCCAGGCCTGTTCGATTAGGCTGCTTTCTCCTCGCTGGCGCGCTTGTTCGCACGAAGTAACTGTTTCTCTCAGAGAAGGAAGAAGTTTTTGGTTATAGAACCAATAGACCCTCTGTTCTCGGGAGAGGCTTCTTAATTCTTTCCTCCAAGAGAATATGTTTTCCCCGCTTTCGCCCATTATAGGATATTATACCAGGTTTTACTGCAATATTTGAGAGGAGTGGGGTTAATCAATTTTGCTTTGGATAGGGGTTGACAGGGGACAAAAGTTTTCTAAAAATAGAATTAGGGTCGGATTAGTGATTGTCGAAGAGAAAGGAGGTGAGACAAATGGGAGGAACCTGGTGGGGAGTGCCAGCTTCTTTAGGTGTTTTTTACTCGCAAAGTTTGAACCTCATCGTTAAAGTCTTGGTGGCCTTATTGATTTGGTGGTTGGGTAAAAAGCTCCTGGGCGCCGCAGTAAAGTTGGTTAGCAAATTCGATCTGGGCATTAAAAGCATTCCTGAGGTGGTCGAAAAAGTGGGCAAGGCGGTCTTGGTTTTAGTAGTGCTAGATTATCTTGGTATTGGTCGAACTATTATTGCCGCTTTAGTTAATGGTTTAACGATCATGATTGCTATTGCTTTGGGATTGGCTTTTGGTCAGGCCTTGACCCCGGAAGCCAAGAAAATGGTAGCCCGATTTCAACGCGAGCTTAAAGCAAAGTGAGTAGGTTATAATTAGGTTAATGCTTAAGTTTAAGAAAAACAGAGTTGGAATTTGGTTTCTTTTGTTGTGGTGGGGGAGCTTGTTTTGGGCCGCGAAGCCAGCCATAGCCAAGAAATATCAGATTAAGCCGGTAACAATTAGGATTTGGCTTCAGTCGGATGGCTCGGCTTTAGTTGAAGAAGAGCGGCAGTTTAATTTTGTCGGTTCTTTTAGCTATGCTTATCAATACTTCAATAAATATCCCGATCAAAAGGCCAAGCCAGGCCGCCAGGCCCCCTATTTAATGACCGATTTTCAGGTTTGTGAGCCCAAAAAGCAACTTTGCTATACTCAATTGCTAGCCAGTTACGCCAAGCAGGCCGACCAAATTCGACCAGTAAACTCCTATTATCTCCTTGATCAAAAAGATCGTTATTATTTAAAGTGGTTCTATCGGCAAGAAGGGGGTCGGCGGACTTTTCTAGTGCGCTATCGAGTAAAAGGGGCAATCACTCTTCATCGAGATGTGGCCGAGTTTTATTGGCAGTTGATTGGTCGCGACTGGTCAGTTGATCAAGATCAGATTACCGCCACTGTTTTTTTGCCTCAATCAGTGGCTGACGACCAAATTCAAGCTTGGGCTCATGGTCCAACCTCGGGTTGGGTGAAGATTGCCTCTAATCAACAAGTAGTTTTTGGTCTGGATCGATTGCCTGGTGGCGCCTTTTTTGAGGCCCGAATCCTTTTGCCCCGGGATTTGTTTGGGGGAGGAGCGCCGGGTCAGTTCTCTCGTGCCCAGATCATAGCCCAAGAAGAACAATTTATTCGTCAAACCAAGCATCGTTTTCTTATTGCTATGTTAATGATTGGTATAGTGATTTTGATTAATTTATGGATGTTAGTGCAAAAATTGATTCAGTTTTGGCGCCTTCATAAGGACCAAAGGTTACCCAAGTTGAATCTTTCGGGCCGAATTTGGGAGCCGCCAAGTGATATTGATCCCGCCCAAGTAGTTCAATTATTAACTGGAGTCAAGATGCTCAAGCCTCGAGCTTTTACGGCCACTTTGTTGTCATTAATTAGTGCTCGAGTTTATCAATTAAAGCGTGGTGACCAGAAAGAGGGTTGGCTTTTCTTTCGCCGCTACCCCTATTACTTAGTGATCAATCCTGATTTTGATTTTCAGAAAAGCAAGCTATCTTCAATTCAAGAGAAAATGATCAAATTTCTCAATCAAATTGGTTTTGAGTCGGTAATCCTAGAGGGAAAAAGTTATCAGGGTTTAAAGTTAAACAAAATTGTTCAATATTGTAAAAAACGACGGTCGAGGGCACAAAGGTTCTTCCGTAGTTTTAGTGGAGTAGTCTTGAAAGAAAACTTAAAAGAAGGTTATTTTGATTATCGAGCTCATCAGCGCAAGGGTGAATTGGCTCAAGTCGGCCATGTCATTCTAGTTAGCTGGGTGATTTTAGTTTTCACCCTTAAAGTTTTTGGCAAGCAATTTGTCTTTCTTGGTCCAATAGCAGCCCTTTTGATTCTTTGGACTGTGGTCTTGGCTTTAATTATGGGTTTTCTAGCCAGATACGGCGAGCGGCGGACTGAGAAGGGACGATGGGAAGCGGCTCGCTGGTTAGCTTTTAAGCGCCACTTAAAGGAGTATCGCCAAACAGTTCGGGCACCGATCGACTCTCTGGTTTTGTGGGAGAAATATTTGATTTATGGTACTGCCTTAGGAGTTTCAACTAAAGCTCTGTCACAGCTACCTGCAAAATTTAATCATCGGGATCGACTGGTGCTTAATAATTATTGGTCAGGCCATTCTTCTTTGGGCAGTTCTAGTTCTTTTGGTGGCCCAATTATGGGGTTTAATCAGGCAATTGGTCAAATAGGAAAAGTTGTCACGGCGAGTTACGGTGCGGCGGGCGTGGGCCGAATCGGCGGTGCTTCCGGCGGCGGCGGGGGCGGCGGAGGCGGGGGAGGGGGTGGCGCCGGCTAATTTACCAAAATCCCTGCCGATCGGCACGAATTTTTGAATTCAAAATTTACTGCCGATCGGCCAGAAATTTGGTCATGGACTTTTTGACTAACTGATTGTGGACAAGGAGGTTGAGAATTGTTATAATCCATCTCAATAATGTTAAGACGGGAAGCTACTACCACTACCACCGAGACCGCTTAAGGCGGCTGGGGAGTGGTGGAATTAACTTACTCAGGCCAGCCGCAGAAGGCTGGCTTTTTTGGTGGTTGGTGGCTGGTGGTTAGTGCCGGTGTATACTAAAAGAAAGTTCAAGTTAAAACTAGAGTTAAAAGAAGTTAAAGTTTAAGTTGAAGTTGAAATGGACAAAAACAATCCTGAATACCTGAAAGCTTTAAGGCATACGGCCGAGCATATCCTGATGCAGGCAATGGAAGAGCTTTGGCCGGGTAAGATTATTAAAGCCATGGGACCGCCCACTGATGATGGTTTTTATTTTGATTTTGAAGCCAAGGGCGTCAAAATCTCCGAAGATGACTTTCCCAGAATTGAGGAAAAAATGTATCAGATTGTACAACGAAATTTACCATTGGTCAGAAAAGAGATTTCGGTTGAGGAGGCGAGGAAATTATTTGCCAACAATCCCTACAAGCAAGAGTGGTTGGATGAAATCGGAGCCCGAGGGGAAAAGGCGGTTGTTTATTATACCGGCTTAAAAAGCACACCGGGAGCGGCCCGAAGGGACTCTCCCGGTGTGAAGGGGGAAAATTATGCCTTTGTTGATCTCTGTGCTGGGCCTCATGTCAAAAGCACGGGGGAAGTGAAAGCTTTCAAATTGCTTAAAGTGGCTGGCGCTTATTGGCGTGGGGATGAGAGAAACAAGATGTTAACTCGGATTTACGGCACCGCTTTTCCTAGTCAAAAAGAACTTGATGATTACCTTAAACGATTAGAGGAGGCGAAAAAGCGCGATCACCGCAAATTGGGTCAAGAGCTAGAGTTGTTTGTTATTCCCTCTGAGGTGGGACCAGGCCTATTAATTTGGTTGCCCAACGGAGCAACTGTTAGGCGGGAGATTGAAAAGCTGATTTATCAGGAGCAAGAGAAACGAGGCTATCTTCATGTCTATTCGCCTCATATTGGTCGCAAGCAGCTCTGGGTCACTTCGGGCCATTGGGATCTTTATCGGGACAAGATGTATGCCCCAATGACAATTGACGAGGAGGAGTATTTAGTTAAACCAATGAATTGTCCGTTTCATATGATGGTTTATCGCGCTCGACCCCGCAGCTATCGGGAGTTGCCCTTGCGAGTGGCTGAAATTGCCAGCGTTTATCGCTATGAAAGACCGGGCGAGCTTTCTGGCATGCTCCGGGTGCGCTATATCACTCAAGATGATGCCCATATTTTCTGTCGGCCCGATCAGGTGATGGATGAGTTTCTCCGGGTTTTTGACTTGATCACTTTTTTATTGGCCACCTTTGGGGTCGAAGATTATCGTTTCCGAATTTCTTTGCGAGATCCTAAGAACAAAGATAAATACTTGGGTGATGATGCCATTTGGCAGGAGGCAGAAGCTAAGATTATCGAGGCGGTGGAAAAAAAGAAGGTGCCTTATTTCAAAGCCGAAGGCGAGGCTGCTTTTTATGGACCCAAGCTGGATGTGATTGTTAAGGATGCCTTGGGTCGGGAGTGGCAAGCAGGAACAATCCAAATCGATTTCATGTTGCCTGAGCGCTTTCAATTGGAATATATTGATGCTGATGGCCAAAAAAGGCGACCAGTCTTAATTCATCGAGCACCGCTGGGTTCGCTAGAGCGCTGGGTTGGTTTCTTGATCGAACATTACGGCGGCGCTTTTCCAGTCTGGCTAGCGCCAATTCAAGCTGTAGTTTTGCCGATCACGGAAAAACATAATAATTATACCCAAAAACTGGTTGATCAGCTTAAAGAAGAGGGGGTTAGAGTGAAATTAGATAATTCTAATCAAACGCTGTCTTATCGGATTCGCCACTGGGAGATGCAGAAAGTGCCCTATCTTCTCGTTGTCGGCGATCGGGAAGCAAAAAGAGGGACTGTCAATGTTCGCAAGAGGGGAGAGGAAAAACAGGTGGAACTGGAGCTTGCTGAGTTTAAAAATTATTTAAAAGATAAAATTAGTCATCGATCGCTTGGGGTCTAGAATGGATAAAATTTAATATTTATAGTGGCTGTTTTGAA
>Ga0256830_1001717_pt1 | contig 15162 bp, 14 predicted proteins | sample 128326metaG_FD_190537 | JGI IMG/M metagenome (GOLD analysis project Ga0256830, IMG submission 190537) | Hydrothermal vent microbial communities from Lau Basin, Pacific Ocean - 128-326 | ecosystem: Environmental > Aquatic > Marine > Hydrothermal vents | place: Pacific Ocean: Lau Basin | collected... | reverse complement strand
GAGAAGGTCTCCCTTTCTTGGCGAGCTGCCCTCACGCTATATCCACGATACGACGTTCGTCAGGAAAAAGACCGGGAGAAGACCGGTGCAGAAGGGGCTTTTCGATTAGCGCTGATCCTTGATTGCGCGATCGGGTGGTGGTGCGGTGATGAAGGTTGCAAGCTTCAACGTGAACTCTATAAGGGCGAGGCTCGGCATAGTCACGGAGTGGCTCGGGAAGGAGGCGCCGGATGTGCTGTGTCTGCAGGAGACTAAGGTGCAGGATGCGGCCTTCCCCCTGGAGACACTTAAGGGGATCGGCTATCACTGCGCATTCAGCGGCGAGAAGTCCTACAATGGTGTAGCCATCCTGAGCAGATCCAGGCCCGGCAAGGTGCGGAAGGGTTTCGGAGGGGATGGCTCTGAGAAGACACGCATCATCTCCGCCGAGATAGAGGGTGTATGGGTGGTGAACACCTACGTGCCTCAAGGGTTCCATCCGCTTTCAGCCAAGTTCCGCTACAAGCTCGACTGGTTCGCAAGGCTGTACGGGTACTTTGAGGCCAACTTCAGCCCATCGGACCCGGTCCTGTGGGTGGGTGACTTCAACGTGGCCCCTGCCCCGGAGGACGTCTACGATCCGGAGCTCCTCGGCGGACATGTCGGCTTCCACCCGGATGAGCACGCCGCACTCGAGAGGTTCAGGGAGTGGGGGTTCGTCGATGTGTTCAGGATGCACGACCGGTCGGAAGGTAGGTTCACCTTCTGGGACTACAGGATAAGGAACGCGGTGAAGCGGGGGCTCGGCTGGAGGGTGGACCACATATGGGCTACGAGGATACTCGCCGAAAGGTCCGTCCGTGCATGGATCGATATAGGACCGAGGCTGAAGCCGAGGCCCTCGGACCATGCACCAGTTGTTGCCGAGTTCGATCTCTAATCTTTTTTTACGCCGTATGTTACGGCATATCCGCGGATACATCCCCCCCAGTGGATATTATGCGGTACGCCCGCTTGAGGCCGGTAAGGGGCTCCCTCTCTCAGGCGGTGTATTTCCTCGGCGTACCCTTGAAGCGGCCGGCATAGAAGGTCCCGGCTTCACAGCCTCGCCAGCACCCCGCTGTTCACCTCTTCGGCCTTTTTTCCGCCGCAGAGCACCTCGACGAGCCTGAAGGCGAACTCCATGGCGGTTCCGGGTCCCTGGCTCGTAATGATCTTGCCGTCCAGGACCACGCGGTCGTCCACGACCCTTTCACCGCCCTTCAGTTCTTCCCTCACCGAAGGATGGCACGTTAACGTCCTGCCACCTGTTACGCCCATGGCCGATAGCACGGTCGGTGCCGCGCATATGGCGGCTATGAACCGGTCACGGTCGAGGTGCCGTTCGACGATCCTTTTGATCCTTTCGTCTCTTTTGAGGTTTTCCGTTCCCTTCGCGCCGCCGGGAAGTACGACCATGTCGAAGACGGAGTCAGCCACCTCGTCTATACCGGTGTCGGCAAGCATCCTTATGCCGTTCCTTCCCTCGACCGCTCCTTCGACCGTCGAGGCGACGATGACCTCTATACCCGCCCTCCTGAGGATGTCCACCACGGTGACGGCCTCGACCTCCTCGAACCCGGGCGCCAGCGGAACCAGTACACTTTTCATGCAACCTCCTCATCTACAAACAGACCGCTGTAGATCACAGGCTCCATTATACAACCGCACCTTGCGTTGTCAAATCGTACCGTGTGATCCGCCAGGATGCAAGGTGTGCCCGGAGGGCCGGCGTGGCCGCTGGGACCACACCTTTCCTGGGCCGGGATGTTTTTCAGGCGAAGTCACCTGTGTTATAATAGATGGTGGACGGATCGAGCCGGGGGCTGTTGCTGAGATGGATGAGGAAAGACAGAGAAGGGTGGATTGCTTCAGGTGCAGGCACTTCTATATAACCTGGGACAGGAGCTTTCCCAGGGGTTGCAGGGTGCTTGAGTTCAGGAGCAAGGAGCTCCCCTGCCTTGTTGTCCTTAATACCTCCGGCATCGAGTGCCAGATGTTTTCGCCAAAGAAACGGCCTACGCGTACCGGGCAATAGGCCTGACACCGGGAGGCGGCGGTCGAGCGGAACAATCGTTCGCCGCCTCCCGGCGCATTCCTTGTCAAGGGGCCCTGGGGCGGCTTTATGACATCCTTTGCCCGTGCGATCGGGACGGGCCGGTTAGTGTTGATACGCCTCTTCGAGGTGGAAGAAGTTATCCACCTCCTCCTCGAGCACCGGAGCCAGGTCTGCTGTCGTAACCATGCCGCAGAGTTTTCCGTCTTCCACTATCGGCAACCTGCGGACGTTATTGATGGACATGGTCCTGCTCGCGCCGAGGACATCGGTCTCGGGTGTGGCTGTTATCACCCTCTCCTTCATGATCGATCTCACCTCGGTATTGTCCGGGTCCTTCCCCTCGGCAAGCCAGCAGGCGATGTCCCTGTCGGTAAGGCATCCCCTGAGGCGTCCGCCCTCGGTGATCAGCACGCAGCCGACGTTTTCGTCCCTCATCTTCCTTGCGGCTTCCCTGATATTGGCCTCCGGCGCTATTGTCACGAGATCCGTCCTCATTATCTCCTTTAAGAGCATCTATTTCACCCCCTCTCAGTGTGCCCCGGGTAAGGCAAATCGTTCCCTTAAATTGTAGCTCAAAACCCGTAGCAGTCAAGGCCCTGCGAAGTTCGCCCCGTATATTGTAACTACTTGAAAACAAAGAAGTTTTACCTGGCGTTTTTTACGGCCAGCCTTGATGTCCATTGTTGTGGCCGCGGTTTTTCGAGTAATCGCACTTGACTTTGAAGATTATCGGTTTAGATTTTGGAGAAAGTGCCGATAATGATATTAATGATATGTACGAATATCCCCCCTGCTGTGAAGACACATACATTGTGCTGTGAGTCGAGACATGGATGAGAGGAAGATGGAAGTTGTCCCGGGACTGGAAGGGATACCTGCTGCGGAGAGCGCGATAAGCTTCATAGACGGAGAAAAGGGGATTCTCGAGTATCGCGGTATTCCCATCGACGAACTTGCCGAAAAAAGCACCTTTCTCGAGGTCGCCTACCTTCTGATCTTCGGCAAGCTCCCGAACGAAGAGGAGTTTTCAAGGTTCAGGGAGGATGTGACCCTCCATACGAGGCTTAAGCTCAAGATACTGAGGATGATGGAGCTTATGCCCGAGACCGGGCATCCCATGGATTACCTTCAGGCAGTGACATCGGCCATGGGCATGTATTACCCGGCCAGGAACACGCTTGACGAGGAGGTGCGTTACTGGTCGATCGTAAGGCTCATCGCAAAGCTTCCCACTATCGTGGCCGCCTGCCACAGGCTCAGGCACGGGGATGCCCCGATACAGCCGAACAACTCCCTTTCCTTTGCCGCCAACTTCTACTACATGCTCTTCGAGAAGGAGCCGGATGAGCTCACCGAGAGGATAATAGACGTGATGTTCATACTCCATGCCGACCATGAGATGAACGCATCCACATTCAGCGCCAGGGTGGTCGGCTCGACCCTTGCTGATCCCTACACCATCGTATCTTCGGCCATAGGCACGCTCTCGGGCCCGCTCCACGGCGGGGCCAATGAGCAGGTCGTCCATATGCTGGATGAGATCGGCAGTAAGGAGAACGTCCGTCCCTACATAGAGGGGAAGCTTGAGAGGAAGGAGAAGATAATGGGGGTGGGTCACAGGGTCTACAAGACCAAGGATCCACGTGCAAGGATTCTCCAGGGATACGCCAGGGAGCTGTTCAAAAAGCAGGATGCGCAATCGGCCGCGATGTTAGAGATAGCGGAAGAGGTCGAGAAGGTCGTAGACGAGAAGCTTTCACACAAGAGGCTGTACCCGAATGTCGACTTTTACTCGGGGGTGGTCTTCAGCGGCATAGGGATACCTACCGAGTTGTTTACCCCGATCTTTGCGATGGGCAGGGTGGCGGGATGGCTCGCCCACTGGTTCGAACAGCTTAAGACAAACCGCATCTATCGTCCCACGCAGAAGTATACCGGGCTCCGGAACCAGCCTTACGTTCCCATAGAGAAAAGGAAGTAGAAAGCCGATAGCAAGGGGGCTTCAAGTGACTTCTAAGAGAAGAACCATCTTTGTTGTGCTCGCAGGTATCTTCTGTTGCTGGGTTTCGTTAACCTACGCGGCATCCATGGTGACTCCCGTAGGGATGATAGTTTCGTGGAAGGGAGGTGTTTTTGTCTACCGTAAGGGAGAGACCAAAAGGCTTCTGGTCAAGAAGAACGAGGGGATATACCCGGGCGACATCATAACGACCGAGGAGGGGGCGAGGGCGAAGATCGTTACCAGGGATGACAGCATCCTCAGCATCGGCGAGGATGCGAGCATCAATATAAAGGACTACAACTTCGACGTTGGCAGAAACCAGAGGGTTTTGCTCATAAGGCTTGTGAGCGGCACGGTCAGGGCGCTCGTTCACGACGTGTACGACTCCGAGAACTCCATATACCAGATAGAGACCGATACCGCCGTGGTGAGGGTCAGGGGAACCGACTTCATAATGTCCGCGGGTGACGGTGAGAGCGCTGTGACTGTGTTGAAAGGGGAGATCGTCGTGAGGAGCGCGTCTTCGCTTCTGAAAGAGGATGTGGTGGTGGGTTCCGGCCTTACGACGACCGTAAAGCAAGGGATGGCGCCGACCGAGCCTGTAAAGGTGTCCATGGAGCGGCTTGCGGCGCTTACAGAGGCCACCTCCATCCCAGTAACCCTGCCCCTGGAGCTTAAGCGGGAGGGGTGCCAGGGGTGCCATCAAAGCGTGTACGAATCGCTCGGCAAGCGCGCATACATCCATTCCGACGCACAGAAGTGCGAGAAGTGCCACACAAGGCCTCTCTCCGGAGGCAGGACGGAGAAAAAGATACCGGTCAGGTACTATTCGCGCGACAATATGGTGTTCCTCAACATCAAGGACGGCATGACCTACACCATCGGGGTCAAGGTGCGGGACAGAACCGGTGAAGAGGCTTTATCGGAAGTGCTGGAGTTCTCCCGATCTGAGATCGAAACCGTCGAGGACGACCAGAGGCCTCCACGCATATCCAATCTCAGGGTCGAGGAGGTAAGAGGGGGTGTCTTCTATTCGGTCGTGGTCGCTTGGCAGACGGATGAACCGGCGCTCTCGCTGGTCGAGTACGGCAGGACCGAGAGGTACGGGCACCTTGTAAGGGGCTGGAATCACCTGGTGACAGACCACCGTGTGACCATCGACAGGCTCGCCCCTGGCAAGAGGCACTTCATCCGCGTCATCTCCGAGGACGCCTTCGGCAACAGGAGTGTATCCGATCCGCTGAGGTTCAGGTTCAAAAAGCCCTTTTCCAACAAGGATAATGCAGGCCGGGATAATAATGATCTTAAGCCCGTTGTGGAGGATATAACGGTCGTAAGGACGGGCACGAGGACCGCGCTTCGATGGAGGTCGAACAAGGAGACGGCCGCCCTTATCACCGTCGAGGCGGTGCCTGAGGCCGAGGAGGCCGTGGACAACGGCCCGCACTATCCCGGGCTGAGAGACATTACCGAGTCCGGTCAGCAGGTATGCATGGACTGCCACTCCGGCGGCATCCACATGCGTGCCTCCCATCCAACCGGTGTCGTCAACTGGAGGAGAAGGGGGGTCACCAAGGCAAGCGGCGTGGTACTGGGGAGCCGCGATGCCATACTGTGCGCCACCTGCCACTCACCGCACGGCGCAAACCATGGCTACATGTTGAGAGACGAGCAGGAGAACCTCTGCAGCTCCTGCCATAACGGGGATTAGCACCGCCACCTGCGGCGCCGTCTGTGCAGGGCTTGATTTTCCCGCGCTCCGCCCACAGGTCAGGCATGGTAACTTGCCCCTCGGATAGACGTTGAAGCTACCTGCAGCAAGCTGCAGGAAATCTTCAAATGCAATGAAGTTTGTATCGATATTCGTTCGCTATGCATTTTCAAGCCCGTAGAACGCCGCGTAAGGTGCGGCTGCCTGACCCGGAGAAGCACTGCCTGTTTTTACGGCTTCAACGGGTCCCTGAAAGAAGGCCCCCATCCATTACAGAAGACCGCGAGGTTTGGTGTCATTATTGCGAGCCGCCGGGGCGGTGCGGCATCTCGGGGAGTTTCGCGACCCTGTGAGGTCGCTTTCTTTATGCCGCAGCAAGGCTGTTCCGGTTGTTCCCAAGGGACGAGACCCCGTGGCAAGCCGTTGATGACGGATTGTATCAAGGCTGTGCGGAACATACATGCACGGGATTGGCCTGGATGGCGGTAAAAGGGGCGGTGCCATATGGGGGAAAAAGCTTCTTTTCGCCGGCTGATATCAGACGGTTCCGATATTCCAGCCTTATGCGGTGCGTTTCAGCGCGTTTGTAGGCGGACGGTGGCGAACCGGTGGTGGTCCGGTTTCATGCCGCGAGCCCTTCGCTTACCTGTACCCTGTTCTTTCCGGCGACCTTGGCCTTGTACATGGCCTGGTCAGCGGCCTGTACGAGTTCATCGAAGTCCTTGGCCTTTACCTCCGGGAATGCCGCTACACCGACGCTTATCGTGGCCGGCCTGCCCATCCACTCGAAGATGTGATTCTCGGCGGTCTTCCTTATCCTTTCGGCAAGGACGCGGGCCTCGTCGCTCGTTGTGTCAGGAAGCACTATGATGAACTCCTCCCCGCCGTATCTCGCAACTATGTCCTCTTTCCTGCTGTTTTCCTTGAATATAGCGGCCAGTACCTTCAGCACCTCGTCTCCCTTGTCGTGGCCGTATGTGTCGTTTACGGATTTGAAGTTGTCCACGTCGGATAGGATCACCGAGATGGATTTGTTGTGCCTTACGCTTCTTGCCCACTCCTCGTCGAGCCTCACGTTGAGGTAGCGTCTGTTGAACAGTGTGGTGAGCGGGTCCGTTATGGAGAGCTCCTGTATCTTGTGGTGCATGAGGGCGTTGTCCAGTGCTATGGATATCTGGTTGGCCAGATAGTCGAAGAGGAGCTTGTCTTCGTTGCGGAACTCCTTTACGCTTCCGGCCACGAGCACACCGAGTATCCTGTCCTGATGCACGAGCGGGACATAGGCCACCTCCGTCGGAGCGGCCTTTGTGAAGCCGAGTTCCATCACCCTCTCTGTTGCATCGTTAGGCGGACGGAGTATGAAGGTACTCTTTTCAGATGCCGCCCTGCCCGGATACCCCTCGCCCATCTTGAGGGTGCCGAGCTCGGCTGTTGTGCCGTACTTTACGATGGGCGTAAGTTCGTCCTTCTCTTCCTCGTACAGGTACACGATACCCATGTGCGACTCTGTAACATCCATCACGATATCGAGCATGTTTTCGAGCAGGCCCTCCAGGTCGAGCGTGGACATGAGAAGCCTTGCCACCTCATGGTGCTTCTTGAGCCTGTCCTCACGCCTTCTTATGCCGTCGGCCATAGCGTTGAACCCTTCGCCCAGCTTTTCGAACTCGTCGCCGGTCTCAAGGTTTACGGAGATGTCGATATTTCCCATTCTTACGCCCTCCATGGCCTCGACAAGGACGTTTATGGGCCTTGTGATATCCGCACGCACGAAGTATGTAGCCACAAGGGCTATGACGAGGGCTGCCGCCGCGGCAAAGCCCAGTCCCATCGCGATATTTCTCAGGACTATGGCGTTTATGGGCCTTGCGGGACGGCTTATTCCGAGTGCGCCTATTATCCTGTCCCTGCTGTCCTTTATGGGCTTTGACGCAACAAGCGTCCTGGATCCAGCCACATCCAGTATCCCGTAGAACGGCCTGCCGAGCGAGATCTCCTCCTTGAGCCCGTCGGGTATGCGTTGACCAAGGACCCAAATGCTTCGCGGAAGCGATGCGGTCGAATGAAGGAGCGACGTCTCAGGGCTCTCCCCGGCGAAAAGGGCGACCTCTGCACCGTAGCGTTTGTACACGGTGTTGCCGAGCCAGGGATCTCCGGTAAGGAGCATCCCGGCCACGATAGCGCCCACCACCTTTTCATCGTGGACTACAGGGGTGATGACGAACTGGGTCATCCCCGTATCTTCTACGCGTTGGGCCAGGCCGTCGCCTTCCATGCCGAGGAACTCTTTGCTTACGAGCTCGGTCGCTACGGTGCTCTCCCTTCTTGTCAGTGCGTTCGACAAGGCGTCCCCTATCCTTATGACGTCACCGTCATTTTGGTTCCTTCTGGCGATCACGCGGTGCTTTTCATCCACGGCTATCCATATGTCTACGTAGTTGTTCAGCTTGGCCAGGTCCAGCAGCAGCGCGCGCAGCCGCTGGGTGTCTTTTTCAGAGAAGTCCTTCCTTGTATCGGCCCTGTAGGCGGTCTGCTCGAGCAGCCCCTCGAGCACCCGGGCCCTTTCCTCGTACACCTCTTCCGCGCCCTTGAGGTGCAGCTTGATCGAATCGAGTGCATCGTCGTAGATCGTGTTCTGGAAGAGAAGAAAGAGCATGGCGGACAGACCTATGACCGGTATCCAGAAGACAAGGGTCAGGGCGCCGAGTGTCTTGAGGCCGACGCTCAACCTCGGTCTTAAAAGTTTCACTTCAAACCTCTTCTCTGGCATGGCCTGCTGTCAGTTCGTGGTTCAGATGGACTTCATCCCGACCGGGCACAAGGGTTCGTTACATAAGGCGGCGCATCTTTGGTCTTTGACGATGATCCAGGTGTGGTCGCCATGCCTTGTTTTGCGTCACTATTCCGTATTTCCTGTCTTCACCGCACAAAAGGCCCGGGAGATGACGCTTGACAACACCACGTTTTTCTCTTATGATTTTTCGGGTTCGTGCCGATAATCTCTTAAAAAGGGTCCTTTTTTCCCTGTATAATATATCTTTCGGAAAGATTCGGAAAAACTTTTGGAAAAATTGAAGCCGCACGTGATGCGCATCCTTAACAAGATGCGGATCTTACGTTGGAGAGGGGTCATTCTGATACATGCAGTTCCACTTCAGTGATAAATCGAGGATCACCGGTTCGGGCCGGCCTCGAAGCGGCAATCGAAGGCATAAAAGTAAAAACCGGCCAATCGGATTCCTCATAGTTGCCGCGGCGATCGTCCTCGTCCCGTTCGTTTCATTCCTGTTTACAACCAACGCATCTTCCACCAAGAAGGTTCAGCGTGCATCGGCCGAGCCTTCGCAGGTTACGGCGCCGACCGATCCGGCAACAGTCGGCGGTAAGCCCGAGTCCGTTACCACGGTCGAGGTTAATGTAAGGCGCAACGATACCTTCTATACGATACTGGACTCTCTCGGCGTGCCTGCCGAGGAGATAGTGCGCATCGCCGGCGAGGCCGGCGGTATCTATGATCTGGGCCGGGTTGCAGAGGGCGACAGGGTAAGGGTCACGAAGGTCGATGGTGCACTTGAGAGGGTGGAGTATCTCTATGATGACCTTGAGGGGATCGTCATAGAGAGGGACGACGAGGTTGAGGGCGGGTTCAGGGCCGAGAGGTTCGAGGTCCCCTACAGGATCGAAGAGGCCGCGGTGACCGCCACCATAGAGAACTCACTTTACGAGGCCGGTATAAAGTCCGGCGCGCCTCCGAAGGTGATCATGGAACTTTCGGACATCTTCGCGTGGGATGTGGACTTTTCGACCGATATGAGAAAAGGTGACACCTTCAGCGTCCTCTACGAGACGATGGTAGTTGACGGTGAACCGGTGAGGGTGGGCAAGATACTGGGCGCCGAGGTGGTGAACGCCGGAGAAAGGTATGTTGCGATATACTACAGGGACGGCAGCGGGCAAGCCGGCTACTACGACCTGAACGGCAGGTCCCTTAAGCGGACGCTACTTAAATCCCCCTTGCGCTACAGGCGGATATCGAGTTACTTCACGAACAGGAGGTATCATCCCATACTTAAGCGCTACAGGCCTCACCACGGCATAGACTACGCGGCGCCAAAGGGGACTCCGGTCGAGGCCTCGGGCGACGGCAGGGTGGTCTTCGCCGGCTGGAAGAGGGGGTACGGCAACTTCATAGTTATCAGGCACAACTCCATCTATACAACAGCCTACGGCCACCTTTCCCGCATAAAGAAGGGTATAAAGAAGGGCAGAAGGGTCGCCCAGGGAGAGGTGATAGGTTACGTGGGCTCAACCGGCATATCCACCGGCCCGCACCTCCATTACGAGGTGAAGGTGAGGGGCAGGCTCGTAAATCCCCTTTCCATAAAGTCCTCACCGAGGAGATCCCTTTCCGGAGAGGAGCTGGAGGCGTTCCTCGCCGTACAGAAGGATGTACTGGCCAAGCTCTCTACCGGGACAACGCTTGTTGCGTTCAACCGGAGCGTCCCTGAAAAGGACGAACGAGCTGCCCAACCTTAGGCGGCTGCACTCAGACCCGTACAGCTGGTTAGAACCGTACCGGCTATCTCTCCCCCTTTTCGAGCGGTCCTCTCCACCGGCGCATGCCGCCCCTTAAGTTGTACACCCTCTTGTAGCCGTTTCTGACAAGTATCTGCGCGAGCTCATCCCCCATGGGACCGCCGTGGCATACGAAGACTATGCGTTCCTCCGGGCTTAGTTCATTGAGTATTCTTCCATGGGCGTCGTCGTAAGGGATGTTGATCGCGCCGGGGATGTGTCCCCTTCTGAATAGATACGGTTCTCGCACATCGACTATTGTAAGCTGGGCCCCGTCCCCCATCATCTCCTCGAGCCCCTCCTGATTTACCAACATGAAGCCCGAGGCGGATGCGGTGCCGAGGTGTGCGAAGAGGAGCAACACAACGGCCGTCGCTGTTATCCAGTGTCTCATGTCCATTTACCTCCTGCGACAGATTGGGTAGAATATAACAGAGATGCGACCGGAGGTCAAAACAGTGAGGTGCAAGGAGGTGTCATCCGGAGGAAAGATATTCGTGGGCCGTTACCGCTCTCCCCTCCTTGGAGATATATTCGCCGTCTCAAGTGCTGTTGCGCTGAGGGAGGTTCGTATCGGCGGTGTCCCCGACGTGTTTTTTGAGGAGGTGTGCGCTGCGTACGGGTATAATGGAAGAGAAGATGTGTGCGACGGCGGCCCGGTCCTTGACAGGCTTTTCAGCCTCTTCGATCTCTACTTCAGCGGAACACCCGTGGAGTTTGATGTGGAGGTGGAACCCCGGGGCACTGAGTTTGAAAAGAGGGTGTGGAGTGTGTTGAGGACAATACCCTTCGGCAGTGTCAGGAGCTATGGCTGGGTGGCGCGCATGGCCGGCTCTCCGGCAGGGGCAAGGGCCGTTGGGATGGCCTGCGCAAGGAACCGTCTGCCTCTGGTCATTCCGTGTCACAGGGTTGTTGCCGCCTCCGGCGGTCTCGGTGGATTCTCGCTCGGCCTGGATGTGAAGAGGGCGCTCCTGGGGATCGAGGGGGTAAGCACCCTGGACAGACGACCTTCCGGTCAGATATAGCCGTGCGCGAATATGAGCCCTGCAGCAGACGCTGCAAGCGAGACCACGAGCAGTACCCAGTGCATCCTGTTCATCCTCGCAAAGACAGCCTCTATCTCCATCTTGCCGCCGCTTCTGGCCATCTTGTCAAGCATCTTCTTCACTATGAACGGTTCGAGCCCGAACAGCATCACGAACCAGAAGACCCAGACGACGAGCATGAAAAGTAGCGGTATGCCCTGCCTCGTAAGTAACGCCTTGTGCCAGCCGGCCATAAAGATCATCCCAAAGCCGGTTATCCCCACGATAAGGTTGTAGATCCTTGCCATGGGGGCAAATTTGTGCTCTATTCTTTGGAAGAAGAGCACCTTCTGCAGGGGGTCCCGCATCCTTATGGCCATGGGCAGTGCCAGTATCGTTACGAATGCAAGTCCGCCTATCCAGACAATCACCGTGAGGAGGTGTATTATGTGCATCGCCTTAAAGAGCATCTCTCCGTCTCTCCTTCCTATGAGTTCTCGGGTTGAAAATGCACAGCGAGCTGATATGAAAGATATCTTCCTTGGGCATCAAGCCTTCGACCTGACACCTGGCCGTCCGGTTGATCAAAGCGGGATGTGTATGTATGCTTGAAGGCACTTCGCCGGTTTCCATGGGAGGCTTTATCTTCCCAGAAGATTCTACTCGTTAAAATGACAAAAATCAACAAGATATCGGCTGCGCCCTTCGGTACCCTTGCGGTGCCGCACCGTGGCCATCCGGTTGACCGGATTACGGGGAGAAAACTTCACAAGGTTATGAAAAAACACTTGACAAGGTTTTGCTTGTCTGTTTATAATTGTTCTAACTTAAGAATAGTTCTAATCGCAGATGTTGTTCACTATGGAAAAGATAATCGAAAAGTACAGAAAAAGGGGCTTCAGGCTCACCCCTCAGAGGATCGCCATACTCAAGTACCTGGAAGGGAATACGAACCACCCTACGGCAGAGGAGATATACACCGCGGTAAGGCGGGATCACCCTACGGTCTCCTTTGCGACCGTCTACAATACAGTCCAGGCGCTTGCGGAGATGGGGGAGATACTCGAGCTCACAATAGACCCCGAAAGGAAACACTACGATCCGGACACAAGCGAGCACCATCATATAATATGTACCGAATGCAAGAAGATCGCGGACGTCTTCATCGACTATTCAGAGTCGCTGAGGCTGCCTAAGGATGTTATGGAGGACTTCACCGTCACCGGCAACCATGTTGACTTCTATGGAATCTGCAAGGACTGCAAGAACTGATACTGCTCGGAGGTGATGCGATGGAGAGGAGAAGAAGGAAGAAGCACTTTGGATCGTGGGGCGTGGTGTTGCTGCTGTTGTTGCTGCCCTCGTTGGGATGGGGCGCAGAGTATGGCAAATACTTCGAACCGCTTCCAGAGGTGGCAGAGAACCCGGAAAATCCGCTGAACGCAGCAAAGGTCGAGCTCGGTAAGTTCCTCTTTTTCGAGCCCAGGCTTTCAAAGAGCGGATTCATAAGCTGTAATTCGTGCCATAATATCGCAACCGGCGGTGTGGACAACCTGCCCACATCCATAGGCCACAAGTGGCAGCTTGGACCGCGTAACGCCCCTACGGTGCTGAACGCGGCGCTGCATACCACGCAGTTCTGGGACGGCAGGGCAAAGGACGTCGAAGAGCAGGCAAAGGGTCCGATCCTGAACCCCAAGGAGATGGCCGCTACAGAGGAGCTCGTCCTGTCAAGGATCAACTCCATACCGCAGTACGTGGAAATGTTCAAGAAGGCATTCCCGGATGAAACAGACCCTGTCACCTACGACAACGTCGCAAAGGCCATCGCCGCGTTCGAGAGGACCCTTATTACGCCTTCCCGCTTCGACGCGTACCTTCAGGGCGACAAGAAGAGCCTTACGAGGCGGGAAAGAAAGGGGCTCAAGCTGTTCGTCAAAAAGGGGTGCGTGGGCTGCCATAACGGTGTAGGCGTAGGCGGGGGAAGCTTCCAGAGGTTCGATTACGGTACCGATATGGGCAGGTTCGAGGTCACCGGAAAGGAGAGCGACAAGAAGGTCTTCAGGGTACCGACGTTGAGGAACATCGCACTCACGTACCCGTACTTCCACGACGGCAGTGTGTGGACCCTTGAAGAGGCCGTGCGCATCATGGGTGAGAAGCAGCTCGGGGTGAAGCTCAAGGACAAGGAGATAGGCTACATAGTCGCCTTTCTGAACTCCCTTACCGGCGAGTTGCCCGAGATCGTGTTGCCGCTCCTGCCGCCGTCTACAAAGGATACACCGCTGCCAGATGTGGATTAGCCGGCGGACCGGTTGCAAGGCTGCCTCACGAAGCAGAAACAGAGGTTAAAAAAAACAAAAGAAGGAGGATTGCGAGTAATGTGTGAAGCAAGGATTCAAGCAGAGGTGCCGGATTTTACAGCCCAGGCGGTCATGCCTGACGGCTCGTTCAAGGAGTTGAAGCTGTCGGACTACAGGGGAAAGTACGTTGTCCTGTTCTTCTACCCGTTGGACTTCACCTTCGTGTGTCCGACCGAGATCATAGCATTCAGCGACAGGATAGCCGAGTTCAAGGAGAGGAACGCGGAGGTAATAGGTGTCTCCGTCGACAGCCACTTTTCACACCTGGCGTGGAGGAACACGCCCAGAAAGGAAGGCGGCATAGGCGAGATCAGCTATCCCCTGGTCTCGGACCTCGACAAATCGATAAGCAAAAACTACGGCGTGCTCCTTGAGAAGCCGGGCATTGCGCTAAGGGGGCTTTTCCTCATCGACAGGGACGGGGTGCTGCGCCATATCACCGTAAACGACCTCCCGCTCGGCAGGAGCGTTGACGAGGTTCTGAGGGTCCTAGACGCCCTTCAATTCTACGAAGAGCACGGTGAGGTGTGCCCCGCCAACTGGCACAAGGGCGAAGAGGGCATGAAGCCTGACGAGGAGGGGCTCAAGAAGTACGCTCAGGCCCACTTTTAGGCTCTATTGGATATATGATCCGGGGCGCCGCGCCATGCTGCGGCGCCCTAAACGAAAAAACGGAAAGGAGGGAAGTGAGGATGGCTCTGTGGAAGTGCAGCTCCTGCGGTTATACCAAGGAATCGCGGTGTAAACCCAGAAAGTGTCCCGAGTGCGATAGCAAGGACTGTTTTGCAAAGGCTTAGTCCAAGTGTCGCTGCAGCGGCCTGAAGGCCGCTGCAGCATAAGATCCGGGACAGACCCTATACACCGTCTTGCATCCTTTGTGTGCCGGTAGAACACTGCTCCATCGGTCCGTTGCAGCGGGCCTGCTGTGGAGCGGAAGGACAAAGAGCCAGAAGTCAATGCGATGTTCGTTTATGTGTTAAGGAAGGTTTTGGCGGCTCGCCGCCAGGAAGGAGGCTTGTATGAAGAAGCAGGGTTTCGGCTCGACAAGGAAGATCCAAGGGACCGGCATTGGCAGGAAGGTGAAAAAAACACACGATGGAGCCCACGACCGAAAGGAAGGGTGGGTTGACTCCATCAAGCTTTACTTTGACGCCATCAAGAAGTGTCCGTTGCTGACGCGGTCTGAGGAGCGCGAGCTTGCGGAGCGTATTGCGCGGGGCGATGCTGAGGCGCGCAGGCGTATGATCGAGGCGAACCTTCGTCTTGTGGTGAACATAGCGAAGCGTTACATGAACCGGGGACTGCCTTTGCAGGATCTGATAGAGGAGGGGAACATAGGTCTGATAAGGAGTGTTGAGCGTTTCAAGGGGTCTAAGGGATGCAAGTTTTCGACGTACGCGACGTACTGG
>Ga0256830_1001716_pt1 | contig 15166 bp, 22 predicted proteins | sample 128326metaG_FD_190537 | JGI IMG/M metagenome (GOLD analysis project Ga0256830, IMG submission 190537) | Hydrothermal vent microbial communities from Lau Basin, Pacific Ocean - 128-326 | ecosystem: Environmental > Aquatic > Marine > Hydrothermal vents | place: Pacific Ocean: Lau Basin | collected... | reverse complement strand
AGAGAGAGAAAGAATCAGAAATAAGCTTGAAAAGAGATTTTACGTTTACCCCAGCAGAGCCAACTTCCTTCTTGTAAAGCACAGACAGAAGGATCTGGTCGAGAGGTTAAAAGAAAGGGGTATTCTGGTGAGAGATGTGACCGGGCTTGAAGGGCTTGAGGGAGAGCATTTTAGAGTGAGTGTTGGAAGGCCGGAGGAAAATTCAATATTCCTCAAAGCTATTGAAGAACTATGAAAATAAGATCCGATCTCCTCGAAGGACTTGTAGAAATCGCACGAGAAACCCATCCCTACGAGTTCTTTGCACTGCTGACAGGGAAGAAGGGCGTAATTGAGGAATTTATCTATATACCATTCGATCAGGGGAGCAACTTTGCAGGGATAAACACCTCTCTTATCCCTGTTGGGATCAGGATATACGGCACTGTTCACTCTCATCCGTCAAACTCACCCTTTCCATCCCCTCAGGATCTGTCCACCTTTTCTTCGTTTGGCAGAGTGCACATAATAGTTCATTATCCATACTGCAAAAACTGCTGGAATGCATTCGATTCTCAGGGAAATGTCATAGAAATTGAAGTTGTTTGAGGAATAAGAATTAAAAAGCAACAGCAAAATGAAATCTTTGGATGAGTAACAATCATCCAGCAGTTGCTTCAGCTTCTGTAAACCTCTCCAAAGTCAAAGTCTATCTCCTGGCTCAATAAATCTCCTACCTCCCCAAGCAGATTGACAAGCTTGGAGTAAGCGTCCATGAAATTTCTCACACTTTCAAGCTCGTTCAACCTTCCCTGTAGGTCTGTCAGGGAGTCAAGAAGAGCCTCATCCACCTCACCTGTGAGCTGCCTGGAAATAAACTGCTGCTGTTTCTCCTGAAATTCAACAAGAAGATTCTGGGCAATCTCATCCCCTCTCAAAACCTCTTCGGTACTTACAAAATTCCGGTATTCCTCACTCTCAACTATTGACTTTGCAAGTTCCAGCACTTTTTCCCTAACTCCATCATTCATCAAGCTTCACCTGCCTTTCTCCCAGCCTTTCATGGCATTTTATTTTAATGTTTCGCTGAAATTCTCTGCCTCCGATATATTTATTAAGCCATAAGTGATAGCCAGAGCAATCACGCTAATGGAGGGTTAAAAATGAAATCAGCCTACGCATACATCCGAAATTCCTGGAAAAACCCATGGGAGGGCTATGTTGGGGAGTTAATGTGGAAGAGGTTGCAGAAGTGGAGAAGGGAGCCTGCTGTGGTGAGGATAGAGAGACCAACAAGGCTTGACAGAGCAAGATCTCTCGGCTACAAGGCAAAAAAGGGAGTGGCGGTGGTCAGAGTAAGAATAAGAAGAGGAGGTAGAAGGACAAGCAGACCAAACAAGGGAAGAAAGACAAAAAGTCTCATGATCTCAAGGCTAACACCGAAGAAGAGTTTGCAGTGGATCGCTGAAGAGAGAGCTGCAAGAAAGTATCCAAACATGGAAGTACTAAACTCCTACTGGGTTGGAGAGGATGGGAAATACAAGTGGTTTGAGGTTATACTCGTTGACAGAGCTCACCCAGCCATTCTCAGTGACAAGAATCTTGCAGGTGTTGCTAAGCAGAAAGGGAGGGTTTTCAGAGGATTGACCTCAACAGGGAGAAAATCAAGAGGTCTCACAAGAAGGGGCAGAGGAGCAGAAAAGGTGAGACCAAGCTACAGAGCGAATTTCAGAAGATAACCTTTTATTTTTATGAAAATTGATGGAATAACGATTTCTGCAATCTGTTACTCCACAGAAGACCCTGAAAAGGTAGCGAAGGCGATTGGAAACCTGATTCCCTTTGAGTTTGAAATAAGAGTAACCAATGCATCAGGCCATTACGGCAATCCAATCAAATTCTTTGAGGTTGAGCTGAGAAAAAAAAGAGAAATAAAGGAATTATGGAATAACCTCATGAAAGAGCTTGGGAATGAAAGAGAGATAATTCTGGATTTTCTGGAAGAGCTGATAGATGAGGATGGCGTGCTTCATTTGAGGATTGACAAGCAGTCAGCATATCTCGGAAATGTGGAACTCACATTTGGTGGAGATTCTGTGATGGTGAAAGTTAAGCTTGTAACCTACCCATTCAGAAGAGAGAAGGTTCTTGAGTTTGGTAGAAAGATAGTTTCTGAGGGATATGATTGACTTCATAAGGTTTGATTACAGCCGGGAATTTGATTTTGGATTTAAGGAATACGTTGTCTTTGGTGAGACTACCAGCAGAAACGTTCAGGGATGTGTTATCAGGGCTGAAAGCCCAAAAGAGGTGAGAATGAAACTGAGAAATGCAAACGGGTTTGTTGGAGTGATAAGCGACAGAATTGAGGTGAACAGGTATGCAGTGATGAGAAAAAAGGTTGATGCTATTCTGGATTTCCCCGGGAGGAGACTGGACTACACAACCTTCAAGCTTGCCAATGAAAAAGATGTGATTATAGAGCTCTCTCTTCACAGTTTGCTGTCTGCTGAAAGGGGGAGGATGGTAAAACTCGCCCACGAGCTGAGAACGGTTTTCAAGGTGATAAACAAATTCGACACGCCATTCATTCTCACAAGCGGAGCTGATAATCTTTACAGCATGAGACCGAGAAAACAGATATGCGAGCTGTTCTCATACTTCGGTGCTGATGTCAGAAGAGCAGAATACTGGGCTGAAAGGTTGCACAAAAAATTGTTTGATGAGAATCATATAATGGATGGTGTTGAGCTGGTATGAAATTTCTTCCACCTTCACTCAGGAAGAGAAAAAGATATATTGCCTTTGAGATAATCTCAGCCCAGCCAGTTGAGCCAGAAAAAGTGAAAGAAGTGTTGAATGCATCACTCCTGAAACTCTTTGGAGAGCTTGAAAGTCCTGAGATCAGACTCATAGAGTTCAGAGATGGGAAGGGGATGGTGATGTGTTCCCATGATGAACTCAATAAAGTAAAAATAGCACTTACCCTGATAAAAAAGATAAACGGGCAGGATGTGATTCCTGTAATTCTGGGAGTTGCTGGCACGATAAAAAGCTGCAGAAGAAAATATCTGGAGGTGTTGAAAGATGCAAATTCCACAGATGGGATATGATCGGGCTATTACGATTTTCAGCCCGGATGGCAGGCTGTATCAGGTTGAGTATGCGAGAGAGGCTGTAAAGAGAGGTGCAACTGCAATTGGGATAAAGACAAAGGAAGGTGTTGTTGTTATTGCAGATAAAAGAGTTGGAAGCAGATTGCTTGAGTCAGACACAATTGAAAAGATCTACAGAATTGACGATCACATATGCGCTGCAACATCTGGCCTTGTTGCAGATGCAAGAGTCCTGGTTGCGAGAGCAAGGCTTGAGGCGCAGATCAACAGATTAACTTTTGATGAGCCGATAGGTGTCAAAGAGCTGGCAAGAAAGATATGTGACTTCAAACAGCAGTACACCCAGTTCGGTGGTGTTAGGCCATTTGGAGTTTCACTGCTTATCGCAGGAATTGATAATGAGCCAAAACTCTTTGAAACAGATCCGAGCGGGGCGTTACTTGAGTACAAGGCAACCGCCATAGGATCTGAGAGAAACAAGGTGATGGAATACTTTGAGAAGGAATACAGGGATGACATGAATATTGACGATGCGATACATATGGGTCTGATTGCCATGGGTAAGGCAATAAATGGTCTTTTGAGTAGAGATGGCGTTGAGCTTGGAATAGTAAAAGTTGACGACAAGACATTCAGATTGCTTGAGGCTGATGAGCTGGATAAACACATTGAAATGGCTAACGAAGTTCTCAGGAAGGAGCTCACTTAACCGGGGGGAGCTCAATGGTTTCCTTAGAGAAGGCAGTGATTGCAAGACTTAAAAAAGGAGGAGAGAATTTTGAGGTTCTTGTTGATCCATATCTGGCGAGAGATGTGAAAGAAGGTAAAGAAGTGGACTTTGAAGAGCTTGTTGCTGCAGAGGAAGTTTTTCATGATGCAAAGAAAGGTGACAGAGCCTCTATTGAGGATCTTGAAAAAGTGTTCCAGACAAAAGACATCAAGGAGATCATCAAACGGATAATTCTGGAAGGAGATGTACAGATTACCGCAGAGCAGAGAAAGGAGATGCTTGAGCAGAAGAGAAAGCAGATCATAGAGTACATAAGGAGAAATGCGATAGATCCAAGGACAAATGCCCCTCACACGTATTCAAGAATTGAAGCAGCATTAGAACAGACAAAAATCAATATTGACATTTTCAAGCCTGTTGAAGCACAGGCAAGAGAAATTGTGAAGGCAATAAAGCCAATACTCCCGCTCAAGTTCGAGGAAATTGATATCGCAATAAAAGTTCCACCGGGATACACTGGTAAAGCCATCTCATCCCTGTATAATTTCGGAAATGTTTTGAAAGAGGAGTGGCAGAGAGACGGAAGCTGGATATGCGTTATGAGAATCCCTGCAGGTATGCAGGGGGATCTCATGGATTTGCTTGGGAGGGTTACAAAGGGCGAGGCCGTGACGAAAATACTGAAGAGGAGGTGAACCAATGGCATCAAGACCCATAGTTCTGCCTGGAGAACTGCTTGCATCAAACCCCAAGGTTGCCGGAAGTGGAACCTATGTGGAAAATGGGAAAGTTTATGCTAAATTCCTGGGTTTGCTTGATAAAACAGACACATCCGTCAGAGTTATCCCACTCAAGGGGAGATATATCCCATCTGTTGGAGATGTTGTGATAGGTGTTGTAAGGGAAGTAACAGCAAACGGGTGGACTGTGGACATAAACTCACCATATCAGGGCTTTCTGCCTGTTACAGAGAATCCAGAAATGAGACCAAACAAAAAGCCAAATGATGTGCTCGATATTGATGACATAATCATCGCCAAGGTTCTGAATATAGATCCAAAAATGAAGGTGGCTCTCACCATGAAGGACAGGATGTGTCGAGCCGTGAGATTTGGAAGGATCATAGGGATAAATCCCGCGAGGGTGCCGAGAGTTATAGGCAAGAAAGGCAGCATGATAAAACTGTTCAAGGCAGAGCTTGGTGTGCAGGTGGTTGTTGGAAAGAATGGTTTGATCTGGGTTAGCGGTGATAGAAGAAAGGTAAATATCGTTGAAGAGTCGATTTACATAATTGAGTCTGAAGCCCACACAGACGGGCTTACTGACAGGATAACCGAATTTGTGAAGAGAAGGAAGGGTGAGCTGAATGAGCAAAGAGGAAATTAAGCTTATAATTGATGGGAAAAGGCTTGATGGAAGGGGATTTGAGGATTTAAGGCCTATAAAAATGAAAGTTGGAGTGCTCAAGAGAGCTGACGGTTCATGTTACTTGGAGATGGGGAAAAACAAGGTTGTTGCTGCGGTTTACGGGCCAAGAGAAGTGCATCCAAGACACTTGGCTGATCCGATACAGGCTGTGATAAGATACCGATACAACATGGCACCGTTCAGTGTTGAGGAGAGAAAGAGACCTGGGCCAGACAGGAGGAGCGTTGAGATATCCAAGGTGAGCAGAGAGGCAATAGAGACCGTTGTCATGAAAGAACTGTTTCCGAGAAGCGGAATAGACATTTTTGTGGAAGTACTGCAGGCTGATGCTGGAAGCAGAACAGCCTGCCTCAATGCTGCAAGCGTTGCGTTGGTTGATGCCGGTGTACCCATGAAAGGAATGATATCGAGCATTGCGGTTGCAAAGGTCGATGATGTTCTCGTTCTCGATCCGATGAAGGAGGAAGATAACTACGGACAGGCAGATATTCCGTTTGCGTTTTTCATGAGAAACGATAAAATCGAATCTATTGCCTTACTGCAGATGGATGGGAGGGTTTCAAGAGATGAGTTTGTCCAGGCCCTTGAAATGGCAAAGAAAGGTGCTATGAAAATTTACGAAATGCAGAAGGAGGCAATAAAAACAAAATACATCATCGAGAGTGAAGAAGAGGTGAATGAAATTGAATGACGACATAATTCTCGACATAAGAAGGGATTACGTTCTCGGAAAGCTCAGGGATGGGGAAAGAATTGACGGAAGGGCATTCAACGATTACAGAGAGATAAAAATCGAAACGGGGGTTATTGATAAAGCTGAGGGTTCGGCTTTAGTAAGCATAGGGAATACTCAGGTGGTGGTTGGGATCAAAATGCACCCCGGAGAGCCATTCCCAGATACGCCAGATAAGGGCATAATCATCACAAATGCTGAACTTGTACCCCTTGCATCACCAACATTCGAGCCAGGGCCTCCTGATGAGAACTCGGTAGAGCTTGCGAGGGTCGTTGATCGGGGCATCAGAGAGAGCGAAGCTGTTGATCTGTCAAAGCTTGTCATTGAAGAGGGAGAGAAGGTGTGGCTTGTTTTCATTGACATCCACGCTCTCGACGACGATGGAAATCTGATGGATGCCTCATCCCTCGCTGCAATTTCAGCATTGCTCACAACAACAGTTCCTGCTGAAAGGTTTGAGATTGGTGAGGATTTTCCATTGCCTGTGAGAGATCTGCCTGTCTCAGTCACAACCCAGATAATAGGCAGCTATGCTGTCGTTGATCCCTGCAAGGATGAAGAGTATGCGTCGAAAAATTTTATAACAATAACAACAGACAGCGACGATAATATCGTGGCAATGCAGAAAAGTGGCAGCTACCTTATGAGTGAGAAAATGCTCATGGATGTGCTTGACACAAGCATAAGAAAAGCAAAGGAAAGTAGAAAGCTGCTGAAAGAGGTGTGATGAAATGCCGAGAACCAAGAAAGTTAAGATAGCAGGCAGATTCGGGCCGAGATACGGAATCAGAGTCAGAAAGAATATTGTAGAAATTGAAACAGCTCAGAGAAAGAAGTATGTCTGCAAAAAGTGCGGTAAGAGAGCTGTAAAAAGAGTTGGAACCGCGATCTGGGAGTGCAAAAGCTGTGGGTATAAATTTGCAGGCGGAGCCTATATCCCTGTTTCTCCATCGGCAAAGATAGTTGAGCAGGCAATAAGCAAGGGTAGGGGCTTATGAGCGTCTTTGTATGTGTTTACTGCGGTACTGAGGTGGATGTCGATCTGGATAGAAATCTCATACAGTGTGCAAAATGCGGAAGCAGAGTTGTGATGAAGCCAAAGCCACCTGCTTTGAAGAAAAGGGTTAAGGCAGTTTAGCCTTTAAGGGCATCTTCTGCATTTATTTATTCAAGTTCGAATATTTTTTATATTTGATCATATCTAAACCAAACAGAATGAATGAACCAAATGATGAAAAGGGAATATCTCCAGCAATGGGAATTATTTTGATATTTGTCGTAACAATTCTGCTTGCTGCTTCTTTTTATTCCAATCTCAACTTGAATCAGATGAACAAGCCTGTTTTTGCCCTGCTCCAGCCAGAAAATAAGGTCATCCCTCACAAATCAGGGATGGAGAGAGATTCTCAGATAGTGAGAGTGCGGGACATTGGGGGAGAAATTATTGATGTTAAAAGAATGAAGCTAACAGTTACAATTTACAGAAATGGGTCCATTCTGGCAGAGGAGACATGCTACGGATTTCCCGTGAAAAAATTTGGAGATGCCCGTTGCAGCGGAGATGATATCATCGATAAGGGCTACCTCGGGTATGGTGTACTTGGAGAGTTTCACTCCAGTCAAGATGGCATCTTCTCACCAGGTGAATTTGTGGGTTTCAGAATAAAGGCCAGAACCGATTACGGCATTCAGCTTGAAAAAGGTGATAGAGTTGCTGTCCAAATCACAGACATTTATTCAGGACAGACAATAGCCAGAATAGAGATAAACGTTTAGTTCACGGATGAACGATTTGCATGCGGTTTGCTGATGGAAAAAATTTTAAAATTCAGCGTTTAAATGCTGGAAGGTGGTAGAATTGAATCACGAGATAGAGATTCTCAAGCTCCTTGAGAGTAACAGCAAGCTAACTCCATCTGAGATCTCCGAAATGCTGAATATGGAGAGAGGGGAGGTTGAAAGGATTGTTAAAAAATTTGAAGATGATGGTGTAATCCTGAAGTACAAGGCAATTGTTGACTGGGAAAAAGCCGGGGTAGAGGAAGTATATGCGATAATAGATGTGAGAGTTAATCTGACAAGGGAGAAGGGTTATGACGATATTGCAAAGAGAATTGCCAAATTCCCTGAGGTTCATGCGGTGAGGCTTGTGAGCGGTGATTACGACTTTCAGGTTGTTGTCAGGGGAAGATCCCTCAAAGATATATCTTTCTTTATTGCCGAAAAGATCTCAACAATTCCTGAGGTAAGAGACACCGTAACTCACTTCCTCCTGAGAACATACAAAGAAGAGGGTGTGATTCTGTTTGAGGATGACGAGGACAGGAGGCTGGCAATTGTCCCGTGATGTCATAAACAAAAGGGTTAACGAACTCAAACCCTCAGGTATCAGAAGGTTTTTTGAGCTCATAATAGGGAGAGAGGACGTTATCAGTCTTGGGGTTGGAGAGCCTGATTTCAGCGTTCCATGGAGGATAAGGGAGGAGATGATATACAGCCTTGAGAAGGGGATAACATCCTATACATCAAACTACGGTCTGCCTGAGCTTAGGGAAGCGATTGCAGAGTATTACAAAAAATTTGGCGTCGAATCAAGCCATGAAAATGTATTTATCACGACGGGAGTTAGCGAGGGCATAGACCTCGCCCTCAGAGCAGTAATAAATCCCGGCGACAAGATTCTCATTCCGGAACCGGTGTATGTTTCCTACAAACCCCTCGCTCATATCGCTGGGGCAGAGGTTATAACAATTCCAACCAACCCCGAGTTCAGGATCACATACGAGGATATTGTCAGATTCAGAAATGAAAATATAAAGGCAATCATGGTTAACTACCCAAATAACCCGACAGGAGTGAGTCTGAAAAAGAAGGAAGTTGAAGAGATAGCAGATGCGGTTAATGAACTTGATTGCTTAATCATTTCAGATGAGATCTACGCAGAGCTGAGCTACAACTTCAGGCATTTCAGCATCGCCGGGCTTAACGGAATGTTTGAAAGATGCATCGTGCTCAATGGCTTTTCAAAGGGGTTTGCTATGACCGGGATGAGGATAGGATATGCCATAGCCCCTGAAGAGATTCTCAATGCAATGGTGAAAATACATCAGTACTCCATGCTCTGCGCTCCCGTCACAGCTCAGATTGGAGCTCTTGAGGCTTTGAAGAATGGCGATGATGAGCTCGAAAGGATGAGATCGGAATACATGAGGAGGAGAAACTTCTTTGTGAGAAGGTTGAGAGAATTCTTTGATGTTGTCATGCCAGACGGGGCATTCTATGCTTTTCCAAAGGTAAGCAGTACGGGATTGAATGGTGAAGAATTTGCTGAAAGATTGCTCCTTGAAAAGAATGTTGCTGTCGTCCCCGGAGATGCATTCGGAGAGTGCGGGAAAAATTATGTGAGATGTGCCTACGCAGTCTCAATGGAGAAACTGAAAACGGCTGCTGAAAGAATGGAGGAGTTCGTGAACTCTATTTAACGATTACATCACAATTTCAATTCCTTCACCATCCTTATCCATTTTCCAAGCTCTCCAGTTTCTGTAAATCCATTCTTGACATAGAATTTTATCGCCGGATAATTTTTTCTTCCTACCCACAGTCCCATAATTCTCCTTCCCCTCTCAACTCCGTATTTCTCACTCTCCCTCAAAAGCCTTGAGGCAATTCCTTTGCCCCTGAATTCCTTTTTAATAAAAAGCTCATGAAGCTCTGCAACCTTCTCACGCTCAAATGGACTTATCCAGTTGGAATCACAGGCTGAAAAGCCAATGGGCTCTTCGATCTCTACAACGAGAAAACCATCCCTGTCTCTGCCATAAAGCCACTTGAAGTAATTTCTTATTTCCCTCCTGCTTGTGTATGCGTATTCTTCAAAGCCCTCGTATGATTCGATGTAGATCTCAACAAAGCTGTTAATGTCCTCTCTATCAACCTTCCTGACTATCACAGATGGATTTTTATTACTCAAGGTAAAAAATTCTTCTGATGCTGGATATTCTCAGAGAGCTTGTGGAAATCGAATCCCCGTCAGGAAATGAGGAGAAGGTCAAAGAATACGTCAAAGACTATCTGAACGATGCAGGATTTAAAGCCAGGACAGATGAGGCTGGAAACCTGTTTCTGAGAGGAGAATCAGATTTATGGTTTGTCACCCATCTCGATACTGTGGAAAAAATTTCTGATTTCAGGTTTGATGAAGAATTTGCATACGGTACAGGCGTCGCAGATGCAAAGGGTTCGATAGCCGCAATCCTTCACGCAATAACAAGTTTTGATGATCTCGGAATTAATCTTGCATTTCTCGTTGATGAGGAAGAGGGTGGGAGCGGATCAAAGCTTTTTGCAAAAGAGTTTTCCGGCAGAGCTGTTGTTATGGAGCCAACCGAACTCAAAACAGCCTCCAAACAGCTTGGAAGTGCAGAAGTCATTTTGAAATTTGAAGGTAGGGCTGTTCACGGTGCATACTTTGAGAAGGGAACGAATGCTGTGGAAAAGGCAATTGATGAAATATCAAAGCTTAAAGCAAAGTACACCTTTTCAATTCAGGAGTTTGCTGGAGGATGCAATCTCTACGCAGTCCCGGACAGATGCAGAGTCAGGCTCAGCTTCATATTTGACAGCGAAGTTGGCATTGACAGCGTTAAAGATGAACTGAGCATGCTGGATGCTGAATTCGAGTTCTTTGACTTCTACGAGCCAATTGAGTGCGACACAATCGAGGAGATCGAGAGGTATTCAAAGGGCAGAATTGTGATGCGTTCATGGACAGATGCCTACCATTTCAAGAAATGCGGGTGGAAAGTGACTGTCTGGGGTCCGGGAAATCTTGAAGAATGTCACACTGAGAGAGAAAAGATTTCCATAAAAGAGATTCAGGAGGCTTCGAAAATAATTGAAAGCGTAAACAGGGAGGTGATGAGTTGAGAGTGAAATTCACGAAAATGCACGGAAACGGAAATGATTTCATACTCATTGATGAGTTTAATGGCGAGATAATTGATGAAGAAAAAAAGCCGGATTTTGTGAGGGCAGTTGCAAACAGATACTTTGGAATTGGTGCTGATGGAGTCCTTTTTGTTCAGAGATCTGAAAAGGCAGACGCCAGATTCAGATACTTCAATTCTGATGGAAGCGAGGCTGAGATGTGTGGAAATGGTATAAGATGCTTCTCAAGGTATATGGTGGAGGAAGGATACTCCGAGCCTCCTCTCAAAATCGAGACCTTGGCAGGAGTGCTGACCTTGGACGTCAGTAAAGATTCTGAAGGGTGGTGGGTAAAAGTCGATATGGGAACTCCTGAATTTGATCGGGAGAAGATTCCTGCGAGAGAGGAGGTATGGGGCAGGGATATGGAGATCGATGGAGAAAAATTTGAAGTGTTTGCGGTCAATACAGGGGTGCCCCATGCTGTCATCTTCGTTGATGCTCTCGATTTTGATATAGTTCCGGTGGCAAGAAAGCTCAGATACAGTGATCTTTTCCCTGAGGGAATCAATGTCAATTTTGCGAGAGTTCTGAGCAGAGAGAGAATTCGAATAAGGACTTACGAGAGGGGAGTTGAAAACGAAACTCTGAGCTGCGGTACGGGAAGCACGGCGGTTGCTGCAGTGGCATTTAAACTGGGCATAGCCAACAGCAGAGTTGATATCCTGACAAGGGGTGGGAGATTGATAATCGAGTTCAGGGATGGCAGAGCATTCATGACAGGAAAAGCCACGAGAGTTGCAGATGGTCATCTGAATCTGGAGGAACTGTGGAATGATATTCCCCAATAGACTCTGTCTGTCTGCCATGGCAGGAATCAATGACTGGGAATTCGCAAAAAAGTTTGATGCAGGCTTTGTCATACTTGGGGGATTCAACGCTGACAGAAAGTCCATGGAGGCTGGAGTGAAGGCTGTTAAGAGAGGCAGACGGGAGTTCATATTCAGCGATCCCATATCAGGGATTAAAAAGCAGCTTGAAAATGCTCTCAGCTCTGGAAAAATTATCGGTATAAACATCAGATCTGCAACGCTTGAGGGGTACATCAGTGCTGCAAGGCTTGCATCTGAATTTAATGCAGTTATTGAAATAAATGCCCACTGCAGACAGCCTGAGTTTCTTGAGATTGGATGCGGGCAGAGCTTGCTCTTCAACCAGGAAAAGCTTGTGAAGATAGTGGAAATATCCTCCAAGTATGCGGATACAATTGTGAAGATAAGAGGAGGACTCAAAGTGGATTATGGGCTCCTTTCCCAATCAATTTTTGACAGCGGAGCCTTCATGATTCATGTTGATGCCATGCTCCCAAAGAAGGGAGCAGATTACAAGCTTGTCAGGAAAGTCTCAGAGACTGGAAGTGTTATTGGTAACAACTCTGTCAGGGATGTGGAATCTGCAAGAAAGATGATAGAATCGGGAGCAAAGCTTGTTTCTCTCGCAAGAAAAGCTCTTCAGGATAAGGATATATTTAAAAAACTCCTGATGGATGATATTCTTGCTTCTAAGATTGAGGTGGTCTGATGGAAATTGCAAAGGACATTAACGAGGAACTCAAAAGCTCGTATATCGATTATGCCATGAGTGTTATTGTTGGGAGAGCATTACCAGATGTTAAAGATGGTTTAAAGCCCGTGCAGAGGAGAATACTGTATGCAATGTATGAGATGGGGCTTTTCAGTAACAGACCATACAGAAAGTGTGCCAGGATAGTTGGAGATGTGCTGGGCAAATACCACCCCCATGGGGATTCAGCAGTTTACGATGCTCTTGTCAGAATGGCTCAGGACTTCAATTTGAGGTACACACTCGTTGATGGACAGGGGAATTTTGGAAGCATAGATGGAGATGGAGCAGCAGCAATGAGATACACCGAGGCAAGACTCACAAAAATGGCTGAGGAGATGCTTGCAGACATTGAGAAGGACACTGTTGATTTCATTCCGAATTTTGATGCAACTCTCAAAGAACCCTCAGTTCTCCCCGCAAAGATCCCCAATCTCCTGATAAATGGATCAAGCGGAATTGCTGTCGGAATGGCAACAAACATGCCCCCTCACAATTTGTCAGAGGTTTGCGATGCAATTGTTGCATACATCAACGATGAGGACATAGAAATTGATGAGCTCATGAAGTTTATAAAGGGCCCAGATTTCCCGACAGGCGGGACCATTGTCGGATCAGACGGAATAAAGGAAGCCTACAGAACCGGAAGAGGAAAGGTGGTGGTGAGAGGGAGAGTAGAAGTAGAGGATGGAACGCTGATAATAAGGGAGATCCCGTATCAGGTTAACAAGGCAAATCTGGTTGAGAAGATTGCAGAGCTTGCAAGAGATGGCAAGATAGAGGAGATAAAATCTGTCAGAGATGAATCAGACAGAGAGGGGATAAGAATTGTCATTGAGCTGAGAAGCGGGGCAAATGTGAATGTCGCTCTTAACAAGCTCTACAAGTACACTCCTCTGCAAACAACGTTCGGCATAATCAACTTAGCCTTGGTGAACAATCAGCCAAAAATCCTGACACTCAGGGACATCATATCCGAGTTTGTAAACCACAGGAGAGTTATAGTAAGGAGAAGAACCGAATTTGAGCTGAAAAAGGCTGAGGAGAGACTGCATATAGTTGAGGGACTGAAGATTGCCGTTGAGAACATAGATACTGCAATTGAGATAATCAAAAAGTCAGAGAGCGTGTCTGTTGCAAGAGAGAGGCTGATGGAGAGATTCAATCTGACAGAGAGGCAGGCAGATGCGATTCTGCAGATGAGATTACAGAAACTTACAGCCATGGAAATTGATGCTCTTTTGAAAGAACACAGAGATCTGATAAACAAAATAAATGAGTTCAGGGAGATTCTGAGCAGCAAAGCAAGAATAGATGAGATAATTGTAAATGAGACCTTTGAAATCAAGGAGAGATTTGGAGATGGTAGAAGAACAAAAATAACCCACGGATTCCAGGACATAAACCACGAGGATCTAATATCTGAAGAGACAAATCTCCTCGTCATAACCAGGGGAGGCTACGCAAAGAGGATTGACATCAATGCTTTCCGATCTCAATCAAGAGGTGGGAGTGGAGTTCTTGGAATAAATCTCAGAACTGAAGATGAGATCTCATCTGTTAGTGTTGTTAACACAATCCACAAGCTGTTAATTTTCACAAAGCGGGGAAAAGCTTACTGGATACATCCCTATGAAATTCCGAAGCTTGACAGAACAGCAAGGGGAACAAGTCTCAAACACCTCATCTCGCTTGACAGCGGTGACTACGTTGTTTCAGCAATATCAGTTCCCGAGTTCTCGGGGAGAGTCATGATTCTGACAGACGACGGATACATCAAAGCTGTTAATGTTGAGGACTTTGAGAATGCAAAGAGAGGGGGGATTATTGCCACAAATGGGAATGTGAGCTCTGTAAAGTTTGTCGAGGGTAAGGATGTGATAATCTCAACCAGAAAGGGCATGCTGATAAGGTTCGATGCCTCACATATTCCGGTTTACGGCAGGAATGCAAAGGGTGTCAGGGCTGTAAAGCTGAGAGGGAATGACAGAATTGCATGGATGGACTGCGGGAATGGAGACGAAATCTTACTGCTGACAGAAAACGGATATGGCAAAAGAACAAGAATCAAGGAGTTCAGAAAAATAGGGCGTGGAGGAATGGGAGTTATAGCCTACAGGGTAAAGGGGAAAACGGGAGATTTGGTTTTCTCAGAATTCGTCAGACTTGACAGGATTCTGGCATTCAGCAGAGACGGCAACGCCATCCTCGTAAACGCGAATCAGATATCTGTTCAGGGAAGAAACAGCTCAGGAGTTATTGTTGCCAGAAATGGAGTTGTTAAGGCTGTTCAGGTGAACTCATGAGGCTCAATGCTGAGAGATGGGAGGATAGAGGAGATTACATGGTCTCCGTACTGCATAAATTTGATGAAGGCACATTTGTTCAGCTTGTCGAGATAAGAGGAAAAGTAAGCAGACACCTCCACAAGAAGCAGACCGAGGTCTTTGTGGTGGTTGACGGAAATGGAACGCTTGAAATTGGAGATGAAAAACACCATGCAAAATGCGGTGATGTGTTTCTGTGCTCTCCAGAAACAGTCCACAGCGTGGAGGGAAACCTTAAAATTCTCGTGTTCAAATATAATTATGAGAAAGAAGACAATTACTGGCTTGATTCATGAGG